>Ga0209415_10013178_pt1 | contig 13663 bp, 13 predicted proteins | sample PeaSoiSIISIP2007_FD_187696 | JGI IMG/M metagenome (GOLD analysis project Ga0209415, IMG submission 187696) | Peat soil microbial communities from Weissenstadt, Germany - SII-SIP-2007 (SPAdes) (version 2) | ecosystem: Environmental > Terrestrial > Soil > Wetlands > Peat | place: Germany... | reverse complement strand
CAGCACACCACCCCGCTGGCGGTGGTGCGGGCGGCCGTGTCCTATCCGACGGAGGTCCTCCTGGCAGCCGGGGCGGCGCCCGTGGCCCGGGACGCCTTCGCCCGCGAGCGCTTCCCCGCCGACCTGTACGGGCTCGCCCCGGCCTCGCTGGCCGGCCTCGACCCCACCCTGGCGGAGCCCGCCCTGGTCTGGGGGGCGGCCAAGGCCTTCGCTCACCAGCGCCGTCACCGTGGCGCCGGGGGGCCCGGGGCCGCACCCTAGGAGTTCATGCAACGATCACCGCAATGTTGCATTTCGTTCGCGTTTGGTTCACCTCCTGCCGTTAGCTTCCGAATTGATGAGTACCGGATCCGGTCCCGGTGACCACGGTCGTGGTGTGGGGCAGTCGACCCTGTCGGGATCTTCCGCAGCACGCCTGTCGTCCGCCGCCGTCGGCTTGCTCGACGCCCCTGTCATGGTGGCCCGGGACGTCTCGGTGGGCTTCGGGGACAAGACGGTGCTGAGCGGCATCGACCTGGGGTTCGCCCCCCGGACCATCACCGCCCTCATCGGTCCCACCGGCTGCGGGAAGTCGACGTTCCTGCGCTCGCTCAACCGCATGAACGACAAGGTGCGCGGCTACTGGCGCACCGGCACCATCGAGCTCGACAGCGTGGAGATCGGCGCCGCCGAGATGGACCCGCTCGTGCTGCGCCGCCGGGTGGGCATGGTCTTCCAGCGGCCCAACCCGTTCCCCATGTCGATCCGCGACAACGTGGTGGCCGGGGTGAAGGCCCATCGCATGGCGCCGCGCGGCGAGCTCTCGGCCGTGGCCGAGCGGTGCCTCAAGGAGGTCGGTTTGTGGTCGGCGGTGGCCGACCGCCTGGGCGACTCCCCCTTCCGGCTGTCGGGCGGCCAGCAGCAGCTGTTGTGCCTGGCCCGGGCGCTCGCCGTCGAGCCCGAGGTGCTGCTGCTCGACGAGCCCACGTCCTCGCTCGACCCCGTCACCACCGAGATGGTCGAGGACCTGCTGCGCAAGCTGGCGCCCAACCTCACCATGGTGATCGTGACCCACAACCTGGCCCAGGCCCGCCGGGTGGCGACGTCCACGGCCTTCCTCTACGACAGCCGCCTCGTCGAGGCGGGCGACACCGCACAGATCTTCGACGCCCCCACCGAGCCCGAGACGGTCAGCTACGTGAGCGGGAGGATCGGATGACCCCCGGCTGAACGCCCCCGGTGCGTGCCGAAAGCACCCACCACCTCCGCAGGTCACGTTGTGCAGTTCCCATCGAAAGGAGCTTGCCACCATGTTCACGCGCTCTTCCGCAACCCCGATCCCGGTGACCGTGCCGTCGTGGCGTCGCACCCGCCGAAGTGGTGTCGTCGTGCTGTCGGCCCTGGCGGCGTCGGCCGTCGTCCTGGCGGCGTGCAGCTCGAGCCCCGCCAAGAGCGCCGCCACGACCACGTCGACGACCTCGGCCGCGGCCTCGCTGTCGAGCCTCGAGAACTGGCCCACGACGTCCGTCTCGCTCCAGGAGACGGGGTCGAGCCTGCTGTACCCGCTGTTCAACCTGTGGACGGCCCAGGTCCAGAAGGAGTGGCCGAGCGTGGCCATCACCACGGCGTCGACGGGCTCGGGCACGGGCATCTCGGCGGCGGCGGCGGGCACGGTGAACATCGGCGCCTCCGACGCCTACCTGTCGCCCGCCCAGGTGCAGCAGTACCCGGGGCTGGAGAACATCCCGCTCGCCATTTCGGGCCAGGAGGTCGCCTACAACGTCCCCGGCGTCATCGGCCACCTGAAGCTCGACGGCCCGACCATGGCCTCGATCTACCAGGCCCAGATCTCCAAGTGGAACGATCCCAAGATCGCTGCCCTCAACCCGGGGGTCACGCTGCCGGACATCCCTATCGTCACCGTGCACCGCTCGGACAGCTCGGGTGACACCTTCCTCTTCAGCTCGTTTCTGACCGCGTCGGACCCGTCGGGATGGACCATCCCGCCGGGCACCACCGTGGCGTGGCCCAACGTGGCCGGGGCCGTAGCCGCCCAGGGCAACGGCGGCATGGTGCAGGCCTGCCAGAAGAGCACGGGGTGCATCGCCTACATCGGCGTCAGTTACCTCAACCAGGTCACCGCGGCCGGGCTCGGTTACGCGTCGCTGAAGAACAAGTCGGGGAACTTCGAGCTCCCCTCCCAGGCGAGCATCGCCGCCGCCGCCGCCCAGTTCGCCACCTCGACCCCGGCCTCGGGCTCGGTGTCGATGATCTTCGGGTCCGCCGCCGACGGCTACCCCATCGTCAACTACGAGTACGGCATCATCCCCACCAAGCAGCCCAGCGCCCTGGCCGCTCAGGCGGTGAAGGCCGTGCTGGCGTGGGCCATCGACTCCAACGGCGGGAACGCACCGACCTATCTGGACCAGGTCAACTTCGTGTCGTTGCCCAGCCAGGTGGTGTCGATCTCCACCAAGCTCATCTCGCAGGTGCACAGCTAGGACCGAGGGGCGTGACCGGGCGGTGCGAGCGCACCGCCCGGTCACGCCATCGTCGGGAACCCACCGGGATGCGCATGCTGGCCGCACAGGACGAGGAGACGGCGGCGCACCCGGCCCGCTTCTCGGTCGTCACCGACCCGTCCCCCTCCGCCCCGCCGTCGGCCGCTCCGGGCCCGACGGCCGCGGCCGGGGGGAAAGGGAGGAGCGCCGTGGGGGGAGGTGACGGAGGGGACGGTCCCGACCGGCCGTCGTCGCCGCGCCGGGCCGGGGCGTGGTGGCGAGCCGAGCGGCTCATGCCCCGCGGCCTGCACGCCGTGGCCTTCGTCCCGCTGGTGGCGCTCGGGCTCATCGTGGCCGTCCTGGCGTGGAAGGCCCTGCCCGCCATCCGCTACAACGGGCTCGGGTTCTTCACCCACACGAGGTGGAGCCAGGGCAACCTCTACGCCCCCCTCGTGACCACCCACGGGGTGCGCCACCCGCCCGAGGCGTCCTACGGGGCGGTGCCCCTCGTCGTCGGCACGCTGGTGTCGTCGGCCATCGCCGTCGTGCTGGCTCTGCCCGTGGCCGTCGGCACCGCCCTCATCGTGGTGGAGAAGCTCCCGCCCCGGCTGTCGGCCGCCGTCGGCTTCTGCATGGAGGTCCTGGCCGGGGTGCCGAGCGTCATCTACGGCCTGTGGGGCTTCTTCACCCTCGGTCCCTTCCTGTCGCGGCTGGCCAACGCCGTCTGGGCCAACCATCTGCCCGACGTGCCGGTGCTTCGCTTCTTCAAGGGCCCGACGTATGGCGGCCAGGGGCTGTTCACGGTGGGCGTGGTCCTCGCCATCATGATCCTGCCCATCATCGCCGCCACCACCCGCGACCTGCTGCGCCAGGTGCCGCGGGCCAACGTCGAGGGTGCGGTGGCGCTCGGGATGACCGAGTCCGAGGCCCTCGGCACCGTGACCCTGCCCTGGGTCCGCAGCGGGGTGATCGGCGCCACCATGCTCGGGCTCGGCCGCGCCCTGGGCGAGACCATCGCCGTGGCCATGGTGAGCGGCTCGCTGGTGGGCGCCGAGCCGCGGTCGCTCTACTCCTCGTTCGGCACCATCGCCGCAACCATCGTCAACCAGCTCGACAGCGCCCTCGACGACGTGAGCGGACTGGCCACCGCCACCCTGGCCGAGCTGGCCCTCGTGCTCCTCGTGATCACGCTCGTGGCCAACGTCGGCGCCCGCCTGCTCGTGCGCCAGGTGGCCACCACGGTCCTGCCCGTGGGACGGGGGATCTGACCATGACCATGGTGAGCCGCGTCCCGGTGCCGCCCCCCGGCCTCGTCCGCCGCAAGACGCGCAACCGCCTGGTGTGGGTGGGATGCGGAGCCGCCCTGGCGCTCGTGGTGGTGCCGGTGGTGTCCATCCTCGTGGGCGTGGCCGGGCGGGCCCTCGCCCACTTCCACTTCAGCGTGCTCACCACCTACCCCGTGGGCAATGCCGGCGGACTGCTCAACTCCATCGAGGGCACGGGTGTGGTGGTGGTGGGGGTGATGATCCTGTCGGGTGCGGTCGGCGTGGCGGGCGGTGTCTACCTGGCCGAGTACACCCGCACGGGCCGCGGGGGTTTCCTGCGAGGGGCGTCGGAGGTCCTTTCGGGCGTGCCGTCGATCGTCCTCGGCCTGGTGGGCTATTTGGCCCTGGTGATCGACCTCCACTGGGGGTACTCGGTGTACGCCGGGATCATCGTGCTGGCGATCCTGGTGCTGCCGTACGTCACCAAGACGACGGAGGTGGCGCTGCGCAACGTCCCCACCGCCTACCGCGAGGGCGGCGAGGCGCTCGGCATGCGCAGTGGCTACGCGCTGCGCAAGCTCGTGCTGCGCCCGGCCCTCCCGGGCATCGCCACCGGTCTCATCATCGCCCTGGCCATCTCGGTGGGGGAGACGGCCCCGCTGCTCTACACCGCCGGGTACAGCTCGCGCGGCCCCACCTTCGGCCTCCACGACTCGCCCATCGGCTATCTGACGTACAACGTGTGGACCGATTACAACCAGCCCAGCAACCTCGCCCACCAACGTGCCGACGCCGCCGCGCTGCTCCTCATCGCGTTGGTGCTGCTCCTCATTGTCGTCGCCCGCGTGGTCGTGATGACGACGCAACGCCACTCACCCGACCGGCCCCAGCGGATGGGGAAACGGCCGACATGACGGGAGACACCATGGTGCCCGCCGACGAGGGCCAGGTCTCGGGCCGGATGCGCATCCTCGTGGTCGAGGACGAGGAGTCCTACCGCGAGGCGCTGGCGTCGGGGCTCTCCAAGGAGGGTTACGAGGTCGAGCTGTGCGCCGACGGCCTCGACGGCTTGCGGAGCTTCGCCGCCAAGCCGCCGGACGTCGTCCTGCTCGACGTGCTCCTGCCGGGCATGTCGGGGACCGAGGTGTGCCGCCGCATGCGCGACATCGCCCCCGTACCCGTCATCATGGTGAGCGCTCTCGACACCGAGGTCGACATCGTCCTCGGACTCGAGCTGGGCGCGGCCGACTACGTCACCAAGCCGTACCACCTGCGCGAGCTCGTGGCCCGCATCCAGGCCGTGCTGCGCCGGGTATCCCCGCCGTCGTTCACCACCGTCGCCGCCCCGGCCCCGACCGAGGTCGCCCCCCGGTCCGACGTGGTCGTGGCGGGCCCGGTGCACGTCGACTTCGCCCGCCGCGTGGTGTCGGTGGATGGCGATGCCGTGCACCTGTCGCGCCGGGAATTCGACCTGCTGGCCCTGCTGCTGTCGCCGCCAGGGCAGGTGCGCACGCGCGAGGAGCTGATCGACCGCCTGTGGTCGGGCCGCGACCTGGCCGACACCCGCACCCTCGACACCCACATCCGCCGGCTCCGGGTCAAGCTCGAACGGGACCCGGCCCGCCCCCAGTACCTTGTGACCGTGCGCGGTGTGGGCTTTCGCTTCGACGCCGAGGGTCGGGGAGAGCTCGAGCTCGACGAGCAGTGACCGGCGGCCGCCGGCCCCTGGCCGAGGTGGCCACGGTGTCGGCCAAACTGGGCGTGATCGGGTTCGGCGGGCCCGCCGCCCACATCGCGCTGTTGCGCACCGAGGTGGTGGAGCGCCGCAGCTGGATCACCGACACCGAGTTCCTCGACCTGCTGGCGGCCACGAGCGCCCTGCCCGGTCCGGGTTCCACCCAGATGGTCATCGCCGTGGGCCGGCGCCGGGCCGGGTGGGCGGGCCTGGTGGTGGCCGGTGCGTGCTTCATCGCCCCGGCCACCGCCATCGTCCTCCTGCTGGCCTGGCTCTACGTCACCTTCGGCCACGTCCCGGCGGTGGGCGGCGTGCTCTACGGCATCAAGCCGGTGGTGATGGCGGTGATCGTGGTGTCGCTGTGGGGGCTCGTGCGGACCGCGGCCCGTACCGGGCCGGCACCGGTGGTGATCGCCGCCGCCGCGGGCGGCGCCTTCCTGGCCGGCGTCGACCCTCTGGTGGTGCTGGGGGCGGGGGCGGTCGCGCTGGCCGTCTTCACCAACCGCCGGCGTCTGCACCTGCCGGGCCCGGCCGCGGCCGCACCCGTGCTCGCCGTCCTGGCCCGGTCGGCTGCCGCTCCCGTGGCGCCGGCCCGGCACGGCGCCCGGGCCGCGACGGTCGGACTGTGGCCGATCGTGCGCGAGTTCGCCAAGCTCGGGGTCATCGTGTTCGGCAGCGGTTACGTGCTGCTCGCCTTCCTCCAGCGCGACCTCGTCCATCAGCTGCACTGGCTCGGTGCCCGCCAGCTCCTCGACGCCGTGGCCGCCGGCCAGGTGACCCCCGGCCCGGTGTTCACCACCGCCACCTTCGTGGGCTACCTCGTGCACGGCGTGTCAGGGGCGCTGCTCGCCACGCTGGCCATCTTCCTGCCGTCGTTCGTCATGGTGGCCGTGCTCGTCCCGGTGCTGCCCCGGCTGCGCCGCTCGTCGTGGGCGTCGGGGGCGATCGACGGTGCCGGGGCGGCGGCGGTGGGGCTCATGGCGGGCGTGGCCGTACCGCTCGGACGCGCCGCTGTCGTGGGTCCCCTCACGGCGGTGGTGGCGGTGGTGTCGCTGGTGGTGCTGGCCCGGTTCCGGGTGAACACCGCCTGGATGGTCCTGGCCGGCGCGGTGGTGGGGGTCCTGCACAGCCTGTAGTCCCGGTCGCGCTCCGGAGAGGTGGCGCCCCGGACGACGGGAGTGTCGCGAGCCGGCGAGCGCCGGCCGGACTGGCGGAGCGACCGCCTAGCCGATGGACGCTTCGCCCCGCCACATGGGTTGGCGCGGGCGGTCGAACAGCACGTCCACGTGCTCACCCTGCAGGGCGGCGAAGACGTGGCGTCCCCACCGCTCCGCCCCGGCCAAGGGCTGGGGGAGGTCGTCGAGTGAGAACCACCCCACGTCGGCGCACTCCAGGGGATGGGGGCGCAGCTCCCCGCCCACGGCCCGGCAGTGGAAGACGAGCGAGTACAGCGGTACCCGGGTGAAGCCCAGGCGCAGTCCGTCGAGCACGGCGATGAGCCGGAGCACCTCGGCCTCGATGCCGGTCTCCTCGAGCACCTCCTTCACCACCACTTCGGCGGCGGAGTACCCGACGTCGGCCCACCCCGTGGGATAGAGCCACACGCCCGAATCGGCCCGCTTGACGAGCAGGAGCTGCCCGGCGTCGTTGCCGACGGCGGCGCCCACCGCCACCTTGGGCGTGACGTAGCCGGGCACGCCCTGGCCCACGGCGCGGAGCCACTCCTCGACCAGCTGGCCGGCGTCCTCGACCCCGGAGGATCCCTCGCTGGCCGCCACCGCGATGTCGGCTGCCACCCGGAGGACCTCCTCGAAGCGCTCGCGCTCGTACAGGCTCTCGGTGAAGCCGAGTCCCGTCCGGGCGATGGCCGACAGGCTCTCGCTCCATCGGAGCAACTGCCGGGCCGAGACCGGATCGTCCACGCGCCCGACGCTAGCCGAGGACCCCGCCGGGGCGGGCCCCGTGCCGGTCCGTGGTGGGCCACAATGGAACATGGCCGTGAACAGCGACTGTCGGCACTACATCATGCAGACGACGGCTCGCGGCGACAAGCTCGAACGCTGTCGGATGGAGGCCAATCAGGCGCTGCCCTTCGCCTGCCCCGACGGCTGCGTCTTCTACGAGCCGCGCAACGTGTCGTCGGCCGGCTGGCACGTGGGCCCGCCGCCGACCGACCCACCCGCCTGAGCCGCGCTCAGACCGCTTCGCCCTGCGAGGCCAGCATCCCGGGCACGACGGCGGGCGCGGGAACGAGGGAGTCGCCGAGCCCGCCGCGCTCCCAGAAGTCGAGGACGGCGTCGGCGTTGGCGCGGCCGGCGGCGATCAGTGTGTCGGTGGCCGAGAAGTCGTCGTAGCGCGACACCGGCTCCGTGTCGACGGTGAACACCACGACCTCCACCCCGTCGGGCAGTCGCTCGAGCTCGCGTGCGAACTTGGCGTGCACGGCGATGAAGAACGCCGACAGGACGGCCTCGGCGGGTCGTCGGAAGCGGTGCGGCGTGTAGTGCATGGGTCCGCACAGCAGCACGAAGATGCGCTCCGCCCCCTGGGCGATGGCGCGGCCGATGGGGACGTTGTCCACGACGCCGCCGTCGATGAACGCTTCGCCGTCGATCTCCACGGGGGGGAGGAGGGCGGGGAGCGCGGCCGAGGCGAGGATCCGTTCCGCTGCCGGGCCGTCGGAGAACCACTGTGTGCGCCCGTCGGTGAGTGACGTCGCCACCACCTCGAGGCGGATGGGGCTCTGCTCGAGGCGCTCGAAGGTGAGGCCGCTGTCGATGATGCGGCGGACGCCGTCGTTGGGGAACACCGACTCGCGCTGTTGGAAGAAGCGCCACGGGGTGGGGAACCGACCCTGGGGGAAGACGTCCTCGCGGGTGATGGCCCGCCACCGCTCGACCATGCGGTCCACCCCATCGGTGGTGGGCTCCCCGCAGAATCCCGCCGCGTTGATGGCACCCACCGACGCGCCGTAGACGGCGTCGGCGGTGATGCCCCGGGCCAGCAGGGCCTGCAGCATGCCCATCTGGGCCGAGCCCCGCGCTCCGCCGCCGGCGAACACGAAGGCGGTCTGGACCTTGCGGCGCAGGGGGCGCATGCGCCGGGCCCGGTCGATCCAGCGGTTCGAGGCGGGTGGGAGCGGTGGGCGACGGGTGGAGCCCGCGGCGGTGAACACCCCGCCGGGCAGGATCGGTCGGCGCCCGTGTGCCGTGGTGGGGGGCGGGGTGGATCCCTCCGCCGTCACCGCCGCCGTGGGCCGCAGCGCGCCGACGACATCGGGTCGGCGCCGGCGCGGACGGGCCCGCGCCGCGCCGTCAGCGTGGTCTGCTCCGGTCTCCGGTTCTCCGACCATGTCCGCCCCCCCGGTCGCCTGGTCATCACCTGTCACGTCGAGCGCCCCGCCCGCGGCGGGCCCGTGCTGGTGGGGTCCCCCGTCCGGCGCTCGCCGTTGCCCCTGCCCTCCGCCACGGCGGCTCTGTCGGCCCGGGCGACCCGGTCGCGGCGCACCGCCCAGCGCACCGACACCACGACCAGCCCCACCATGAGCACCACGAACACGCCGAACACGGCGTCGAAGGCGGCGCTCACGCCGGTGGCTCCGCCACCGTGAGCCCGCTCGGCCGCTCCCTGCCGGTGTGGTCCATGTCCCCTCCAGGATACCGGCGCCCCCCGCCTTCGGGCAGGGGGGAGCGGTGGGAGCGGGGGGTGCGGGGTCCCGACACACCCGTCGGGCATCCTGGGGAACGTGCCCGGTGCCCGTGCCCCCATGACCGTCGCCCCCCCGGACGGACCCGGTGTGCTGGGCCGCCTCCGAGGTGACGGGGCGGCTCGTCCCCCTGTCGACCCCGGCCTGGCCGGGGGACTGCGCGACTGGCTCGAGGACGGCCTCGCCGAAGCCGTGACCCACGTGCCCGCCGAGGCCGGGCCGATCCGGGTGAACAAGGAGACGCTCAACCAGGTCCTCGTGTGCGAGGCCCATCTGGCCGCCTGCCGGGAGGCGCCCCGGGTGGTCTCGGTGGAGCTGGCCCGGGGGAGCCTCGTCGACGCGCTGTTCCGGCAGTGGGTCACGGTGGGCGGCTTCGACGACCCGTGGGGCGACGCCCTGGCCGCGGTGGAGGTCGACGGCGACCGCGACGGCGTGGTGGCGTTCGTAACCGGGCTCCCGGCGCCGCGGCGCCGGGAGCTGGCCGGCGAGGTGGCCGAGCACGCCGCCGGTATCGCCGGGCGGTGGCCGGCGCTCAGTCCGTCGTGGATGGCGAGGACCCAGGAGCGTCTCGAGTTCCCGCTGTGCGGCGGCCGGGTCGTGCTCGCCGGTGTGGTCGACCTCATCGTGGGCGGTCCGGCCCGCGGGTCGGCCTCGGTGTGCGTGGTCGAGCTGAAGTCCGGTGGCCGACGGGTGGAGCACCGCGGCGACCTCCACCTCTACGCCTTGTTGGAGACGCTGCGCAGCGGTGCGCCGCCCTTCCGGATCGCCACGTACTACAGCGCCACCGGCGAGCTCGACGTGGAGCCCGTGGGGGACGACGCGCTGGTGGGGGCGGTGCAGCGCGTCCTGGCCGGTGCTGTCCGCCTGTGCCGACTGGCGGCGGGGGCGGAGCCCGCCCGGACACCCAACCCGCTGTGCGCCTGGTGTGCCGGGCTTCCCCGGTGCGCGCCCGGCCAGGCGCGTGCCGGCACCGCCGTCCCCCGCCGGGGGCGTGACGAGCCGGTCCGGGTCGGGGCGGGGGTCCGGCGTCCGGACGTGGCCCTGGTTCGCGGCCCGGAGGCGTCGTGAACGGCGCCGTCGGACCGGCCCCCGACGCCGGACAGCGCAGCCAGGCGAACGACGCCGGGCGTGGTGGTCAGGGGTCGCTGGCCGTGCCCCGGTCCCTGATGCTGGCCGACGCGCTCGTCGAACCTCCCGGCGCCGACCTCGGTGCCGACGAGCTCGTGCACCTGCGCGACGACCTCGCACGCGAGCTGCACGCCGTGGTGGGCGACCTGCCCGCCGGCGAGCGCCTCCACATGGACGCGTTCAAGATGCGCGTGGCGCGGCGGCACCCCGAACGGTGCATGGACGCCGACGACACCTTCACGCCGACGCCGCGTCACTGCCGGCGTTCCGTGGGCACGGCCGCGGTGCGGCTGTGCGTGCGGGGCCTGGCGCCGGGGCCGGCGGCGGCCGTGGCCGACGTGCTCGCCGCCGGTGTGGCCGACGTGTCGGACGCCTCTGGCGAGGATGCCGTCCGGCCGCAGTGGTGGGCCGGGTGGTACGCCGGGCTGCCCCGCGGTGCGCAGGCCGTGGTGCGGGCCGAGGCGATCGCCTGGGCCACCCAGCTGTTCACGGCACTCGATTGGGGGCGGTTCCCCCGCCTCCCCGTCATCGGCGGGCGCGACGACTGGTGGCAGTCTCCCGGTGGACGTCAACTCGTGCTGCAGGGCCGGGCCGACGTGCGGGTCCTGTCGGGTCGCCGCCTGGCGCTCCTCGTCATGCAGACCGGGCGCTGCCCGTCGGACTGGCGGATGGAGCTCGGCTACCCCGGACTGGTGGCCGCGCTCGTGCGCGACGTCACGGCCGCCCCGTGCCGGGTGGTGGGGGTGTGGCCCGACAGCGGTCAGGTGCGCGTGCTCCCCCTCGACCTCGGTGCCCTCCGCCACGTCGCCACCGCCGTGGTGTCGGCCGTGGCGACGTGGGTCGACAGCCGCATCGAGGTCCGGCACCTGGCCGAGGTGCGCAGCAGCGCCTGAACGCCTGCACGTCGGTGCGGGTGAGACCGCGACGGTGAAACCGCCACGGTGAAGCAGCGCGCCAGGAGCGGCCCGTCGGCAGCGGCGCCTACGAGTCGTGACAGGGCGCGCCGGGTGGCGGGGGGACGTCGAGGGCGGGGTTACGGTCGAAGAAGCCCGTGGGGACGAGCATGAATCCGGTGTACTCGACCGGCATGACCGGCCAGTCCTCGGGGCGGGGCACATGCGTGAGCCCGAACGTGTACCACACCACGATGTCGCGCTCCACGATGGACCGGTCCTGCGCCGTCCACCGGGGCAGGCCGTCCCCGCCGGCGTGCTGGTTGGGGTAGTCGCCGGCGGCGCGGCGCTCCTCGGGCACGTACGGGGTGACCCACAGGTTGCGGGTGGCGAAGCCGGCGCGCCGGGCCACACTCGAGCTGGGATCGGCGAGCAACGTCGGCGTCGGCCCCGGGACCAGCTTGTAGGCGACGGGACTGCCCAGTCGGTTCCGTGAACGGGGGTTCACGATCTTCCAGTGTCGGCTGGTCGACGGGCTCACCACGCGGCCCGCGTCCAGCTCGGTGGACAGCAGGGTCGCCGTGGGCGCGAACGCATTCGACCACGGGTTGTCCGGACCGGGGGCGACCGGGTGGGTGTCGACCTCGTAGACGGAGTTCGTGGGCCCGTCGACATCCACGTCCAGCCGGACGTTGAACAGGTGCTGGTGGTAGGGGGCGGCCAGCTGTGGCGCCACCATGGAGGCGAAGGCCGGCTGCTCTCCCGGGGCGACCGCCATGGTCGACAGGATCCCGGTGAGCTTCGCCTCGAACTGGATGGTCCCGTCAAGGTAGAAGTACCAGAAGAACCCGTAGTCGTAGTTCCCCACCGTCGCGATCGAGCTCACCACCAACCGGCGCGACCTGCGTACCTCGGAACGGTCCGAGCGGGCGTCGTAGTGCTTCCACAGGATCCCGTAATCCTCTTCGTGCATGCAGATGACGTTCTTGGCCACGTACGGCAGTCCACCTTCGGTGGCGAAGACGGTGTCGAAGTAGTGGATGACCCCGAGGCAGTCGCATCCCAGCGTGAGCGAATTGGCCATGCGCCCGAGCCCCCACTCGCCGGCGTCGAAGGCGTTCTTCCACCCGTGCATGGGTCCGGGGTCGCCGTAGGGCACCACCATCTCGCTGACGGACGCGCGGAACAGCACGGGTCGCACCCGACCCCCGTCCTCGTACCCCACCTCGTGCAGGATGAGGCCCTCCACCGGGTCCATGGAGACACGCAGCGACCACTTCTGCCAGCGGACGAGGTTGCCGTCCACCTCATAGCTCGGTCCCTCGGGCTGGGTGATCTCGAGAGGCCGCAGGTCCGGGCGGAGCTGCGCCACGTCCTCGGGGTAGTAGCTGCCGCTCTCGGGCGGTAGGGGGACGACACCGGTGTCGATGACTTCGAGCACGTCGCCGCGGGCCATGTCGACGAAGGCGATGACGCCCTCGACCGGGCGGGCGTAGCCGTTGTCGTCGGGCCGCTCGCGTACGTAGGACAGGCACCGACAGATGCGCCGGCCCTCCTCGTGGGCCAGGCCGAAGGATCCCGCCGGCCACGGGTCGATCTGCACCGTGTCGAGGTCCTCGATGCCGCGCCGGCGCATGGCGGCCTGCCACGCAGGATCCTCCTTCAGGGCCAGGATGGCGGTGATCGACTCCTCGAACAGCAGGCCGGGCCGCATGCCCGGGACCTCGGCGACGGTGAGCTCGCCGCTGTCGGGCGAGGCCACCATCTCCATGACGTGGGCGTCGGGCCCGGTGACGACCATCATCCGCACCCGGCGCTCCGCCGGCGCGCCCGGGCGCCATGCCCGGACCTGGTCCTTGGAGGCCGATGCCAGGCCGATGTAGGCGAAGCGGGCCGACTCGGTGAAGCACTGGTGGGCCCGGGCGGCGGCCACGGCCGCCTCGATCTCGGCCGCCGAGAGCGGGGCGAGGGGATGGGTCACATCTGTGGACGACGACACCTGTGCCACGACCTCCCCCTTCAGTCGGTGCCCGGCTCCCGGTGAGATCGGGGACGCCGTGACGTCGTCAACGTAGGGCCGGGTGCGGGAACAGGCAATTGCCTGGCCGGTGCCCTCCGGGGCACGGGTTCCTCCAGGCACTCGCCAGGGCGGGCCGGTGGGGATCGTTCGTCCCCCACCGGGCTCGGCCCTGGTTCCCGGCCCCTGGGGGGCATCCACCCGCTGGCGATCTGCGGTCCACCGCCAGCTCCGGCGGTTGTACCACCACCGGCGTGGTGGCGCGCCGCCACCGACGCGGTCGCCGGCGCGCAGCGGCTCCTGTCACGGGACCCGTGGTCACGCACAGTGCACCGGCGTCGCCCGGCGCGCTCGACAACGAGCGTGTCGACCCGACGATCGACACGGTACGCGGCCCGATGCGGGCGGCCCGCACCATGTCGTACGGTCGTACCGGTCG
>Ga0209415_10013177_pt1 | contig 13663 bp, 11 predicted proteins | sample PeaSoiSIISIP2007_FD_187696 | JGI IMG/M metagenome (GOLD analysis project Ga0209415, IMG submission 187696) | Peat soil microbial communities from Weissenstadt, Germany - SII-SIP-2007 (SPAdes) (version 2) | ecosystem: Environmental > Terrestrial > Soil > Wetlands > Peat | place: Germany... | reverse complement strand
CCGGCAGGAGTCGGGCCGGATCATCGCGAGCCTGATCCGAGTCTCGGGCTCCTTCGATCGCGCAGAGGAAGCCGTGCAGGAGGCGTTTGCCGCGGCACTCGCCTCCTGGCCGGACAAGGGAATCCCCGCGAATCCCGCGGCCTGGATCATGACCGCGGCGCACCGTAAGCTCATCGATGCGGTTCGCCGCGACCACACCAGGATCGAGAAGCAGGATTCCCTGCGTTACGAGACGGAATCGGCCGCCGCTCTGTCCGAGCCGGATTGGGAAGAAGCCTCCATGCATTTCCCGGATGACCGTTTGCGCTTGATCTTCACCTGCTGTCACCCGGCGCTGAATCGGGAGAGTCAGGTTGCACTCACCCTGCGCACTCTCGGTGGATTGAGCACGCCCGAAATCGCCAGGGCGTTTCTCTTGCCTGAGGCAACCCTCGTGCAGCGCCTCGTGCGGGCCAAGCGCAAGATTCAGGAAGCGCGCATCCCCTATGAGGTCCCTCCCCCCAACCGCTTGCCGGAACGCCTGAGCTCCGTACAGGCGGTGATCTACCTGATCTTCAATGAGGGCTACGCCGCCACATCGGGTAGCGATCTGGTGCGCCGGGATCTGTGCGCGGAAGCCATCCGGCTGGGACGCGTCTTGAACGAGTTGCTTCCGGGCGAGCCGGAAAGCGTCGGGCTGCTGGCCCTGATGCTGCTTCAGGATTCGCGCCGCGATGCGCGGATCGTCAACGGCGAATTGGTCACCTTGGAGGAACAGGACCGCTCGCTGTGGGATCGAGGCGCAGCCTCCGAGGGCTTGATGTTGGTCGAGAAGGCCCTCAACATGGGCCGCGCGGGCCCTTACCAGTTGCAGGCGGCCATCGCGGCCCTGCACTCACAAGCGAAGACTCCGCAAAAGACTGACTGGCCGCAGATCGCCGCCCTCTATGAGAGACTCCTGGAGTTGAATCCGTCTCCGGTCATTGCGCTCAACCACGCGGTGGCTGTCGCCATGAGCGCTGGATTCGAGGAGGGACTCAAACGGATCGACGATCTCGGAATCTCCGGTGCGCTCGATCGTTACTATCTGTTCCATGCGGCGCGCGCCGATCTCCTGCGGCGCCTGAATCGCCGGAGCGAAGCTGCCGAGGCCTACCAATGTGCCGCCAGTCTGGCCACCAACCGCATCGAACAGGATTTCCTGGAACGGAGACTCCGCGAGATTGCCTGTGAGGCATAGCGAAGACAACACAGGCAAGAATGCCTGTGCTACTCCCGTGCTACCATCGGCCAGGAGGGGCAACAACGTGGATCGCTTCCCCATGGGGCTCAACACCTACTGTCTCCGCGCCATGCGGTGGCACGACCTCAAGCTGCTGGACTACGCCGCGGGTCTGAAGCTGGATGCCGTCTTCCTACAGGATTCCATCGACCCGGGCGTCAACGATCCGGCCCATTGGAAAGAGGTCAAGGACAATGCCGCGCGCCTTGGCCTGCATCTCGAAACCGGCACCGGCGCCTCGCTGCCGCGCACGCCCGACCGCTTCGACGCCTCGGTGAAATTGCTCCGCGATGCCATCCGCCGCGCCGCGGCCATGGGCTCGCCGCTGGTGCGCACGCTGGTGGCGAGCGACCGCCAAAGCCTGCCGCCCGGGCCGGCCGAGAAACACATCGAGACCATGATCCGACTGCTGCGCACGCTGCGTTCGGAAGCCATGGACGCCGGCGTGAAGTTCGCCATCGAGAACCACAAGGACCTGTTCTGCCGGCAGACGCGCCAGCTCATCGACGGCGCGGGCAAGGAGTTCGTCGGCTCCTACCTGGATACCGGCAATCCGGTCTTCGTGATGGAAGACCCGCTCCAGACCGTGGAGACGCTCGGTCCCGTGGCCGTCACGCTGCACCTTCGCGACTCGGTGGTGTACGAAACGCGCACGGGCATCGCCGTGCAGTGGGTGCCGCTGGGAGAGGGCGTGGTGGATTTTCGCAAGATCGTCGCTTTGGCCAAGGAGATCTGCCCGCCGGTTTACGTGTACATCAAGCCCATCACCGGCCGGCCGCCGCAGAACCTGGCGATCCTGGAGCCGGACTTCTGGAAGATGTGGCCGGACGCCCGCGCCTCCGATGTGGCGCGCTTTCTGGCCCTGGCGAAGAGCGGCCACCCCTACGAGCGGGACATGGTGGTCGAAGACGTGGCCGGCCGGTCGAACATCGAGACCTTCGCCGCGGCCCTCCAGTACCAGCAGCGCGACCACATGGAGCGCAGCGTGGAGTACGGCAAGAAGGTTCTCGATCTCGGTGTGAAGTGGCGCGCGTGAACGGGCCGCCCCTCGTGGTAGCCTGTGATACGTGACACCCAATCGACGTGAGATCCTGGCCGCTCTCATGACAGCCGGGGCGGCGCGGCTGGCGCGGGCCGCGGACGATAGCACCGCCATTCCGGGCAAGCGCCCCATGATCCTCCACAACGATCGCCCGGAGGATCTGGAGACGCCCGTCCGCTATTTCGATTCCTGGCTGACGCCCGTGGATGCCTTCTTCGTGCGCCAGCACATCCCGCGGCCCGCGACCATCGATCCGGCGGCGTACCGGCTGACGGTGAACGGCATGGTCTCGAAGCCTCTCCAGTTGACCCTGGCCGACCTGCAGAAACTGCCGCAGGCCACCGTGCCGGCCACCATCGAGTGCACCGGCAACGGCCGTGGGTTCTACACTCCGAAAGTGCCGGGCATTCAGTGGGGCCGCGGCGCCATCGGCAACGCCGAGTGGTCCGGACCGCGCATCGCGGATATTTTAAGAGCCGCGGGCGCGTCTTCGTCGGCGGCATTTCTGGAGACCGACGGCGCGGATGTAGGCGTGGCCTCCACTCCCGATTTCGTCCGTTCGCTTCCCATGAAGAAGGCCATGCACCCGGCCACCATCCTGGCGTTGAAGATGAACGGGCAGCCAATTCCGGATATCCACGGTTTCCCGGCGCGGTTGATCGTGCCGGGGTGGGACGGCACCAGCTCGGTGAAGTGGGTCATACGGCTTTCGGCTGCGGCCGAAGCCAACAAGGGATTCTTCATGAACCCGGGCTACCGGTATCCGAAATACGCGCTCCCGCCAGGGACGCCGGCCAGGCCCGCGGAGTTGGAAGTCATCGAGGGCATGCCGGTGAAGTCCTCGATCACCGCGCCCGAGGACCAAAGCAAGCTGGCGCTGGGTGCGATTACCGTCCGCGGCTTTGCGTGGGCCGGCGAGCAAGCCATCGAGCGCGTGGAGGTGTCGACGGATGGCGGCAGCCGTTGGCACGACGCGCAACTGTCGTCGCCGAAGCTGCCCTTCGCATGGCGCCTGTGGCATCTGGACTGGCGGCCTTCGGATCCCGGCTATTACACAATTCTGTCGCGTGCGACCGATTCCAGCGGACGGGTGCAGCCCATCGTCGCGGTGTGGAACCCCTCGGGGTACTTGTGGAACGCGATCGACCGCGTAGGCGTGACCGTGGAGAAGGCATGATGACCGGAAGACTTTTGTGGCTGGCAGGAGTAGCGGCGGGCGCCGCGCTGTGCGCAGATCCCGCGGTGGTGGCGCGCGGGCAGAAGGAGGAGGCGCGCAGTTGCATTCCGTGCCACAGCCTGCGGCTGATTCACTCGCAACGGCTGAGCAAGGCGGCATGGAACAAGGAACTGGACAAGATGGCCGGCTGGGGCACCGTAATTACCGATCGCGACGCGCTGCTCGAGTATCTCGTGGCCAACTTCGGCGACGACAAGGCGCCGCCCCCGCCCGCGATGTCGCAGGACGGTGTGAAGAAATAGGGATGTGGGGCAGGCGCTATCGCCAACCCCGCGAACTCAAATTACTGTTCTACCGGATACCCCTGGTCGATCCAGTCCGTCTTGAAGTTCGTGCCGGAGTACATGGCCTTCACGTGGGTGAAGCCCATCTGTTTCAGCAGATCGATCGCAGGCTTGATATTGGGGCACCGGTCCCACGGGCAGCATCCGCAGTAGATCACCAGTTCGCGGTCGCGCGGGAGTTTTCCGGCAGCAGCCTTGAGAGCCTCCAGCCCTTCGCTTTTGCCCGCGGGGCCCGCGTACAGCGCGCCGGGGATGTGCTTGCTGCGATACAGAACGTTGGGACCAACCTGAAAAATGGCCGGCTTGTCCTGGCCGGATGCGAGCCGCGCCGCCAGGTCTTTCGGCTGGATCAAGGGAATCTCGGCTGCCAGCGCCGCGGCCAGCAGGGTTGCAATAACAATCGGGTAGAACTTCACGATTTCCACTGTAACTCCATCGTGAGGCTCAACGCGCGCCGGGTAGTGACAGCGGACTGGCGCACGGGACAACGGGACCGGCGCCACAAGGCGTCAGGGCGAGATCGCCGGGCAACAAGCCCACGTCGAGCCGCCAGACTTCGCGGCCGGGGAATGCCCGCACCAGTTGTACCGTGGCCGCGGGGCCAAGGTCGCGCACCCAGACGATTTTGGCCTGCGCGGGGTCGGCGGAATTGTAGACGTATTCGTAGTGAATGGGGTTGTAAGGCCCATAGCGGATCAGAACCAGGCTGTCGGTTGGCCGGGAGTCGAGGAATGCTTCGATCCGATCGCGGGGGTGCGGCAGGCTCAGGCCGCAGCATGCGTACTCGGTATCGTTCGCCCACCGGGTGCTGCCGGACACCAGGCTGGCAGCGGATAGCAGCATGGCGAGGCCGAACACCAGCACCAGCGAACGGCTGAAGGCTAGTCCAAACGGCCGGCCGCGAGGCTTCCAGTGGCGCAGCGCGCGGAAGCCGAACAGCAGCAGCAGACAATAGAGCGGCACGAACGGCGCCATGTAATGGGGGTGAACGGGAATCTCCAACAAGAGCGACGCCAGGCAGATAGCCAGCGCGATCCCCAGCTTCCATCGCCGCGCAAACCAGATTCCGGCCAGCCCGGCCAGGAACGGCGGCCACAGCGCGGGGCGCAGAAAAATCCAGAAGGCACGGAGGAACTGTTCGCCCTTCAGCGACAGGTAGCCGCTAAGTGTGCGGCTGCGGAAGTATGTCGGCATGTGGTAGGACACCTCGAACCGGGCGATGTTCTCGGGCAGTTCCGGCAGCTTTCGGGGCTCCCCGAAAACGAAGCGCGGAGCCGCCGAAGCATCGCGGTCGCCGATGACATAGGGCATCGTGCGCCAGTCTCCGGTACAGCGCAGATCGTACCAGGCCGTGAATAGTGCGAACCCCACTACGCCGGCGGCCAGCGGCCCCAGCAGGCGAGTCAGTTCCCGCCACTCCACCTTGGGACGCCGCGCTGCCACATCGTACGCCAACAGAATGGCGATCGCAGCAACTAAGAACAGGCCCTCGTAGGGACGGCGCAAACCCAGCAGGACCGCACCCGCGGTGAACGCGCAGGCGGCTTTGACATCCAGGCGCGTCCGCAGCCGGCCATAGGCGCCCACCACCAGGTTGCCGCCGATCGCGGCCACCGAGCCTCCCCAGTAGCTGTTCATCCAATACGTGAACACGCCCAGTTGCAGGCCGGCCAGCAAGGCGATCGGAAACGCCCATCCGTCCGATGCAAACGCGCGCATCATCCACCACGCAGTGGCCGCCATCAAGCCCACGCTGAGGAAGACGCCCCACCAGGGATGGCCGAACACCATCTGGCCGAAGGCCAGCACCGCCGCCTGGGCCGGCGGGTATATGGAAACATAGGCCGGCGTGGTCAGAACATAGAGCGCGCGAAATGCTTCGGGCACCGGAGGTGGCGGGTTCGCCACGCGGCCCATGGCGAAGGTCTCTCCGCCCAGGACATAGCTGAATTCATCCATCGCCGTGGGAGACGGTATGCCGGCCACCGGCAGAAGCGCGGCGCGAAACACCAGCGGCGCCAGGAAGGAGATGGCGAAGGCGGCGCCCGGATTGATTCGCCGGACGCGGGTCTCGAGAGCGTTCCAGTAGCGTTTGGCGAATGCCGGCCGCCACCAGGAGAGCGCACCAAAGCCCACTAACAACAGGATCTCAGGCCATAGCAACCAGGTGATCATGTGATGCGGAGCGCCGGTTCAATTGTAACAGCACCTCGCGGTCAACTCTGAATTGACAGTCGCTCTTCCCCAACCCGGGAACCTCTGGTAGACTGCAACGATGGATCTGGGTTCGACGCTACGCCATTCCGCCAAGAGAAATCCGCAGAAGCCCGCGGTTATTTGCGACGACCAAATCGTCTCGTATGAAGCGCTGGACCGGTCAACCAATGCCCTGGCGCGCTGGTTGTTGCGGGAGGGGCTCGCGACCGGGGACCGCGTGGCTATTCACTGGTCGAATTCGGTGGAGGTGGTGAATCTCTACTTCGCGTGTTTCAAGGCCGGGCTGATTGCGGTGCCGGTGAACAACCGGCTGAAGGCCCCCGAAATCGCCTACATCCTGGGACACTCCAAGGCCAAGCTGTGTTTCAGCCAGCCCGAACTGGCGCCGCTGTGCGAGGAAGCGCGCGCGGAGTGTCCGGACCTGCGTCGCATCTATACTGCGTTGCCGGCGCTCGAAACCACTGACTCCGAGGGCATCGCGTTGCCGGATGTAGCTCCCGACCGGGTAGCGGCGATCTTGTACACATCCGGCACCACCGCGCGCCCCAAGGGGGTCATGCACACGCACGTTTCGCTGGTGGGCGCCACCGAGTTGATGATCCTGCTGGGCATAGACGAAACCCACGCCCTGCTGGCGGTGACGCAGATGGTGCACATTGCGGCGCTGGCTTGCGCGCTGCTGCCGGGAATCTCCTGCGGCGGTACGGTGGTTCTGCTTCCGGCGTTTGACGGCCCCCGCGTGCTGGACCTGATCGAGCGCTGGCGCTGCACGTTCTTCGTGATCCTGCCCGCCATGCTGCGGTTCGTGGTGGAGGAGCAGGGCTGCACTCCGCGCGACGTCAGTTCGGTGCGTTTGTGCCTGGCGGGAGGCGACACCGTGCCGGTGACTTTGCAGGAGCGTTTCCGCGCGCTGTTTGGAGTTCCGGTGCGGGAGCTTTTCGGGATGACCGAGACGGTGCCGATCACCTGCATTCGCGAAGACGCTCCGCGGACCGGGTCGGTAGGACCGGCGATGGACCTGGTGGATGCGCGGGTTGCGGATCTCACTGGGAAGGTAGTGGCGGACGGGCAGGTTGGCGAACTACAAGTGCAAAGTCCCGCCAATTGCGTCGGATACTGGGACGACCCGAAAGCCACGGCGGCCACGTTCGAAGACGGTTGGCTGCGGACGGGCGACCTGGTGAGGCGCGACGCCGACGGCTTCTATTGGTTCGAAGGGCGGGTGAAGCAGATCATCGTCCGAGGCGGCTCCAACATCTCGCCGCAGGAAGTGGAGGAGGCGCTGTATCACCATCCGGCGGTGCTGGAGGCTGGGGTGATCGGGATGCCGGACCCGGTCCACGGTGAGAAGGTGATCGCGTTCGTGGCGTTGCGCGAGGGATTCAAGGCGGGGGAGCAGGAGTTGCGCGACCTGGTGCGCAGCCGCATCGCGGACTACAAGACGCCGGAGCGCATTGTGTTTCTGCCTGTGCTGCCGAAGGGACTGACCGGCAAGGTACAGAGGCGCGCGCTGAAAGACCTGGTGGTGGAAGGGCGTGCGGCTGGGGCGTGATCGGCGGGTTGGCAGGCGAAAGCGCCTGCCCCACACTAAAAGCCGAAGTGCTGGGGATTGCGCCCGATGATGATGGCGGCGAATACTTTGGGGACGTACTCGCGGGTCTCGGCGGGCAGCGCGCGGGCCCGATAAAGGTACCAGAAGTTGCGCTGCTTGATGGGATCTTCCACGGCGTTCATGACCGCCTGCTTCACGCGGGTAGGTCCAAAATTGTAGGCTGCCAGGGCCAGCATGACGGAACTGCCGGTTCCGAAATCGTTGAGCAGTTGCCGGAGAAAGCCGCTGGCGGCGCGCGTCGACTTGATCAGGTCGTAGCGCTCGTCAACGGCTCCGTCCACGCGCAGGCCGTAGAAACGGGCGGTAGCGGCGGTGAACTGCCACGGCCCGGCGGCGCCAGCGGCACTGGTTCTGCGGAGGCCGAGGGCACTCTCAACGAGCGGCACATAGGCGAAATCGGGCGGCAGTTTTTCTTCTTCCAGGATGCGCCGCATGGCCGCGATTTTGGGAGCGGCCTCGCCGAGGGCGCGCTCCATGTGCGGCCGGTCGGTCCCCTGGTACTGCTGGATGTGGGCGTTGACGCGTTCCACGAACTCCGGCGGGATGCTGTATACTTCAGCGCCGAATTCGCTCATGAGGGTGCGGATCTGTTGCGTCACGAAGTCTTCTTTGTAGCGGCCGCCCACGCGATAGAGCAGGCTGTGCTGGAGAGTTTCGGCCTGGTCCTGGTAGGCCTCGAGCTCGGAAATCAGACGGTCTCTCTGCTCGGGGGTTCCCTGCGCGTTTTCCAAACGCGTCTCGATCTCCTGGATCTGCTGATCGATGGATACCTTCTCGTCTTTGAGCAGGCGGATCTTCCAGTACCCGTACAGGGAGGTGAGGACCAGGGCGGCCGCGAGCGCGTAGATCACGGTTCGAAAGCGCCGGCCACTGCGCTCTAAGGCGCGGTCGACCACGTCTCGCATGAGGGTGAAGGTCTGGCCGCCGATGCCTGCGATGCGGGCCTGGCGGGCGCGGGTCACGGCTTCGGAGAGGAGAGCGTGGTGGGCGCCGCCCTGGGCATCGGGTGCGCGGCGCATTTGGGTGATGAGGATGCCTTGGGGGATGACGAGGGTCTGGTCCAACCCGGACTGCGCCGATTCCTCCGTCAGGAAGGAGAACTCGGGGCCATCGCTTCCCAGACGGACGATGGCTTGGGGGGACAATTCGGCCTCGGCGATCCTCTCACCGTTGAGGTAGCTGCCGTTGGTGCTGCCGGTGTCGCGAATGCGCCAATGCTCGCCATCCCCGAGGATTTCCAGGTGGTGAGCGGAGACGGTGGCGGCGTTGTGACCCTGAATGACGATATCGTTATCGGGGCTCCTGCCGATGCGGGTGCAGCCGTCCGGGAGCAGGTAGCGGGTTCCGGCAAGGGGACCGGAGCGGGAGACGAGCCAGGCTTTGGTGCGGGCGATGGTGGAAGTCTCGTCGGGCATGCGAACGTCTACTGACTATTATGATTTCATTGTCGGGCGTTGACTGGGCGATGGCGGCGAGAATCGATGTGATAAATAGTACGGAACTGCAGACGACAGGGTAGGGTTACGCCCGGTTGCGGCTTAACCCCCTCACTGTCGGAGCTTCGAAGCTCAGTCGCCGGCGGCGCCGCGGGGCTTGGGAGTGAACCACCAGCCCCATTCGGAGAGCATCGATTTGAGGCGGTAGCGATTGGTCTTGGCGGCGGAGAGCGCCAGCATGAGCAGAATGAGGCACGCGGCCGCCATGACGGTCTGGCCCACGTTCAGGCTGTTTTTCCAGAACCAGAGCCAGTGGCCGTAGACCAACTCGATGTGTACCCAGTAGACCAGCAGCGACGTGGTGCCGAATTGCCGCACCCAACTCCAGCCATCCTTGGCGGCGTAGCGCGTCCAGAGAAACGCCAGCGCCAGCAGCAGCAGCGTGACTCCCAGCTTGGACAGGATCTGCGCGGGGCTGTTCAGCCAGTAGTCGGATTTCGCATAGATGGAAAACGGCAGGCCGGCGAAGTACTGGCAGGCCAGGATCAGGGCGCCGCCGATGATGGCGGCCCACTGCATGGCGCGCTCCATGGCGTCCTGCGGAGCGGTGCGGATGATGCTGCCGGCGCTCATGCCGAACGCCAGGTACGCAGCCCACGGGAAGAAGGCGAAAAACCGGTAGTCGGGAACGAGATAATTGCGGACCATCTCGGGCGCGAAGGACCAGTCCATCTGCGAAACCAGGGGCGCGGCGAAGGCAATCGCGAGCCCTATCACGGCGCAGAGGCGCACGCGCTCCGCGGTCCGGAACAGGGCCATCAGCGAGAACAGCGCGACGCCGAAGCCCATGCAGTTCAGAATGTCGACGCGAAAGAGGTCTGTCCAAGGAGCCGGCTGGCTGAAAATCCAAAGCTGAATGCGGAAGGCAAACGCCAGCAGGAACAGGTAGCCCGAGCGGCGGAATGCCGTGGCCACGCGCTGCAGCGGGGGCAGACCCTTGCGCTCGGTGCTGTCCATCAGAAAGGCCAGCGTCACTCCGGTGAGGAAGAGGAAGATAGCCGGGGGCATGCCGCCTACGAACTGGGACAGCATGTAGGGCGCGCTGCCGCGCAGATCGTTCTTCAGGAATGAATCGAATACGTGGCCCTGCAGCATGATCAGGGCGCCGATGCCGCGGACCCAATCGAGATACTCCAGGCGGTAGAAACTGGTCTTGGTTCTCATGCTACTTCTGGGGGTATTCCCTGGTGACGCCCTTGGGCAGATTCAAGCTGACGGCGGAGTCCGGCAGATTCGGGTTCACCAGCATGTTCGTATAAGTCGCCATCGAGTAGTCTCCGCCCGGCTGGTACATTTTCTGTTGCACGGAGATGCCCGTTTTGTCGGAGATCCACAGTTCGAATTTCGGAAACTGCGCGAGCAGATCTTTGGATTTCGGAATCAGCTCGATTCGAGTGGTTGCTTCGCCGGCAACCGTTTCGGGCCCACCAAGCTTAACCGAATAGGCGTCCCGCAGATCCCTGGAGTTACTGCCGAATCCCAGGCGCAGGAACTGTTCCATCTGGGAGCGGTGATTCTTGCCGAGATCGATCTCCTGGACGATGTTGGTCTTGGGGTAGTAGATCTCCACTTTGGTGCCGTCGATCCTGACTTTTTTCTGGTCCGGCTGTTGGAAATCGATCAGCATGCGCAGCTCGTGCGGCCTGGGGATTTTGACCACGACAGTTCCGGTATCGACACTATCTTCATTGATGATGGCGGTGTGCGAAAGTTTCTTTGTATCTGCTTTCAAGCCCTTGAATTTGGCGGATGCCTGGTCCATACGGGTAAATACTTCTTCGAGAGAGCTATCCGCAGCCGCCGCGCCAAAGTGGGGTCCTCCGACAACCGTCAGGGTACTCGACCAGACGAAGGCGAGTCGAAACAGGCGCATGGAATGTAGCTCCCTTCTCACAGACGCAAGGTGATGTTCCCTGGAGTACGGCCGGCGGGCTCAGGGCCGGGCGAACGCCATGTAGCCTTGCAGCTCGCCTTCCGAGTCGAGGATCGGTTCCAGCCGGATCACGGTGAGGCGCCGGCTGCTGGTGCCTTTCTGAAGAAACTGCGTGAGCTTGTCCACGCGCTGGTTCTCCGGTATATTCTTCAGGAACTCGGCATTCACATAAAACGGGGAACTGCCGTTCTCCGAAGGCAGCATGGTGATTTGGCTGGCTTTGGGAATGCGCGGCTGGTCGCGGAAAAAGTCGCGCGGGGTGAGGAAGATAAACGCGAGGATGATTCCGACCATGACGTCATATGGCCTGCTCCCGCGCGGGTAGTCCCACAGGATGAAACGCTTCAGCATGTGCAAAGTCTATTTTAGCAGCAATGGGATTAAACTAGGCACTGTGAAGACCGCTGCCCGTACGAGCCGGGACTAACGGGAAGAACAAATTCACCGCGGAGACGCGGGAGACGCGGAGGAAGACGCGGAGAAGACAAAGTCAAAACCTGAGAGCGCAGAGGAAGCGGAGAAGCGCTGAGAAAACCGCACCCCGGGGGCTTGAAGGATTTTGGCGATTTCGGAGCGGCGCGCGTCATTGCCGATGGATCTGTATCGCTGGTTGCCGCCGGAAGGCGTGAAGATCGTGCTGGTTCTCGCATTGTCCTTTCTGGTCGGGCTGGAACGGGAAGAGCACAAGACGGGCGCCGAGGCCTACTCGTTCGGCGGTGTCCGCACATTTCCCTTGATCGGGTTGATCGGCTACGTACTCGCCTTCCTATCGGGCCCCCAACTGTTGCCGGTGGCGCTGGGCTTTGCCGTGGTGGGCGGATTCCTGCTGCTCTCCTACTGGCACAAATTGTCCGCTGCAGGGTTGGCCGGCATCACGTCGGAGATGTCGGGGCTTACCACTTACCTGGTCGGGGTGCTGGTTTCTCACGAACAGTTCTGGATCGCGGCCACCATCAGCGTTGCCAGCATGCTGTTGCTGGAGCTGAAAGCCGCGCTGGAAGGATTGACCAAACGGATCTCGGGGGAAGAGATCCTGACGTTCACCAAGTTTTTGCTGCTCACCGCGGTGGTGCTGCCGGTGCTGCCGAACCAGGAGTTCGGGCCGTTCCAGATCAACCCTTTTCGGACCTGGCTGATCGTGGTGGCGGTGAGCACGATCTCGTATGCCAGCTACGTGATCCAACGGTGGACCAAACAGCAGGGCGGGCTGATTCTGGCGGCGATTCTGGGCGGCGCCTACTCCTCGACGGTGGCTACGGTGGTGCTGGCGCGGCGGGCGCGGAGCGAAAACCATCCGCATCTCTTTTCGGGCGCGACGTTGATCGCTTCCGGCATGATGTATTTTCGCCTGGCGGCGCTGCTGGCATTATTCAACCGGAGTCTGCTGATGAAGCTGGGGCTGCCGTTTGGAGTGCTGGCGCTGGTGGCGGTCGGCGCCGGCTGGTTGTGGTCGCGCCGCCCGGACCCGAATCCAGCCGAAGTGGAAAGAGAGTACCAGCCGAAGAATCCGCTGGAATTGCGCGCGGCCCTGCTCTTCGCCCTGTTGTTCGTTGTCATGTTGGTCGTCACTCACCTGGTGGTGGAGCATCTCGGCAAGGCCGGGGTGTACGTCCTGGCCGGGGTGATGGGAGTTTCCGACGTGGATCCGTTCATCATGGGGATGACCCAGGCGGCCGGCTCGATGACACCGGTGGCGGTGGCGGCTGCGGCGATTGCGATTGCCGCCTCCAGCAACAACGTGGCGAAAGGAGTGTACGCTTACGTCCTCTCCGGCCGCCAGACTGGTGTGCTCAGTCTCGCGCTGCTGGCCGGGCTGGCGCTTGCCGGCCTGGTGCCTTTGCTCTGGTTAAGAGGTTAGCGTGAGCCGTGTCATTGTGCTGTTATTGTTGCGGTGATAGAATCTGAACCGACTTATCCCTGGAGACAGACCGCCATGCCGGAAATGCCGCCGATCAGCACGAATTGGCAGCTTGACTCTGTTAGTGCCCCGCCGACAGGACGCCGCAGCGTTGCCGCCTCAACCCAAGATGCGTTTCTCTCGTCCGTAGCAGGTGACGCTTTCGAAGTGACGCACACGTTCCGCGCCACCAGCCCTCAGCGGCGCGGCGTGGAGACTCTGCCTCCGATGGATGTGACGATCCCCGTCGAACCGGGCGGCGTCTACCTGCTGGCGGTTCGTCACGAAGGTTCGGGCGCGATCTCCTTCCACGCCGCCAAGCCCGCGACTCCCCGCCGCGGTGCTGAGCCCGCGCCCGCGACGGCGACGTTCGAGGTGGAGTTCTCCGACGCACCCGATTACGAAACGCGGCGTTCGATCGTCACGAAGGCGATAAAAGGAGTGGTTCTCAAAGCCGCCGGCAGGCTCGCGGACATTGCGGTGCCGTGGATCGCCTCAGAAGTGGAAGGACTCATCTGGAGCAAGAGGGGGCTGACCCGGGGCTGGCTGCAAGTCACGCCAGACGGACTGAAGAGCGGGAACCTGGCGCCGGCGGATTTCAGCCCGATCGACAATTCCAGCGGCCGCTGCCTCCTGTTGCTGCATGGAACCTTTTCCAACGCCGCGAGCGCGTTTATCGGCTTT
>Ga0209415_10013176_pt1 | contig 13664 bp, 13 predicted proteins | sample PeaSoiSIISIP2007_FD_187696 | JGI IMG/M metagenome (GOLD analysis project Ga0209415, IMG submission 187696) | Peat soil microbial communities from Weissenstadt, Germany - SII-SIP-2007 (SPAdes) (version 2) | ecosystem: Environmental > Terrestrial > Soil > Wetlands > Peat | place: Germany... | reverse complement strand
CTCGCTGAAGCGCGTGCAGCGGTAGCAGAGGATGCAGCGCTCGCGGTCGAGCGAGATCGTCGGCGAGATCGGGATCGGCTTCTCGAAGGTGAGCTTCTCGAAGGTCATGCGCGTGCTGCCCGGCCCGTACCGGAACGTCAGGTCCTGGAGCGGGCACTCGCCGCCCTTGTCGCAGACGGGACAGTCGAGCGGATGGTTGACGAGGATGAACTCGAGCGTCCCGTTCTGGCCGACCGACGCCTTCTCGGACGTGCGTGCCGTCTTCACGACCATCCCGTCCGTTGCGGTCGTCGTGCACGCGGTCTGGAGCTTCGGGATCCCCTCGATCTCGACGAGGCACATGCGGCAGGCGCCGATGCCCTCGCCGAGCCGCGGCTCGTAGCAGAAGACCGGTATCTCGATCCCTGCGGCGAGCGCCGTCTCGACGATGCCCGTCCCCTTCGGGACGTGCGCCTCGTGCTCGTCGACCGTGACTCGCACGAGGTCGGTCACACGCGCACCTCGTGTGCGACGGGCGCGAGATCGTGCTGGTCGGACGGCGCGAAGAGCCGGTCGAGCGAGGAGTCGTGGCCGAAGGGACAGCCGCCGTGCTCGAGGTGCGCGCGGAACTCGTCGCGGAACTTCGTCACGCAGCTCGCGACGATCATCGCGTCGGAGTCGCCGAGAACGCACAGGCACTTGCCGATGATCCGGTCGCACACGTCGAGCGCGAGGTCGAGGTCGCTCTCGGACGCGGTGCCGTTCTCGACCGCGCGAAGCATCTGAACGAGCCAGCGCGTCCCGACGCGGCACGGCGTGCACTTGCCGCACGACTCGTGCATGTAGAACTGGCCGACCCGGAGCGCGAACTGCACCATGCACGTCCGGTCGTCGAGGACGCAGACGACGCCGGAGCCGATGAAGTACCCCTTCTGGCTGAGCGAGTTCGCGTCGAGCTTCGTGTCGAGGTCGTCCGGCGTCATCACCGGGAAGGACGAACCGCCCATCATCACGGCCTTCAGCGACCGGCCGTCAGGAACGCCGCCGCCGACCTCCTCGATGAGGTGGCGGGTGGTGACGCCGTGCGGCAGCTCGTACACGCCCGGTCGCGCGACGTTGCCGGAGAGGCAGAAGAGGCGCGTGCCGGTCGAGTCCGGCGGCGCACCGGTCTTCGCGTACTCGGCCGGGCCGAGCTCGAGCACCTTCGGGATGGTCGTGATCGTCTCGACGTTATTGATGAGCGTCGGCGCGGCGTAGAGGCCCTCGATGGCCGGGAACGGCGGCTTCGAGCGCGGCTGCCCGCGCTCCCCCTCGAGCGACGAGAGGAGCGCGGTCTCCTCGCCGCAGATGTACGCGCCGGCTCCGCGGTGGATGACCATGGTGACGTCGCCGAGCAGGCCTGCGGCGCGCGCTTCGTCGAGCGCGGCCTTCAGGACGTCGTACTCGGTCGAGTACTCGCCGCGGATGTAGATGAACACGAAGCGGGATTGGATCGCGTGCGCGGCGATGAGGCAGCCCTCGATCAGCCGGTGCGGGACGCGCAGCATGATCTCGCGGTCCTTGAACGTCCCGGGCTCGGACTCGTCGGCGTTCACCGTGATGTAGACCGGCTTCGCGACCTTGTCCGGCGTCGGGATGAAGCTCGCCTTCCGGCCGGTGGGGAAGAATGCGCCGCCGCGGCCGCGCAGGTTCGACTCGATGAGCTCCGCGATCACCTGCTGCGGTTCCTGGGCGCGTGCCCTCTCGAGTTGCACGTAGCCGCCCACCGCGCGGTAGGAGTCCAGGTCGCGGAGCGGCTGCTCCTCGGCGCCGGCGAGGACGAGCACGGGAGCCTCAGCCGCCACTGCGCAGCTCCCGGACGATCGCGGGCACGTCGTCGGGCGTGACCGACTGGCGATAGCGATGGTCGACCGCGACGATCGTCGGCGTCGAGCAGCCGCCGAGGCACTCCACCGCGCGCAGCGTGATCTCGCCGTCGCCGGTCGTCTCGCCCGGGGCGACGCCGAGCTCCAGCTCGAATGCCTCGAGCACCGCCTGCGCGTTGACGAGGCCGCAGCACACATTCGTGCACACCTCGACGGCGTGCGTCCCGACGGGCTCGAGGTGGAGCATGTCGTAGAAGCTCGCCACCGACATGCAGTACGCGGGCGTGAGGTCGAGCGCCTCGCCGACCTGCTCGAGCGCCTCGCGGGACAGCCGGCCGTACTGCTGCTGCGCCAGCCGCAGCGCCGGCAGGATCGCAGACTTCGACTCCGGGTACTGCTTTGCCACCTTGCGGATCTCGTCGACGAGCGTCATCGGTCGGTGTCTCCCATGACGGCGTCGAGCGAGCCGACGATGGCGATGAGGTCCGCGATGAGCGCGCCCTTCGCGCAGGTCGCGGTCGCCTGCAGCGCGGCGAACGACGGTGCGCGGAAGTGCACCCGCCACGGCTTCGGGCCGCCGTCGCTGACGACGTAGCAGCCGGACTCGCCGCGCGGCGACTCGATCGCGACGTACACCTCGCCGGCGGGGACGCGATATCCCTCCGTGACGATCTTGAAGTGGTGGATGAGCGACTCCATCGACGTGTGGAGCTCCTCACGGGGCGGCAGCACGACCTTCCGGTCGTCGGCGATCCACGGCTGCCCTTCCATGCGCTCGAGGCGGTCGAGGCACTGGCGCACGATCTTCACCGACTCCGCCATCTCGTCCATGCGCACGCGGTAGCGGTCGTACACGTCGCAGCCGGTGTACACCGGCACCTTGAAGTCGACCTGGTCGTAGGCGAGGTACATCTCGTCGCGGCGCAGGTCCCAGTCGACGCCGGACGCGCGCAGCACAGGCCCGGACTGCCCGAGCGCGATCGCGTCGTCCGCCGAGAGCAGCCCGACGCCCTTCGTGCGCTCGAGCCAGATCTGGTTCCGGTCGAGGAGCCTGAGGTAGTCGTCGAGCGCGTGCGGCATCCACTCGACGAACTTGTGCGCCTCGGGATAGAAGCCCGAGGGGATGTCCTCGGCGAGGCCGCCGGCCTGGAAGTAGCGGGTGTGCATCCGCTGGCCGGCGACGAGCTCGAACAGGTCGAGGATCGTCTCGCGCTCGCGGAAGCAGTACCAGAACATCGAGATCGCGCCCAGCTCGAGCGCAGACGTGCCGAGGAATACGAGATGCGAATGGATGCGGTTGAGCTCGCACATCAACATGCGCATCCACGTCGCCTTCTCGGGAACCTCGAGCTGGAGCATCTTCTCGATCGCGAGCACGAAGACGAGCTCGTTGTTCTGGTAGCCGACGTAGTCGATGCGCTCCGGGTACGTGATCGCCTTCCACCACGTCTTCTGCTCCATGCTCTTCTCGAAGCCCGTGTGCAGATAGCCGATCACCGCCGACAGCCCGACGACCTCTTCGCCGTCGAGGTCGACGATGAGCCGGAGCACGCCGTGCGTCGACGGGTGGTTCGGCCCGAAGTTGACCTGGAGGATGTCGTCGGTGTCGGCGAGGCCGGCCGGGACATCGAGGATCGTCGGAATGCGCGCCGGGATGCGCGAGCCCTCGTACGGCGGCTCGCCGACGATCGGCCAGCGGAGGCTGCGTCCGGGGTGTTGCGCGGTCGTGCTCATTCGGCGGGCGAGAAGCGGACCGGCTCGCCGCCGATCGGATAGTCCTTGCGCAGCGGGTGGCCTTCCCAGTCGTCCTCCATCAGGAGGCGGACGAGATTCGCGTGGCCGTCGAACCGGATGCCCATCAGGTCGAACTGCTCGCGCTCGAACCAGTCGGCGGCGGGCCACACCGGAACGACGCTGTCGACGGTGTCGTTCTCCTCGAGCCAGCACTGCAGCCGCAGGCGCGGCGCCCCCTGGCGCAGCGCGAGCAGGTGGTAGCTGAGCGAGAAGCGCGCCGGCTTCACGTCGGGGAGCGCCTGCAGGCCCTGCGTCATCGGCCGGTTCAGGTCGCGACCCGTCGCCGTGCCGATGTACCCGGCGACGCCCTTGCCGGCCCAGTCGAGGTAGTCGGTGGCGACGATGTCGGCGAGGAACGCAAACCCGAGCTCGTCGCGCGCGTACTCGCACGCCGCGCGAAGCGAGGCGCGGTCGACGACGACGGTCGTCTCGCCGAGCGCCTCCTTCGTCTCGAGGAGCCCCGGGACGTTCGAGTAGTCGGTCACGTCGCGACCTGGCGGCGCTCGTACGCCGGCGGGATGCCGGCGAGGTGGGCCTCGTGCAGGCGGATGATCCCTTCCAGCAGCGCCTCGGGCCGCGGCGGGCAGAACGGGACGTAGATGTCGACCGGGACGATGCGGTCGACGCCCTGGAGGATCGCGTAGTTGTTGAACATCCCGCCGGAGCTCGCGCACGCACCCATCGCGATCACCCACTTCGGCTCGAGCATCTGGTCGTAGATCTGCCGCAGCGGCGCGGCCATCTTGTGCGACACGCGGCCGGAGACGATGAGCAGGTCGGCCTGGCGCGGCGAGGAGCGGAACGCCTCCATGCCGAAGCGGGCGAGGTCGTACCGGGCGCCGACGATCGACATCATCTCGATCGCGCAGCACGCGAGCCCGAACGTGTCGGGCCACATCGACTTCGTCTGCGCCCAGCGCACCGCCTTCTCGAGCGTCGTCAGGCCGAGCGCCTGCTCGAGCTCCTCGACGCCGAACTCCTCTTCGAAGCGGGAGGGGCCCTTCGTCGGCCACAGCAGACGCTCCGACTGGAGCCCGTGGTCGCGGAGGCGCGTCACCACTCGAGGGCGCCCTTGCGCCAGATGTAGACGTACGCGACGACGAGGATGAGGACGAAGAACCCGAACTCGGCGAACCCGAACCAGCCGAGCGCGTGCAGCTGTACGGCGAGCGGATACAGGAACACGATCTCGATGTCGAAGACGATGAAGAGCATCGCCGTCAGGTAGAAGCTGACGGTGAAGCGCTGCGGCTTCATCTGGCCCTGGGAGACGCCGGACTCGAACGGGATGACGCGTGCACGGGTGCGGCGTGCGGGTCGCTGCGCGAAGGCGAACGACATGACGATCATCGTGGCCGGGATGGCGAGCGCCATCAGGCCGTAGATCAGGAACGGCAGCCAGTCGCGGAGCATCCGAGGCGCGACGTTACCAAGCCCGCACTTGTTCACGCTCGACACTAGTAACCGCCGGGGAGACGACTGTTACAAACTCCCCTTTTGGGTACGTCGCAGGAGCCGTCGCCGTTGGTACGATGGTCAAGCAATGGAGCTTCAGGAGCGCACCGAGAGCCTCGTCTCGCTGACTCCCGCCGCCGCGGGGAAGATCCGCGAGCTGATGGCGACCGAGACGGACGTCTCCGTCCTCCGGGTCGCCATCGAGGGCGGGGGATGCTCCGGGTTCCAGTACGGCCTCGGCTTCGACCGCGGCGCCCAGGAGGGCGACCACGAGTTCGAGATCGAGGGCGTCAAGGTCGTCGTCGACCCGTTCAGCGCCCCGTATCTGCAGGGCTCGACGGTCGACTACCTGGAGACCATCCAGGAGGCCGGGTTCAAGATCGACAACCCGAACGCGGTCGCGTCCTGCGGCTGCGGGCACTCCTTCCAGGTCGCCGACGGCGAGGCGCCCGAAGAGGGCGCGCACGGCTGCGGCTCCGGCTGCTCCCACTAGTAGTGGCAGCCGTCCACCGGTACCTCCTCTCCCTGTTCACTCTCGGGGTCGTCGTCGAGTTCTTCCTCGCCGGCCTCGGCGTCTTCCGCGTCCAGGACGGGGCATCGGCGTCGCGGTTCGACCACGTGTTCGGGCCGCACCGCACGCTGGGCAACGTCCTCCTCATCCTCGCCCTGCTCGTGCTGGTCGCGGCGATCCTGGCCAGGCTCGGCCGCGTGCGCGTCCTGATCTCGCTCCTAGTGCCGCTGCTCGTGTACCTCCAGTTCGTCTTCGCGGACCACGGGTCGACGTGGTTCCGGGCTCTGCACCCGGTGAACGCGGTGCTCGTGCTCGCCCTCGCCGGCTCGTTCACGGGCCGCCTGTGGCGGGAGCACCGCGCCGCGTCTACGGGATAAGTCCGGAGTCCCGGCGGCCGCCCCGCCACTAGCATCAGACCGATGGACGCGCTTCGCGTTGCGATCGTGGGATCCGGCCCGGCGGGGTTCTATGCCGCCGGCGCGCTCCTCGCCGGCGACCGGTCGGTCGAGGTCGACATGTTCGAACGGCTCCCCACTCCATGGGGGCTCGTCCGTCTCGGCGTCGCTCCGGACCATCCGAAGCTGAAGACGGTCTCGCGCGCGTTCGAGAAGATCGCCGAGCGGCCGGGCTTCCGCTTCCTCGGCAATGTCGAGGTCGGCCGCGACGTCGGCCACGAGGACCTCGTCCGCCTGTACGACGCGGTCATCTACGCCGTCGGAGCGCAGACCGACCGGCGGCTCGGCATTCCGGGCGAGGACCTGCGGGGCTCGTGGCCCGCGACCGAGTTCGTCGCCTGGTACAACGGCCACCCCGACTACCAGGAGCTCGACTTCGACCTCGACGTCGAGCGGGCGGTCGTGATCGGCGTCGGGAACGTGGCGATCGACGTCGCGCGGCTGCTCGCGCTGACTCCCGACGAGCTGGGCTGCACGGACACGAGCGATCAGGCGATCGCGGCCATCTGCGCCTCGTCGCTGAAGGAGATCGTCGTCGTCGGCCGCCGCGGGCCGGCCCAGGCCGCGTTCACCAACCCCGAGCTCATCGAGCTCGGCGAGCTTGCCGGCGCCGACGTCGTCGTCGACCCGGCCGACCTCGAGGGCGCGGTCGCGACCGACACGAACTCGGAGCGCAACCTCGACGTGCTGCGCGAGTACGCCGCGCGCGAGCCGTCCGGCAAGCCGAAGCGCCTCGTCCTCGCCTTCCTGCGCTCGCCCGTCGCGATCCTCGGAGTGGATCGCGTGGAGAGCGTCGAGCTCGTGCGCAACGTCCTCGATGCCGAGAATCGAGCAGTTGCAACGGATGAGCGCGAGACGCTCTCGTGCGGGCTCGTCTTCCGCAGCGTCGGCTACCGCGGCGTCGCGCTCCCAAGCGTGCCGTTCGACGAAGGGAGCGGCACGATCGCGAACGAGGGCGGGCGCGTCGAGCCGGGCGTGTACGCCGCCGGCTGGATCAAGCGCGGCCCGACCGGCGTGATCGGGACGAACAAGAAGGACGCCGCCGAGACCGTCGAGCTCCTGCTCGAGGACTTCGCCGCCGGCAGGCTGCCTCGCAGCGAGGCGACCGCCGCCGACGTCGACGCGCTGCTCGACGAGCGCGGGGTCCGCCGCGTGCTCTACGCGGGCTGGCAGTCGATCGACGAGCTCGAGCGCGCCGCCGGCGAGAAGGCGGGACGGCCCAGGGTGAAGCTGTGCACCTGGGACGAGCTTCTCGACGCCGCGGAGCGCGCCGCTTCAATACGCTCTTAGGAGCGATGAGCACGACCGAGGGCGGGCAGGAGCTGTGGGGCGGCGAGACCGTGAAGGCGGTCGCGAACTTCCCCGTCTCCGGCGAGCCGATCCCCGCCCCGGTCGCGCGCTGGCTCGGGCGCATCAAGGGCGCCGCCGCCCGCGCGAACGCCGACCTCGGCCTGCTCGACCGCGACAAGGCCGAGCGCATCGCCGCCGCCGCCGAGCGCATCGCGCGCGGCGAGCTCGACGACCAGTTCCCCATCGACGTCTTCCAGACCGGCTCGGGGACGTCCTCGAACATGAACGCCAACGAGGTGATCGCAACCCTCGCCGGCGAAGGCGTCCACGCGAACGACGACGTGAACATGGGCCAGTCGTCCAACGACGTCTTCCCCTCCGCCGTCCACCTCGCCGCGCTCGAAGAGATCGCCAAGGACTTGATGCCGGCGCTCGAGCAGCTGGCGAACTCGCTGCAGGCGAAGGCCGTTGAGTTCGACGACGTCGTCAAGTCCGGCCGCACGCACTGGATGGACGCCGTTCCCGTGACCCTCGGCCAGGAGTTCGCCGGCTACGCCGCGCAGGTGCGCCAGGGCTACGACCGTGTCGGCTCGACCCTCGAGCGGCTCGGGCAGATCCCGCTCGGCGGCACCGCCGTCGGCACCGGGTTGAACACGCATCCCGAGTTCGCCGCGCGCGTGCGCGCGATCCTGTCCGAGGAGACCGGCCTGACGATCTCGGGCCCCGCGGATCCATTCGAGGCGCAGGCGGCGCGCGACGGGATCGTCGAGGCGTCCGGTGCGCTGAAGGTCGTCGCCGTGTCGCTGACGAAGATCGCGAACGACATCCGCTACCTCGGCTCGGGCCCGCGCGCCGGCCTCGCCGAGATCGCGCTGCCCGAGCTGCAGAAGGGCAGCTCGATCATGCCGGGCAAGGTCAATCCGGTCATGCCGGAAGTCGTCACGCAGGTGGCCGCGCAGGTGATCGGCAACGACACCGCCATAACCGTCGGCGGCATGCAGGGGCACTTCGAGCTGAACGTGTTCGTGCCGCTGCTCGCGCGCAATATCCTCGACTCGGTGAAGCTGCTCGCGAGCGCGAGCCGGCTGTTCGCGGAGAAGTGCGTCGACGGGATCGTCGCCAACCGCGAGACGTGCGAGCGCTACGCGGAGCTGACGCTCTCGGCGGCCGCGGCTTTGAATCCGTACATCGGCTACGACCGCGGCGCGGAGATCGTCAAGGAGGCGGCCGCGTCCGGCCGCTCGCTGCGGGAGGTCGCGCGCGAGCAGGGCGTCGACGAGGCAACGCTCGACGAGGCGCTCGACTACCGGAAGATGGCAAAGCCGCACGGGTAGACGGCAAATCTGCCAGGATCGTCTCCACGAGGGAGCGTCCGCAGCGCTCCGAGTAGATCAAGAGAGGGAGACACGTGATGAACCACCGACGCAGGTGGTGGGTCACCCTGGTGGTCGTCGCCGCAGTCGCCGCGGTTGCCGCCTCAGCCTCGCCCGGTTCCGCGAAAGCGGCGAAATACATGAGCGTGGCCCAGGGGGCCGGCGCCGCCGCCCTCGGCGGGTATACGCCGTTCGACCCGACCGACCCGACCACACCGGAGACGGTGACGTTCGTGCTTCGCGCCCGGAACACCGATCAGCTCCAGGCGCAGGTGCAGGCCGGCATGCCCGGCGGGTATCTGTCCGTGAACGATTTCGCCAACCGCTACGGCCAGCCGAAGATCGTCGTCTTGGCGATCCAGGCGTACCTCGCCCTGTACGGCATCCACTCGCATGCGATGCCGGACAACCTCGACATCCAGACGACCGGGACGGCGGGGCAGTACAACAAGGCGTTCCAGATCGTCCAGCAGAACTACATGGTTCCCGTCGTCGGAGCGCATGACGGACATGGGCATGGAGGCCACGGCACGATCAGTGTGCACGGCTCGCCTCAAAACCCGAAAGTCCCGTCCGACTGGGGTCCGTTCATCCTGGCCATCCTCGGCCTCTCGAACTACCCGACACAGCAGAGCGACATGATCGGCACCGCTGACGGAGTGAGCACGCAGGGGCTCAACAACACGGCTCTCCTGCCGTCCGACTTCGCGGCCCGGTACAACCTCGGCCCGGTCACCCAGGCCGGCGGGACCGGCCATGGGCGGACGATCGGCATCGTCACGCTCGCGGCTGACAGGCCTGACGTGGTCAGCCAGTTCTGGAACGACATCGGCCTGACGGGCGCTCAGGCGTCCACCAACCGGATCACGACGATCAGCGTCGACGGTGGGCCTGGCGCTCCGAACGAGCTCGCGGGCTCGGACGAAACGAGCCTCGACATGGAGCAGTCGGGTGCGCTCGCGCCCGATGCGGCGGTACGCGTCTATCAGGCGCCGAACACCGACGCCGGCTTCGTCGACGCGTTCTACCAGGCCGCGAGCGACAACACCGCGGACACCGTCTCGGCCAGCTGGGGCGAGTCGGAGTCGCTCATCAAGGCCTACCAGAGCATCGGCCTCGAGGACCCGAACTATCCCTACGCGTTCGACCAGGCGTTCCTCGAGTTCGCCGCGCAGGGGCAGAGCGCGTTCCTCTCCTCGGGGGACTCCGGTGCGTACCCTGCGTCGCGCGACCTGGGCTCGACCGACCGCACGGCCGGCAACCCCGACGACAGCCCGTGGGTGACGTCGTCCGGCGGCACGACGCTGCCGGGGCCGTTCCTCGTCCACGGCATGACGTTCAACTTCCCGACCGAGCGGACGTGGGCATGGGATTACCTGTGGGGTCCGCGGAGCGCTGCGCTCGGTGAGCCGGAGATCGACTACGCCGAGAGCCACGTGGTCGGCAGCGGCGGCGGTTACAGCGGCTTCGAGCCGATGCCCGCCTACCAGAAGTCGGTCAAGGGAACGTCGAAGTTCAACGCGGTCGAGTACCTGCAGCCGACGGACTACTCGACGTCGTATCCGTACATCCCGGGCCTGACGTTCGGGATCAGCCTGCCGTACGACTGGAACTTCAATCCCACTCCGACGGTCTCGACCGGCACCGGCACCGGGCGCGCGACGCCCGACCTGTCCGCCGACGCCGACCCGGAGACGGGCTACCTCGTGCTGTACACGTTCGGCGACTCGAGCGATCCGAGCGCTCCGCCGTCGTTCGAGCAGTTCGGTGGCACGAGCTTCGTCGCTCCGCAGCTGAACGGCACGGCGGCGGCGATCGACTCGATGCTCGGCCGGCGCGTCGGCTTCTGGAACCCGGCGATCTACAAGTTCGCCGCGTCCAGGCACTCGCCGTTCACGCCGCTCGACGCGTCGGGCACGTCGAACGACAACCTCTACTACACGGGCACCCCGGGCAATACGTACAACGTCGGCTCGGGCCTCGGAACGCCGGATCTCGCCAAGCTCGCCGGCGACTTCGGCACGCTCGGCTACTAGACGAGCGCACAGGCATCACGATGGGAAGGGCCGCCGCAAGGCGGCCCTTCTCGTTACGCGGAGATCGCGACGCGCGCCGTGAAGGCGAGGGTGTTTCGCCGGACGCGGATCGTGTACGTGCCTGCCGCCGTGGGATTGCCGATGCCGGCGGCGCGCGTCAGCGTGAGCGTCAGCGTCCCGGGCCCGACGACCATGCAGGTGACACCGGGGCGCTTCAGCGGCATCGCGATCGAGACGGCGTGGCCGGAGACGGTGACCGACGGCGACGGCGTGCCGTTCACGAGCACGGCTGAGCGGTCGATCTTCGCGGGCACGTCCGCCTGGGCGGGAAGCGTGAGGACTGCCTTGCCCGGCCCGGGCTGCCCGCAGACCATCTCGTAATGCACCTTCACGGTCAGCGCCACCGGCTTCGCTCCCGCCTTGTGGCTCGAGAGGGACGCGGTCGTCGCGGGCTGCATGGGACCACCCGGGTTCACGGGCACGGGCTGGATCGGCGGCGGAGTCGCCGCCGAGGCGGCGGCTGTCGCCGCCGCAAGGAGCGCACAGCCGCTCCCGGCGAGTCTGGCGACGCGGGCGATCACGTCCACTGCATTTTACCTCTTCGAAACAGGGCTTGCGTCGGCCGCATACTTGATACAAGGTGCGAAGGTGCGGTCTTGGAGGCTGAATCGACGGGAAGGGGGCACTGAGTTGGGCAGGAGCTTCTTTGTGAGAGGCGGGATCGTCGCGAGCGCCCTGGCGCTCGTCATCCTGGCTGCGGCCGGGACCGCCTCGTCGGCGGTGAAGACGCCGGGGGCAGTCGGGACGCCCCCGCACATCGTCGGTCCGACAGTCGCGTCGGTCAAGGCACCGGGCGCGGCGAACGTGGAGTGCATCTTCACGCAGATCTACGACATCGCCTGCTACGGGCCGTACGAGCTCGGCAAGGCCTACAACTTCCCGACGAACCTCGACGGCCGGGGCCAGACGATCGTGATCGTCGACGCCTACGGCAGCCCTGACATCCAGCAGGATCTGGCGACGTTCGATTCGTACTACAGCGTTCCGGCTCCGCCCTCCTTCACCGTGATCAACACGCACGGGACGGGCGCGACCGACGGCTCGGGCGACCTTGCCGACTGGGCCGGTGAGACGACCCTCGACGTCGAGTACGCGCATGCGATGGCGCCGGGCGCGAAGATCGTCCTCGCGGTCGCCGCATCGGACGACAACAACGACATCAACGCCGCGGAGGCGCAGGTGCTGATTCGCTATCCGGGCGCGATCGTCTCGCAGAGCTTCGGCGAGGACGAGAACGCTCCGGGGACGGCGAAGTCGAACCTGGCCGCGCACCTGATCTACGTCGGGGCGACGATCCTCGGCGACTCGGTGCTCGCCTCGGCGGGCGACCTCGGCGCAACCGACGGCGACACGCCGCCGATTCCCGTCGCGTCCTTCCCGGCGTCCGACCCGCTCGTGCTCGCCGTCGGCGGCACGATGGGCTCGCCGTACTTCACCGACCCGTTCGGGGGCGGCCTGTACGTGAACGGCGGCTACGGCGCGGAGCAGGTGTGGAACGAGACCGAGTGCTGCTCGGTGCCGGTTGCGACCGGCGGTGCTCCCAGCGGCATCTTCCCGACGCCGCCGTGGCAGAAGCCGTTCACGAGCTCGAAGGGCCGCGTCGTGCCGGACGTCTCGTACAACGCCGCGGTGCTCGGCGGCGTGGACATCATCCAGTCGTGCTACATCCCCGACCAGTCGGCCGGCTGCGATCCGAGCAACCCGTACTTCTCGCTCATCGGCGGGACGAGCGCAGGGTCGCCGCAGTGGGCGTCGATCATCGCGATCGCAAACGAGGCACGGGGCATGCGCGGTGAGCGCGGGCTCGGCCTGGTGGCGCCTGCGCTGTACGACGTCGCGAGCAACTCGCACAGCTACGCGCGGGACTTCCACGACATCACCGTCGGCAACAACGTTCTCGGGAGCGGCAACGACCCCGGGGCGGATCCGTCGCAGGGCTTCTTCGCGAAGACCGGCTTCGACGACGCGTCGGGGCTCGGGACGCCGAACGTCGCGAACCTCGTGTCCGATCTCGTGGGTCAGTCGTCGTTCGGGAACCCGGGCATCGGGAACCCGCTCGGCAACGAGCACAACTCGAGGCCCGACCGGTGGCACCAGAACCATCCGGGGACGGCCGAGCCGGGCGCCTGATCCGCGCACGACCGGCTTCACGAAAGGGCCGCCTTCGGGCGGCCCTTTCTGTCTAGTAGGCGACCGCGCCGCGGCCGGCGGCGGCGTGGCGCTGCTCGTCCGCGCGGTAGCTCGAGCGCACGAGCGGCCCCGAGAAGATGGAGCCGAACCCGAGCGCCTCGCCCTGCTCGCGGAAGAAGCGGAACTCGTCCGGGTGCACCCACCGGTCGATGGGCGCGTGCTTCGCGCTCGGCTGCAGGTACTGGCCGATGGTGAGGACGTCGACGCCGTGCGCGCGCAGGTCGCGCATCGTCTCCACGACCTCGTCGTTCGTCTCCCCGAGCCCGACGATGATCCCCGACTTCGTGAGGACGTCGTAGTCGGCGAGCTCCTTCGCCCGCGCGAGCAGCCACAGCGCCTTGTCGTAGCTCGCCTTCGCGCCGCGCATCCGCGGATGGAGGCGGCGGACAGTCTCGATGTTGTGGTTGAAGACGTCCGGCCGCGCGGCGAGCACGATGCGCAGCGCCTCCTCCTCGACGTCGAGGAAGTCCGGCGTCAGCACCTCGACGCTCGCCTCCGGCAGCTTCGACTTCAGCGCGCGGATGGTGGCGGCGTAGTGCCCCGCGCCCCGGTCGGGGACGTCGTCGCGGTCGACGGAGGTGACGACGACGTGCTTGAGCTCCATCTGCGCCGCCGCCTGCGCGACGCGGAGCGGCTCGAGCGGGTCCGGCGGCGCC
>Ga0209415_10013175_pt1 | contig 13664 bp, 15 predicted proteins | sample PeaSoiSIISIP2007_FD_187696 | JGI IMG/M metagenome (GOLD analysis project Ga0209415, IMG submission 187696) | Peat soil microbial communities from Weissenstadt, Germany - SII-SIP-2007 (SPAdes) (version 2) | ecosystem: Environmental > Terrestrial > Soil > Wetlands > Peat | place: Germany... | reverse complement strand
AATCTTCAATTTGCGGTCAATCAGGCCAACGTGCAGATCGGCGCTCCACGACTCAAGCTTACGGTTGGCGAGTGGGCCAATCCGTTTGGGACGGAGACGATCGACCCGATGGACGGGCGTTACAGCGTTCTATCGCGCGGATTTGCTTACACATATGGGTTGCCCAAGACGCTCACGGGGGCGGAGGTGGCGTTCTCGCCATTCGACCATAGCGAAATCTACGGCGGCGTGACCCGCGGCTGGGACCAGGGACCCAATGACGACAATTCCTCCATTGATGGGATTCTTGGATACAAGCAAAGGATAGCCAAGGGACTTCATTGGTCGATTGGTGGAACCTATGGACCGGAATTTGCACAGGACAACGTCGATGGTCGCGGCATGGTGGATAGCACGTTGTGCTACGATCCGTGCGACTGTCCCTTCGGCTGTGCCCTGGATTTGCTCTATTGGCATGAATGGCACGAGGCGGACAGCGTTTCCTTCGCTTCCGAACCGTTCAACTCCAACGTCGTGGGAACCGGTTTCTATTCGCAATATCGAATCATTCCCAATCTTGCGATCGTGGATCGTTTGGAGTGGTATCACGATTCCAGCGGTTACTCGCTGAACGTGCCCGATGAGCCCGGGCAGACTTATGTTCCGCCGCAGCGGATGATGGATTTCGTCTCGCCCGGCCGCAGCTACGAAATGTACGACCTTTCCGTTGGCTTCAAAGTGGACTTGTTCCGCGGTCGGCAGCTTCCGCGAATCGAGTTCGTCCCCGAGTATCGTGTGGACTATTCCGATCGGAAGGTCTTCGGCCAGAGCAATGAGTCCAGTTCAGGCGGCTCGACTAACGTGCAGCAGACGCTGGACTTTTCAATCTTGGCGCGATTTTGAAATGGCACGCTATGCCTACCGCGTGTTGCTGCCCATCGGCACGACAACGTTCCTGGTTCCGCGTTTGATGGTCACGGGAACGACCGTGTCGGGAATGCATCGGGCGGCGAATTCCTCGTAATATTTGTTGATAAAGGTTCGGGTGGCCCAGGCGGTGCCGTCGGCCAGGCCGCAGATCGTCGTGCCGGGCATGATGCCCTGGGTTTTTTCAAGCTCCATGAGCATATCCAGATCCTTCAGATGGCCCTGGCCGTCGAGGATGCGGTCAAGAATTTTTCGCATCCAGGCGCTGCCCTCGCGGCAGGGAGTGCATTGGCCGCAGGATTCGTGGGCATAAAAGCGGACGCAATTGCGGAGGGCGCGGACCATGTCGGTGTATTCGTTCATGACGATCATGCCGGCGGTGCCGAGGCCCAGGCATCCGCCGCGGAAGCGGACGTCGTCGAAATCCAGCTTGATGTCGAGTTGATCGGGGCCGAGCACGCCCATGGAGATTCCACCGCAGATCGTGCCTTTGTGTTTACCGCCTTTCATTCCGCCGGCGAGTTTATTGATGGCGTAATCGAGGGTGATGCCCAATTCGTCTTCGTAGACGCCGGGTTTGTTGACGTGTCCGGACATTCCGTAGAGTTTTGGGCCGGGGCTGGAGGGGGTGCCCATGGATTTGAACCAGGCGGCGCCGCGCTCGATGATGGGCGGAACGCAGCAGAGGGTTTCGACGTTGTTGATGACGGTTGGGCGGGCGAAGGCGCCGGCAATAGCGGGGAACGGGGGTTTATTGCGGGGCCAGCCGCGCTTGCCTTCCAGCGCTTCCAGCAATCCGGTTTCCTCGCCGCAGATGTACGCGCCGGCGCCGGCATGGACGTAACATTCGAGCTTGTATTTGCTGCCGAAAATGCCGTTGGGGCCGAACACTCCGTGGGCATAAGCCTCTTCGATCGCGCGTTCAATCACCTTGATCTGGCGATGGTATTCGCCACGGATGAAGACGTAGGCAATATCCACCTGGGTGGCGATGGCGGTGATGGCGATGCCTTCGAGCATGCTGTGAGGATCGTAATCCATGAGATAACGGTCCTTGAAGGTGCCCGGCTCGGATTCATCCGCGTTGACGGCCAGGTAATGCGGGCCTTTCTTTTCCTTGGGGATGAACGACCATTTCTGTCCGGCGGAGAACCCCGCCCCACCGCGGCCGCGAAGGCCGGATTCGGTGACGGTTTTGACGATCTCCTCGGGCTTCATGTCCAGGGCTTTGCGCAGCGCCGCGTATCCGCCGGTGGCGACGTAATCGTCATACCAATGCAGCTTGCGCTTGTCGGGATCTGGATCGATTCGCTTGACCAGGACGGGTTCGGTGTAAGCCATATATCTTCCGTTAGAGGCGGTTAGTTGCGCTTGCCGCGGCGATGGGCGCCGCCGTTGGGCCGCACTTCCAGATCGGTCACGAGCAAGAGGTCCACAATGTTTAATGAATCATCAGGCTGATATACGTTCGCCGTGCGCCCGCTTGGTGAGATCATAAGAAACTCACGATGCAACACAGGAATCTGCCGGCCGTCCGCCAAATGCATGGTGAATTTCTGGAACGGTTCGGCTTTCCAAAGTTGACGTATTCTTTCGCTGATCATATCTGCCATTATACGCAAGTTCATCCCGTAAACACGGTGGTTTCGTCCACCAGACAAATCGGATTTCCGAACGGGTCCTTGGCATAGAACGATCTTTCGCCCCAGGCTCTGCTTTGGATTTTTTCCTCGATCCATTGGCAGCCAGCTTTGGCGGCGCGTTGGTGCGCGGCTTCCAAATCTTTCACCGCAAAATAGACGTGATCCGGATTTGGCGTTGCCTCAAACGAATCGCCATCGGCCTTCGGATCGAAGCAGGCGAGGATCGTGCCGCCGCAGTCAAAATAATGGCGTCCGGGCGATACGCGCTTGCCGGGGATTCCCAGGACGTGGGAATAGAACCGCTCGGCGAGAGCGATATCGGAAACCGGCAGAATGACCCGAAAAAGTCTTGGCACTATGACGTTTTCTTTTCTGCGGACGGCGGCGGATCGCGGTCAACGACGACTTCATCGATGACCGTTCTTCGCAGCTTCACCTTTGGATCCTGCGGCAGCGGCTTTTCCTCGATCGTGCAATCGCGATAGATGGTCTTGGAGGCGGAAACATCGGCTTTCATCGCCTTTCGCACATAGGCGACCTGCCGCCCCAGCCAGCCGAGCAGGCCCTTGCCGGGAAGTTTTTGAGGAATTTGCGGGTCGTCGGGGCTCATTCTGCTTCCAAAGTGACGCCGAATTCTTTTTTCACCTGGGCCAGGGCGTCGGGCAAGGTCCCGTGCCAAGTGTCGCCGACGAATCCGCCGGCCTCGTCGAGACGATAGAGCACCCAATTATCGTGTTGCGGCTCGATGATGAGCCGATGAACCATCCCCGGCGTCGGCCGGGTTCCCGAGCCTCGAACCGAACCGAGAATCATCGCCGCATGCGGCAGACAATCGTTGCTGGCCGGCATCGGACGGGCCAGAGTGTGGGAGATCTTGCTTGGCATGATGGATCACTACTCCTGCGAATGCGGCATATCGGCCGTCATCTGCTGGGTCTGTGGATCATATACCTCGATGAATCGCTTGACATCGCCGATGGTCCGATCGCTGTGTCCGAAGCCTCTAATGGCGGCGACGGCCTGGTCCTTGTCGAGTTTCAGGATGCTGAGCTCATAAGCCGCCACCATCATGCCCGTGCGGCGCACGCCCTGAGCGCAATGGACCAGCACCGGCTGGCGAGTGGGATCGGCGGCGATGGCGAGAAACCGGCTGATTTGCTCGCCCCGCGGCCAGCCGCCGAGCGGGACCGGCAACCGCACCACGTCGATCCCATGCGCCTTGCAATAAGCAAGCTCGTCCGTGAACGGCGATTGAGTGATCTCCTGATCGTCCACCAGCGACACCACGGTTTTCACGTGCGTTTTCTGGGCGGCGAGATTGAACTCATGCAGGGTGCGAACGCCGTCGCGATAAAGAACGCCGTCTCTAACCGTGGCCAGGTGATAGGTGTCGAAAAAAGTCCAGAAAATCCACCACCCCGCCGCCGCCAGTATCAAGGCGACCAGGATTATTGGACCAAGCGTTTTCATGGTTGCGGGCATTTTGGCCGGCCGAAATTACTCCGGCTCAAGCTCCTTGTCTTTCCCGTCGGCGTTACGCAGGTCCAGGAAACCGGATTGCTGATCGGCGCTGATGGACGCATTGGCGACGCCCTTATCGCCCTTGCGAGAAAGGAAAATGTCGGCGGAGTCCCGCCTGGCGACCAGGGCGATGACCGATGGCGCGGTGGGCGAGGAGAGCGTGATCGAAGCCCGGTCGTTATCGCAGGAAGCCGAGACAAACGCGCCGTTCGGCTGGCTTCGGATGGTGAGGCTCTGAACGCTTAGATGCCCAAACTGCGCATCGGCCGGCGCACCCGGCCCGGCGGGCGCCCCGGCCGCCCCCACCGCCGCCATGACCATAACGAAAAATCCCAAACGCCAACGCCGACAAGATCGTTCCAGCCGCTCCACGCGCTGTTCCAACGTGTCCATGGATATTTCCTGTTGAAGCAATCTTCGAATTAGTGTCCGTCCCCGGACTCCCAGGCGACGGTTGGATCGTGATAGTCATGCGCGTCTTTGGGCAGCCGGTCGATCAATTGGTCCACCCGTTCCACGGTCAGATTTTCATGCAGCACGTCGTTGATCAGCATGACCGGCGCAGTGCCGCAGGCGCCGAGGCATTCCAATTCAACCAGTGTGAATCGGCCATCGGGCGTCGTCTCTCCCTCCTCGAGCTTCAGCTTTCTCTTCAGGTGGTCCGTCAGTTCGCGGGACTGACAGATCTCGCAGGATAGCGACCGGCAAACCTGCAGCAGATATTGTCCCTTGGGTTTGAGCCAGTATTCCTCGTAAAACGTGGCCGTATCCAGGACTTCCGCCGGCGCCATTTCCAGGAATGCGGCCACCTCCTCCAGCGCCTGAAGGGGAATCCAGTTGTACGCGTGCTGGATTTCGTGCAGCGCCGGAAGGAGAACGGCGCGCTTGTTCGGATAGCGCGGAAAGTATTTGGCCGCCAGCTTTTGTTTGATCTGGTCCGTCAGATACGGCTCAGGGCGGCGTTCGACGGTTGCGGTGCGGCGATTTTCGGTAATCCAAGCCATTTGAAGTAACCTCTTGCCAGCCGGCGCGCCGTCTTAACCAAGCTTCGTCAAACGCTCCACGTCGACATCGCGAGATTCAACCTGCACAGCGTGCCGTCTTGCACAAGCGACAAGCATGAGGTCCGGAATGCCAATGGTCAATCTCCGTGCCCTGGCTCGCCGAGCCAAGTCGAATGATTCCTGCCAAACGCGGCGATCCGTTTCCAAACAGACAATGACCGATTCCAGATAGCGCAAATCACGGTGCTCCTTTTCTCCGCGAGCCCCGTGCCAAAGTTCAAGGCGAACGACATCGCACCAGACGGCCTGGTCGGCGGCGAGCAACTGGTCATCGCGGCGACGGGTATCCGTTCGTCCGCCCGTCCGCAGAGCTTCGATCCACATTGACGTATCAAGCAGCACCACGGCGACGCCCACCTCTATTCCGCAGTTCACGCAACTCTTCGACCGTCATCATATTCTTGAACGTTCCCAAAAGCGCCCGCGCTTTTTCCAGGCGATGCCAACGATTGAATTCCGTCAGCGCGGCCAGAACGGCTTCCCGTTTGGTCGTGGCGCCAGAATATTTCATCGCTCTTTTGAGGAGTTCGTCCGGAATATCAACCATCATTTTCATGATTCCAATTATCCCCAATTTGGATTCCGCAATCACCCCCCTTATGGCTTCATGCCGCCGGAATCGTGCGGATTTCCTGAAGCCCCGCGCAATATCCCTATCGATCCAACTCCGCGGCGATGACGTTGATGCTTCCCAGCACTGCGACGACGTCCGAAATCATGTGGCCTTCGATCATCTTCGGGAAAACCTGGTAATTGATGTAGCTCGGCGGGCGGGTGCGGGCGCGCCAGGGCACGTTCTGGCCGGCGGAAACGATGTAATAACCCAACTCGCCGTTGGCGCTTTCGATGCAGCCGTAGACCTCGCCCTTGGGGGCTTCGAAGCCGCGGTTGGTCATGGTCAGCTCGAAAAGCTGGATGAGGCCTTCAATGCTGCTGTAGATCTGGTCCTTGGGGGGAAGGACTTCCTTGCCTTCGGGGCTGACGTTCACCGGGCCGGGGGGGATGTTGTCGATGAGTTGGCGAATGATGGCGAGGCTTTGCTTCAATTCCTCCAATCGCACCAGATACCGCGCATAAACGTCGCCGGTGGTCATCACCGGAACCTTGAAATCCACGGCCGGGGCGCCTTGGCCGTCCCAGTTGTCGGCGAAGCAAAGGTAGGGCTCGTCCTTGCGGATGTCGCGGCGAACGCCGCTGGCGCGGGCGAGCGGGCCGGAAAGGCTCCAGGCGATGGCTTCCTCCCGGCTGATGGCGCCGACGCCCTTGGTGCGATCGACGAAAATCCGGTTTTTGTTGAGTAGCGCCTCGACGTCGTCGGCGGCGGGGGGCATGTCCTGGTTGATGAATTTCTTGACCATCCGCTTGAACGTCCCCTCATCGGGCAAATCCATGTTCAGCCCCCCCACCCGCGTCCAACTGGTGTGGAAACGCTGGCCGGACATGTATTCAACGATGTCGTAAATCGCCTCGCGTTGATTGAACCCGTATAGGAACGCGGTGAACGCGCCCAGGTCCAGGCCGGCGGCGCCGATGCACAGGAGATGGGATTGAATTCTCCCCAGTTCGCCGGCGATGGTGCGGAGGACTTTGCATCGCGGGGTGAGTTCGATGCCCATGAGCTTTTCGGTCGCCGCGTGCCACGCCAGCTCGTTGTAGATGGGGGCGGAGTAATCCATGCGGTCGACGATGGTGACGTACTGGTTGTAATTGAGGTGTTCGCCGCACTTTTCGAAGCCGCTGTGAAGATAGCCGATATGGGGGGTTGCCCGGAGGATTCGTTCTCCGTCGAGTTCCAGGACCAGACGGAGGGTGGTATGGGTGGCGGGGTGCTGGGGTCCGAAGTTCAAGGTCCAACGGTCTTGGCCGCCGCCGCCCATTTCCGGCGGCAAGATTTCGCTAGAGTTCTGCGTGAGCGTAAAGGGCATGGGCCGGGATTATAGCGGCGGCGCCGGCTCGTTCCACAATTGACGGCCGGCGACATAAGTTAGCATATACTAATATAGCGACGGCTATTTTGCCGTTGGGGACGGCGGCGCTTTGCAGTTTGGCGTGCGCGATGGTAGATTTCCCTCGCGTTATCCATTGGGTTGCGTGTTCCACGTGGAACAATGGGTTTGACAGTTCAGCCAAGGAAAGGAGTCCTTCGTCATGTCTCAGGCCACCAAGAGCAAGCCGCGGCTGGGTCGGGGGTTAAGCAGTTTGATTTCCGTTTCGCACTTGCCGGTGGAGGCTGAGATTGGCGTCCACCCCCCTGCCGCGGCACCCATGCCGGTGCCAGCGCCGGGAATGGAGGCCATGGAATCAGGCCACGCTTTGGGCGGGCCATTGGTCATTCCCATCGATGCAATTCGTCCCAATCCCCATCAGCCGCGCAAGACAATTAACGAGGCGGGCATCGCCGAACTCGCGGCCAGCCTGAAATCATCCGGGATCATTCAGCCGCTGGTGGTTCGACGGACCAAGAGTGGCTTCGAGATGATCGCCGGCCAACGACGTTGGCAGGCGGCAAAAATGGCGGGACTGACCGAGGTTCCCGCGATTGTCCGCGACGTCGACAGCTACACGCAGGCGCAGATGGCCCTGGTGGAAAACATCCAACGGGAAGACCTGAACCCCATCGAGCGGGCCCAGGGATACAGGGCGCTGATGGATCAACTTGGTCTAACGCAAGCGGAACTTGCCGCCCGAATGGGCGAAGACCGCAGCGGAATAGCAAACTATCTACGGCTATTGGATTTGGCTGAGCCGGTTCGAGACATGGTCCGAGACGGCCGGCTGAGCCTCGGACACGCCAAGCTCCTCGCCGGCGTTAGCGACATTCTGGAGCAGCAGCGTCTGGCGGAGACCGTGGTCGCCCAGGGCCTATCGGTGAGGAACCTGGAACGGATGCTCCAGGAGGCCTCGAACGGCACGCCAGTTCGCAAGCCCCCGGCGCTAACCCCCCACTTGATGGATCTGGAGAAATCGTTGTCTCGACAACTCGGCATGCGCGTCCAGGTTCGATCAGGTTCTAAAGGCCGCGGCCGCCTGATCCTGCACTACAGCAGCCTGGACCAGTTTGATGATATTCTTCAAAAACTTGGTGCCAAGGCGGAATGAAGCTTGGTACAACAGTTGGCCTTCGTACGACCACCCATTTCGTGATCATGCAGAGTCACCGATCATTTGTCAGTTGTCGTTAGGCACGACGAGCGGCCTCTCCGAATGCGATTTCCGCTGGCTACCCGCAGCTTACGACCACTAACGCAAATTGAAGTTCCATGTGGAACAACTCGTTTAATATTTGTTATATCATCATAAAATACAGCCGGGATGGACGTAGATGGCCAAAGGCTTAGAATCCCGCCATGGCTGAGACTGCGGGCGATGGTTCGGTGGTGGACGTGGCGATCGTGGGCGCGGGGCCGGTGGGGCTATTCGGGGCCTTTTATGCCGGGCTGCGGGGGATGTCGGTCAAGATCGTCGACTCCCTGGAAATTCTTGGCGGGCAGCTCACCACGCTCTATCCGGAAAAATACATTTACGACGTGCCTGGATTTCCCCGCATTCTCGCCAAGGATTTGGCCAACAGCCTGGCCGAACAGGCCGGGCAATACAAGCCGATCATTTGCCTCGGCGATCGCGTGGAGATGCTGGGCCGGGAAGGGGAGTCGGGCATATTGTGTATACACACGCAGGCGACGGTGCATCGCGCGCGGGCGGTGATCATCGCGGCGGGAGTGGGTGCGTTCGAGCCCAAGACGCTGGCGCTGCCGGAGGCGGAGCGGTTTTTGGGTCGCGGGTTGCGCTATTTCGTGAAGGAATTGCAGACGATGCGGGACAAGCGGATCCTGATCGTCGGCGGGGGGGACAGCGCGGTGGATTGGGCGAACATGATCTCGCCCATCGCCGCGTCCGTGACGCTTATCCATCGGCGGGACCAATTCCGCGCCCACGAGGAAAGCGTGCAAAGGATGCGCCGGGGGCCCACCCGGATCATGACCTGCTTCGAGCTGAAGAGCCTTGCGGGCCGGGAGACGATCGAGGAAGCGACTATATATGACAATCGGAGCAAAGCAGAGCAAACGCTGAAGATCGACGCGCTCCTGGTCAACATCGGGTTCAACAATTCGCTGGGTCCGATCAAGGACTGGGGCTTGGAAATCGAAGGCGGATCGATCAAGGTGGACGCGATGATGCAGACGAACATCCCGGGCGTTTTCGCGGCGGGGGACATCGCGACGTTTCCGGGAAAGCTCAAGCTGATCGCCACGGGGTTCGGCGAGGTCTGCATCGCCGTCAATTTCGCGAAACACTATCTGGATCCGAAGGCCAATATATTCCCGGGTCACAGCTCGAATATGAAGAGGTAAGACGCTACTTGCGGCGAGGTTGCGATAATTCGCCCGGGGATACACGCAAATCGGAAGGGGACAAGCAAGCAGGCGTCATTTTTTGGATTGCCGGCTCACCGGTTGCTGATTGGCAGACTATGGTTAGTAAGATATACGCGATGTTGCGATTCCGATTTTGGATTTTGGGGCTCGTGTCGTTGGGGATGGCCGCGCTGGCATACGGCGGGGCGGCGACGCGGCCGGCATCGGAGGAAATTCTGCGGGCGCGGATCATGGTCAAGGGTCCGTTGCTGTTGCATTTGCCCGGGATCGCCGGACCGAGGTGGAACGATCGCCGGATGCTTGCCGGGCTGCGCGACGGGGGGGTTAAAGCCAATTTCGTCATCTATGACTGGACGGAGCACGATCCGGGCATCGACGCGTTGCAGGGATACGCGCGGAATCATCGGGAAGCGAAGAAGATCGCCGACATGATCGCCGCTCACGCTGCGGCCGATCCGGATTCGCCGATTTATCTGACCGCTCACAGCGGCGGTTGCGCGCTGGCGGTGTGGGCGTTGGAGAATTTGCCGGCGACCGTGAAAGTGCAGACCGTGCTGCTGATCGCGCCGGCGCTTTCGCCGGGGTATGATCTGACCGCCGCGTTGCGGCACGTCGAGGGCAAGACATTCGTCTTTGCCAGCACGTTGGACGTGGTGGTGCTGTATTCCGGGACAAAGATTTTCGGGACGATGGACGGGGTGCGGAGCCCGGCCGCGGGCTTCGCCGGGTTCGTTCAACCGCCGAGCGCCGATCCTTTGGAGTATCAGAAATTGGTTCAGTTCCAATATCGAAAGGACTGGGCGAAATATTTCGACTTCGGGGATCACATCGGCGGGATGTCGCGGCCGTTCGCCCAAGCGGTGCTGGCGCCGCTGATCGACCCGATTCCGGCGCCGAGCACGCGGCCGGGCGCTGGGTCGGATTCTTCGCGGCAATAGTCGGGTGCATGGCTGGACGCGGCGGGGGCGAGCGGCTATTTTGTTACCTCGCCATAGCAAAGGAGTAGACGAATGGCCAAGCCACGACGCCGACGAAAGATCGGCAGCAAGAAGCGCAAGGCGCGTCGCGACCGTCGCAAGCGGTAACGGCATACGAGGCAGAGTTCTTCGCGGATCATGCGGGCCGCGCGTGCGCGGCTTGGATGATCCGTTTTCGCTGGTTATGCCAGGTTTTGTGAACCTGCCCTCGCGGTTTGCCGAGTCTTTGGGATAGTGGAACAGCCATGCTTCAATCATCGACCGGACAGTCTGTGCCCGCCGGGGTGACGGCAAGTTCGCCGCAGCCGGCAAGCGCCGCCAAGTTCCTCAATCGCGAGGTGAGCTGGCTGGATTTCAACCATCGGGTGTTGGAGCTGGCGCTGGACAAGCGGGTTCCGCTGCTGGAGCGCGTGCGGTTCCTGGCGATTTTTTCCTCGAACCTCGACGAATTCTTCATGAAGCGGGTAGGGGGGTTGCAGCGGCAACAGCTTGCCCGGGTCACCGAGCGGTCGATTGACGGGCTGACTCCCCCCGAGCAGCTTGAGGCGATTCATGCGCATCTGCGGCCGATGCTGGAAACCCACGTGGCCTGCTGGCTGGACGACCTGAAACCGGCGCTGGAAGAATTGGGAGTTTTCGTCCGGGACTACGATGCACTGGATGCGGCGGACCGATCGGCGGCGGATCAGTTCTTCAGCAAGAACGTTTTTCCGATCCTGACGCCGCTGGCGGTGGACCCGGCACATCCATTTCCGTTCATCTCCAATCTCAGCAATTCGATCGGAGTGATCCTGGAGCACCCCGCGCGGAAGGAAAAGCTGTTCGTGCGGATCAAGGTCCCGGAGAACCTGTCTCGCTGGGTGCCGCTGTCGTCGAAGTTTCATTTTGTTCCTCTGGAGCAGGTGATCGGGGGCAATCTGCCGCTGCTGTTTCCCGGAATGAACGTGCTGGAATACTCCCCGTTCCGGATCACGCGAAACGCAGACATCGAGATGGACGCGGAGGACGCGGACGATCTGCTGCAGCTCGTGGAGCAGGAATTGCGGGCGCGGCGGATGGCGCGGGCGGTGCGGCTGGAATTGGCGCAATCCATGTCGTCGGCGATGCGGCAGTTCATCATCAACGGGGTGGAGGTGGACGCGCACGACATTTTCCCGACGCGCGGCCCGGTGGACATGACGGACCTGGCGGCACTGGCGAACCTGGATTTCCCGGACTTGAAATACAAGCCGTGGGTCCCGGTGACGCCGGCGCGATTCAGCGGGGAGGATGCGGACGTTTTCCAGGTCATCCGCGACGGCGACGTGCTGGTGCATCATCCCTACGAGGGGTTTGCCGAGAGCGTGGAGAAGTTCATCGCCGCCGCGGTGATGGACCCGAAGGTCCTGGCGATCAAGATGACGCTATATCGCACGACGCCGGATTCGCCGTTTTTGCTGTCGCTGATTCACGCGGCGGAGTCGGGCAAGCAGGTGGCGGTGGTGGTGGAGCTCAAGGCCCGCTTCGACGAGCAGCGGAACGTGCAGCTTGCCCAGACCCTGGAAAACGCCGGCGTTCACGTGGTCTACGGGCTGCTGGGACTCAAGACCCACGCCAAGGCCGTGATGGTGGTGCGCGACGAGCCGGATGGGTTGCGAACCTATTGCCATATCGGAACCGGAAACTACAACTCGCGCACCGCGCAGCTCTACACCGATCTGGGATTGTTCACGTGCAATCCGCGGATGACGGAAGACGTGATCGATCTTTTTCATTATCTCACCGGCCGGTCGATGAAGCGTGATTACCACAAGCTGCTGGTGGCGCCGGTGAACATGCGCGAGCGGATGATTTCGAAGATTCGCCGGGAGGTGGAGCATGCCCGTGCCGGGAAGGAGGCGCGGATCACCGCGAAGATGAACGCGCTCCAGGACCCGCGGATCATCGAGGAGCTTTATTCGGCCTCGCAGGCCGGGGTGAAGATCGAGCTCTTCGTCCGCGGATTCTGCTGCCTGCGCCCGGGAGTCGAGGGAATGTCACAAAACATCTCGGTCGTCAGCATCCTCGGCAGGTTCCTGGAACATTCGCGCATCTACCATTTCCTCAACGGCGGCGAAGAGGAATTTTACATCGGCTCGGCCGATTGGATGAACCGCAACCTTGACTGGCGCGTGGAAGCGCTGGCCCCGGTGGAGGCCCCGGCACTGCGCGAGCGGCTACGGGAAATCCTCGACATCATGCGCGTCGATGTCGAACATTCCTGGCAACTGTCCCCCGACGGCGTCTGGCGTCCGCGAATCCCCCAGAACGGCGAGCAATCCGCCGAGGGGCAGGTGACGATGATGCAGCGCGTGCTGAAGCAGAACCGGGAGAGGCAATAGATTGCCCGCCAAATTGCGGGTACTGGTACAGTTTGAATCTCTGAAAATTGACGCCGCTTGCGATTCATGGCGAAGTCGGGACATGCCAGCACGAGCAAGCAAGCGTCGGGATTTTACGCAAATTGCCACGGCTGTCACTGATGCCGCCACGGGAAACGGTCCACCGATCCTGCCGCTACGGCGCTGGCCAGTGAATGACACGCGCAATCCCCATGTGGGTCGCGCTGAGCAAACTGGGGGCATCCAAGGTGGGGAAGGCGCGGGCCAAGGCACGAAACAAGGCGAGGCGCAAGGCCATAGCTAAGAAGGCACCGGCTCGCCGGTGGGCCGCCCAGGCCGGGGACTAGGCGATTCTCCGATGGTTTTTATCATGGCCGCGCCCAAATGGTTTTCGATGACCTTGTATGCCGTAGTATTGGCCAAAAGGTGCATATAGCAATGATGCACCGTTAATACCAAATCTTGTAGTTTTTCCTCATATTTCCCCTTTGTTTCGAGCGGATAAATATTCAGACCCATCGCTTGCAGTTCCGGAACATGAATAGGCCGACTGTGCGTTTTGTTTCCTGTGTAGTCGGTCAGTTTCGCGACGATATCCTTCGCCAATTTTCGGCCCTTTTTCTTTTTCGCCGTAGTCTTACCCTCAAACATCACTGTGCGCAGTTGTTCTGCCACAAATCGGTTGGACCACCGAATGGCGTTTTCGCATCGACCTAAAAATGTTGGTCGATATTGACTGATTATCGGCTGCCAAACGGCTATCTGTGCCGGATCGCTTTTTATGGCCCTGAGCGCTCTTTTGAATTCCTCGATAACG
>Ga0209415_10013174_pt1 | contig 13665 bp, 12 predicted proteins | sample PeaSoiSIISIP2007_FD_187696 | JGI IMG/M metagenome (GOLD analysis project Ga0209415, IMG submission 187696) | Peat soil microbial communities from Weissenstadt, Germany - SII-SIP-2007 (SPAdes) (version 2) | ecosystem: Environmental > Terrestrial > Soil > Wetlands > Peat | place: Germany... | reverse complement strand
TGGGGCTGATGGAGGAACCGCGGGATCGCCCGGCAAATTCATTTCGTTGATTGGATCCGACTCTGGTGAGGTAGTTGGCATTCTTGAAAATTTAAGGAGCGAACATGAGAGAAACAGTCCGGAGTCTGCAAGCCTATTTCATCTTGACTGGGCTTACGAGCCTTTGCTTTGGGACTCTAAGCGTTGTAGCAGATCTGCGAAGCGCGATTTCCCCAGCAGCGATCGTTGCTGCAGCAATTGGGATTGTGGGCAGCACTCTTGCCCTCGTTTTCCTATATGTGGGCGGGGCCCTTCCATCTCTACTGCGCAGTTCATCGCACCGTATCGTACTGCTACTCTATGTCAGCACTGGTTGGGCTGTTGTGAGTTTCCTACAAAGCCTTCTGAACGGTGTTCAGGGTGTAACTATATTCGTTCTCGTCATAAGCTTGCTGATTTTGTGGTATCTGCTTAGAAACGTGCGCCGCTTGGCAGCAGAAGCGAAGCAGCCTGCACCAATCGCGTAATCGAAAGGCAAGGGTATTCCCGGAATTACTCCGAGACGCTGTGTTCTTCGTTTTGCGAGCGCAGGACGCGGTCTACGGAGTACGGAGCGCGGCGGCTGGGTTCGTGGTAATGGCGGACTTGCATCTCGCCCAACAGACCGATGGCGAGCAAGTTCAAACCGCCGAGCAGCAGGCCGAGAGCGGTCATCATCAGCGGGCCGTGTTCGGCCATGACCGGGACGTGGCGCAGGAATTTTTCCAGACCGAGCCAGAGAACAATCGCGCTGCCGCCGAAGATGCTCATCATCCCGAAGCCGCCGAAAAAATGCAGCGGGCGCGACAGATAGCGCAGCAGAAAGCGAATCGTCAGCAGGTCAAAGAAGACGCGGAAGGTGCGCGTAATGCCGTAATGCGAAACGCCGCGCTCACGGTTCACGTTGCGGATAGCCACTTCGCAGATCGTGGCGCCGTGCCACGAGGCCAGCGCCGGAATGAAGCGGTGCAGCTCGCCGTAGAGCGGGACCTGCTCGAGAATGTCGCGGCGGTAGGCTTTGAAGGTGGTGCCGAAGTCGTGGATGTCGACGCCGCTGATCTTGGCCATCATCCAGTTGGCGATGCGCGACGGAATGCGGCGCATCCAGAAATTGTCGACGCGCACTTTGCGCCATCCGCTGACGATGTCGAAGCCAGCAGCAATTTTTTCCAGAAACAGCGGGATATCGTTGGGATCGTGTTGCAGATCGCCATCCATGGCGATGATGTATTCGCCGCGGGCATGGTCGAAACCGGCTGCTAGTCCTGCGGTCTGGCCGAAGTTGCGGCGCAGCTTGACCACCGTCACGCGGCTGTCGACCGCGGCAATCTCGCGCAGCATGGGGAACGTGTGGTCGTTGGAACCGTCGTCCACGAGCACGATTTCGAACGTTTCGCCGTGAGCCTCCATCACCGCCTTCAAGCGGTCGTAGAGGTCGGTGACGTTGTCTTGCTCGTTGTGCAGCGGGACGACGATGGAGTACTTGGGCACAGTCTGCCTATTATAGACCCAAAAAGCAGTTCCCAGTTCCCGGTTTTCAGTTCTCAGTTGGGTACCTTCGGTCCCCCCGCTAGCCCTGATCTTTCAGCTTTAGCTTGGACTTGTTTTCCTCCAGGAAGGCCTTGATCTCGTTGGCCGCGCCCAGTAGGCGGTTCCATTGCTCGTAGTACAGCGTGACCGGAAAACGGCCCAGGCCGTAGACGCTTACCCCGCCCTTTTCGCCGACTTTGAAGATCAGGTCGCCGCTGCGCTTCTTGGTCTCGACCTCTTTTTCGAGCTGGGACAGCTTGGCTTTGAGTTCTTCGTAGGTTGGTTCTGCCATGGATTCCTCGCGTTTAAGGATTAAGTGCGTTCGCCCGGCGATTGGCCTGCGGACGTCATGAACTCCCCGCTGTTCTATAGTAACTTGCCCGGCGTTGCCTTGAGGTGGATAACCGTTATAAGCTTTGAAGAGTCTATCCCAAAGCAGGAAATCGTGGTCTGGGGTCATAGATGCGTTTGTGGGTGAGATGGTCGGCGTGGATCTGCCTGTCCCTGATGGTGTGGACGGTGGCGGCGGAGTCTACCCACAATCACCCAACGCAGACGGAATCCGCTTCCTGTTCGATTTGCGTGGTGGCGCACAGCGCCAGCCCGACCGTAAGTTCCAGCCAGTCCGCTCCGGTATTTGCCGCCGTCGGCCTGCTGCGCGAAGAAGATGTCATCGCGAAGACCCGGTTCGATTTCTCGGACCAGGGGATTCGCGGTCCTCCTGCCCTGTAGGGATTCCCACAATTTAAATCCGTCCGGCTTTGCGCCGGCGATTCCCTATTCTGTTCATTTTCTCAGGAGGACGTAATGCCTACTTCTCATAAATGGCGCTTCATCGCCATCGCCGCCGCCGCCATCCTAACCGCTGCAACAGTATGGGCCCAATCCGTGGGAAACTCTGGTTCGATCAACGGTACCGTGGTAGATCCTACGGGCGCAGTCGTACCTAAAGCTACTGTCGAAATCCGCAACCCGGTGAGCGGTTTTGATCGCTCGACCACCACCGACGCTTCCGGGAAGTTCGCCTTCACAAATATTCCCTTCAATCCTTACCACCTGGTGGTCACGGCGGAAGGCTTTGCCGCCACTGTGCAGGACGTGGAACCTCGGTCGGCTGTGCCGGTCAACGTTGCCATCAAACTGAAGGTGTCTGGGTCAACCACACAAGTAACGGTCGAGGCGGAAGGAGGAGACCTTATTGAGAATGACCCAACCTTCCATACAGACGTAGACAAGAGCTTGTTCGACCGGCTCCCGCTGGAAAGCCAATCCTCGTCACTCAGTAATTTGGTAACGCTCGCCACTCCCGGCATTTCGGCGGACTCGAATGGATTATTCCACGGTTTGGGGGAGCACGCGGAAGCCTCGTTTTCGGTTGACGGTCAACCCATCACGGACCAGCAGAGCAAGATTTTTTCCAATCAGATTCCGCTGGACTCGATCCAATCGATGGAGGTGATCGCGGGGGCTCCCCCTGCAGAATATGGGGACAAGACCAGCGTCGTTATTAATGTGACCACACGCTCAGGACAGGGTGTGACGACGCCGCACGGCAGCGTTAGTGCCTCGTATGGCTCTTTCGGAACTTCCACCGGAGCTTTCGATCTCTCTTACGGCGGCCAGAACTGGGGAAACTTCATCTCGGTCAGCGGCTTGAACAGCGGGCGATTTTTGGATCCACCCGAGTTCGTCGTGCTGCACGACAAGGGCAATGAAGAGAATGTGTTTGACCGCGTGGACTACCAGATGAGTTCCGCGGATTCAATCCATTTGAACTTCGGCTACACACGCTCATGGTTCCAGACGCCGAATACCTTCGATTCCCAGAACGCGACGCCATGGAATTGTGTCGTAGTCTGCAGCGGAGGCCTGGACCCCAACGGCAATGTCATCGGGCCAGCGGACCAGCGTTCACAAATCAAAACCTTCAACATCGCGCCATCCTGGACGCGGCTGCTCAGCACTACCACCGTGTTTACCCTGGGCGCCTTTGTTCGCCGGGACCAATTCAACTACTACCCCAGCGGCAATCCTTTTGCCGACCTCGGCCCCATCAACCTTCAGCGGGAAAGTATCGGACAGAATCGGAAGCTGACCAACGCTGGCCTGCGGTCGGATCTGTCGTATGTGAAAGGAAGTCACAACATAAAGATCGGGGCGGTCTATGAACAGACTTTTCTGGATGAGCAAGACCGTCTCGGCATCGTCGATCCGACGTTCCTTCCCTCCCTCACAGATGCAAATGGAGCCCCTTGCTATAACGCCACAACGCACCAGGCCATCGATTCGCCGTGTACCGATTTGTTCCCCTACGATCTCACGCAGCCTGGCGGAGGCAGTCTCTACACGTTCAACGGTCACACCGACGTGAAGGAGTTGTCTTTGTACATGCGCGACAACATCACCAAGGGAAACTGGTCCTTGAACCTAGGCCTGCGCGGCGATTTCTACAATGGCCTCGTCACCCACAAGGAGATTGAGCCTCGCCTCGGGGTCGCCTACAACATCAAAAAGACGAACACCGTCCTCCGCGTGTCCTATGCGCGACTGCTGGAAACTCCCTTTAATGAAAATCTGGTGCTCTCCAGCACCGGGTGCGCGAATGCGGTGTTGAATCCTCTTCTTGGCTGTACCGTGCCAGGGGCATCGCCGTTCAATCCGGGCTTTCGCAATGAGTTCCACGCCGGAATGCAACAAGCTTTCGGGCGTTATCTCGTCTTCTCGGGCGAATACATCTGGAAGTACACTCACAACGGTTACGACTTCAGTATTCTGGGTAACACTCCGATCACATTTCCGGTGGAATGGGAGCGGGCGAAGATTCCCGGATATGCCGGCCGCCTCAGCGTACCGAACTACCGTGGATTCTCGGCTCTGGCCGTGTTCTCCAGCGTAGCGGCGCGCTTCTTTACGCCCCAGATCGGCGGAGCCGGCGCGGTACCTTCGGTGGCACTGGCGGGCGGATCCACTCCGTTTCGGATTGATCACGACGAGAAGTTCAATCTGACTACCCACCTGCAATATCAGCCGTGGAAGACCGGGCCCTGGTTCGGCTTTAACTGGCGTTATGATAGTGGCCTGGTCGCTGGCCAAACGCCTTGCTACGGCGGCAACTGTGCACAGACCACGGTCGATTCAACCGGGGCACCGGCAATCGCGTTGACGGATTCGTTCGGAGCCCCGCTGACAGCTGATCAGGAGTTCGAATCTGGACTGTTTTGCGGCTCCCAGCGTGCGACTCCAACCTCGCAGATCGGAATTGCCGGTGCTCCCGGCAGCGCATCCCTTGTTTGTCCGGTCTCGCAGTTCGGATCAACGCTTCTGCAGGTGCCGAAGCCGAATACCGAGGACGACGACAAGAACCCGCCGCGCATCGCGGCGCGCAGCCTTTTCGACGTTTCCGTCGGACATGACAACATCTTCCACGGAGACAAGTACAGGGTGAGTCTGCAACTCACGGCGATCAACCTGACCAACAAGTACGCGCTCTACAACTTCCTCTCCACCTTCAGCGGGACGCACTACGTTACGCCGCGAACGCTGACGGCGGAGTTGGGGTTCCACTTCTAGCGCTGGATTGCATCGGACCGGACAGGCGGCTCATTGCGGCCGCCTGTGCTTTCTTAGGAAGTTCCAGAGGCGTTCCTACTTTGTAAGCGCTGCTTTTGTAAACGAATGTAAAGCTCAGCGGAATCTTCGCATACACGGGATTGATAGAATAAAAGCAATCTCCATTCAAGACCACGCATCTATTCGCAATGAGAGAAATCATAGCGGGAGAAATTGCGGTGGGAGAAATCATTGTCTATTAAGTCCGCCGCCAGAATCACGGCTTGCCTTGTGTTTGCCAACCTCTTCCCATTGCTGAGTACCGCACAAGAGACCACACCGCCGTCCAATCAGGATTCACCAGCACAAACCCAGGCGCCGGCACCGGAAGCTGCGGGCGCCCAAGCCACGCCGTCGGGCACAACGAGCCCTGAGAACGGTAACGCACAATCCGAGGTCAAAAGCGCGGGCCAGAATACGAGCCCAAGTGCGGCGACTGGAAGCCAAAGCACTCCCCCGGGCGAGCAACAACCCAAGCGAATTCTGGGCGTGATGCCCAATTTTCGCGCGGTCAGTGCGGGCGCTTTACCGCCGCCGCCCACGCCTAAGGAGAGTTTCATCATTGCCACCCAGAACAGCTTCGATTATTCGTCATTCATCTTCGTGGGCATCACCTCAATGCTGGCGGAAGGAACCAACGCCCATCCCGCCCTCGGCAAGGGCGTGTCCGGCTTTGGAAGATATTACTGGCGGGGCTTTCTGGACAAAACGGACGGCAATTATCTGGTGATCTTTGCCTTGCCGAGTTTGTTGCACGAAGATGAGCGCTACTACGCCAAGGGAAAGGGCGAGTTCTTCAAGCGGGGTATTTACGCGGCTTCCCGCATTTTGATCACGCCCGATTATCACGGCCATAATACGTTTAATGCTTCCGAGGTCTTCGGCCGCGCCATGGCGCAGGGAGTTTCCATCTCTTATTACCCGAGTTCGGACCGCACTATCGGCGCTCTTGCCGTCAAGTACGGATGGGCGATGGGGAGAGATGCCTTGACGAACGTGTTTCGCGAGTATTGGCCGGATATCGCGACGCACGTGCTGCACCGGCATCCGTGATGCGACGCCCGAAGTTCAGCGTCTCCTCAACAAGGCCGCTCCGCGACCCGCGCTGGAATTAATGCGCAACTTCCCACATTGCGAAGGCGAAATTAGTATTTTCCTCGAAATACCGCCCGATTGATGTCAGGCCAGAACTCTTTTACCACGTTAAACACGCCGTCCAAGCCTACCTGCGTTCCCCAACGCTGGTACGTTTTCACCCAGGGGTTGGCTTCTGCTGGATAATACGCATTGCCGATGCCCGCGGCCCCTCCGGCCCCCACGATCTCCGAGAGATTGAAAGTGTTCTTTCCCGAGTTGGTCCTGGTGATGAACAGGCGGCTTAACGCGTAACCGGCCCGCTTAGGAAATCCGCCTCTGCCCATGGTGTAGTATCTCGGATCTTCTCTCGTCACCGCTGGGACGATCGCTTCCGCCATGTAGTTCTCGATGCCGGTGTCGGCAAAGACGTGCCAGTAGTATTTACCGAAGCCCTCCGCGCCTTGCCCAAAGGTTGGCTGCGACTTGCCGGCCATGTCAATACCCGCGAGCGCTCCCACGAAAATGAAATCGGAGTAGTCGAACGTATCCTGGGTCGCCAGCCACAGATCGCTCTTGAAATTCAGCGGGGGCAAATGGGTGTTGGCACTGACCGCACGGTAATTTGGAACGATCCCCAGAATTCTCTTGCCTTGTTTCCCATAATCCTCATCGGGGTTACTTGGCGTTGAAGGGCTGACCTGGGGCTTCGGCGCGTCGGGCACGGAGGACTTTCCATCCGTCGTCTTGGCGGCTGGCGGGGCGTCCTGGCCTTGCCAAACGTCGGTCGGCGCTGCATCGATTTGCGAAACGTCGGCTTGCGCAACATCGGCTTGCGTAACATCGGTCGGAGCAATCCTGGGGGTCACCGAAACACCCTCCAGTCTCGGCGGTAACGATCCTTCTCGCCATTGTTCTCCCGCGCTCGCTGGTTCCTGAGCCTGCACAGACGCCGCTGCCAATATCCCGGCCACCGTTACCGCCATGCACACGAATTGAATCGCTTTCAAGTCTCCTCCCAAGTCCTTATTTGCGCCTCCGGCCTTATCGGCCGTGCCTTTCAAACAACGCCTTCAGCAATCACAATTGGATTATTTCAATTGGTGTTTGGATGCACGCCAGCACAGAAAGCGGGTAGTGTGGAATCCGGATGGGGAACGTTAGTTCGGTGTTTTCTGCTGGGCTTTCTGCAGCTGTTTCTGCAGTTGGCGCTCGTGTCTCTTCTGCAAATAGGCGTGAATATCGGGCCAAAACTCTTTCAGTTCGTTTCCGAAAGCGTCGAGACCCATCTGGGTTCCCCAGTCGTTGAGATTCCCTGAAAAGTTCCGATCGGCGGCGGGATAATAGACATTGGAAATGCCAATTGCCGCTGCGTTGCCCGCAAACTCGGGAACGTTGAACATGTGCGCCCCGGAGTCTTTCCGAGCGATGAAGATACGGTCGATGGCATAGCCGAAGCGGTGCGCGAACGAACCCCTGCCCAATCGATAATAGCGAGGATCGATTTTCAGGATCGTGGGGAAAACGCCGCCCACCATGATATTGCCATCCACCTGATCGGCGAAGGCCGCTCCATACCGCTTCGAATATCCCTTGAATCCCTGTCCGAACGCCGGATCGGAATTTGCCGCCTGGTGAATGCCCGCCACGATCCCGACGATCGTGAATTCATAGGGGTCGAACGAGCCCTTTGCTGCCATTGCGAACTTCTCTTTCCAGGAGACTGGCGGCACATGCGATTGACCATCCACGGTCAAGTAGTTCGGCATTACGTAAAACATCCGGTCATCTTTCTTCTTGGAATCTTCGTTCTTCTTTGGATCTTCCTTGACCGGGGTGTTTTGGTCTTCGGACTTATGCTGCCCCGCAGGATTGGTCGCGGGCGGTTGGGCGGATTGGGCAGGATCTGATGTTTGGCTCTGCGCGGCGCTTTGACCTGCGGAAAAAGCCGCAGAAGATAACATCGACACGATTAGCAGGATTACACGCGCTGCAAAGCTGAGTTTCAATTGATGATGGCTCCAGGTCAGTTGATTGAGATGTTCGCCGAGACGATGTTGGTGTTCCACTTTTGGCAGTCCGTTCTCCATCAACGGAGTCCCGCAAGCCCGTCACGATGCCAGCCTTGGTAAATGACGAGATTCAACGAGTCGCCCGCCAGTTTCTGCCCTTGGTTTTCCCTACTTGCTCCAGAACACTTTCCCCGATCGCGCCGCACGCGAAGGCAACTTGAGTTCCCACTCTACCAGTTAGATGCAGTTGGGGGCGGGCCGGTCGCCAACTCCGGCGTTGCCAGGTCCCGCAGGTCAACCGGGTCCCGAAGATTGGCACCAAGTCCGTTTTCAACTGCGCGGGTGTGATTGCAATCACAGCATGGTCGGTGTCCTCTCTCTAATATCTCCTGAGTCGTTGCGCTGTGCACACAGCACAGCCTTGGACCGCTCGACCGGGAGACACTCATGAAATGGATGCTGGCAGCGCTGGTCGCCGCCGTGCTTGCAGTTGGGCTGTCTGCCAGCGGGCCGCCGCCTTCTGTCAGCGCAATCATCGTCGACTATCCGTCGGCGGGCTCCTTGTTCCCTCCCGACATTATCCCCCCAACGTTCCAGTGGCGGGATGCGGAGCCAGCCGCAACAGCATGGCGGATTGACGTCACATTCGCCGACCGGTCGCACGACATCCAGTTGTGGTCGCAGGGCGAGAAGATGAAACTCGCGGAACTCGACACCAGCTTAGAGGGCTACGTTCCGCCGACCCTTACTCCCGAGCAGGAAGCGGCACACACCTGGATGCCGGATCCCAAAACTTGGGCCGAGATCAAGAAACATTCGCTGAAGGGACAGGCCACGGTGACGATTACCGGCTTCCGCAGTGAGAACGCCAGCGAGCCGGTTTCGAGTGGGCAAGTCAACATTCAAACTTCCAAGGACCCAGTAGGCGCGCCAATCTTCTATCGCGACGTTCCTCTTATCCCAACGCCACCAGATGCAGGTGAGCGAGGAGTGATCAAGCCGTTGCCGGATTCCGTGCTGCCTAAAATCAAGTGGCGGCTGCGTTATGTTTCCGGGACCGAGAACAAGGTGATCATGGAGGGGCTGCCGACCTGCGCCAACTGTCACTCCATTGCCCGCGACGGAAAAACGCTGGGGATCGATGTGGACGGACCGCAGAACGACAAGGGGCTGTACGGGCTGATCCCCATCCACAAAGTGAGTTCGATCAGCAACGATTACGTCATCCACTGGAGTGCATTCAGCGACAAGCTGGCGCAGAAGCGGTTCGGCTTCATGTCGCAAGTCTCACCGGATGGAAAGTACGTCATCACCTCGATTGACGTGCCCGGTGGACATGGGACGCGGGTGGTCGATCGGCTCTATAACGGCTTTTTCACGGATTACGGATTCGGCCAGGTGTTCTTTCCGACGCGGGGCGTGCTGGCCTGGTACAGCAAAGAGACGGGCAAGCTGCAAGTTCTGCCCGGAGCGGATGATCCAAATTTCGTGCAGACCAGCGCGTTCTGGAGTCCCGACGGGAAATATCTTGTGTACTCGCGAGGAGTCGCGAAGGATCCGTATGAGACGGGACATCCGCGCGCGCTCTATGCCAACGATCCCAACGAGACGCAGATGCAGTACGACCTCTATCGCATCCCGTTCAACGACGGCAAGGGCGGCAAGGCGGAGCGTCTGGTTGGCGCGTCGGAAAATGGGATGAGCAACAACTTTCCCAAGGTGTCTCCCGACGGCAAGTGGATCGTGTTTGTGCGCAACAAGAATGGACTGCTGATGCGCCCGGACAGCCATTTGTATATCGTGCCATTCGAGGGCGGAAAAGAACGGCTGCTCAACTGCAATCTGAAAGTGATGAACTCGTGGCACAGTTGGTCGCCCAACGGGCGCTGGCTGGTGTTTTCGTCGAAGACGCCTTCGCTTTATACGCAGATGTATCTCACCCACATCGATGAGAATGGAAATGACACGCCGGCGATTCTGATCGAGCACGCCACCGAAGCAAACCGCGCGGTGAACATTCCCGAATTTATGAACATTGCTCCGGGCGGGTTGGAGAAGATCGACGCGCCCGCCACCGAGTTCTACAGACTCTTTGACGTCGCGGTGCAATTGGCCGACAAGAAACAGTACGACGAGGCGGTGCCCGCATGGAACAAGGCGCTGGCGTTGGCGCCGGAGGATCCGCGGGGACACAACAATCTTGGGGTAGCGCTGGCGGCGACGGGAAAGTTCGAAGAAGCGATCGTGGAGTACCGGAAATCGCTGGAACTGAATCCCGCGAGCTCGCAGACCCACAACAACCTGGGAAGCGCGCTGGCCGAACGAGGACGGATCGACGAGGCACTGCCTGAATTCCAAAAGTCGGTTGAGTTGAATCCCGACAACGCGGCCGCACACGTCAATCTAGGGAATGCGCTGGCCTCCACGAGTGGGCGGCTGGATGAGGCGATTCAACAACTGAATAAGGGCATTGAGATGCAGCCCGAGTCGGCGAGCGCGCAGAACGGCCTGGGGGTCGCACTGGCGCGGGCAGGCAGGTTGGACGACTCCGTGTTGCATATGGAGAAAGCCGTTTCTCTGGCGCCGCAGGCGGTTGACTACCGGTACAACTTTGGTCGTGTGCTGGCAGCGAAGGGCGACCTTCCCGCCGCGGTGGTTCAGTTCGAGGAAGCAGCAAAGCTTTCCGGGATGCAGGAGCCTGGGATTCTGGAGATGCTGGCGGCCACCTACTCCGACACCGGACGTTACTCCGAAGCTGTGAGCACGGCTCGTCACGCCTTGGAGCTGGCGACCCGGCAGCAGAACGACGGGCTGGCGGCGAGGCTGAAGGCGAGTCTGGCGCGATACGAAGGACTGGCGCGGAGCGGGCAGGGGCCTTCGGCGACACCGTAGGTTGCTGGAGAATTTTAAGCTGTATCAGGGGATGACGATTGCATGCGGAGCGGTGCCGTCCCTACAGGACTCGGGTGCTCTTTCGCTCGCGCACCCGGCACTTCCATGCCGGGCTTTCACATGCCAGCCGCTTCGCGGCTGGAATTCCTTAACCTTGCATTCCCGTTCTCCCGGCGATCTATTCCTGGTTCCTCGCGTTACATCATCCGCTTGGGCTCGTACGCCCGGTCCACCACCAACTCAGGATGCAGGCGGCGGAACGTCTCGGCCACGTGGCAGTTCCAGCAAATCGGTTGGTGCGTGGAGAAAACATCCAGAAGCTGCTCTGGGCGGAATTCTCTCCATTCGGCGGTCTTGGAATCTGGCCCTAACAACGCGGGCGCGTGATCCAGGTGATGCAGCGGGCCGATCAGCTTGTGGCAAAACGCGCAGCTCTTGCCGTCATACCACTGGGAGACGATATTCCAGACCAGACAGTTGGCGGGACCGATCTCAATCTGCTGCAAACATTCCTGGCCGCAGTCCTGGCGCTCAGGCCAGCGTGAACATTCTTTGAGGCGCAGTGTGGGCTCAGCGAGGAAAGCACCAACGGCCGCTTCTCCTGCGGCGACGTCGACGGCTTCCGATTTGTGGGTCTCGGGGCAAGTGATCAGGCGCTTCCCCCGGTAGTTGAAATACGCGCGGATTCCGGGAATGGCACGAAAGGCGAAGAGCCCAACAGCCAGCACAACCACGACCAGCGCAACGAACAGTGGGATCGTCACAGATCACCTCCGGTAAAGCAGCCGTCCGCTATCAGCTTTCAGCCCTCAGCAACGGCCTGAGGAGGCCGCTACTCTGGACATCTACAGAATGAGTGCTGGCCACTCGTTGCGCGGTGCCTTGCGTCACCGGAAAATGTGATCGCGGTCACAACGCACAATCCGACAAGATTTGATGTCGCGCGGATTACAGATCGTAGATACTGCTTGATTTGCTCGAGCCCTTACGCTGCCCGTCGTATGCTCTCTCGTACTCGATGGATGATGGTGGCGGGCAACTGCAGCACCCGCGCTTGCGCGGTTCGCTTCGAACGGACTTCTATGGCGATTCCACCGTCGCTGGGGAACGGGTCGGATAGCACCTCGAACTCCTCGCCGTAGATTCGAATCCGCTGCGACGCGGCGTACCCGAACTGCCGGATGCGTGCACAAACCTCGGTGGTCGGGAGACTGCCCTGGCTGGTAGTCACTTGATCCTCGTTCCCGGCAGGAAAAGAAAATCCCCTCTGCCGAACAGAGCTATTTGATGCCTTCTGCTGGACTTCTGCCGTGATCCCGATCACCGATAACGAACCATGTAACTCTTTTGAAAACAACAGCATACGAGCGTATCGCCCAGTCAAGCCGGAGTTTCGCACAGCTGCATCTTCGGCGGCAGTCCCGTTATGGGCCAGAATCCTAACCACCAAAGACGCGAAGTCACACGAAGAAAGCCAAGGAAATCGAACTCCCTTCGTGATACTTCGTGGCCTTAGTGGTTGAGCCTTTCTGTTGCGGTGTCAGCGGGACGATTTCACCACAGTCCCGGCAGCAGGCGGTAACGAGTGATCGCGGCGTATTGTTCGTACCCGGCAAGTTCCAAGCGAAGGGTTCGATCCTCCCGCGCAGTGCGCCAGATGATTAGGACGGCCATGACGGCATCTAGCCCCAGCGCCCAGACCGATCCCCAGACGAGCGCCGTGGACACAAATAGCAAAATGAGGCCCACGTACATAGGATGGCGAACGTAGCGATACGGGCCGGACGTGATCACCGTTTGTCCACGGTCCGTCTGAATGCGAACGGTCTTCTCAGCAAACGGGTTGACCACCATGACCCACGTGATCAGCGCCAGTGCCAACGCAAACAAGATGGACCCCACGCAAACCAAGCCAAACGGTAGCGAAGTCCAGTGGTACCGCCCAGCGTCCAACCCAGCGAGCGCGGGCAGGATGGAAATGAGAGGGCCGTAGATCGCGAGAAAGATCTTGTCGAAACGCGCGGTGTCTTTGTGGCGCCAGTTCGAACGCGCCTCCAGCACCTGCGCATTGTAGCGCTGGATAATCAAGCCGACCGCGGGCATTCCCACAACCACCAGCGCCACCGAGATCCAGCCGCGAATCCAATCCAGGCGGCCGGCTGCAAGGAAGAGTGAGCCAATCCACCAAAGGAAAAACGCACCGACCTGAAGCAGTCCCTTGGCAAAGCGCGATCCTGTGGGTGCGGCCAGTGAGTTTGTTTCGACCACGGAAGATGGAGACATAGAATCCTCCGATAAGCGACGGGAGTGCTCGTAACCAAAGCGTTGATGAGCTCGTGAACGCTCCAATCGCGCTGGGCGATTAGTGGGTCACATGGGTTGAGCGCAATTGCATTTTCACCGCGACTGACAGGCGGCGGATGCCTTCGTGAATCTGCTCGGGCTCGCAGTACGAGAAGTTCAAGCGCATGTGGCGGCTGCCCTCGTGGCCATTGTTCGCATAGAAGCTGTCGCCGGGAACGAAGGCGAC
>Ga0209415_10013173_pt1 | contig 13666 bp, 14 predicted proteins | sample PeaSoiSIISIP2007_FD_187696 | JGI IMG/M metagenome (GOLD analysis project Ga0209415, IMG submission 187696) | Peat soil microbial communities from Weissenstadt, Germany - SII-SIP-2007 (SPAdes) (version 2) | ecosystem: Environmental > Terrestrial > Soil > Wetlands > Peat | place: Germany... | reverse complement strand
TTGTTCATGCGCGGGAAGGCCATGTCCGGCGACCCGATCATCAGCGGCACGAACCAGTTGCCGAAGCCCCCGATCATCGCCGGCATGACCACGAAGAACACCATGGTGAGACCGTGGGCGGTGACGATCACGTTCCAGAACTGGCCGTTGGGCGTGCCGTCCGGGTTGACGAAATATTGCAGGCCCGGATGCATCAGCTCCATGCGCATGAAGACGGAGAAGCCGCCACCGATCAGGCCCGCGACTATGGCGAACACCAGGTACATCGTGCCGATGTCCTTGTGGTTCGTCGAATAGACGAACCTTCGCCAACCCGTGGGATGATGGGCATGGTCGCCATGCCCGGCCGTGTCGTGGGTGCTCATCCTTGGCTGTCCTTCTGCTTTTCGTCTCGTTCCGTTGACGCGTCGTTCAATTGGCGGGCACGGATGCAAGCTGGGTGCCCGCGGCGCCTCCGGCGCTGGCCGTTGCCTCCGTCACGGGCGGCCACGCCTTGTCCGGGTTCTTCTTCACGAGGTCCACCCACTTGTCGAAATCCTCCCGGCTCACCGCATGGACCATGATGGGCATGAAACCATGACCGTTGCCGCAAAGCTGGGAGCATTGGCCGTAATAGGTGCCGGGGCGCTCGACCTTGAACCAGGTCTCGTTCAGCCTGCCCGGCACGGCGTCGGTCTTCACCCCGAAGGAGGGCACCGACCAGGAGTGGATCACGTCGGTCGAGGTGATCTGCACGCGCACCGTGGCGCCGACCGGCACCTCGACGTATTTGTCGACCGTGAGAAGACGAAGCTGCCCTGGCAGCAGATCCTTGTCGGCCACGATGTAGCTGTCGAATTGGATGTCGCCGTTGTCGGGATACTCGTAGGACCAGTTCCAGGTGTGACCCGTCACCTTGATGGTCATGTCCGCCTTCGGAACATCGGCCGTGAAGTACAGCAGCCGGAGCGAAGGCGCGATGATGCTGGCCAGAACCACGATCGGCAGCACCGTCCAGAGGACCTCGAGGACGGTGCTGTGGGTGAGCCTGCTCGGTTTGGGATTCGCGCGCTCGTTGAAGCGCACCATGACATAGATCAATAACCCGAGGACGAAGACGGTGATGCAGGTGATGATGATCAGCAGCAGATTGTGGAAGTCGTTGATCCGCTCCATGCCGACGGTCGCGGGCGTTTGGAAGCCCAGCTCCCAGGACCGCGGCTGATCAGCCAAAGCCTCGCCCGCGCCGAGCGCGGCCGCGAGCGAAGCGAGCAACCCCAAAACTCTCGTTAAGCCCATGTCTCTCCGTCCTTAATCCGGGTCCCCATCAGCCAAAGCCGGAGCCCGCTTGCGGGCGAGGGCGAGGTCCTGCTCGGGCTTCGGCCGACGGTCCCCACCACAGCCTTCGCAAGGGCACTCCGCGGCTCCCCCTCGCCGTTGCGGCAGGGAAACTACACCCGTGAGACCGGCCCTCACAAGCGCCGCGCTGGCGCCCCTTCGGGAACTCGATGCGACGATCTGTCGCAAGCCTTGCGCAGCACCTATATGATCACTGACATGAGCCCCGAGTGGAGCGCCGACATGACCGCACTTGCCAAGACCGACGACCTCTTCTTCACCCGCGCGGGGCTGGATCGCAATCGCGTCGAGCGGCTGGCCGCCGAGAGCATCGCCGGCGCCGACGATGGCGAATTGTTCCTCGAGTACAGCCAGTCGGAAGCGCTCGGCTTCGACGACGGCAAGCTGAAGACCGCGAGCTTCGACACCAGCCAGGGCTTCGGCCTGCGCGCGATCAAGGGCGAAGCCGCCGGCTACGCCCATGCGAGCGAGCTGTCGGAGGAGGCAATTCGCCGGGCCTCCACCACGGTGAAGGCTGTCCATGGCGGACGCGGCGGCGATCTCGCCGAACCGCCGCCCGGCACCAACCGGCGCCTCTATAGCGACGACAATCCGCTGGCCGGCGTCGCCTTCGCGGCCAAGACCCAGCTTCTGGCCGAGATCGACGCCTATGTCCGGGCCAGCGATCCGCGGGTGCGCCAGGTCAGCGTCTCCCTCACCGGCAATTGGCGGGCGGTGCAGATCATCCGGGGCAACGGCGAGAGGGCGGCCGATATCCGCCCGCTGGTCCGCCTCAACGTCAGCGTCGTGGTCGAGGACAAGGGCCGCATGGAAAGCGGCAGCTACGGCACGGGCGGGCGCACCGGTTACGATTTCTATGTTCAGCCCTCGACCTGGAAGGCGGCGGCGGACGAAGCGTTGCGCCAGGCCATCGTGAATCTCGGCTCGGTGCCGGCGCCCGCTGGCGAGATGCAGGTGGTCCTGGGCCCCGGCTGGCCGGGAATCCTTCTGCATGAGGCGATCGGCCATGGCCTGGAAGGCGACTTCAACCGCAAGAAGACCAGCGCCTTTGCCGGCCTGATGGGCCAGCGCATCGCGACCAAGGGCGTCACCGTGGTCGACGACGGGACAATCCCCGACCGGCGCGGGTCGCTCACCATCGACGACGAAGGCACGCCCTCCCAATGCACGACCCTGATCGAGGACGGCGTGCTGGTCGGATATCTGCAGGATCGGCAGAACGCCCGGCTCATGGGCATGAAGCCGACCGGCAACGGCCGGCGCCAGAGCTTCGCCCATCACCCCATGCCGCGCATGACCAATACCTACATGCTGGCCGGCGCCCATGCGCCCGACGAGATCATCGGCCGAGTCAAAAAAGGCCTCTATGCCGTCAATTTCGGCGGCGGGCAGGTCGACATCACCTCGGGCAAGTTCGTGTTCAGCGCCGCCGAGGCCTATCTGATCGAGGATGGCAAGGTCGGCCCCGCGGTCAAAGGGGCGACCCTCATCGGCAACGGACCGGACGTGCTGACCAAGGTCGCCATGGTCGGCAACGACCTTCAGCTCGACCACGGCGTGGGCACCTGCGGCAAGGATGGCCAGAGCGTGCCGGTGGGCGTCGGCCAGCCCACGCTGCTGATCGAGAGCCTTACCGTCGGCGGGACGGGAAACTAGCCCGCCAGGCGCGGCGGAATGGCGAAGGCGACGCTGACGCGGTTCCAGCCGTTGATCGCGACGACGGCCAAGGTCAGCTTGACCAGTTCCTCGTCCTTGAACTGCTGACGCGTTTCTTCGAACAACTGGTCGGGAACCCCGCTGCCGGCGATCAGGGTTACCGCTTCGGTCCAGGCCAGCGCGGCCCGCTCGCGCGGCGTGAACACCGGCGCCTCGCGCCAGACCGCGACCAGGGCGAGACGCTCTTCGCTTTCCCCGTTCTTCCGCGCATCCCGATAGTGCATGTCGACGCAGTAGGCGCAGCCATTGATCTGCGAGGCGCGCAGCTTGACGAGCTCGAGAAGCGAAGGCTCGAGCCCGCTGGAAGTTACGAAATCCTGCAAGCCGCTCATCGCCTTGTAGGCTCCGTGCAGGGTCTTGTAGGGATTGGGTCTCGCTTGCATGGCCAATTCCATAGGCTCAAGGGTTGTTTGGGGCGCTTCCCGGCCGACGGGGAGAATAAGGGGGCGGGTCAGGCCTGTGGCAAGCCGGCCTCGACTCATGTAAGAGCTATTCACATGAGTTGGCACGGGTCCGGGCGGCGGGGCTACCATCACGGCAATCTGAAAGAGGCGTTGATTCGCGCCGCCCTGGATCTCATTGCGGCCAAGGGGCCGGCGGGATTCACCTTTGCCGAAGCGGCCCGGTCCGCCGGCGTGAGCCCGGCAGCGCCCTATCGGCATTTCCGCGACCGGGACGCCCTGATGGCCGACGTGGCCGCACGCGGCTTCGAGCTGTTCGAGGCCGAGCTGACCAAGGCCTGGAACGAGGGCAGGCCCGAACCCCTGAAGGCCTTCGAAAACGTGGGACGGGCCTATCTCGCCTTCGCCCGCAAGGAACCTTCCTATTACTCGGCCATGTTCGAATCGGGCCTGCCGATGGATGCTGCGCCCGAATTGCGCCAAGCCAGCGAGCGTGCGTTTGCCGTGTTGCGGCAGGCTGCGGAGGTGCTGGCCGGGCTTCTGCCCAGGGACCGCCGCCCGCCAGCATTGATGATGGCGCTGCATATCTGGGCCCTTGCCCATGGCGTTGCCTCGCTGTTCGGGCGAGGCGACCAGGCCGGGCGAAAGCTGCCGATGTCGGCCGAGGAGCTGCTGGAAGCGGGCGTTCTCGTCTATCTCGGCGGCCTTGGCCTCGGCATGCCCTAGTACCGACTTTCGCAGAAAGTCGGTACATCGTTTCCAGTCTTGGTATCGGATTCACGCAGAAATTCGCGACATAGCCCCGAGTCACGAATTTCTGCGATCCGATACCAGGGAAAATCCGCACCCTGAGCTTCAATGCCGTCTTGACAGCGCGGGGCATAAGGCCCAACTATGTGAATGTTGTTAACATTCACATGAGGCGACCCCATGGGCCTGGTGGCAAGACTGGACGATATCGGCAAACCCGCCTGGATCACCCTGATGGTCCTTGGCTTCATCATCCACTGGCCGATCGGGCTCGCGATCCTGGCCTATATCATATGGAGCGGACGCATGAGTTGTTGGAGGCATGGCGGCCCCGGCCGCTGGCAGAGTGAAGGCGCGGAGCGATTCTACGAAAAGGCATCGGGCTGGTGCGGCCGTCGGGCCGGCTGGCGGAGGCACGCACCCTGGGCAACCAGCGGCAACAGCGCCTTCGACGAGTACCGGGCCGAGACCTTGCGCCGGCTCGAGGACGAGCAGAAGGAGTTCCGCGAGTTCCTGGACCGCCTGCGCCAGGCCAAGGACAAGTCAGAATTCGACCAGTTCATGGCCGACCGCTCGCGCCGGCCGCAAGGCCCGGCCCCCGAAGCCCCGCCGGCCTGACCCGTCGCGCGATCCCTCCCGGCGTCTCGCGCCGGGAGGGACGCAGCTCACGGGCTCTCGCTTCTTTCCCGTTTCCTGACAAAGGGCTTCATGCCATCGCGGGCGAGTTTGTCCGCCCGTTCGTTCTCCACATGGCCCGAATGGCCGCGCACCCAGATCCAATGGACGGCGTGGCGCTCCAGGGCCGCTTCCAGCCTTTGCCACAGATCGACGTTCTTCACCGGCTTGTTGTCGGCCGTGCGCCAGCCCCGCGCCTTCCAGCGCGGCAACCACAGCAGGATCCCGTCCTTCATATATGTGCTGTCGGTGTGAAGACGCACGACGGAGGGCTGTTTGAGAGCCTCCAGCGCGCTGATCGCCGCCGTCATCTCCATCCGGTTGTTGGTCGTCCTGGTTTCCCCGCCCTTGAGTTCCCGTTCATGCTGGTTGGAGCGCAACAGCGCCCCCCAGCCGCCGGGGCCGGGATTCCCGCTGCAGGCCCCATCGGTGAAGATGTCGACGGTCGGCCGGGAGCCGGGTTCGGCGCTCACGGATCGAGGCCGTAGCCGCCAGGACCGGTCACCTGGGCGTGGAAGCGCAGCTTGCGCAGATATTCCATCGGATCCTTGGGCTTGACGAAGGCGCCGGCCGGATGGTGCAGCCAGTCGTAAAGCCGCGTGAGCAGGAAGCGCAGCGCGCTGCCCCGGGCGAGCAGGGGCAAGGCCCTGATCTCCTCCGGCGGGATCGGGCGAACTCGGGCGTAGTTGGCGATGAGCCCCCTGGCCTTGGTGGCGTTGAAGGCGAGATTGGGCTCGAAGCACCAGGCGTTCAGGCACACCGCGATGTCGTAAGCGTAGAAGTCCGTGCAGGCGAAATAGAAATCGATGATCCCGGAGAGCCGGTCGCCGAGAAAGAACACGTTGTCGGGAAAAAGATCGGCATGGATGGTGCCGATGGCGAGGCTCGCGGGCCAGCTCGCCTGGAGAAACGCGAGCTCACGGACAAGTTCCTCGCCCAGGCCCGGCGAAACCTCATCGGCCCTGGACCTGCAGGCCTCGACCAGCCGGGGCCAGCCGGCGAGCGAGAGGTCGTTGGGCCGGCGGAGCGGGAAATCCGCGCCGGCGAGATGGAACCGCGCCAGGGCTTCCCCCAGCAGCTGGCAATGGCGCGGGGTCGGCCGGCGCGGCCACATGCCGTCGAGGAAGCTGATGATCGCCGCCGGCCGGCCGCAGAGTTCGCTGAGCGCTTCGCCGTTGCGCGCGCGGATCGGCGTCGGGCAGGCGATGCCTTTGCCGGCAAGGTGCTCCATGAGCCCGATGAAGAACGGCAGGTCGCAGCGCTTCACCCGCTTCTCGTACAAGGTGAGGATGAAGCTGCCCTCAGTGGTGTGGAGCAGGTAGTTGCTGTTCTCCACCCCTTCGGCGATGCCCTTGCAGGACGCGATGGCGCCGATGTCGTAGCGGGCGACGAACTCCTCGAGCTCGCTGTCGGGAACTTCCGTATAGACGGCCATATCTGCTTAAGCCGAGAGCGCCTTGGGCAGCTTGAACTGGACGTTCTCGGCGATGACGGCCACTTCCTCCACCGCTACGGCATAGCGCGCACGCGCGCTCGCGATCACCTCGTCCACCAGAAGCTCGGGCGCCGAGGCGCCGGCGGTGATGCCAAGACGCTCCACGCCCGCGAGCTTCGCCCAGTCGATCTCCGCCGCGCGCTGGACGAGGAAGGCTTGCGCGCAGCCCGCCGCCTTCGCCACTTCGACAAGGCGCACGGAATTGGAGGAGTTGGGCGCCCCCAGCACCAGCACGGCCTGGCAGCGCCCGGCGATCGCCTTCACCGCCTGCTGCCGGTTCGTCGTCGCGTAGCAGATGTCGTCCTTCTTCGGGCCTTGGATGGCGGGGAAGCGCCGACGCAGCGCGGCGACGATCTCCACCGTGTCGTCGGCCGAGAGGGTCGTCTGGGTGATGTAGGCGAGTTTTCCGGGGTTGGCGACCGAGACCGTCAGGGCCTCTTCGACCGACTGGACCAAGGTCACCGCGCCGGGCGGAAGCTGGCCCATGGTGCCGACCACCTCCGGGTGGTCGGCATGGCCGATCAGCAGGATGTGGCGGGCTTGCGCGAAATGACGCTCCGCCTCCCGATGCACCTTGCCGACCAAGGGGCAGGTGGCGTCCAGCGCCAAGAGATTCCGCCGCGCGGCTTCTGCCGGCACGGCCTTGGGCACGCCATGGGCGGAGAAGACGACCGGCGCGCCGTCGGGCACAAGGTCCAATTCCTCGACGAAGACCGCGCCCTTTGCCTCGAGCTGCTCGACCACGAACCGGTTATGCACGATCTCGTGACGGACATAGACGGGTGGGCCAAAGCGGGCGAGCGCCTGCTCCACGATCTGGATCGCGCGATCGACGCCGGCGCAGAATCCGCGCGGTGCGGCAAGCAGAATGTGAAGCGGCGTCTGCGCCATTTGGCGGGCCTTGTGCGGAGGGGGACCGATCACTACAGTCCGGCAGCCCGGACAGTAACAAAGGGATTGGAGCTAAGGAAGCGCATCATGGAACAGGCGGTGATTGCCCAAAAGTCGCCCTTTCAAGTCGACGTCGTGGCCGGCAAGACCTATTTCTGGTGTGCTTGCGGACGCAGCAAGAACCAGCCGTTCTGCGATGGATCCCACAAGGGGACGGGCCTGACGCCGGTGCAGTTCAAGCCGGAGGAATCGAAGACAGTCTGGCTCTGCGGCTGCAAGCATACCGGAAGCCGGCCGATGTGCGACGGCACCCACAAGAGCCTCTGACATGGCGGCGCGCTCAGCGGCATTCCTGGCCGCGGGGCTCCTGCTCGCAGGCTGCAGCTGGCTCTCCGGCACCACGCCGCCGGCAAGCTGCCCCATCGTCAGCAAGGTCGGCGACGCCGCCAAGCTCATCCGCTTCGCGCCTGGCGGCAGCCAGGACCTGAGCAACATCGCCTTCGAAGCCGGCATCATGGATATCACCGGTGGTTGCTCCACCATCGACAACGGCCTCAGGGTCGACATGACCGCCGACTTCCTCGCCGGCAAAGGCCCGGCCGACGCGGAAGGCAAGGCGCGCTTCGAATATTTCGTAGCCATCGTCGGCCAGGACCAGAAGGTGCTGGCCCGCGAGCAGTTCTCGACCGAGATCCCGTTCCTCGCCACCAAGACCCGGAACGGGATCAAGGAAGCGCTGCAAGAAACCGTCCCGCTCGGCAAGGGCCAGCAGGGGGCCGACTTCCATATCTATGTCGGCTTCGTGCTGACGCCCGAGGAACTCGCCTACAACCGCGCCCATCCGGGAAGCTGAGCAAGCCATTTCGACCTTGACCGGAGCGTCAAGCGGGCGGAAGCTCTCGCCGCCGCAAGACGACCCGCGCGGGAGAGTCCGGCAAGTCGCGCCGGCGCCGAAGGAGCAACCGCCCCGGAAACTCTCAGGCAAAGAGGACCGCGCGGGGCAAGGCGCTCTGGAAAGCAGGCGGGTGACCGCCTCACCGAAGAGGAAAGCCGAGGCCGAAACCTAACCTGGCCAAGGTCAATCTTTCAGGTTCGACGACAGAGGGGGCGTTGCTGGACCGGTGTAAGACCGGGCCGGCAGCGCATCGACGCCCTCGTCGGAGAACGCCATGGATGCCGAAGCCCTGAGGAAGACCCCGCTCCACAAACTGCATCTGGAGCTGGGCGCGCGCATGGTTCCCTTTGCCGGCTATGACATGCCGGTGCAATACCCGGGCGGCATCATCGCCGAGCATCTCCAGGTCCGTTCCCAGGCGGGCCTATTCGACGTATCCCACATGGGCCAGCTTCGCATCACCGCCAGGCCGGGCCATGATGCCGGCGCGGCGCTCGAGCGCGTCGTCACCTCGGACATCAAGGGGCTCGCCGTCGGGCGGATGCGCTATGCGCTTTTCACCGAGGTGAGCGGCGGCATTCTTGACGACCTGATGGTGAGCAATGTCGGCGATCATCTGATGCTGGTGGTCAATGCCGGCTGCAAGGAAGCGGACGAGGCGCATCTGCGCGAGCACATCGCCGGCGAGGTGGAAATCGAGAATCTGGCAAGCCGCGCGCTGCTGGCGCTCCAGGGTCCGGCCGCCGAACAGGCCCTGGCCCAGCTCGTCCCCGGTTGCCGCGGGCTCCCCTTCATGGCCACCGCTTTCTGGACCATCGAGGACGAGCGCTGCTTCGTCACCCGGTCGGGCTATACCGGCGAGGACGGATTCGAGATCTCCATCCCCGGCCATGCGGCGGAGCGGCTGGCCCGCCGGCTCCTCGCCATGACCGAGGTGAAGCCCGCCGGTCTCGGTGCCCGCGATTCCCTGCGCCTCGAGGCAGGGCTTCCCCTCTATGGCCACGACATCGACCGCGGCACGACCCCGGTCGAGGCGGGGCTCGCCTGGAGCATCGCCAAGCGCCGGCGCGCCGAAGGCGGTTTTCCCGGCGCCGACGTGATCCGCCGGCAGCTTGCGGAAGGAACCGCGCGCCGCAGGGTCGGCATTCTTCCCGAAGGGCGCCAGCCGGCCCGCGACCACAGCGAGATTCGCGGCCCGTCCGGCCGCGCGATCGGCGAGATCACCAGCGGCGGGTTCGGCGCAACGGTGAACGGCCCCATCGCCATGGGTTACGTCGAGAGCGCCGCCGCCGCGCCCGGCCAGGCGCTCGACCTCATGGTCCGCGGCAGGGCCATCCCCGCCAAGGTCGTCCAGCTTCCCTTCGTCAAGCACAACTACAAACGTCGATAAGAACACCAGGAGAGGAACCTCATGAGCGGGCTCAAATACACCAAGGAACACGAGTGGATTCGCGTCGAGGGCGGGGTCGGCACCGTCGGCATCACGCCGTTTGCCCAGGAGCAGCTGGGCGACGTGGTCTTCGTCGAGCTGCCCGAGGTCGGGCGCAAGGCCGAGCAGGGCAAGGAGATCGCCGTGGTCGAATCGGTCAAGGCCGCGAGCGAGATCTATGCGCCGGTGAGCGGCGAGGTGGTGGAGATCAACAAGGCCCTGCCCGAGGCGCCGGCCACCGTGAACAGCGATCCGCTGGGCAGCGGCTGGTTCTTCAAGATCAAGCTCGCCGATGCCGGCCAGCTCACCAAGCTGATGGACGAGGCCGCCTACAAGAGCTTCTGCGAAGGCCTGCACTGATGCGCTACCTGCCCCTGACGGAGGTCGACCGCAGGGCGATGCTGGCCCGGGTCGGCGCGCCCTCGATCGAGAGCCTGTATCGCGATGTGCCCGAATTCGCCCGCCTGCCGGGACCGGTGGACCTGCCGCCACATCAGGGCGAGCTCGAGGTCGAGCGCGAGATCGGCGCGCTCGCGGCCAAGAACATGGGCACCAGCGCAGTGCCGAGCTTCCTCGGTGCCGGCGCCTATCGCCACCACGTGCCGGCCGCCGTCGACCATCTGATCCAGCGCGGCGAGTTCCTCACCTCCTATACGCCCTATCAGCCCGAGATCACCCAGGGCACCCTGCAGTATCTGTTCGAGTTCCAGACCCAGATCTGCCTCATCACCGCCATGGAGGTGGCCAACGCCTCCATGTATGACGGCGCCACCGCCACCGCCGAGGCGGTGATGATGGCCAACCGCGTGACCCGTCGGAAGCGGGCCGTGCTGTCGGGGAATCTCCATCCCCACTACCGCGAGGTCACGGCGACCCACGGGCGCTTCCTCGATTTCCATCTCGAGGTGGGCGCGCCGGATCCCGAGGGGGCCGAGGACCTGATCGCGCGCATCGACGCCGAGACCTCCTGCGTCGTCGTGCAGAATCCCGACTTCTTCGGCAATCTGCGGGACTGGCGGGCGCTCGGCGAGGCTTGCCACGATGCAGGCGCGCTGCTGGTCGTGGTCGTCACCGAACCGGTCTCTCTCGGCCTGGTCGAGCCGCCCGGCGCCATGGGTGCGGACATCGTCACCGCCGAAGGCCAGCCCATCGGCAACGCGCTTTCCTTCGGCGGACCCTATGTCGGGCTCTTCGCCGCCCGGGAGAAATACGTCCGCCAGATGCCGGGGCGGCTGGTGGGCGAAACATCGGACGCCGAGGGCAAGCGCGGCTGGGTGCTGACCCTCTCGACCCGCGAGCAGCATATCCGGCGCGAGAAGGCGACCAGCAACATCTGCACCAATTCCGGCCTCTGCGCGTTGGCCTTCACCATCCATCTGACCCTGCTGGGCGAGGCGGGCTTCACGCGGCTGGCCGAGATCAATCACCGCGCCGCCGTGAGGCTGGCCGAGCGTCTGGATGCGGTCGCGGGCTGCCGGGTCGTCAACAAGAGCTTCTTCAACGAATTCACCCTTGCCCTGCCAAAGCCGGCAGTCGAGGTGGTGGAGGCCATGGCGAAGCGGCGGATCCTTGCCGGCGTTCCCGTCTCGCGGCTCCATCCGAACCGGCCGGAACTCGCCAATCACCTGCTCGTCGCCGTCACCGAATGCGCGAGCGAGGCGGATCAGGACGCGCTGGTCGCCGGGCTCGAGGAGACCGCCCATGGCTGATCAACCGCCCCGGCCGACCTTCACCGGCAATCGCGGCCTCGTCATCGAAGAGCCGCTGATCTTCGAGCAGGACATGGCCGGGCGAACCGGCGTCGATCTGCCCCAACCGACCCAGGGCAAGGACCGGCTGGGCGGCCTGCGTCGCAAGGGCGCCATCGGGCTTCCGGGCTTGGCCGAGCCCCAGGTGGTGCGCCATTACACCCGCCTCAGCCAGAAGAATTACGCCATCGACATGGGGCTCTATCCGCTCGGCTCCTGCACCATGAAACACAACCCACGGCTCAACGAGAAGATGGCGCGCCTGCCCGGCCTCGGCGACCTCCATCCGATGCAGCCCGTCTCCACCGTCCAGGGCGCGCTCGAGCTCATCGACCGCCTGGCCCATTGGCTGAAGACCCTGACCGGCATGCCGGCCGTCGCCATGTCGCCTGCCGCAGGCGCCCATGGCGAGCTGTGCGGGGTGATGTCGATCCGCGCCGCGATCGAGCATCGCGGCGAGAGGCGTCATCGCATCCTGGTCCCTGAATCGGCCCATGGCACCAATCCGGCCACCGCGGCGGCCTGCGGCTTCGCGGTCGAGTCGATCCCGGCCGATGACCGCGGGCGCGTCGACTTCGCGGCCATGCAGGCCAAGCTCGGCCCCGACGTGGCCGGGATCATGATCACCAACCCCAACACCTGCGGCCTGTTCGAGAACGACTTCGCCCGGATTGCCGAGGCGGTGCACAAGGCCGGCGGCTTCGTCTACGGCGACGGGGCCAATTTCAACGCCATCGTCGGCCGCGTCAGGCCGGGCGACCTCGGCGTCGATTGCATGCACATCAACCTGCATAAGACCTTCTCCACGCCCCATGGCGGCGGCGGGCCCGGCAGCGGGCCCGTCGTGCTGTCGGCGGCCCTCGCCCCCTTCGCGCCGCTGCCCTATGTCGTCCATGGCGCCGAGGGATTCGGCCTAGTCGAGCACGGGGATGGCGGCACCAGCTTCGGCCGGCTCAAGGGTTTCCACGGCCAGATGGGCATGTTCATCCGGGCATTGACCTACATGCTGAGCCACGGCGCCGACGGGCTGCGCCAGGCCTCGGGCGACGCGGTGCTGAACGCCAACTACCTGATGGCGTCGCTCGCCGACGAGATCACGCCGGCCTTCGATGGCCCTTGCATGCATGAGGCCCTGTTCGACGACAGATTCCTCAAGGACACCGGCGTCACCACGCTGGACTTCGCCAAGGCCATGATCGACGAAGGCTTCCACCCCATGACCATGTATTTCCCCCTCGTCGTCCATGGCGCGCTGCTGATGGAGCCGACCGAGACGGAGAGCAAGGACAGCCTCGACCAGTTCATCGGCGCGCTCAGCGACCTGGCGCGCCGCGCCAAGTCGGGCGAGGCCGCGGCCTTCCACGATGCCCCACGCCTGGCGCCGCGCCGGCGCCTCGACGAGACGACGGCGGCGCGCCAACCGGTCTTGCGCTGGCATCCCGCCAACACCCAGGGCCAGGCCGCGGAATAGGCCGCGCCCGATGGCGGGCTTGAGAGTACGGCCGGCGGCGCCGACGGACGCGGACGAGATCGTCGCCATGGTGCGCGAACTCGCCGCGTTCGAGCGCGAACCGCTCGCGAACCTGGAGGCAAGCCAGACCGCCCTCCTGCGCGACTGCTTCGGCGACAATCCCCGCGCCGAAGTGCTGATCGGGGAGCTGGACGGCGGGATCGCCGGCTTCGTCCTCTTCTTCCACAACTATTCCACCTGGCTCGCCCGGGCCGGGCTCTATGTCGAGGATCTCTATGTGCGCGAGACGGCCCGCGGGACCGGCCTTGGCCGCGCTCTCCTTGCCGCTGTCGCGCGCCTCGCGATTGCGCGCGGCTGCCGGCGCCTCGATCTATCGGTGCTCGATTGGAATCCGGCCCGCAAATTCTATGAACGCCTGGGCTTCCAAGAGATGGCCGACTGGCGGCCCTATCGTCTCGAGGGCCAAGCTCTCGCGCGGCTCGCCGATAGGTCTCATGGATAGTGCGGATTGCTGCTGGGCTGCACGAACTCAGCTGAGCTGGGTCCGTGTGCGTTCCACAAACTAAATCGTCACCCCCGCGAAAGCGGGGGTGACGAGTAGGAGAAGTGGTATCGGCGGATTGGGCTCAGTCAATTGCGCACTTGGCAATCACCGATCTGGCCGATTCACCGTTCCTATGGGCACGGCCGCGTCGGGTCGCGGCTGTCGCAGACGGCGAGACCGTTCATGTATTGCTCCCACTCCTTGACTTTGGTCTGCGTGATGGGCGGGCTGGCGATGTCGAAGGGCGCGCCGCGCCAACTTCTCTGGATGAGATAGAAATTGGTCTTGCCGCTTATGGCTTCGAAATAGGTGA
>Ga0209415_10013172_pt1 | contig 13666 bp, 10 predicted proteins | sample PeaSoiSIISIP2007_FD_187696 | JGI IMG/M metagenome (GOLD analysis project Ga0209415, IMG submission 187696) | Peat soil microbial communities from Weissenstadt, Germany - SII-SIP-2007 (SPAdes) (version 2) | ecosystem: Environmental > Terrestrial > Soil > Wetlands > Peat | place: Germany... | reverse complement strand
TGGTGGCCGTAGCTCAGTTGGTTAGAGCGCCAGGTTGTGGCCCTGGAGGTCGGGGGTTCAAGTCCCCTCGGTCACCCTCACTATCAGGTCTGTCGCGGACAGCCCCCGGTTTCGAGAGGGACTAGGATGACCTGCCGGACGCGCCTCTAGCTCAATTTGGCAGAGCAACGGACTCTTAATCCGCAGGTTCCGGGTTCGAGTCCCGGGGGGCGCACGAGTTCCCAGGTCAGAGCGCTGAACTGGAGGTCTCGTCGGGGCTTTGACCACCGAGCTGACCACCTAATGACACCGTTGGTTCTCCCGAAGCGAACAGGACGCCGGCCATTGCCTCGGCCACCCGGTCCCTCGCCGCCTGCTCGGTGTGCACGTAGATGTCCGACGTCACGCGCTCGGACGAGTGCCCGAGCATCTCGGAGATGAGCTTCATCGGCACGCCGGCGGCGAACAGCAACGAGCCGGCCGAGTGGCGGAGCTCGTGAGTGGTCCAGTGCCCGAGCCCGCAGCCTGTCGTGAGCTCGCTCAGGCGGTGTCGGAAGTTGTCCGGGTCGACCGGAGTCCCGATCGGCGTCGTGAACACGAGCCCGAGCTCGTCTTGCCACGCCGGCCCGGCAGCGAGACGCTCGGTCGACTGCAGCACGCGGTGGCGCCGGAGACCAACGGCCATCGGAGCCGGGAGAGCGAGATCCCGGCGGCTTTGCGCCGTTTTGAGCTCGACGAGCGTCAGCCCGGCGCCGGCGACTCGCTGGAGCTGCTGGCGGACATGGACCGTGGCGGAACCGGACTCGAGCTCGACGTCGCACCAGCGAAGCCCGAGCACCTCACCGCGACGCAGCCCGAGAGCGAGTTGCACGCCGAACGCGGGCCCGAGCCGGTCCTCCTCGATCGCCACAAGCAGCTCGCGCGCCTGCGCACTAGTGAGGCTACGTCCCTCGCGCCTCGGGACCCGCGGGCCATCCGCAGCATCGCAGCATTGCGGGCGACGAGGCCCTCCTGCTCCGCCCGCCGGAGCGCCCGGGCGAGGACCTTGCGAGCCGAGCTCTGTGTCTGCGGCGCGAGGGGCCGGCCCTTAGAGAGATCTCCGGCTTCCATCGAGCGCATCATCTCGGTGACGTGAGCCGGGGCGAGCTCGGCCAGGCGCAGGCTCCCGACGCTCGGGATCACGTAGAGGCGGAGCAGGCGGCGGTAGGTGGCTTCGCTGCCGGCGCTCACTGTCCCCGGCAAGACCTTCTCGCTCCACCACTGGAGGAAGTCGCGCACCCTCCGCCGGCCGTCTGTCGGAGGCAGGCCGCTGTCGAGGCGCTGCTGCTCGGCGCGCATCTTCGCGACCACCTCGCGCCGGTTGTGGCCGAAGACGGACTTCTGCCGGCGGTTGCCGTTGGCCCCGTAGCCGAGCTCGATCCGACCCTCCCAGCGTCCGTCGCTCCGCTCGCGAATCGTTCCGTCGCCCCGTCCTCGACGCTTCGTCATTGCTTCGTCCTTCCACCTTGCTCCCGACTGTCCTCGAGGCTGCGAGCGAGGACCCGCCGCGCCGCTGTCCAGCTCGCCGCGTCGCTCGCCTCTCGGAGTGCGTGTCGCAACGCCTCGAGCTCGTCTCGCACGCTCGTCGCCGGTGCCGGCGAACCTGCCGCGCTGCTCTTCTCGAGCCGTCGCTGCCGATACTTCGCCTGACGGTGCGCAGACGAGCAGTAAATCGGCGCTGGTCCTCGCTGAGACGGCATCGTCGTCTCAGCTCCGCAGAAGGCGCAGCAGATGTGGCGGGCCGGTGGTCTCGTGGTCATATATCTGTCACGTTACTCGTAACTATCGTGCGTGACAAGTATGTCGGCGTTCCCGCGGTGCCGCCGCGAGCTTCTACGGGCGTGCGGCCCGTCGGAACTCAGCCCGCAATCTCGAGAGCTCGGCGGACATCGACCCCGCGACGTTGCAACCGAGCATCGAGCAGAAGTCCGCGAGCGTCCAGCGGACAAGCCGGCCCTGGCGGGCTAGGTAGACGGCGACGCTTGTGAGGCTCCACTCGTCTTCATAATCGAGGAGCACGTAACCGAGAAGCTGCCACGGCCACTGCGGCTTTGACAACTTGCGCGTGTCAATTGCTGCCTTAATGTCCACCAGGCATCCGTCCACGATGAGATCAGCGTCGGCGCCATGCACGTCGGTGCTCCCGGTGAAGATCGGCCCGAGACCAACCCGGGTTGCAGCGAGGAGTGGTTGCTGACCGTCATAGAAGAGAGACGTCATCTTGACGAGGTCGGATACCGCTGCGTCAGGACAGAGACGAGCGAGCGCGTCGGAACTGGCGGACCCTGCGACGCTGACCAGCGGTGTGCGGTCTATAGGAACGCCGCGGCCAATCGCGTCATAGATGCTGAGCACGTAGCAATGCCGGGCCATCGCCTCCTCGAGAGCGAGCTCCAGCCTTCCCGCGGTGGGTCCTATTTCGGTGAGCACCTCGCGAAGGCTCGCAAAGAACGAGCCTGCCCACAGGTTGTAGAACCCGTACGGAGCCCCTCCGCTGGCTCCGACCTCAGCCTGCAAAGGAAACACGTCGCTGCTGACAGGCAGGCCGAAACCGCTCGTCTCCGACGCCAGCTCCCACCGGGAGGCGTAGGCCGCGGCCTGTGGGAACGCGAACCGGATCCGGTAATCGATAGCGCCACCGACCGTCGACCACGGGTAGCCAGTCATGGGTTCCGGACGGATCGTGACTGCGTCGCATGCTCGCGTGGCGAGGTCTGCCCGCACCGAGCCCAGGTGAGGGAAATGCTCCTCGAAGAAGCGACGGACAGGGCTCGTGCTGTCTTGAATCTCGGTCATTAAGGAGACCCGATCACCTCCGACATCGCTGGGAACGGGCCGAATGCTCAGGCGAGAGCGGCTCTTCGCACGCGGTGGCTCGACTCCCTAGCCACCTCTTGTCATCGGACATGACCTGTCCAGCGTTGACCATCCCACCAATGGAGCCATGGACCCCCGGAAGGGTGGGAGTACCAACCGGCCGGAGGTCCTGGGACAGGCATGGGCACCGCCGGAATCGGCGGTAGCTGAGCGTCGGCTGACGGCTCTCCGACTGGAGGGTCCGCCGGCAACCCACCCGGTTCGGCAAGGCTGGCTGCGCCTTTTCCCTCGGCGGTGTTGACGAGAGGTCGGACAAGCAGCCACTCGGCGGGAGCCATGGTGACACGCCGCCGCCATCGCGACTCAGTCGTCACGGTGCTGCCGCAGTCGTGCTCGATCGCCACCTTGCGACCAACCGGAACACGGACGCGCTGGCTGCAATGAGGACAGCGGGGAAAGCTGACATATCCGCGTCTGATCCACACGAGTGACCGCACGAGGGACAGGAGGCCAACTAGGGCCAGCCAAAGGAAGAGGAGGCTAGCTACAATCTCGCCGGCGTTTGTACTCGCGATCACCCCAGGCCCCCCTTCACGCGTCGACGGAGGCGAGCTCAACGGCCGCCTGGCGGTCCGCCTCGCTCGGGAGCGAGTAGCGCCGCGTCGTCTCGAGCGAGCGATGTCCAGCGAGCTCCGCGACGAGCACGACATCGACGCCGGCGCGCACTAAGCGGGTGACGAAGGTGTGTCGGAGTACGTGAGCGGAAAGGCTCACGCCGGCGAGGTCGCCGGTGGCTCGCACGACCCGATCAAGGGAGCGAGTGGAGAGGCGCCCACCCGAGCTCGTCACGAACATCGCCCGCGTGGGTATCTCAGGCCGCTCGGCGACCCACGCGCCGAGCAATGTCCGGGCGTCCGCGCCGAGAGGCACCGTGCGGCTTGCATCGCCTTTGCCGCGTCTGACGAGTACGTGTCCCTTCCGGGCCGACAGCGCTACGTCGTCGACGTCAAGGCCGGCGACTTCGGCGATGCGAAGGCCGGCGAGCGCCATGAGCGCTATCGCCGCCCGATCACGCGCCTTTCCTCGCCGCTCGCCGGCGCGCAGGACGGCCCGGAGCTCTTGCTCATTAAGCGCCCGAGGGGCTTGCGCTTCGAGGTGCTCCCGGCGGACCGCCGGTGGTCCCAGTCCGCGGAAGCGATAGAAGTGGTCAAGCGCGGCGAGCGCGGCATTGAGGCTCGCCGGCGAGAGGCGCCGGTCTTTGAGCTCACTCCGGTAGTCGCGCACCGCGAAGTCGCGCTCAAGCTGCTCGGAGAGTGCCACTTCCGCCCTGTCGCCACGGCCGGAGAGCCACGTGAGGTAGGCGTGGGTCTGGCGTTCATAGCTGCGCCGCGTCGCTGGCGAGAGCGGAGAGCGCTCGAGGTGGGCTCCGTACTCAGCAATGAGGTCGAGCGCGCGCGCTTTCGCGGTTGGTGCCGTCTCAAGCACGCGAAGCTCGGGCTGTGGCCGATAGCCCGCCGGGTGCCGGCGCAGAACTCTGCTGTTATCGGACATGACACTCCTCCGATCGACCCGCTGTGGGCCACCATTATCAGACGCTACTCCGGGGGTGCGCGTCCGATAATGGGACATATCAGACGTGCGTGCGAGACTCCTGCGATGGAGACAACCGGTCTCTCGAGCGAGGACGAGATGGTCGCTGCCTTCCTTCAGGCGGAGATCTACGCCTCCCGGTACGACTTGCAGCTTCGAACGCTCGTGAGACGTCTCGGCACAACCGAAGCGATGATCGAAGAGCCGGACCTTGCAGATGGCGCCGAGAACGCACTGCGCTCGCAACTTCTCACGCAGCACCGCGGCTGGCGAACCGGCCAGTACCTCTTCAGGGGCTGGCCCGAGGGGCTTACCTGGAGCCGAGTTACGCTCGACTCCGCCGACGCCCAGCACATTCGGTACGCGAATAGCCCCGAGTGGACAGAGCTTTCTGGCGGGACCTGGATGGCGACCGAGGGGGCGAAACGCGTTGCGACGGGTGATCGATCCTTGATCGGGTGGCGGCCTGAGACCCTCGATGCGATCACCGGGATTCGTGCAGCCATCCAGGCCGGCAAGTCCTTCCCGCCCATCATCGCGATCGGCGTGCCGAGTGGTCGGGTCATCATCCTCGTGGAGGGGCACGCCCGTATGACCGCGTACCTGTCTCTCGGTCTTGACCGGCTCGAGATCATTTATGGCGCTGCGCCCCTGACGCGACTTCAGCCGTGGCACTGGTGCCCACCGAGTCTTCGCTAGACGACAAGTCATTCTGACGCAACCCCGCCGGCGAGCTCGGAGTGCGAGTAAGCGGTCGGAGTGAACGGGACGAGCTCGCCGGTCTCGAACACGGCGAGCACCGCTTCGAGACTTGCGACGTCAGCGAAGTTCCACCACGCGGCGTGCTCCTCCGTCGGATCGAGAACCCTCGTCAGGCTGAAGACCGGCGGGCGGCCGTTCGTGTAGGCCATGACGTCCGCGCTGAGATTGTCGCCGTAGGCGTAGAACATCGTCGCTGATCCGTCGTCGACGGCGTCAAGGCGCCACCCGGGCCGGCCGCCCAGTATCCGGGCGAGCGCCAGCCAGGGGGCGACCGCGCTCGCCCCGTCGCACGCTTGGACCATCAAGGAGAGCGGCACGAGCGGCTCCGCCGGCGGGATCTCTGGACCGCTCAGCGCGTCGAGCACGGCGAGGCTGATCGACGAGAGCCGGTCCCGTGTCACCCGTGTATAGCCAGCGGTTGTGTCCGGGTCGGCGTGACGGGCAAAGTCCTGCACGGCCCGTAGATCACCTGTCGCGTCGTTGGCGATCGTGAGGCACGTGTGGCGAAGGCGATGCGTGCTGACGTCGACGACGCCGGCGTCTCTCGCGAGTGAGCGCACCCAGCCCCACACGGTCGCAGGGTTGGCAGAGCCTCCGGATTGTCCCGGGAACAAGAAGGGTGAATCGTGGGGCAGGTGGGCGACACCGCTCATCACGAGCTCGGGCACCGGAAGTGCCGCCTCGAGCTGACCCTTGCCGACAAAGCGCACCCAGCCGAGGGAGAAGTCGGCGAATCGCAGCTTCGCGATCTCGAACCGGCGGAGCCCGAGCAGCAGTCCGAGCAACACGGCGACGCCGCGAGGACCTCCCTCGTCGACGGCGGCGACGAGCAGTCGCCGAGCTTCATCAAGCTCAAGCGGGCGAGCGACGAGCCGCGACTTCCGGGGAGCTCGCACGGCGCCGATCGGCGGGTCATCGACGTCGAGCGCCGCATAGTACGGCCGGAGAGCAGAGCGGAAGACCCGGCGCGATGGCCCCGATAGCGTCTCGGCGTACTCGGCGAGCGTCCGTGCGTCGAGCTCGGCCAGGGCGAGGTCGCGCTCCTCACACCAGCGCTCGGCGCGCCACAGCATCGACGAGTAGTGCCGGATCGTCGTCTCGCTCATACTGTCCCGAAGCATTCGGTCTCGCGCCTGGCGCACGCGAGCGGCACCGGCGCTCTCCGTGCGCTCCCAACCGTGGCCGGCATGGGGAGCGCCGCGGCAGTGTCCCTCAGTCCGCGCACGGGACCGGCCCGGCTGGCGCCCAGCAACCCGCAATGCTGGTACGAGTGGCTCTGGGCGGCCGAGCACACCGAAGAAGTGGCGAAGGGCTGACGCACCCTGAGCCCGCTTGTTCAGCGTCAAGGTCGCGGCAAAGCGCCCAAGCACCTCGGGCGAAGCCGTCAGCACCGTCGTGCCCCTCTCGCGACAGAAGCGCTCAGCTTGCAGCACGAGCGCCGAGTAGTCCCTCGCTGTGGCGGGCGCCAGCCCGCGGCTGGCGAGCTCGACTGCGACGGAGGCTCGGAGCTCGTCGAGCTCGTAGGCACCTAGCCGCTCGTACGACTCGCGCCAGTGTGCGAGTCCAGCTTCGACCGGTCCGCCGGAGTCTCGCTGCTGGCGAGTACTTTCGGCCATTGTCGCCACCTCCTTTGTAGGTGCGGCCGGGCCCCGGGGTGTTTCCGCACCGCCGGGGCCACTTCTTGTGGTGACGCGAATGGTATGCCATGGAGCGGCCCGTACCGTTGCACCGATCGCTCGAGGGCCGTGGGCACCGACCCGCTGGTCATTGCTCGAGCGCCGGACCGGGAAGCAGCTCGAGGACTGACTGAGACAGGCTCGGCACTCGTCCGGGAGGTACCGGCATGGCGCCGGACTCGTCGAGCGCGTCGACAGTCGCGTCAATGGCCTGCAGCACGGGCACGTCGCCCCACGCGGCGAGTTCGTCCGGCGCGTACCGGTGCCTTGCCCGGTCGATGTAGATCGTTCGACTGAGCTCTCGAAACTGGGGCTCGGGTGCAGGCTTGCCTCGCACGCGCGCGAAGAGGCCCGCGCCCGGGAACGGAGGTACTTCCTCAAGGAAGTACTCGACCTCACGTCGTACGACACCGACAGCGACGAGACGCGCCGCGACGTCCTCGCCCGACTTCGTCGTCGAGCGGCTGCGCAGTCGGAGGAGCTCAGAGCGCGCCGCGCGGTCGCGCCGAAGCGCCTCGTCTCGCTCCTTGAGCGCGACCCGCTCGCCGGCCCGCACGGCCGCCAGTCGAGCCCGTTCCGATCGGCGCTGCGCGGCCTGCTCGGCGAGGGATTGGTCGCGTCGGAGCCGGTCGGCGTCGAGCTCCCCTCGGAGCTGCGAGGCCTGGACGATCACCGGATGAGCGAGCGCGCTCACCTCGGCGAGGCGGCCAGCCGACCGAGCTTCGCCAGCCGCGACCCGAAGACTGCGCAACTTGGCCCGGATCCCGGCGGCGACCGCACGATGGGCGGGCGGGACCTGGGTGATGACCTTTGCCGCCTCTTCGAGCTCGGCTCGAAGCCGGGCTCGTTCGCCGGCGAGCTCGAGGTCGGCTCGCTCCCCGCGCTGGCGGCGCACCACGACCTCGGAATGGGCTCGCTCTCGCAGCTGGGCTCGTCGAGCAGCAAGAGCAGCTAGCTCGGCCATCCCCGGCACGTCACCCCAGCACGCCACAGCCTTTTCGAGCTCGACGTCCCAGCCATCAACGACGAGACCGGGCACGGTCTCGGTAACGATGAGCAGGTCCGTAGCTACGAAGTAGGCAACGGGTGCGAGCTCGTCGGGCGCTCGGCGCTGCCGGGCCGCGCGTCCGAGCGTTGCGAGCTCGAGGATCCGTGTGTCGTGCCGGGCTCGCCCTTCGTCGGTAAGGACGTTCGAGCACTGCTCAAGCAGGCTGATGACGTCGTCTTCCAGCCCGGGGGCGACAGGACGTAGCTCCCCTGGGCGAAGGGTGCCGGCGCCAGTACGGGCGAGGTCTGCGTCCCGGAGCCGTCGAGGGAGATCGGGAATGGCGACCCCGGGGGCATCTGCGCATAGCACGACGGCTCTTCGCAAATACGGAAGGCCGAGCACGGTCGCTCCCTTGCGAGGGTTCCACGTCGCCATGACCGTCGCCCGAATCTGGACGTGCTCCCCCTCGATCACGACCACTGACTCGCCGTGGCAGATCGCCTGAGCGCGTCGACGCACCTCCGGCTCGGCCTCGCCGAGCTCGTCGAGACAGACGAACGGATAGCCGAGATGCTCGACGGACTCGAAGCGTTGACCTGCACCCCTCCGCCCGACGATCTCGCCCGGCGCCTTGTGCCCCATCTGGACGATTGCCTCCTCTCGCTCGAGGCCGAGAGCCCGAACGAGGAACTCAGCGAGAGCTGTCTTGCCCGTCCCGGTCACCGTCCCATAGGCGAAAAGGGCCGGGTTGAACACCTGGGGATAGAGCTGGTGGGCGACGATGAGGTCAGCCCCGAGGCGAGCGAAGGCAGACAACGCCGGCGAAGGTCCGAAGATTGCCTCGAGCGCTCCGTCGAATGCGCCGGTGCCGGCCGGTGTCGACAACCGGACTCGCGCCGTTCCCGCCAGAGAGAGCTGGGGCCGAGAGCGCGGGCCTTCCACGAGGCCCGCCTTTCGGAGCTGAGCGAGACCACGAGACACCGAGCGCGGCGGCAGGCCCGTTTCGAAACCGAGCTCAGCTGGCGTCGCTGCGCGCAGGGTCTCGAGCGCGCCTAGGACGACGTCGCGAGCGATCATCGCAGGCCGTGTCGATCGACATGCAAGGTGTGGCCGATGGGCCAGATCGGGTGGCCGGCGCCGTGTCTTCGTGGCGGATGCCCGGCGGACGCCTCAAATGGTCGAGCTGCTGACCTGGCTCGACAGGTGGCCAGCGGGCGGCTAGTGGCTGCTGGCCACTTCAGCAGCCCTACGGAGGAGCATTGGTCCTGAGATCGGCGGTCAGCGGCGAAGCGCGAACTGGCGGTCCTCCCGGTGAAGACCGCAACGGGCCACCGGCGAGAGCTCATCCGGTGGCGACTAGGCCTTCGCCCGTCGCGCGGCTTCGAACTCGGACCGATCTGGCTGGCCCGCTCGGCGCCACGCCCGGTAGCAGCTAGGGCAGTAGCCGCCCCTGAGGCGGTCATTCCCGGAGCCCGATGCCTGCCGATCACACGCCCGGCAGTAACCAGTTCCGGCCAGTGCGGCCAGCACACCCGGAAGGTGGCCGGACTGGAGCATTTCGTGGGCACAATCCCTGCTCGTGCCAGTCGTGACAGTGTGGCCAGCCAGCGTGTGTTGGGAGCTGGCCACACTGGAGCCTGTTGGGTACACGAAGGATCGCTCGCCCCCAAAGGCCGCGGGCTTAGACGTCTCGAGGCCCGCTTTGTTCCGAGCTCGCCGGAGTGTTCTTGAGCTCATCTCGTAGCCGGCGGCACTCAACGCTTTCCTCGCGTTGGCAATCGGGACGCTGCCCTGACCGTCGGCCACCAGCTGGTTGAGTAGCTCGGCGATCTCCTCCAGCTCGTCCCGCTCTTCTGGGCTCATCAGGTCCTGCAACAACCGTGCTACCGACTGGTCGGACACTCCAAGCCACCGGACGCGAGAGCATCCGTGATCGTGTGCCGACTCGAGCTCGAATTCAAGGGACGGCCACAGAGGTGCGAGGTTGCCTTTCGCTCGCGCCATGACCCTTCGTCGCCCGGCCGTATCGTCCGGGTCCTTCGCAAATAGGACAGCTGAACGGGCAGCGCCGATGATGCCAATTGAGCCGACGCCCCGGGTAATCGCGTTAGTCCCCCCTGCCTTGGTCAGGTGACGAATAAGGACCACAGCTGCGCCGGTCTCCTCCGCCACGCGCGCCAATGGAGCGAGCGCGGTCCGGACATCCTGATCGCGATGCGAGTCGACCGCACCGCTGAAGAAGGCGTTCATCGGATCGATGACAACAAGACGCGCCGCCTTCTCGACGACGAGCGTCTTCAGGACATCGAGACCATCGGGCATCGACCACGACCGCAGACGAAGAGCTCCTTTGTCGTCGATGTACTCAACGTCGGTGAGCAAATGAACCTGGCTCACGTCGGCTCCAGCAGCGTTGAGCCGCGGCCTGATCGTGTCGGCGGCTCCGTCCTCCGCAGAGACAAGGATCACCGCGGCCGGCCCTGTGAGCTCTGGTCGGGATTGGTCAGGCATTTTCAGGCCTTTGCTCACCCGAGCTGCGATGTCGATGCTGACGGTCGATTTCCCCACGTCCGGGTTGCCTTCGAATACCGTCAGCTTTCCGAATGGTATGCGCAGCGGCCACAGCCACTGGACCTGCTCGGCGACGACATCGGCCATGCACAGCGAGACGGGACGTCTGAGAGCCGGGCTCGGAGAAGGCTTGCCAGTCCGCGAGCCGCCGGAGTCGACATCTGCTCGGAACCACTGACCCAGTTCTTCGTTGTAGACGAGGTCGTCGAGCCCCGCATTCTCCACGGAGGCGCCATTCAAGAGTTGGGCCTGCCAGGGTTGAGGCGGATGCTCCTGGAGCGCCTTCTCCTCGGCAAGCTTTCGCAGCCCGTCAGTGCTCTCGAAGCCAGGCGGGAGCCCGTCTTTGCCCTGATCGACTCTGGTGGCAAGTCGGGAGACGTCGACCGAGGTGAGCGTCGAGACGTCGAGGCCCGTCGCCCGCGGCTGTCGGCCGGGGCGGGTCATGCGCCGTGGTCGCCCGCGAGCTTCGAGGCGACGTACTCCTCGAGTGCCTGAGCCGGGATCCTTCGGGCGTTGCCGACCTTGAAGCTCCGGAGCTCCCCCGAGTTGATCAGCTGGTAAACGACTGGCCGGCTGAGATGCAGAACGTCACATGTCTCGTTCACGGTGAACAGCAGGCGGGCGTTTTCGGTTAATGACATGAGCCGGACGGTACGCCTGGCCTCTGCCAATTGCAATCAATCTGGGCGCCATTGCCTAGCACAACCTTAACCGTCGATGCTGTTAGTGTTAGTGACGTGGCCCTCAGGAGGACGGCTGACGACGAGCTCACCGGTCCTGACGTGCACCGGATCCGCCTGCAGAGCCATCTCTCGCAGTCCGAGCTTGCGCGTCGGTGCGGAGTCAGCCGCCCATATGTGGCCCAGGTCGAGAGCGGCCGACTGCGCCCGCGCCCCAGCTTCATCGCGCTTCTGACCTCCCTCGGCTCTGACTCGGAGGTCTCGAGCGACCCTGCCGGCCAAATCTGGGGACTCGTCGCCAGCCGGCCGGCGCTCACGCGCACCGACATCGCGAAGGCCCTGGGCCGGCGGGACAGCACCGAGCGGAGGATCGACGAGCTGCTGAGCTCGGGACGTCTCGAGGAGCGCCTGGCACTCGGCGAGAGCCCCGACTCGAGGCTTGCCCGTCGTTTGTTCGTGGCTGGCGCGGCGCCCGAGACCTCTCGTCCGGATCCAGCGACCAGAGGACTGCGAAGGGACCGGGAGGGCGCGAGGTTCAGCCAAGCAGAGCTCGCCCGCAGGATCGGCGTCACCCCGGCCGCGATCGCCAAGTGGGAGGCGACCGGGGTCGTCCCTCCGCGGCGTATTGAAGAGCTCGCCCGGGTGCTCAACGGCGCGCCGCCCGGCTCCGAGATCGAAGCCGTTCGCCGGTCGGCCGGCTGGTCGCGTCCTGAGCTCGGCCGCAGGGTTGGCGTAACGGGACAGATGGTAAGACTGTGGGAGCTCGGACAACCGGTCTCGCCGCGACGGTTTCAGGAGGTGCGGCTCGCACTCGAAGAGGCCCGCGCTGCCGCTGCTCCCAAACAGCTGAGCGCGTCCGAGGCACTCCTCGAACTCGTCGGCTCGAGTGAAGCGCTGACGCGGACCGACCTCGTCGGGTGGCGCCGGCGGTTCCGGCTCGATCCAGGCGGCGCTGAGGCGGTCATCGGTGGGGCCATGTCTGCCGGCACACTGCACGAGGAGAGGCGCTTCACGGGTGCCCGCCGGCGGCCTATCCGCTACCTAGTCGCCGGGCCGGCGGCGGTCGTAGCACGAGCCGATCTCGCCGGCGAGGAGCTCCGGGCTCTGCGCGAGGCGGCCGAGCTCACGCCCGGGGAGCTCGCCAACCGCCTCGGAGTCTCAGCTGGGGCCATCCGCGGCTGGGAAACCGGGCCGGCCAGCGTCCCGCTCGCACGAGTCCCGGAGCTTCGCAGGCTGCTCGCGGAGCGAAGGCAGGAAACCTCGCCGATCGACGAGGCGGCTCGCGAGATCCTCGCCGTTGCGGCGCGGCACCCGGGCATCGGCCGCACGGAGCTGTTCGAGCATCATGTCGGAGACCGCGCGGGCTCGAGGGCGGGTCTCGCCCGCGCTCTCGAGGACGGGCTCGTCCACGAAGTGCTCGTCGAGGTTCCCCGGCGTGGCCCCTACTGCGGCCTCCGCGCCGGACGAGCCGCGCGCGAGGAGCCTGCCTGGGGCGCTGGCCATCTCCGCCGAGAGCGACAGGCGCTCCGGCTCACTCAAAGCGAGCTCGCGGAGGCGGCTGGTGTGAGCACCTCGGCCGTGTGCGGCTGGGAGGCCGGCAAGCGGATCCCTGCCAGTCACGTGGCTGCACTGCGCGAGGCGCTCTCCCAAGCCGCCGCCCGGCCCTGGACGGGCGACGTCGACCGGTCGCTCCGGGCGCTGAGCTCGGCCGTCGAGCGCCGCCCCGGTGAGTGGACCGCGCCGGCGCTGCTGGGCAGGCTGAGGCGCAAGGGGGCGGAGGCAGCCCTGGCGCTCGCTCTCGCCGAAGGCATCGTGCATGAGGAGCACCGGCTCATCCCGGACACTCGCGGTCGCCTGACGGTCCGTGTGCGCCTCTATCCCGGCCCCGGTGCGCCACTCGACGAGTTGCCGCCCCCGCCCGAAGGCCGAGACATCCTCGATGTCCGCCGGCACGTCAACGTCAGCCAAGGCGAGCTCGCGCGCCGCGTCGGCGTGACGCAGTCAGCGATAGCGCGCTGGGAGAAGGACACGCCCGTGCCTCCCGGCAGGCGCCAGGCCCTCCGCGAAGCGCTCGATGTCCTCTCGAGCTCGGCGGCCGAGGCTCAAGGTCGACGCCTGCCGCGCCGAGACCGGCCCGCGATCGCTCAGCTCGTGGCCGAGCACCCCGGCAGCACCTGGGGCGAGCTGTGCGTCCGCGTGAACCGCAAGCGGCGGCCAGCCCTCGCCGGCGAGCTCGCGGCCGCGATCGCCTCAGGGCATGTGCACGAGAGCCGAGCAGGCCGGCGCGTCGAGCTCTTCCCAGCCCAGGACGGCCGCGGAGTTTGACCACCGAACTGACCACCGAACGGGCTGCCAAGCTCTGCCAGCGGTTAACAGCCGTTGTCACCGTACCCGCTCTGACCTGCGGTTATGAACGGCCGCTGTCAGTGGCTAACGGGCCGATTAGACTCCGCAGGTTCTGGGTTCGAGTCCCAGGGGGCGCACCAGGAGGTCTTCACGAAAGACCTTCTCCATCTTCACCAAAGGGTGTATCCCTGCCCACTTCTGCGGTCCGAGAACGCGGA
>Ga0209415_10013170_pt1 | contig 13667 bp, 14 predicted proteins | sample PeaSoiSIISIP2007_FD_187696 | JGI IMG/M metagenome (GOLD analysis project Ga0209415, IMG submission 187696) | Peat soil microbial communities from Weissenstadt, Germany - SII-SIP-2007 (SPAdes) (version 2) | ecosystem: Environmental > Terrestrial > Soil > Wetlands > Peat | place: Germany... | reverse complement strand
GCGCCGCCCACGAGGCGGTCGATGTTGGTGCGCACGGTGACGCGCGCCAAGGCCTTCACCTGGATGCCGTCCTTGGCCATGGCGGCGACCACCGGGGTTTCGATCACCTTGGGGTTCACCGACATCTGCACGGCTTCCAGCACGTTGCGACCCGCGAGGTCGATGGCGGTGGCCTGCTTGAAGTTCAGCGGAATGCTGGCCTTGTCCGCCGCGATCAGGGACTGGACCACCCTCATGACGTTGCCGCCGGCCAGGAAATGCGCCTCAAGGAGGCCCACGGGAATCTCGATCCCCGCCTTCACGGCCATGATCTTGGAGGTCACGATCAGGCGCGGGTTCACCTTCCGGATCCGCATCCCCACGATGGAGAGCAGGCCCACATGGGCTCCGGAGAACAGGGCCTGGACCCACAGCCCCAGGAAATTGAAGACCAGGACGGCCACGACCAGCAGGAGGATGGCGAGGACGACGATCAGGGCGGTGTTGATGTCTGGCATGGGACCTCCGGTGGGGGGTGACGAGAGCACAGGAAGCTACCAACGCTGGGCACTACGGCAAGGGGCGGACCAGAAGTCTTCCCTTTTCCTCGCCCACGACCCGCGCGGCTTCGCCGGGCTCCACGAAGCGGCCGGTGGACCTGGCCTCGTGACGGATTCCGTCCAAGACGACGCGACCCACGGGGCGCAGGCCGGTTTCGGCCACCACCTCCTTCCCGATCGCGGAATGGTCGCCGGGAATTTCGCCGCTGTCCAGGTGCGCCTGGAGAGCGAGTCTCGATCTCGCCACCTTGCCCACGCCCCACCAGCCCAACAGAGGAAACAGGACGATGTCGGACAGGAAGAAGGTCCAACCCAGACCCCTGGATTGGTCGAAGGCCACGACGAGGGAACCGACCAGGGTGCCGACGGTGGCCAGCGCCAACAGACCCCCGGAGGGAAGGAAGATCTCGGCGACCAGCAGCGCCGCGGACACGATCTGCAGGATGGTGGCCAGGGTGGCGTCGTTCACGCGTCCGCCGCGGGTTCCACCAGGAATTCGGTGCCGCGCCTCCCCGTGATCCGGACCCGGGTTCCCGCCACCAGCATTCCCGTGATGGAGATGGCCGGGTATTCGGTTCCGTCCAGGTCGATGCTCCCCACCGGGCGCAGGACGGAGCGGACCGTGGCGATCCTGCCGGCCAGGGCGTCGGGCGGTGGGCTGACGTCCGCCGGCATGTCCGCCAGGGTCGCCTTCAGGTAGGGGCCTTCGTGGAAGGGGAGGAGCGGGAGCAGCCACCGCACCGCGGCGATGCTCAACAACGCGGCGCCCAGGGCGCTGGAAAGCACCGTGATCACGCTGTGGCGCATCCGGACGGCCTCCCAGGGGAGCTTGGGGTCCGGAAGGTCGAACCCCTGGAGGGAAAAGACCAGGGCCACCAGCAGGCAGCCCAGTCCAGCGAAGGCCAGGACCACGGTTCCCGGGAACAGGAGGATCTCCACCGCCACCAGGAGCACCCCGATGCCCGCGAGCACCAGAGCCGTGTAGGAGGCCATTCCCAGGAGGAATTGGGAACCCAGGGCCAAGGCCAGGAAGAGCGCGCCGGCGACGCCGAAGATCGCGGTGCCGGGCATCTTGTACTCCAGGTACAGGCCGGCCAGTCCCAGCACCAGGAAGATGCCCACGTAGTTGGAAAGCCAGCGCAGCGACGATTCGCTCCAGGTGGGATCCAGGCGCTTGGCTTCGCTCCAGTCCATGGCCTTCTCCAGGGAGGGGAGGTCGGCGTAGGTCCCGCCGGAGAAGCCCCATTTGGCGGCTTCCTGGTCGTCGAAGGTCAGGAGTTGTCCTTCCGGAACCACCGTCACGGGGTCGTGGTAGAGGGCCCTGGAGGAATCGTCCAGGTTCTCCCACGACTGTTCCGTGAACCAGGCGAGGTTTCCCGCGCGGTCCTTGGCGCACAGGGCGGACAGGTCCTTGGACACCATCTTCTCCGCGAGTTCCGCCGGGAGGTGCGAGCGCCGCGCCAGGGCGCGGAAGCGAGCCCGGAGGGGACTTTCCACCTTCTCGCCCACGAAGATGGGGCCGGTCTCCGACTGCACGATGGGGGCGCAGTCCCCGATGGTGGCCCCCGGGGCCATGTAGACCCGCTGGGTGGAGAGGGCGATGAGGGCGCCGGCGGAGATCGCCTTTCGCGCCACGAAGGCGGCGGTGGAGCAGGTCTTGACGGAGGTGATGGCGTCGGAGATCTCGAAGGCGGCGTCCAGCTGCCCTCCCCAGGTGTCGATGTCGAACACGATCAGGTCCGGGTGCGCCGCCTCGGCGTCGGCGATGGCGCGCTTCACGAAATGCTCCAGACCTCCGTCGATCTCGCCGTGGATGGGCACCACCTGGATGGTCCGCGCCTTGGACGCGGGAACCGCGGCGGTCGGCGCGGGAACGGGGGCTGCCGCGCCGCACCACCCGAAGGCGGCGGCGAGGAGGACGGACTGGACGGCGGCACGGTGGATCACGCCTGCAAGATACCTCCGCGGAGGGGAACGGGGCGCTTCGGGCGTTCCCGTCAGCCGGCGAAGGGCAAGACCCCCAGCAGGATGGACAGGAAATGGCAAACGCTTCCCCCCACGACGAACAGGTGCCACACGGCGTGGCCGAAGGCCAGGCGCTTGTCCAGGACGTAGAACGCCGCCCCCAGCGAATAGGAGAGTCCGCCCGCCAGGAGGAGCGCCACCGCGGCGGAAGGGAGGCTTCCCGCGAGGGGGCGCAGCACGGCGAGCATGGTCCAGCCCATGGCCAGGTAGAGCAGGGTGGAGAGGAGCTTGAACCGTCCGGTGAGATACGCGTCGGCCACCATTCCCGCCCCGGCGAGCCCCCAGATGATCCCGAACACCGTCCAGCCCAGGGGGCCGCGCAGGTTGACAAGCAGGAACGGGGTGTAGGTGCCCGCGATCAGGAGGTGGATGGACATGTGGTCCAGGATCCGCAGGATCTTCCGAACTCTGGGCCGACGGGCGGCGTGGTAGAGGGATGATGCCGCGTAGAGGAGCACGAGGCAGGCCCCGAAGATGCTGACGGAAACGATCTTCCAGGGATCGCCGCCGAGGCTCGCCAAGACCACCAGGACCGCGGTTCCAGCGATGCCCATCCCCGTTCCCGCCGCGTGGCTGAGGCTGTTGGCCAGGTCCTCCAGGTACATCAGGGACGGGGATTTCGGAACTCTTGCCTCCATGGAAGGAATCAACCTTCCTGGGGCACTGCAGGGAAGTAAAAGTTTGTGAAATCCCGGCGCGGCGTCCCGCGCTCCGCTAGTGCAGGGCCCAGACCAGGAGGGCGATTCCCAACGCCAGCCGGTACCAGGCGAAGGGGATGAAGCTCCTGGAGCGCACGTAACCCAACAACCATTGGACCACGAAGAAGGCGACCACCGTGGCCACGACGAAGGCCGCAATGGAGTCCGCGGAAGCCAATTCCCGACCGGCTCCGTGACGAACCGCCTTGAACAACTGGTATCCGCCGGCCGCAAACATGGTGGGAATGCCCAGCAGGAAGGAAAACTCGACCGCCGCGGGTCGCGAGACCCCGATCAGCAATCCGGCCATCACGCAGGCGCCGGAGCGGGACGTTCCGGGAAATGCGGCCGCGAGAAGCTGCGCGGCGGCCATGACGATGGCCAGGTCCCAGGAAAAGCCGCGGGAAGGGCGGTCGTGGATCGCGCGTCGCTCCACCAGCAGGATGACGGGCACGCCCACCAGGGTGGCGATGGCCACCGGCAGGACGTTCTCGGGGAGCTTGAGTCCCATCTTTTCCAAGGCGAGGCCGCCGATCCCGGTGATCACGAAGGCCAGGAGGATCTGGAAGACTTCCGAGCGCACGGCGGGGTCCCAGAACTTCAGCACCCAGTTCGCGAGACGCTGGCGGAACACCAAGGCGGAAGCGAGGATGGGTCCCACCTGCACCAGGACGTTGAAGGCGTCGCTGCGCTGGTCCTTCAGCAGGTTTTCCGCGATGAGAAGGTGTCCGGTGGAAGAAACGGGAAGAAATTCGGTGGCGCCTTCCACGACGCCCAGGAGGATGCTGTTGAGCATGGAGCCGGGAAGATAGGTTTCCGTTCCATGGAACCGATCCTGGTGCTGGGCGCCAATCCCGCCTGGCAGAAGAACGCCGTCTGCTCCGGGCTTCGCCCCGGTGCGGTGGTACGGATGCGCCCCGCCGAAACAGGCGCCGCGGGAAAGGGCTTCAATTGCGCCTTGGCGCTGGGCAGGTTGGGGATTCCCTCCCTCCTGGTTTCCGGAATCGGGATCGACGCCGCAGCCTGGGAGGCGGCCTGCCGCGAGGAGGGGATCGCCTTGCGCGGTTTCCCCCTGGAGGGACCCGTCCGCCACGCCACGACGCTGCGCGACCTGGAGACCGGCGAAGTCACCGAGCTCGTGGAGGAGGGCCCCGCGGCCGCGCCTGGAGCGCAGTCGCTGGTCGAGGACGCGCTGCGATCCGGGCCCGCCGCGGCCATCTGCTGCTGCGGCACCTTGGCCCCGGGACTGGATGCCGCGGGGATCCTGGCGGTCCTGTCCACGCGGACGGAAAACGTCATCATCGATTCGGTCCCGCTGGTCCGCGCGGCCCTCGCGGGTGGAGCCCTCCCGGATCGGCCGGTCCTCAAGCTCAGCCGGGCGGAGTGGACCTCCCTGTGCGGACAGGATCTGGAATCGGCCTTGGCCAAGGCCCGGAACTCCCTGCCCCGGGCCTTCCTGGTGGCCACCGACGGATCGAACGGATCCCTGGCCGCCCCCCCGGACGGACGGTCGTTCCGGGTGGGTGCTCCGGCCCTTCCCGACTCCACGCGGGTGCATCCCATCGGGGCGGGGGATGCCTACACGGCGGGCCTGGCGGCGTCCCTGGCCCGCGGTCTCGGGTTCGCGGAGGCTTGCCGCCGGGGTGCGGCGGCGGCGCGGGCATCCTGCCTCCATCCGCTGCCTTCCAGACTTTCGCTCGCGGACTTCGAGGAATCCCTGGAGCTGGTGCACCGTGCCTGAGCGGGTGCTCTGGGTGGCCGCCACCAAGGCCGAGTTGGCGGGGATTCCCTCGAATGCCTGGTGCGTGGCCACGGGCTGCGGTCCGGCGGCGGCGGCGGCCGGTCTGGCCATCGCCCTGGGTGCGAAGCGACCCGATCGGATCGTGGGCGTGGGAATCGCCGGCGCGTATCCGTCATCGCCCTTCCGTCCCCCCCAGTTGGTGCGCGTGGACGAAGACGCCTTCGTGGACCTGGGCGCGGAAAGCCCGTCCGGATTCCTCGACCTCTGGTCCTTGGGCCTTGCCCACACCGGGGTGGACAGACGCTATCCGTCGGAGGTTCCCGGTTTCCTCTCCCACCTGCCGTCCGCCCGCGGTGCGACCTGCTCCACCTGCACCGGCACCTTGGCGACCCAACGATTGCGCGAATCCACCGGGGCCCAGATCGAGACCATGGAGGGTGCCGCCTGGGCCCTGGTCGCGAGCCGCCTCTCCATCCCCTTCCACCAGGTCCGGGCCATCTCCAATGCGGCCGGTCCCAGGGATCGCGCGAGTTGGAAGATCGCCGAGGCCTTGACCGCCCTTTCCTCCTTCCTGGAGAGTCTGCCGTGACGGAGTTTCGCCTGGCCATCAGTCCCTGTCCCAACGACACCTTCCTGTTCGAAGGCCTGGTGGGGGAGCTGGGCGCCAACGGCGGGTCCGTCCGGTACCTGGACATCGCCGAGCTCAACGCGCTGAGCGCCACCGAGGATCCTCCCGACGTGATCAAGGTCTCCTGCGCCAGTGTTCCCCTCTTCCTGCCCCGCTTCCGGATCCTGCGCTGCGGGGGGGCCTTCGCCGACGCCGTGGGCCCGCTGGTGCTCTCGCGTCCCGAACCCGCCGGAGAAGGGGCTGTGCTTCCCGGATGGCGGACCAGCGCCCACATCCTGTGGAGGCTCTGGTGCGAACGCACCGGTCTGGAAGTGTCGCGCGAACAATTCGAGAGGTTCGACGGCATCCCCTCTGCGGTCGCGTCGGGCCGGTTCCGGCGTGGAGTCGTGATCCACGAATCCCGCTTCACCTACCGCGAGCTGGGCTTGGTGGAGGAGGTGGACCTGGGTCGGTTCTGGGAAGAGCAGACGCACACGCCGGTTCCCCTGGGTTGTCTGGTGGTCCGCGCCGACCGCGGGGAGGCGTTCGCGAAGGAGGTGGCCCGATCCATCGTCGCCTGGGCGGGAGAGGCCATGGAACGGACGGATCCCGTCACGCCCTTCGTCTCTTCCCTGGCCTCGGAGATGGAGCCTTCGGTGCAGAGATTGCACATCCGGACCTACGCGACCCGCAGGTCGATCGATTGCGGGGAAGAGGGGCTGGCCGCCATGGAGGAGCTGTGGAAGATCGCCGAGGGGATCTCGCCGTGGCCCGTCGGGAGAGCCGAACGCCGGACGGCGGTGCGGGACGCCATCGGGGGTCTGGATTGAGGTGGATTTCGGCGCTCGTGTCGGTCATACCCGCTCTGGCCCTGTCCAGGCCGCCCACTCCCTCCGTGGAAGCGGTCGCGGTCCGTTCCGTGCCCACCTGTCTTTCCGTCAGTCCGTTCCGTGCGGTTCCCGCGCTGGGGAGAGGCTCTTCGGGTCCGGAAGACTTGCGCGACCGGGTTCTCGCGGCCCTGAACCGCGGCGGCGATTCCACCTGGATCGCCCGTGCGGCGGGGTCCTGTCCCGACTCCATGGCCGTGCTGGACATCTTCCAATCGCCGTCCGACGTGGTTGCCGCCCCGGAAGGTCTCGCATTGCGCTTCCGGCTCGAATGGCGCCACCAACCCGGCCAGACCGAATTCTTCCTTCCCTGTCCGAACCGGACGGCACCTCCGGTGGACACGATCGTCCAACAATTGCGTGCCGTGGCCCAGCAGATGTCGGCGCAGGTTTCCCTGCGATCCACCCCCGAAGGAATCCCTTTCCGGGTGGAGGGGTTGTCGCCTGCGGTGGGCAGCTTCGCGACACCCCTGGACCTCAAGACGCCTCCGGGGGCGTTTTCCGTGGAATTCAGCCGCGACGGATTGGTGCGAAGGGTGGACACGGTCGTTTCCGTCGGGGGGTTGTACGAAATCGACGCGGATTTCAGGACCTCGCGGATCGAACCCAAGGTCGTCCCGGTCGTCCACCGCACCTGGCCTTGGTGGGGAGCCACGGCCATCGCCGCCGCCACGACCATCTACTTCGAGTGGAGGCAGACCCGGGCCCAAAGCGCCTATTCCTCCCTGGGGCCGACGGATCCTCCCGACCGCTTCTCCGCCAGGTGGAACGATCTTCGCCAAGCGAACCTCATGCGCAACGGATTCCTCGGCCTTACGTTGGTTCTCGGGACGGGTTCGGCCTGGCTGGAATGGGGCGGGAGCCGTTGACGGGGAGGTCGTTCTTGGCTTCCTTGGGTGGAACGACCATTCTCATTCCGCAGGCGCGATGAACCAACCAGTCCAGCACCGCGACACAGTCCACATGACGGTCAGCGACGAAGATCTCGCCGCCCAGGCCGCTGCGGGGGATGATCGTGCCTTCCTGGAACTCTACCGACGCCATCGACGCTACGTCCTCACCTTGGTCGTGCGCACTTCCGGTCGTCCGGAGGATGCCGAAGACCTCCTCCAGGAGAGTTTCTTCCAGCTCCATCGGAGCTTGGCCTCCTTTTCCCGGCGGGCGGCTTTCCGCACCTGGTTCCACGGGATCGTGGTCCGGGTCTGCCACAGCGCGACCCGAAACCGGCTCGCTCTCCGCCGCAGGGGCGATGCCGACGCCGAGCACATGGAGGAAGAACGCCTGGAGACCGAGGCCGGGGGCGACGGCCGGGACCTGGCCGACCAGCACGCCTTGCGCGACTGGATCCAGGGCTGCCTGGACAAGATGTCCCTCCTCCACCGGCTGCCGCTGGTCCTGCACCTGTACTCCGGCCTGGAGCTGGCGGACATCGCCCGGATCCTCGCCATCCCCGAGGGCTCGGTGAAATCGCGGCTCTTCCACGCCCGCAAGCGCATGGCCCTCTGCCTGCGCGAACGGGAGGAGGAATGATGTCGGAACACCGCGATTGGGAGCGCACCCTCAAGGAGACTTCGTTCGACCTGCCGGAATCCACCTGGCTCCGGATGGAGAACGACATGCGCGGCTGGCTCGCCCGGGAGGCCCGGGAAGCCGGGGCGGCCAAGGTTCCGCGCGGAAGATGGGATCGAATCCTGCAAGGCTGGCGCGGCTGGGGACTCGGGCTGGCCGGAGCCGCCGCCGCCTGCGCCGTCGGGTTGGGGGCGTGGGTTTGGACCGCGGCCCCGCTGGGGAACGACCGCATTTCCTGGGCCGTGGGCCAGGCCCTGGACAGTCGGGGCAGGGCCGATTGGAACTGGACGGACGAGCGCTGCCGGATCGAAGGGAACAACGCGCGCTTGGTGCTCTCCGAACGATCCGACAGCTCGGTGGGGATCCAGATCCAGCGCGGAGAAGCCACCTTCCATGTCCAGCACCGCCGGTCGGGCGAGTCGTTCGCCGTGGAAGTGGGCGACTGCAAGGTCCATGTGGTGGGAACCGTGTTCACCGTGGGCGTGGATTCGCTCCGGCCCTGGGTGGCCGTGCAGGAGGGGCGGATCCGCTTGGATCATCCCCGATTCCAGCGGTTCGTCGGTTCCGGTCAGACTTCGACCTGCAGCGAAGACGGTCCGCGGGGAACGTCCACCGCGGGACAGGTCGCGCCCCCGTCGATGAAGCCCGATGCCGCCTCCGTCGCCGAATCGGCTCCCTACGGCAAGACGGTCGCGCGGCCATCGCCTGTCCGTGCGGCGGATTCCGTGGTGGTTCCTTCCTGCCAGACCGGCCCCGGATGCGTTCGGGAGCTGTCCGAGTTCGTGTACAACCACCGGAACCACCCCGCGGCGGCGGGCGTGGCCTTGCGGTGGGCACGGCTCGCGACCAGGGAAGGAGACGACCGGGATGCATTGGTCGCCTACGGTTTCGCTTCCGCTTCTCCGGCCCTGGCGGATCTCGCGCGCCTGGAGTCCCTGCGTCTGCGCGCCAGAGGCCTGTCGCAGGAGAAGGCCGTGGCCGATTCCCTGGATGGGTGGATCCCCCGGCTCTCCAGCGGCTCGGCCACCTGGCGTTCCGCCTGGATGCTCCGGGAGGAGGTCGCCCGCCGTTTGGGCGATTCTGGTTCCATGGCCAAGGCGCGAAAGGCCCTGTCGGAACCGGTCACCGCCGAAAGCGGACCGTGAACCCGGGTCCGGGTCGGGCGGTGGGATGAGGTCTTGGGGATTGCTGCTCGTGGCGTGCCTTTGGGGCTGCGCCGAGAGGGACAATCCCTACGACCCGGCCAACCTGGTCTCCAGGTCCGTGGACACCGCGGCGAAGCCGCCCGTCCCTGCGGCGGGGATCCGCGTGGTCCTCCCGGATTCCGCCGGCAGGTCGTCCGCCTACTATGGAAACATCCAATCCGCGCTGGCCGACCTCGACCCCGGGGACACCCTCTGGGTGCAGGGCGGAGTCACCTACTCCACCATGGGGCTGAACCTCTCCCACGGCGGAGCCAGGCTCCTGCCGGTGGTCCTGCGATCCTTCGGCGGGGAGGTGCGGATCCTGGCGCGATCCTCGGTGCCCAACTGCCTGATCATCAGCCAGGGTTGGGCGAAGATCACGGGGTTCGCCTTCGTGGGGGCCACCGGTCCCGCGGTGCGGACCATCGGGGACAGCACCATCACGGGCGATGTCTGGATCGATTCCTCCCGCATCGACAGCAGCTACACGGCCCTCGACGTGCGCAACCTCGCGGGCACCCTGCACCTCCAGGACCTTTCGATGACCGGGGATTCGCTGGTGCCTCCGGTGAACTTCCAGAACGTATCCGCGCTGGACACTTCGCAAATCCGCTGGTGAGCCCGGCTTCCGCCAAGGGCGGGAACCCCGATCCGCGTGTAGCTTTGCCAGCCTCCATGGACACCGACATCCTGGTCATCGGCGGCGGACACGCGGGCATCGAGGCGGCTTCGGCCGCCGCGCGCATGGGCCGTTCCGTGGTGCTCGCCACCCAGGACCTCTCCGCCATCGGGCGCATGAGCTGCAACCCCGCCATCGGGGGGGTCGCCAAGGGCCAACTGGTGCGTGAGATCGACGCCCTGGGCGGCCTGATGGGACGCGCGGCGGACGTCAACGGCATCCATTTCCGCATGCTCAATTCCAGCCGCGGCGCGGCGGTCTGGGGACCCCGCGCCCAGCAGGACATGGACGCCTACTCCCTCTGGATGCGAGCCGCGCTGGAGCGCCATCGGGGCGTGTCCCTGGTGGCGGGGGAGGTGGTGGATCTGGAGCCCGTGCAGGACGGATTCCGTGTCCGGTTCTCCGATGGACGGATCCTGACCGCCGCCAAGGTGGTGGCCACCACGGGGACCTTCGCGCGGGGCAGGCTCTTCAGGGGAGAGGAGGCCTGGGACGGCGGACGCGTGGGCGAGGCCCCCTCCAAGGGTCTTTCGGACGCGCTCCAGCGCCTGGGGCTCGGGTTGCGCCGGTTGAAGACAGGCACTCCGCCCAGGCTCCGGCGCGACTCCATCGACTGGTCCCTGGCCGAACCGCAGGACGGGGACGACCGCCCCTGGGCGTTCTCCATCCTGACGGATTCCGTCCAAAATCGCGTCCGCTGCCACATCGTGCGCACGGGACCCGGCACCCACGCGCGCCTCCGGGAGGGATTCTCCAGGAGTCCCCTGTTCAACGGCGCCATCTCCGGAACCGGACCCAGGTACTGCCCCTCCATCGAGGACAAGGTCGCGCGCTTCCCCGAGCGGGACGGCCACCAGCTCTTCCTGGAGCCGGAGGGCCTGGGGAACGACCGCATCTACGTCAACGGATTCTCCAGTTCCCTCCCGTCGGACATCCAGGACGCCGCGTTGCGGACCATTCCCGCGCTGGCGTCGTGCGAGGTGATCCGCTACGGTTACGCGGTGGAATACGACGCGGTGGACGGCACGGCCCTCCATCCCACCATGGAGGTGCGGGGCGTCCCGGGCCTGTACCTGGCCGGGCAGACCTGCGGGACGTCGGGCTACGAGGAGGCCGCGGCCCAGGGACTGGTGGCGGGGGCCAACGCGGCCTTGTCGGTTTCCGGCAAGGGGCCGTTCATCCCCGATCGGACCTCCAGCTACATCGGGGTCCTGGTGGACGACCTGACCGGCATCCCGCTGGTGGAGCCCTACAGGCTGTTCACATCGCGGGCGGAGTACAGGCTGCACCTGCGCCACGACAACGCCGAGGACAGGCTGACCCCGCTGGGACGGGAACTGGGCCTGGTGGACGACCTCCGCTGGGAGCGCCACCGGGAGCGCGTCCGCGCCTGCGACGGATTGCGCGCCGCGCTGGCATCCCGCAAGCTGGAGCCCGACCGGATCCGCGGATTCCTGGAATCGCGCGGGGAATCGGTGACGGAATCCGTCGTGCGGGCGGTGGAAATCGCCCGTCGACCCCGCGTGGAACTGGAAGACCTTGCAGCCGAGCTGGAACTTCCCGATCTCCCGGACCGGATGGGCATCCTGGAGGTGGAGAGCGGCCTGCGCTACGAAGGGTTCTTCCTTCGCGAGGAGAGGGAGATCGAACGGGTGCGGCGCCTGGGGTCCAAGCCGTTTCCCGCCGACCTGGACTGGCTCTCGCTGGAAGGCGTCTCCATCGAGGCGAGGCAGGCGCTGGAGCGGGAGCGTCCGCTGACCCTGGCCCGGGCCGCGAAGCTCCCCGGCGTGCGTCCCTCCGACGTGGCGGTGCTCATGATGCGGATCCGTTCGTAGGTTTCCGGCCACACCATGCTCCGGGAATTGCCTCCCGTGCCACGCCGGATCGCGTGGCTCCATTTCCTCAACGACCTCGGCCTGGATTTCCTGACCCCGCTCCTCCCCGGAGGCGTCGGGGTGGCGTGGATCGGATTGATGGAAGGCTTGGCCGACGCCACCGGTCTCCTGCTGAAGGTGGTGTCGGGTCGGCGCTCCGACGCCACCGGGCGGCGTGTGGCGTGGGTGGGCGGCGGGTATCTGGCCAACGCCTTCGCGCGACCGCTGGCGGCGGTGGGTCTGGCCCTGGGTTGGCCGGTCTGGGTGGTCGTCTGCCGGGTGGGAGATCGGGTGGGGAAGGGCCTGCGAGGTTCGGCCACCGACGCCTTGGTGGCCGATTGGACCGAGGGGCCGGTCCAGGAGAAGGCCTTCACCGCCATGCGGGTCCTGGACAACCTGGGCGCCACCTTCGGCGCGTTGCTCGCCGCCGCGGTGGCCTGGCTCGCACCCGATCGAATTCCCTGGGCGGTGGGCTTGCTGGTGGTTCCGGCGCTCTGGGTGACCTGGTTGTGCCGCGGGTTGCGGGATGCGCCGGGGTCGGAAACGCCGGCGACCGTCTCCATTGCCAACGGGCAGGCCACCGTTCCGGGCTGGTGGCCGCATTCCCGAGGGTTGCAAAGACCCCTGCTGGCACTGGGCCTGGCCTCCACAGGCACGAAACTGAGCCCCTTGCTGGTTCTCCTGCCCGCTGTCGGGCTTTCCGCCGGGTCCCTGCACCACGCCCCGCTGTGGATGCTCTGTCTGGGCTGGGCGGCGTTGGGCCTGGTCCAAACCGTCGCCGCGACCGCGGCAGGTCCTCTGCTCTCCCGCCTGGGGGCGGCTCGGTTGCTGCGCTGCGGATGGCTTTCGGGAGCGGTGGTGTTCGCGGGTCTGGCCTGGTCGCACGGCTCCTGGTTGTGGCTGGCCGGATTGGGTTGGGGTGCTCTCTCGGGTGCGACCGAGGGTGCGGAAAAGGCGCTGCTCGCCCAATTGGCTCCGGCAAACGAACGGGCCTTGTCTTTCGGGGCCTTGGCTTTGGTTTCCGCCCTGGGGGCGCTAGTCGGCAGCGGGTTGTGCGGATTGGGTCTGGATCGCTGGGGAGCGGAAATATTTTCGGTTCCATCTGTATTACTGATAATCGGATCCATAGCTATTGTATAACGTTTGATCCCTTCCATCGTTTCCGTTATCCTGGTTCAAATCAGCCCTCGCAAGGATTCCAGGTGAGAGAAGTTTTCAACGGTTTCCACCACCTCGCACCTCATGAAACATGGTGACCCCCGAGAAGCTTGATTCCAGGCCTCGAAGGGCGTTAAATTGCAAGGTGATTGCTCCTCTGAAGAATGCCCCCACGCACCCTCCAGGTCTCGTACTCGCGGTGTGAACGTGTTTTCCGCCAATCCTCCGCGCGAGGTCCATGGCCGGGACCGGGGTGGTAACTTCCTGAAGTCGTTGCTCCCACGAAGGATTATCCAAATGTCGCCAACCAGGGAATCGGTCAGATGGAAGGGACTCGCCTTCGCCTTCGTGTTCTCTGTCGGTGCCAGTTTCTGCTGGGGAGCGACAAGCGTCGACCTGGGTCAGTTCACGCCCGCGAACAGCATCATCGGGTACTCCGTCTATACCTCGGATTCCATCAACTTGCCCCCTCAATCCGGTCTCGCCAGCGGCGGACTGTTCGGCTCGGGTGGAGGAATCGTGCTCGGCTCCGGGATGAAGCTCCGCGGCCCCTATATCGGTGCCGGAAACGATCTGAGCCTCGGCATGAACGTCAGCGACAGTTTCAACCTTCCGAAGACGAATGTCGGGAAGAATCTGTACCTGGGAAGCTCGACGCGGTCCGACTCGTCGATCCAGGTGGGCGACACGCTCAACTTCGGCGGGC
>Ga0209415_10013169_pt1 | contig 13667 bp, 11 predicted proteins | sample PeaSoiSIISIP2007_FD_187696 | JGI IMG/M metagenome (GOLD analysis project Ga0209415, IMG submission 187696) | Peat soil microbial communities from Weissenstadt, Germany - SII-SIP-2007 (SPAdes) (version 2) | ecosystem: Environmental > Terrestrial > Soil > Wetlands > Peat | place: Germany... | reverse complement strand
GCGACGACCTTGATCTGCGCCTTCAGCATGCGGCGCTGCATGATGATGCCGCGATCGCTGCTGGCGAGATGCTCCTCGGAGTGCATGCCCATCGGACCCTGGCCAACTTGCGCCTCGTAATCGCCGGGCGTGTTCTGGCGCTCCTCCGGAGTCATTTCGCCCCACAATTTGCCGTTGAAGCGCACGCCTGAAAATACCTTCGGCGCCGACTTCGGAAGTTTCGAAACGGTGGCCATGGTGAAATGCGAGTCGTCCACCGGCAGCGACCATGTAATTCGGCTGGCGCGCACTTGCGAGATATCAATCGGATTGGGAACGCACATAATGTTGGGCATCAGGAACGACGAGATGCGGTCGTATTCGCGGCCGTCGTCGAGCTTGCGTTTCGCAGAGTAGCAGACGCCGTTCTCGGTGCTGAAGAATTCCACCTTGGGCATCAGCGCGAATTGCGGCACGAACTGGACCGTGCTGAAAGTCGAGTGCAACACCTGCACGTGGAACGGGTCCATGACATTGTCGTTCATGTGCAGCCAGCTGTAGGGCGCTACCGCGAGGCTGTTGTCGCCCGTCGCTCCGAATGCGCCTATATCGGCGCGCAGCTCTTCATCTGGGCCGAGATCCTCGAGAACGTCGTAGCGAGGCAGCGCGGGTTTCTTTTCGAGCGGGCCCATATAGGCGAAGACCATGCCGTAACGCTCTTCCAGTGGATACCAGGGCTGGCGCGCGACATCCAGATTCCGGCCGCCTTCGGGCTCGCAGGGCTGGTCAAGACAGCGGCCATCCACGGCGAAGAGCCAACCGTGGTAGCAACACCGAATTCCCTGCTCGGAAATCTTGCCGTAGAAAAGCGTGGTGCCGCTGTGCATGCAGCGTGGATAGAGCAGGCCGGGGCGGCCGGCTTTGTCGCGGAAAAGAATCAAGTCCTCGCCGAGGATGCGCACTTCCTGCGGGCGGTCAGTAACCTTGTCGGAGGGCGACACGGGCTGCCAGTAGCGGCGCATGAGCTCGCCGCAGGGGGTGCCCGGACCCACCTGCGTGAGTTCAAAATCGGGATGCTGCGGGGTGCGGCCATAGGCGCCGCCGTCCGCCGATCGTTTGCGCTGAGTCGCTTCGGCCATGCCTCGATCCTCCTTGCGTCAACCATCGCACTAAACACTCAGGCGATTGAGTTGTCAAGAGGAGGGCCGGCTGGGTGGCGATAGGCGACTTCTCGGGCACCAGCACCTTGGATCTCGAGGAAGCCTGAAGACCCGACTGTATAATTCTCCCTGCCTGCGTCAACCATCGAAATCTTTGGGAGTCTACTCGCCCGCGGTCTCCAAGTCTGCCATGAGCGGAAAGGATGTCTAAAATGCCGAAATGGTCTCTTTGGTTAAACGGATTAGTGCTTTGCGCCGCATTACTTTATTTCGGATTCCAACTTCGAAAGGCGGAGGCTCAGCAAGTCCCTCGTTATCTTCCGCCAGCGGGTGTCGTACCGGACGCAACGACGGTGGCTCGGATCGCAGAAGCTGTCCTAGCGCCCATTTACGGGAAAGAAACGATCAATAGAGAAGAACCCTTTACAGCTGTCTTGAACGGAGATATTTGGACCGTGCAAGGGACCATGCCAAAGGAGTTTCGTAATGGCGGGGTTGGTGTCGTACAGATATCCAAGAAGCACGGATGCATCCTCACTGTGATTCACTACAAATAGCACGAAGGCCCCCACTAGGTCATCGCGCAGGTGGCGCGCGAAAGACGAAGTCGAGCGACTTGGATTCCTTGGGGCCGAGTGTGACGGTCTGATCCTGCGTTCCGAAGCGTTCCTGCCAGGCCTCGATCACGTACGTACCGGGAGGAATGCCTCTCAACTCGAAGTCGCCGGTTCTCGGCGTGATCGCGAAGTACGGGTGCGCGAAGACAAACATGAACGCGCGCATCCACGGATGGATATTGCAGGCGATCGGGATCGCCAGCTCGGGATTGGAGAAATTCTCCTGGATCGGCGGATCGCCGACAGGCTCCGATTTATTCCAGGCCTTGTTCTCGCGCGGCATCGCGTGAACGTTGTGAATCGTCTGGTCGTCGTTACGGATTTCAAACGGCTGGCGGGTCATCACGGCCAGAATGCGCGGCTCGTACATGCAGCCCTTCTGGTCGAGGACGGCGGGAGTAGAAGGAATGTCGAAGCGGTAGCTGCCAAGGCCCGATTTCACGTAGACGACCACGTTCGCCAGTGTTCCATGGGCGCCAGTGACGACGACCGGAGGAATGACCGCCGATGGGTTCGCCTGCACGCACGCTGTTTCGGCGGACATGTCGATGGGTTTAAACGACAGCGGCGCGCCGTCGAGTTTCACCGTGCCTGAGATGGAGCCGGCGGTGGATGGGTCAACGACGGCAGTGGGGGCAGGCGGCTCGGCGGATTCGCCGGAATCCTTGTTGCTGCAGCCGATGATTCCTAGAGCGATGCAGAGCGACAACACGACGGGCCGGATTCTCAAGAGTGGGCGTCCCTTTCAAATACAGCGATATTTTAGCAAGTCGCGTCGAGGAGTAGGAGGCGAAACACGGCGCGCCAGCAATTGTCGGAAACGCCTGAAGCGGCGCTACGCGCGAACGGCGAGCACGTTGGCGATGGCGGCGAGCGCACGGTCGATCGAGGCGCGGTCCACGTCGTAGTGCGTGACCATGCGGATCGCGGACTTGCCCGTCGCGCCGCAGAGAACACCGTGTTTCGCGAGAGCCGCGCAGACGTCGCCCGCGGTGCGCCCGGACGCCGCAACATCGAAAATCAGGATATTGGTGACGACTTTCTTAGGATCGATCGAAACGCCCGGAATCTTGGCAAGGCCGTCGGCCAGGTGACGCGCGTTCTCGTGGTCGCGATGGAGAATCTTCGGCGTCTCTTCGAGCGCGATCAGACCGGCGGCCGCGAGTATGCCTGCTTGGCGCATGCCACCGCCCAGTAGCTTGCGCGTGATGCGCGCCTTGTCAATAAAATTGCGCGAGCCGACCAGCATGGAACCAACGGGAGCGCCGAGACCCTTGGACAAGCAAAACATCACGGAATCGAATTTGCCGGTGATATCCGCGACGCTGCGACCCAGCGCGACCGAGGCGTTGAAAATACGCGCACCGTCAAGGTGGACGGGAATGCCAACGGCGTGCGCACGCTCGCAGACATCGTCGGAGATGGCCGGCGGATAGACCGTGCCTCCGTGCATGTTGTGCGTATTTTCAAGCTCGATCAGCGCGGTCTGCGACCGGTAGTAGATGTGCGGCCGAATCAAAGGCTCAATCAAGTCCCATGTGAGCGTACCGCTTGGCGCCGGCACGGTATTGGGCATGCACCCGGCAATGGCGGCCACTCCAGCCATCTCGTAGAGGTAAATATGCGCCAACGCCTCGCAGATCACTTCCATGCCGGGGCGCGTCCACGTCTTGATGGCAGTAAGATTCGCCATCGAGCCGGATGGGAAAAATAGCGCAGCCTCTCGGCCGAAGACTTCCGCGGCGCGAGCCTGCAGGCGATTGACCGTGGGATCCTCGGCGTACACGTCGTCGCCGACTTCGGCTTCGGCCATGGCGCGGCGCATCGCCAGAGTGGGGCGCGTGACGGTGTCGCTGCGAAGATCAATTACGGCTTGCGGTGCGGCAGCGGTGGACATGGCGGAATCATGATACCTGAGACGGGTACGAGTTCGGAAACCAGAGTTGAGAACCTAAGCTGACGGACGCGCGCCGGACGCAGCGCTAGGATCGTCGAGCATAGTGCAGAATCACGGTGCCGAAATTCCAGGAGACGATGCGGACGTCGCTGAAGCCAGTCCTAAGCATGAGCGCAGCGAGCTCGGGAGGGGGCGGAAACTTCGATACGGAGCCGGGGAGATATGCGTAGGCTTCCTTGTCGCCCGAGATCGCTCCGCCGATGCGCGGAAGAATCTGCCGGAAATAGAAGCGAAAGATGCCCGCCATCGCACCTGCGCCGGGCTCGGTAAATTCCAGGATGCCGAGTTCCCCGTTCCGTCGCAGGACGCGCGCGAACTCGCGGAGGCCGTCCTCGTAATTCGCCAAGTTGCGAAATCCGAACGCGGTGGTCACGAGATCGAAGCTCGCATCCGCGAATGGGAGATGCAACGCGTCGGCGGCTGCAAACAGGGCGTCCCGTCTGCCGCGGACGGCCTTATCACGCGCGCGCGCAACCATGGGTTCGACGAAATCGCTACCGATAATCGGCGAACGCCCCTGGGAGGGGTTGAGCGCCGCGGAACGGGCGCGATCGAGCGCAAACGTGAGGTCGCCGGTGCCGCAGCAGAGATCGAGGACCCGGGCTTCCGGGCGGCCGAGAATATGCAGGAAAACCTGCGCAGTGCGGCGGCGCCAGACGCGGTCGAGCGAGAACGAGAGGAGATGGTTCAGGAAATCGTAGCGCGGCGCGATACGGGTGAACATGTCCCGGACGCGCGCCGAGGCATCGCGTTCATCCGTGGCACCACGCGGACGCGTGCCGGGAAGCGGAGCCGGCTTTTGCGCGGTCATCGCCGTGTAGAGTCGCGGCTCAAGACTTCCTGCGCTTTGCGCCCATACGCTCGGCGCCGTTCTGCGCTTCGTTCATGATTTCGGGGAGACTTCGCACGGTTTTCTGAACCAACTTCCAGGGAACCTCGATTCCCCAATCGGTCTTACCGATCTTGCGCGGGAACACCCAGAGCACGCGCCCCGCGCGCGATTTCTTGTCGCCCGTCAGAATCGCACGCAGCTTGGCGCCCGGAATCGCGGGCACCTTCGGCAACGGTCCCACGGACGCGACGAGCCGGACGATGCGAAATGCGTCCATCAGAGGCAGGCGGTTCAGCGAGAGGGCCATCATCGAAGCCGCGATCATGCCCCAGGCAATCGCTTCACCGTGGAGAAACACACGGTAACTCGTGGCGGCTTCGAGGGCGTGGCCGAGCGTGTGTCCGAAATTCAGAATCTGGCGCAGGCCGCCTTCGCGTTCATCGTCGCTGACAACGCGCGCTTTGATCCCGATAGATCGCGAAATCACCCAGCCCAGCGACGCGGGATCGCGGCGCAGCAACGAGGGCATGCGCCGCTCGAGGAATGCGAACAGCTCGCGGTCGGCAATGGCTCCGTACTTGACAACTTCGTAGAGTCCAGAACGGTACTCGCGGTGCGGAAGAGTGGCGAGCAGGGCGGGATCCGCAATCACCACTTTCGGCGGATAAAATGCTCCGACGAGATTCTTCCCTTCCGGCAGATTGACACCCGTCTTCCCGCCGACGGCGCTATCCACTTGGGCGACGAGCGTGGTGGGAATGTGAACGAGCCTAACACCGCGCAGATACGTGGCCGCGGCAAAACCCGCGACGTCGCCCACTACCCCACCGCCGACTGCAACGATAGTCGCGTGGCGGTCGGCCCCCGCCTTAACGAGTTGGCGCGCAATATTCTCGACGGTTTCCAGATTCTTGCTGGATTCGCGGTCGTCGAACAAAATCGGACGGCGTCCGGCGCGGCCCGGAATCTTCGCCGCAATGGCGCGTCCGCAATGGCGCCAGACTTTCGGCGAGGATAAAACGAAGGTACTCGTCGAGTCGCTCCGGTGCGACGTCAGAGACCCGGCGCGAGCAAGCGCGCCCGGCGCGCAAACCACCGCGTAGGAACCTCCTGAGCTCTTCACCTTAGTTGTCGGCATGATCGCTCTAAAAATGTAGCATAGTTCGCAAACGCAACTTCTTCCAATCCGGCTCGCCAGTGAAACTCATCGGCGCTTGAATGCGTATGTATGAACGGGAGGTCAGCTGACGGGCATGGTCACTTTCATTCTGTGGTGCTTCCTATTATTTCTGTGTTGGCCGCTGGCGCTGCTCGCCTTGATACTCTACCCGTTCGTGTGGCTGGTGTTGTTGCCCTTCCGCCTGGTGGGCATCGCTGTAGAGGGTGCACTGGACCTCGTGCGTGCCACCATCTTCCTTCCGGCAAGAGTTCTGCGAGGTCCGCGGAGAGCCTAGTCGCGGTTCCGTCATCGTTTTTGAAGTTGGTCAACGGATTCGAGTATCACGTGGCCGACGATCGCGAGATTGCGCGGGCTGATTTTGTCGAGCGTGTCCTGCGCCGTGTGCCAGTAACCGAGATTGATGTAGTCGTTCAGATCGATCAGATCAATCACGGGCAGGTGCCGCTCGATGAATGGAAGATTATCGTCCTCAGTGCTGGTTGCTTGCGAGACAAACACCGACTGATATCCGAGGCGGGCCGCTGTATTCCAGATCATGTCGGTTAGCCATTTTGGCGAATCCGAATCTCGGAGAATGTGAAGTCCGTACTGCCCCACCATGTCCGCGAGAATCACGGCCCGCAAGCGTTTCGCATCGCCTGACAGCGCCAGGCGCGCGGCCAACTCTCGACTTCCGTAAATGCTGTCCGAGGTCAACCAATCGAAGTGCGCCTGTGTTTCCTCCCCATCCAGGAATGCAATCCAGACGGCGTTCGCTTGTTTGGGCCGGCCGCAGAGGACGCGCGCCATTTCGAGCATCAAACCCGTGGAGGAACCGGCGTCCTCGGCGCCCACAAAATTGTCCACGCGCTTCGTATCGTAGTGCGTAAGCAGCAGGATGATGCCCTGCCCGGTGCCGGGGACTTTCGCGACGATGTTTTTCATCGCCAGCGTGCCCATGTCCGTCTGCGCGTTGAAGTCGTCTTCGTCCACGGCGCACCCGAAGCCCTGCAACTGCGAATGAATGTAATTCTGCACCGCATGGATTCCGTCCGAGGCGGGCGGGTGCGGCCCGAAAGCAACCAGCTTGGCGACTTGGTCGTACGCTTTGGCGCCGTCGAATCCGCCCGTCTGAGCCGCGGGAGGCGCGGCGTCGGCGGGAGGGATCACGATCTGCGCTGGAGTTGCCGTCGCAGCGGGAGACGAAGCATTCACGGCCGTGCTCGGCCGCGCGGATTCGCGGCTGCACGCTCCGGCAAACAACGCCGCGAGAATGGCCAGCGCAAGGCATGGCAATTTCATCCTACGCGTCGCGGCGGACACTATTTTACCTCCCCTTCGGCGAGCGCTTGGGCGCGCTTGCGCCGCAGCACAACGTACGACACCAGCACGCTGATAAAGTAGAGCACGAGCATCGGCGCCATGAAAATCAGCATGGTCGTGGCGTCCGGCGTCGGAGTGACGATGGCGGCCAGAACCGTGATGCCCAGCATCGCATAGCGAAAATTGGTGAGCAGAAATTTCGGCGTGACGATTCCGAACAGCGAAAGGATGAAAACTACCACCGGAAGCTCGAAGATCACGCCCAGGCCCAACAGCACGACCAGTATCAGGCTGAAATATTCATTGACGCTGATCAGTGGACTGATCGGGCCATCGCCCGCGAAACCGATCACGCGCGTAAGCACCAGCGGCAGCAGTCCAAAGTAGCCGACGCAAATACCGCAAAGAAACAGCAGCATCGCGGAGATGATGAAACTGGCCGTGGCGCGGCGCTCGTGCTTATAGAGCCCCGGAGCGACGAAGAGCCAGATTTGATACAGCACCCAGGGCATGGCAAGCACGACGCCGAGATAGAGGCCCAGGTTGATGTACAGCCCCACGTAACCCGCCGGGCTGGTGTAGTAGAGCTTGTCCTCTAGATGATTGGCGCGCAGCGCGACCAGCATTGGCTGGACGATAAAATTGATGAAGCGCTTGGAGACGAGCAGGCCGACGATCATGCCCACGCCGACGGCCGATAGCGCGCTGATCAACCGCTTGCGCAGCTCGACGAGATGGTCGAAGAACGACATTGCCGCGCCGGATTCATCCTCGGCACGCAACCGCTGCGTGCGCTCAGGAGGTGCGGCGGTCGCCATCAGTCACTCGTTCGGTCTTTTGCTCCGGTTCGGATTGCTGGGATTCGCCTGAAGAATCGCGCGTGGGAAAGTCCATGTGCATCAGATACGGGTCGTGCATCGGATCCGGGAGTTCGGTCGCCACATCCGCCGCAGCCGGCGAGGAATTATTGCCGGCAGGGTTTGCGATTGCCGCGGCATTCGGTGGGTTCGAGGTAACAGTTCCAGGCGACGCGGCGGGTGCGACTTGCGGATCGGAAGCGGGAGCCACGGCAGGCGACGCCGTAGGCATCATGGCGGCGGGCGTTGCTGCCGGAGCGGCAATCCGGCGCGTATCCGCCTCGCGCTCCAAATCCCGCAGATGGCCCTCAAAGGTAGAACGCAGATCGCCGGTGACGCGCCGGAATTCCGCCATGATTTTTCCGAGGTTGCGCGCCAGCTCGGGAATCTTCTCGGGTCCGAAGACAACCAGAGCAACAATAAAGATTACAATGAGATGCGGGATGCTGAGCATTCGGGACTCTGCGGCCGCCGCTCTAGCCGTTTTTGCATCATAGAAGAGGCTTCCGGGTGTGTCAAACGACCGAAAGCTGTGTGCTATACTGATGTTTCGGGCTGAAGAGAGGAATGATGCCAACATCCCATCGAGTATCGAACGATCACACAAGAGCTTCCGAGTCTTCCGGCTCGCCGGTTCGAGGAATCCTGTTGCTGGTACTGGTCCTGGCCGTGTCCGCCGGACTCGGCGGCTTTTTCGGTCCCGCGGCGAGCGCGACGGCGTCGAGTTCAGACGACACGCAGGATTCCGTGAAGACTTTCACGCGCGTGCTTTCGGTGGTCGAGCGGAACTATGCCGATCCGGTGGACACGGATAAAGCTATTTACGACGGCGCGATTCCCGGAATGCTGCACGTGCTCGATCCCCACTCAAACTTTTTTGACCCCAAGCAGTACGCGCTGTTCCGCGAGGAGCAAGAGGGCAAATACTACGGCGTGGGCATGGTGGTTTCGCAGCGCGAAAATCAGACCGTCGTGCAGGCGCCTTTCGTTAATTCCCCAGCTTACAAGGCCGGGATTCGCCCCGGCGACACGATCCTGAAGGTTGACGGAAAGTCCTGCACGGGACTGACAACAACGGAAGTGGCTGACCTGCTGAAGGGCGCCAAGGGAACCCCGGTTCACATTTCCCTCGGACGCGAGGGTTGGGACAAACCAATCGAGGTGACCGTAGTGCGCGACGAGATTCCCCGCCCGGGCGTGGAGTTTTCCGAGATGGTAAAGCCTGGGATCGGATACGTGCGTGTTTCCACATTCAACGAAACGACCGACAGCGACCTCACGGATGCTCTGAAACAGCTTGACGTTTCGAAGCTGGACGGACTGATCATCGACCTCCGGAACAACGGCGGCGGCCTGCTGAATCAGGCCGTGGGCATGTGCGACATGTTCCTGGACAAGAACGAGCTGGTCGTGTCGCACCGCGGGCGATCGTCACCGGAGCGGCCGTACTATGCCCTGAGGGGGAATCTAGGCATCGAAGTGCCGCTGATCGTGCTCGTCAACGGTCAGAGCGCGTCAGCTTCCGAAATTGTTTCCGGCGCGATTCAGGACCATGACCGCGGGCTGATCGTGGGCGAGACGAGCTTCGGAAAAGGGCTGGTGCAGACGCAGTTTCCGTTGAGTCAGGACACCGCGTTGCTGTTGACCACGGCGCGTTATTACACTCCGAGCGGACGATTGATTCAGCGCGACTACAAGAATCAGACCCTCTACGATTACCACTACAATCCACAGCCGCCGCAGGCGCCCGAGGTCAAGCTGACCGACTCTGGGCGGCAGGTGTATGGCCAGGGCGGAATCACGCCGGATGTGGCTGCCGCCGCTCCGAAGCCGGATGACTTCGAGACATTGCTCGAGCGACGCGGAGTCTTCTATCCCCTGCCGCAAGGCGTGGGCGATTTCGTGCGCTACTATCTGGGCGAAAGGCCCGAGGTCAACAAGGATTTTGTGGTGGACGACGCGGTGATCGCGCAATTCAGAAAATATCTCGCCGACCAGCACATCCAGGTCACCGAGCCCGACATCCAACAGAATCTTCCGTGGCTGAAATGGCAGATCAAGCGGGAGGTGTTCACCACCGTGTTCGGACTCAACGACGGGTATCGCGTCGCGCTCGATAACGATTCCCAGCTGGATAAGGCCATAGCCTCGATTCCGCAAGCAAAGGCCCTCTACGCGAACGCGCGAAAGATCGTAGCCGAGCGCGAGACCGGCGCCGCGAGCGGCCGCCCGTAGTTACTGCTACAAGTCCGACCCACTGAAAAATAGCTATGAGGCAGGTTCTGCTGCGAGGGGGCTCTATTTCGCGGGCCGGTCGGTTGCGACCGGATCTTTCCCGGGCTAATCTTTCGCAGGTGGCGCCTCAAGCTTCGCGAGGATAGTCCTCGCCTTCGGAGCGTCCTTGGAATTGGCCGCCACCTTCAAGAACTCCCGCAATTGCACGGCTTCCCCGACGACATTCCCAGCGGCTTCGTAAATCTGGGCCAGCAACAGGTGCAACTCCGGCAGGTGATGCCACTCATCCAGCTTCACCGCGGCCAGCGCGTGCATTTCGGCTTGAGTCAACTGATTGAAATGCAGTCCGGCATCCGCCGCGTAGTAGAGCGAGTACGGGTTGCCGATCGGGTCGAGCGCCAGGGCCTGAGCGGATAGCTTCGCAAGATTCGTCCAGTCGCTATCGTTGGCGGCGAACTCCGCGAGGCAGAGATACGACGCCACGTATCCGGGATCGAGATCTTCAGCTTTGGCGCAGGCCGCCTTAGCATCGTCGTTCTTGCTTTCCGATTCCAATACCTGCCCGAGCACGACCCACGCGGCGGGATAATCCGGGTAGAATTCGATCGCCCTGCGCAGATGCTCCTCGGCGTCTGGAAACTTCTTGCCCTTGAACGCCCCGCAGGCTTTTTGGTATTCGCTGGTTGCCTTGCTCGGCACCGCAAGTCTCTTCGCGCTTACCGTGGGGCTGTGAACTCCGGATTCCGTCCAGGAATTGCACGACTCGGAGTCAACCATTCGACCAGCGTCACCGGACACAACGCCGGTCGGCGTGACCGTGTCCATGGACGTAAACAAATCCAGATTAGCATCGGGCAGCATCATCGGCGCCTGCTGGAGCGGATCCGGCATCATCACGGGCGGCGCTCCATGAGACTTCTGTGCCGAGACAGCAGTCGCAGCCAACAGAATGATCGTGAGTACGCGCACGGCTTTACGTCGAAGCTTGAATAGAACAGGCAGTTGGAAGAGATCGAACCAGGCGTTCCGCTCCCTGGCCCACTCAGTGCCAGTGGAAGTCTCGGGACGTGTCGCTATCGCCACCACAGTGAATCGATAGTAAGTCAATTTTGACCCGATGGCGTACTTTCTTTTCACGGCAAGCCCGCCCCGGACGCGATCGAATTCGTTCGGCCTTCGCCCTGGCGTCGTTGCAGGCAGTCGGGCCGCTGACGCTAATCGTTTGAGGACACCTGTCCTACGTTAGCCGGGCCGCCCCTTGGACGTCGTTCATACTTAAGCTTGGTAGCCACACTGCGGTCCCCTCCTTTCGGACCAGCGCGACGCCAGCTCCAAGGAGAGTCCCATGGGTTCCGCCCAGCCACCACAGCCAACACCACCAGTCGCACCCGCCACGACGCCGGCCGCGGCAACGGCGCCCGTGCCAACAGCCACCATCATCGCCTCCATGCTCCGCGCTTCGGAGAAAATCAGCGATTTGATCTTCTCTCCCGGCCGCGCTCCGCAAGTCGAAATCAGCGGGCAACTTGCACAACTGAAGATCGCGGGCGTCGGCATGCTAACGGCCGAGGATACGGCGCGGATAGCCGGCGACCTGATCGGCCACAACGCGCACGCCGTGGAAAAGCTGAGGCTGGAGGGATCCTGCGATATTTCCTACAGCCTGCCCAAGCTGTCGCGCTTCCGCGTGAATATTTTCACGCAGCGAGGAAGTTGCGCGATTGTCATGCGCGTGATCGCCAGCAACGTCCCCGATTTCAAGACCCTAAACCTGCCGGCGCAGATGATCGATGCGGCCGAACTGCAGCCGGGAATCGTGCTGGTCACCGGGCCGACCGGGAGCGGCAAGTCCTCGACGCTCGCCGCGCTCGTGAATAAAATTAACGAAGAAAAGGCCTGCCACATCATCACCATCGAGGACCCCATCGAGTTCCTCCATTCGCACAAGCGCTCGACGGTCCATCAGCGGGAACTGCATAGCGACGCGCCAAGCTTCGCCCTCGCCTTGCGCGCAGCGCTGCGGCAAGCGCCGAAACTGATCCTCGTGGGTGAAATGCGCGACCGCGAAACGATCGAAGTAGCGCTCGAGGCGGCGGAGACGGGACACCTCGTCTATTCAACGCTGCACACAATTGACGCGTCGAAGACGGTCGAGCGCATCATCGGGGCATTTGCCCTCGGCGACCAGAACGCGGTGCGCATGCGGCTCTCCAAAAGCTTCCGCTACATCATTTCGCAACGCCTGATTCCCAGGCAGGACGGCAAGGGCCGCGTGGCCGCATTCGAAATCCTGAAAGCGACGCTGCGCACGCGCGAATACGTTCAAAAGGGCGAGAGCGAGGGAAAAACCTTGCTCGACGCGATGCGCGACGGCTCGACCGAGGGAATGCAGTGCTTCGACGACGAGATCGAAAAGCTGATCCGCGCGGGCGTGATCGACATCCACACGGGGCTGTCCTATTCCACGAACCCCGGGAACTTGCGGCTTCTGCTGGCGGACCTGCTCGACGAGCCAACCGATATTTCATCGCTGATGGCCTCGAATAAGTCGAACAAGGCGAAGGCGGAAAGCAAGGAATCGAGCTTCGCTGTGGATCCCGAGCTTGAGACCACGCTGTAATCTGACACGATCCCGAAGCATCGGGAGCGTTCCCCGTAATCATGCTTGGCTACGCGTTGCCATCCCGCCCGCGCGAACAAGGTTCATGTGTAGCGCCTGCTGCGCCGATTTCTGGCGGACCGCGGTCTTCAGCGCGGCACTCCTCGTGGCGAACGAGTTTTTTCGTGATCGAGCGTGTCTTAGCGTCTAGCTGTCCGCCCCTTGCAATGCGAGCAACCACATTCCCGATCCAGCCGTCTCATGCGCAGGCCACCCAGATAGCCTTTGCAAAGGGGAAAACCTGAAATGACGTTTTCGTTCATGCGATCCGCAATTCGCCCCCTGGCGATTACATTCGCCATCATCCTCGCGTCTGCGGCGGTTTCTCGAGCCCAGGGAACCGATCCGAATCAGGTGTCCGATCAGGAGCGACTGCAGGAACAGAACCAGCAGTTGAAGCTGCGTGCGTTGAACCAGACCGCCACACCAGCACTTCCAAAAGCCGATCCTGCGGAGGAGGCCGCCTACAAGCAATTTTACGCCTCGAACCCGCAGGATCTTGATACAAGAATCCGCCTCGGCGAGGCTTTCGTTCAGAAGTATGCGACGAGCCGGTATGCCGAATCCGTTTACGCGGCTCTCACGCAGGCTTACTCCGGGAAACAGGACACGAAGAATTTTTACGCCGATGCCGACAAGGCTCTCGCGCTGAATCCGGACGACGCGTCGGTGCTCGTGATCGTTGGTTGGATGATTCCCCACGACTTCCACGCGGAGAGTGCGGACGTCCTCAAGAACCTCGACAAGGCGGAGCGCTACGAGAAACACGCCATGGAAATCATCCCCACGCTCCCGAAACCCGCGAATGTCACCGACGATCAGTTTGCTCAATCCAAGTCCGGCCTCCTCTCCGCGGCCCATAGCGGCTTGGGTCTCATCTATTTCCGCC
>Ga0209415_10013168_pt1 | contig 13669 bp, 13 predicted proteins | sample PeaSoiSIISIP2007_FD_187696 | JGI IMG/M metagenome (GOLD analysis project Ga0209415, IMG submission 187696) | Peat soil microbial communities from Weissenstadt, Germany - SII-SIP-2007 (SPAdes) (version 2) | ecosystem: Environmental > Terrestrial > Soil > Wetlands > Peat | place: Germany... | reverse complement strand
GGCCTGTAGCTCAGGTGGCTAGAGCGCGCCCCTGATAAGGGCGAGGTCGGTAGTTCAAGTCTACCCAGGCCCACCAGCCTTCGCGTGTCGTGGCGGGAAGGTCGCCGATTTGTTCTGAGCCGCGGGAAGTCACTCCAGGAATGGATCGCGCAACGGTTCGATGCGACCGCCCAAAGCTGTAGAGAATCTTTGAATTTGCGCCTGGATGGGCTGGCGAAGCACCGGGTCGGCGGGCGCGAACTTCAGGGCGTCGGAATAGGACTGCAAAGCTCGATCACTCTGGCCTTGCGCCAAGTAAACGTTGGCGAGTTCGATGTGCACGAAGAAGGCGCTGGGGTCGAGGGCCACTGATTCCTCCAACAATCGCTGCGCAACAATCCAGTCGGGTTTTTCGGCGAAAATTTCCGATAGGGATTCTTGATAGAGGCTTCCCGCCAGAAGGGGGCCGCAGGCGCAGGTTCCGCGAAAAACCATCAGATTCCCAAATCGAGCAGCCGGAGTCGCGCTTCGCAGGGCAGCATTATCCCAGAACGGATGCTCCCCGAGAAAGCGCGCGTCAACGATCACAGTGCCGGACAAGGTAGCGGATTCGAGCCTGGGTAGGTCGCGGCCCGGGTCTCGTCCCAGCCAGTCAATGCCACGCGCTCTTTCTTCGATTTCGCTAATCGGTCCATAAAAGATAAAGGGGACTTCGCCGGTCGGTTCGACGGCACGGTGATAATAGGCGGCCAGTTCCTTGACGCGCTGACCGAGATCGACGCCCTCATCGCTGAAATACAGATAGGCACGGCCCGGACCGATGAATTCGTTGAAGTATTCCCATGGGCGCATCACGGGCAAGGCGGAAATAGCGGCAATCACAACTGCAATTCCGCCTGCGATTTTCCAGGCGGCAGAGTTCGAGGAGAACACGAATTGCAGGCCGACGCCTCCAACGATTGCGAGCAGGACGACCTCGGGTAGAGCATGGCGGATGCCAGCGTAAGTAGAACCCGAAATCAACACCAGCATGAACAAAGCCGCGGCGGCAAGTACGGTGGTGGTAGCGTCAGGAGGCGCGCGGCGCGCGGCAAACACGAAAAGGCCGATCAGGATGAGAATGGTCAGCTCGATTGGCAACTTTAGAGCGACCATCGCTGGGAAGTAGTATCTCGGGCCCCGATCGATGTACGCGTGTCCAAACGCGGTGATGGGTTCGATGCGGCCTTCCAAACCCGCCCGGACTGTATCCGCGAGACCCCACAAGTAGGCACGAGGAACGATGTGGGTCAGGCGCATCCCCTGGAGCACTGCGCGATAAACAGGCGAGCGCACGTCGGAAATCTTGTCGGCTAGCGGACGATTGAACAACTCGCTGGATGCTGGGCTTTCCGTGTATCGGAACCTGTAGTTCGCCCACAGCACCGCGAGCGCGCCCAATACGACCGCCATTACCATCGCGAATCGCGAAAGCCTACGCGACTTCTGCGTGCCGGGCGGGGACGCCAGAAATGCTCTGACGCAGCCGGTGAGAAAGACAAAGATCAGGAACACCGGGGCCGAATGTTTCGCTGTCAGGGCGAGTCCCAGCGCCGCGGAGCATGCGGCAAGGTCCGTCCATTTCCAAGTCCGGAATGCAGGGATGGTGAGGAGCACGGTGGAAGCGCAAAGGAGAGAAACGGGAAGGTCCGTCATCACCACCGGTAGATGCGCGGCCACAGTCGGGTCGATGGCGAGAAATGCGATGGTTCCGAGAGCCACGCCGGAACCGAAAGCTCTCCGAGCGGCAAAACCCGGGACCACGAGCAGCAATCCATTCAAGGCAAACATGGCGATCCGTGCTCGCTTCTGCACGGCGTCCGGGTTGTTGTGGAGGTAGACGTCTTCTTCGGCGAAGGTGCGCTCGTCCTGCTTATCGGAAAAGGACCGCAGGGGACTGGCTCTGAAACCGGTAGTGGTGATAAAGCTTCCGACCCAGAGCTTGACCAGCGGAGGATGTTCCGGATTGATGCGAAAATCGCCAAGTCGCACGTAGGAAACGCCGGCCGCAATGTGATAGGCCTCGTCGATGGTGAATCCATCGAGGCGTGTCGCGATGGCGGAGCGTATGACGGCAGCCGCTATGAGGAAAAGCAGCAGGCCAGTGAAGAAAAGAAGATTGATGCGAGAGGTGTTCCGGTTACTTGCGCGGGCCGTAGGAGCGTCTGGCGTCATTGAATTCTTGACCAACCGGTTGAACTGCTGCGTGGCGATTATACTAAACCCGATTTTTATGCGGAGACATTCTGGTGCATGGCTTGTTCATCGCAACTGAAGAAACGCTGCCTCGTAATCCATTCGCTATCTCAAACCTCTGTACTAGCTGCAAACCCTGTTCGTTTAGCTCACACTAAGAGCTCCGAAAGCAGGCGCTTCGCCGCGACGAAAGCGGCTTCCACAGGGCCCGAGAAGGGAAGTCATGGATATCGCTCAGCTCACGCCACCTAAGGAACCTACTTCGGAAGGTGTTCTTACTACCGCCATTATCACGGCCATGTTGCGCTCGGCGAAGCACGTGAGCGACCTGATTTTTTCGCCGGGTCGCCCTCCGCAGGTGGAGTCGAGCGGACAACTCGTGGAAGTCCAGATTCCACAAGTAGGAAAACTTTCGGCGGAAGATACCGCGCGAATCGCCGCAGATTTGATCGGAGGCAACCAGCAAGCAGTTGCCAAGCTTAAGGAGCAGGGCTCCTGCGATATTTCTTACGGCCTGGCGAAGCTGGCCCGCTTCCGCGTGAACATTTTCACCCAGCGGGGAAGCTGCGCGATTGTGATGCGAGTGATCCCCAACAAAGTTCCCAGCTTTGATTCGCTGCACCTGCCGGAACAACTGAGAGACATCATTGATATCCGAAACGGAATCGTCCTGGTGACGGGCCCCACAGGATCCGGAAAATCTTCGACTCTCGCCGCGATCGTCGATCTAATCAACGATCAAAAAGCCATCCACGTCATCACCATTGAGGATCCCATCGAATTCCTTCACCCGCACAAGAAGTCCACGGTTCATCAGCGGGAGCTGCATAGCGATACGCCGTCTTTTGCGCTGGCGCTGCGCGCAGCCCTACGTCAGGCTCCCAAAGTGATCCTGGTTGGCGAAATGCGCGACAAGGAGACCATCGAAATTGCGCTCGAAGCTGCCGAGACTGGCCACTTGGTCCTCTCAACCCTGCACACGATTGACGCGTCAAAAACTGTCGAGCGGATTATCGGCGCGTTCCCTCTGGGTGATCAGCACGTGATTCGCACCCGTGTGGCCAAGGCCTTCCGCTTTGTCGTTTCGCAGAGGCTGGCGCCGCGGCGGGATGGCGAGGGCCGCGTGGCCATCATAGAAATACTGAAATCCACCATGAGGACACGCGAATATGTCGAGAAGGGTGAAAATGAAGGCAAGACACTGGTCGACGCCATGAGAGATGGGTCCACGGAAGGGATGCAGGATTTCGATTCCGAGATCGAGCGGCTAGTCAGAAATGGAACGGTCGGCTTGGATACCGGTCTGGCTTACTCGACCAACCCGGGCAACCTTCGCTTGCAACTCGCGGATTTCAAGGAGCCGACGGTTTCAGATGGGGCCCCGCAAACAGTTTCGTCCTATGGCACGAAATCCTGATTTGGAGTTATTCGGCCGCCGGATCAATTCGCCGTGGCAACTTTCAGGCTCGCTGAAATAATCGTCTGGACATCGCCTTTATCCACCGCAGCTTGAATTTCGGATTCCTTCATGCCGCCAATGCGCCCCAGCATGAATTGGGAAGCCATCGCGTGCCCTGGAGTCTTCCACCTGGCCATCTCAATCAGCGAAGGCAGTGCGCTTTGACGAAGTTCAGCGAGCAGCGCAGGGTCGCGGTTGTAACTAATCTCCAAAAGCGCCAGCGAAGATTTGTTGCGATCCGTCCAAACAATCGAATTCAGCATGCTGATAAACGACTCAGGGGGGACTTTGATCCCGAGTTCGGGCGATCTCTGCCCAAGCATGGCAATGAGCCAAAGTGCGCGCGTGGAATTGTTGCGAACCTCTTCATCCGGGTCCCGCATCCCGTAAATCAGGTCATCTATCACGGTTTTCTTGTCCGCGACGTACCCCAACACTTGGGCGGCCAGGGCGCGCTGCCTTGCATCGCTTGAGTTCCTAAGCACTTCGCGCAGCTGAGCCTCATGCAACGCGGCCAGCTTTACGAATTGCAGCTGAACAGTGCGCGCGGGAGGATAATTCATCAGGGAATGCCCCTGAAGCGTGTCCTCGCCGAAATCTCCCATCTGTGCTGCCTCGTTAAATGCCTTTTCAAAATCCGCGCCAGCCTGAAGAACATCAGCATAGAGCCGAACTGAACCGTGGGGCGCGGAACGGAATTCCAGCCCTGGGGCCCCCTTCTCTTCGATCCCCACATACATGATGGTCTTGCCGTCCTTGCAGCACACGAAGTTCAGCCGGGCCTTGGTGACACCCGGGATGGCTTCCAATCTGAGGCGCTCGGGAACGGGTGAGTCAGGCGGGGCGTCGCCTTCCTTGATCCGAAGGGCCTGCCGTGCCTGGGCTTCCGTGACGCTACGCAAACCATAGAAATCAATGGTGGCGATTGGCGGCATTTTGAAGCCGCCCTGCCCAAAAACCGTCAATATCAGAGAAATGAGCCAGGTCATGTAAGCATTCTACATCGTGAGTGCAATACGATGCTCCCCGGAGAGGGTGGAGATGGCCCTGGCCGTCAGGTCAGGTCCGCTCTTCCACTCCGGATAATCTTTTTCTGGCTTGACTCCATTTCCTGTGTTAGGCTTCCCTTGCGTTTGCTGCTCTTGTTAAACCTTTGGATACGTACATTAAAAGGGTTGCAGGCTAGCGCTTGCAGCCTTTTTTTGTTGCGGCTAGAGGGTCGAGGAATCGGAACGAGAAGCAACAAATAGATCAACAGAAGAGGAAACATCCGTGAAAGAACAAGGAACTGTCAAGTGGTTCAACGCCAGCAAGGGCTTTGGATTCATCCAGCGCCAGTCCGGCGAAGACGTCTTCGTGCACTTCTCCGCCATCCAGGGAGAGGGTTACAAAACGCTGAACGAAGGCCAAGCGGTTGAATTTGAGGTCACTCGCGGGCCCAAGGGTCTACAAGCAGCAAACGTTACCAGCCTCTAGTCTTACCGGGGCGGGCCCGCAACGCCGGGCCCGCCCTTTTTCTTTCCCGCAAAACTCGGGCGAAGCTGTACAGGGGGTATTCCATGGCGAAGCTATATGTTGGAAATCTGTCTTTTGACACCACCGATGAGAGTTTGCAGCAGCTTTTCGCGAGCAATGGGTTTCAAGTAGCTTCCGCCCGCGTGATTCGAGATGCAGAAACCGGCCGCTCCAGGGGATTCGGGTTCGTGGAGCTGGGGCCGACGGACGACATGGCCAAGGCCATTTCCGCGCTGAATGGCTTCAACCTGGAAGGGCGAGTCCTGCAGGTAAATGAGGCGCGGCCTCAGGCACCACGCAGCGGCGGGTTCGGCGGTAACCGTGGCGGGGGCGGCGGCGGTCGTGGCGGCGGTGGTGGCCGTGGAGGTGGTGGGCGCGGAGGAGGCGGCGGGCGTGAGGGCGGCCGTGACCGAGACCGGGATAGCGGCGGGAATCGCCGGCGGTTCTAAGATCGCCCGTATTTATACGATCTTCTGGCATGTGACATTCAAACGCGGGGGCGCATACGTCGTCCCCGCGTTCTTGTTTTTCAGTTCTCCAAATTCAAGTAGCGATGACCTCGATTTCGACTTTCACATCTCGGGGCAGCCGGGCCACCTGAACTGTTGCGCGAGCCGGCGCTGAGGTCGTGAAGTAGCGGCCATAGACCTCATTCATTTTGGCGAAGTCGTTCATATCGGAAAGAAAGACGGTGGTTTTCACCACGCGGTCTAGCGAGGAGCCGGCGGCCTCTACGATCCCCTTCAAGTTTTCCATCACGCGCTCTGTCTGCTTCGCAATGTCGCCCTCTATAAGCGTTTGCGACTTGGGGTCCAGGCAAATCTGTCCGGATACAAAAATGAATCCATTAGCCTTTACAGCTTGCGAATAGGGGCCAATAGCCTTTGGCCCATTCTCGGTTGCGATAATTTCCTTCACTCTATTCCTCCTGGGATTGAAATGGCTTCCATGTGCGTCTCCGATTGGCCGTTATTAACGGGTCCAATTATCTATTATTTCTCGCCAGGTTGCTTTGAAGCGGTCTTGGGCGACTCGGCATACCGTGCGCGAAAATCCTCGGGAATGTTCGGGCGGTTCAGCCACTGACGGAAGAAGTCGGCCAGGTCGGCGCCGCATTCTGCCTCGACGGCAGAGCGCAAATCGGAAATACCCCAGGTTTGACCGTGAAGAATGCGCGCGGCGCGCGCCAGGGCATGATGCAGGTTTGGTGCGCCGCAGCGGTCCTCAAGCGCGAAGAAAAGGAGCAAGCTTTGCAGGTGCGCGCGTTGCTGCAGCGGCTCTGGATCACCGGGGATGATCCTCGCCAGGGGCTTGTCCGCGGCTAAGGGAATAGCGTAGAAGCTATGCAATAAGTCGCGGATAAAGGCAGTGCGGAAAGAGGAATCACGTGAAGTGGCAAGCGTGAAAGAAGCGTAGCTTCTCGCTAGGGAAAGTGGATAGCCCGCATCGTCTGGCGAAATATGAACCGTAAGATCGAAGTATGTAGCAGCGAGCTGGGGATCGACTGACGCCATGAGGTTGCGGGCCGCGCCGTTGGCTAAATAATCCGGGGGAACGACCGCGCTATGCGGAACCGTCGCACAACCCCACAGTTTTTGTATTGGTTCTGCCCAATCGCCGGGACATTCAACGATCCAGGTATCCTGGCCATCTGTTTCAGATGATCCGTATTCAGCTTTGAAGAATGCTGCATCCGCGGCAACGTGTTCACCGATTTCGCCTGCGCGTCCATCGGTGAATGGCTGATAGGTCCAAAAGATGACGCGGCTCTGGGAAAGTTTCACTACCTGCTCAACAAAAGGTCCGGCTTCGACGAACGGCTCGAAATCGGTTAACGGAATCTGCTCAAACCGAATGGACGTGCTTGCCACGTTTTTTCCTTTAGAGTGGTTCTGACTGCGCTCTCGGCCGCTGGCGTGGACCCGATACCCGGTCGGAACGGTGACAATCAGATCCCATTTCGGTGGAGGCTGGCCGCCGCTGGAAAACGTCCCGTGTGGGGAGCCCAAAACCGGATACCAATGTGAAGTCGGCAGGAAGAAGGCGACGCCGCCCCGTGAAGCGGCCGCGGGCTTGACCACGGGTGATTCCGAATCATAAGAAACAACAAATTCTCCCCGATCACTCAAGTTCCAGCGCGTTCCGAGCGGCACATCGAGATTTTTCTGGTCATTCGCGGAAGCCGGCAATGTGAGGGCCTTCCCCATCCATTCGACGTGAATATTCCGCGGCGCGAATTCCCAATTCAGAGGCAGGCGCAGGCTCATCTCATCCAGCGGCTGTGTGCCTGTATTTTTCATCTGATACCAGGCGCGTACGGTTACATGGTCTGGTGCGTCGTTTGAATAAGTGACTTCCATACGCTGCTTCTCTATGGTGTAGCCGGGGCCAAATGGAGCCACGCACCCCGAAGCGGCCCACGCAGAAAAGGTTACAGTCGCATAAACCAGGATTCGAGCTGATCTGTCGCGGAACAATGTGGTGGAATTCTATCCGGCGGGAGGAGTGACGTCAAAATGTGGGGTGCAATAAGAGCATCCGGGCCGTGAACCTAACGCTTCTTCTTACCGCCGCGAACGAACCCTCTTGGCATCTCCGTCGCTTCGTGCGCGGCGATCTTCTGGCCCGCTTGTTCGTCGGTCAAACCTCGTGCGATCAAGTCCAGCGCCTGGGCCTCATCCACACCGATGTTCTTTAGCTGCGCCAGGGATGGCCCGGAAACGGTGGGCAAGTGCTGGGCGCGCCGGCGGGCGATGGCCAATACCACCTGGTCGGAGTAGCCGGACAGGCGGATGCCCTGCGCTTCGCCGGTCCAAGGTCCGATCTGGTCAAGCTGCGCCAATTCCAGCACCGTGGCCTCCGAAACACCCGCCCGCAAGAGGTCTCCGATGGGGGTACCTTCCGTGAACATCTGCTTGCGCCCGCGAAGGATCTTGATCAAAGCCACGCACCCGTTGTCGGAAAGCCCGGCAATATGGTCGGTGATCAGGTCGTTTACTTCCGACTCGCTGACATCGAGGTCCTGCAGCTGCTGAATGGTTTCCGACCACATGCCGGACTTGTAGAGGGCCTGGTTGGTGCTTTCATGCCCTTTCTTGCAGCCTGAGACCCCAACCGCCAGGGATAGTGCGACCGCGAGCAATCCTGCCGCCCACGGGGACAATTTGGCGCAAATTGAGGGATGGGAGGACACCACTATGATTCTACCGGGGTGGAAGGCGCAAAAGCACACGGTGTCAGATACGCGTGCCGGGAAAATCAACCTCGGAGATGTGTCCTGAAGGGCGCTTCGGGCGACGGGGCTCTGTAATCCGAAGTGTTCGCCCGGTCATTAGAGACATCGTAAGCTTGCGGTCAAACGCGGTACACCCGCTCCACTCCAAAGACCCCCGAAATTTTCTTGATGTTGGCCGAAATTCGTTCCAGCTGCTTGCGATTCAGGATTTCAAGCGTGACTTCCACGCGCGCGTTCAAATTGTCCGGTTGGCTGGCCAGCGTGCGAATGTTCGATCCCGCACCGCTGATTACTGAAGTAATGTCAGCCAGCATTCCCGGCCGATTCTGCGTGCGAATAATCAGGCTGACGGTGAACTGAGTTCCGGAAGATTCCGCCCAACCGACGTCAATCCTCCGCTCCGGTTCGTATAGCAAATTTTCCACATTCGGACACGACGTGGCATGCACAGCCACTCCACGCCCGCGCGTCACGTAGCCGACAATTTCGTCACCGGGGATCGGGTTGCAGCATTTCGCCAGGAAGGTCATCAGGCCGCTATCCCCGCTCACGTGGATGGCCGCGCTCACGTCCATGCCCAGCATGCGCTTTACGGTGGAAACAATGCGCGCGGGAGCGCCCGTGGCGGACTTCTTCTTATCCGGCTCACCCAGGGGCAGGCCCAGCGCGTTGCTCAAAACCTGCCGCACCGAATATTTTCCGTATCCCAACTCCGCATACAAATCTTCTACATTCGCGCAGCCATACTCACTCGCGACGCGCAGCAACTCGGCTTCCCGGATGCGTTTCAACGAATGGCCAAATTCGCGCGCTTCTTTTTCCATCAATCGCCGCCCAACTTCAGTGGCCTCGCCGCGCTCATTCATATGCACGAAGTGCCGGATCTTGCTTCGAGCGCGGGAGGTACGCACAAAACTCAACCAGTCGCGGTTGGGCAAATGGCCTTTCTGAGTGATGATCTCCACCACATCACCGTTGGCGAGCGGATGCCGGAGCGGCACGATCTGCGCATTCACCCGCGCGCCGGTACACTGGTTCCCGACCTCGGTATGCACGGCATAAGCAAAATCCACAGCGGTGGCGCCGCGCGGCAAGGCGATCACGCGCCCCTTGGGAGTGAAGGCGTAAACCTCCGCCGGAGTGAGGTCCACTTTCAGCGTGGAAAGAAATTCGCCCGGCTCCTGCATCTCGCGCGCCCACTCAATCAGTTGGCGCATCCAGGTAATGCGCTGGTCATCGGCATCCGAGACCTGCTTGCCATCCTTGTATTTCCAATGGGCGGCGACGCCCTGCTCGGCGATGCGGTGCATTTCCTGCGTGCGGATTTGCACCTCAAACGTCTGGCCCTCATCAATCACGGTGGTGTGCAGAGATTGATACAGATTGGGCCGGGGCATGGCGATGTAATCCTTGAATCGTCCGGGCACTGGCCGCCAAATCTCGTGCACCACGCCAAGCGCGGCGTAGCAGTTTCGCACGTTGTCGGTGATGATGCGCACGGCGAGCAAGTCGTATATCTGGTCCAGCGTGCGCTGCTGCCGTTGTATCTTCTGATGGATGGAGTAGAGCCGCTTGATGCGCGCTTCAACATCGGCCGGGACGCCGTTTTCCACCAGCTTTTGGCGGATCGCTCCTTGCATCTCGTGCAGGAATTTTTCCAATCCCTTGGTCCGTGAAGCCACGCTCTTTTGCAGTTCAAGGTGGGCGTTCGACTCCAAATACTGAAACGCCAAATCCTCCAATTCACCGCGGACCAACCCCATTCCCAACCGATGAGCGATGGGAGAATACACATCCAATGTTTCGCGGGAGATGCGTTGCTGTTTATCCGAGGGCAGGAATTGCAGCGTGCGCATGTTGTGCAACCGGTCGGCCAGCTTGATCACCACCACGCGGACGTCGTTGACCATCGCCAGGAGCATCTTGCGGAGGTTTTCCGCCTGGCGGGCTTCGGGAGCCAGCAAATCCAGCCGGCTGATCTTGGTGACCCCTTCCACCAGTCGAGCCGTCTCGGTACCGAATTTCTCCGCGATTCGTGAAAGTGGAATCTGCGTATCTTCAACAACGTCGTGAAGAAGTGCGGCGGTGAGCGTGGTGATATCCAGCTTCATGTCCGCCAGGACATGGGCCACTTCCAAGGGGTGGGAAAGATAGGGATCGCCGGACTCACGTTTTTGGGTGCGGTGCTGCTCGGCCGCAAACTCATATGCGCGGCGCAGAAGGTCGGCGTCTTCCGCGGGGCGGTTCTGGCGCAGCTTGACCACCAACTCTTCAAATCGGGAATCGAGCGCTCGAGCGGAGCGCTCCATTCGCAGGATCGGTTTCCCCTTTGCCGGCATGGCGACTCTATTTTACTCCCTGGGAGGGGCTACCGCTTGAATGCGGCGCGCAAATGCCATCAGCATGGCGTCGCCGGGCGCCCAAATGCCCGCCTCAAAAACAAGAAGGCCCGCGATTCCGCGGGCCTTCACTTGCATCAGGACTCTTCCCGAGCGGAAAACTAGGTGGCCGGCTGTGCCGCCGCTTTCTTCTGCTTGATCTGCTTCACCTGTTCCATCAAATCAGACCATTGCTTGGTGTAGCTGTCGCGCTCTTCCTGGGAGGTTGCCATATCCGCCCTCTGCAGGTCGAGCAAGGCCAGATAGGCCATGGCGTCGTCGTAGTCAGGCTTGCGCTCCGTCGCTTTCTTCAGGTACTCCATGCCCTCGGTCACTGTCGGCATCATCTTGGAGGAAAATTCATCGCGCAAACTTGCAGGCAACGCCTGCTCGTCATGGACCTGTTTCTTTGGGTTGGAGTGGTTGTACTGCGACCGCAATTCGTTGTTGTCAAGATAGGCGAGCGTCCAATCAATCAGGCCGACCCAGTAGTATGGCTCCGCATCGTCAGGCTTCACATTGATGTGCCGTTGCCAGTATTGCTTGGATTCCATGAACTTGTCCGGTGAATATGGAGTCTTGGCCATGGAAAAGAGCAGCGACCCCATTCCATCGATTGCGGTCAAATTGTTTGGATCAACCTGGAGAACCTTCTGAAATTCGGCGATCGCTTGCTGGCCGTTCCGCTGATTTTCCTCGGAAGGGGCTCCAGGAATGAATTGGCCCTGGTAAGCAACGGCCAGGTAAACCTGTGCCATCAGCAGGTTGGGGTCGAGCTCTCTGGCCTGCTTGAAATCCTCAATGGCCGCGTCAGTTTGTCCGGCCTTGTAGGCCTGCACGCCCTTCACAAGGAAGTCGCGGGCCTTGAGCTTGTCACAGCCACCCAGCCCCAGGGCAACAATGGCGATCAATGCGATTGCGGCGAAAGAGCGGGCGCATTCCAATTTCTCGTTCCCTCTCGGTTTTTGGCTGAGTTTTGATTTCTCGTCGATCAAAGATGCGTTCATGTCTCGCTTACCGTCCTGGCGCCCGGCGCGCGATGCTCCGCAAGCGGGCCTGTCTGGTCTGGCGCAATATATCACTTGATGTCCGGCCGGGGGTAAAGTTATTGGCCGGACTCCATTCTGGGTGTCAGCAACCCCACGTTATCTATGCCGGCGGCGCGCATGATATCAATGGCCCGCGCCACATCCCCAAAGAACACAGTGTCGTCGCCCTTCACGAACGCCGTCTTATCCGCGCGCTGGCCAAAAATCGTTTCCAAGCGGGGACGGAGCCCTTCCCAGGAGGAATCCTCCTCATTGATCTTCACTTTACCGTTGGAAAAAACCTGCACGACAATGGTCTTATTCAGCAATTCGTTTTGATTGGCTTGATTCGGCGGTTGAGGCTGCGGCACCAGGGCATTCAGCCCCATCGGCGTGGTCGGTGTGATCACCATGAAAATGATCAGCAGCACCAGCAAAATATCGATCAAAGGCACCACGTTCATTTCCGCCAATGAACTTCCTTTTTGTCCTACTGTCATTCCCATCGCTGAACTCCGTTTTCAATAATTCCAATTAAGGATGCCGGGCTGAACAGAAGCCCGGGGTTCACTCACATTCGCTCGGTCATCAAGCCTACTTGTTCGATGCCCACCGAATGAATCACGTCAATTGCGCGGGCAACAATCGAGAATCGCGCTTCGGGTTCACTCTGGATGAACGCGACTTTTTCGGCCCGCGTCCGAAAGATTTCTTCCAACCGTGGGCCGAGCCCATCCCAGGAAGAAACCTCGTGGTTAATCTTCAAGTCCCCGTTCGCCGCAACCTGGACGACAATAAGAAAAGGGGATGGCCCGTCAATATTTTGGGCAGGTTGCGGAATCACTGCCCGCAACCCGTTCGGGGTGGTTGGTGTAATCACCATGAAAATAATCAAGAGCACCAGCAGGATGTCAATCAGCGGCACTACATTCATGTCCGCTAACGAGCCCTTTTTATTCCCACCCATTTGCATTCCCATCGCATTACCCCGCTACAAATCAACGACCCGTCATGTCTCCAAGCTTTACCCTCTTCAAAAACGAGTCCGGTGAGGCCCATGAGCGCCTCACCGGCCCTGAAGTTTGGTTCGCCATCTCAAACCCGGAGCCGGGGTTTGAGCACGCTACCTCATGACGGGCGCAGTTGGTGCGTTTGACGGGCGTCTTTCGACGCGCTGCGTGAGCAACCCAACTTTATCCACGCCGGCCGAGCGCACCATATCCACCACGCCCGAAACGGCGGCATACTTCGCCCTTCCGTCGCTGCTGATGAAGATGGTCTTGTCAATCCGGTTGGCAAGCTTATCGCGGATCACCGAGGTGAGCTGGTCATCCGGCGTCCTCTGGTTGCCCACGTAAATCACGCCGTCGCGAGTGATGGCGACAATAATGGAATCATCCTTATCGGCGTCGGGCAAATCCAGCGGATTGGAAACTTTTGCCAAGTCCACTGAAAATCCCCTTTGCAACATGGGCGTGACCACCATGAAGATGATCAGCAACACCAGCATGATATCGGCCATGGGGATCACGTTGGGAGCCGACATCTGGGGTCCGGCTTGTGGTTTATAGGCCATGGTCGTTTACTTCTTTGCGTTCCGGCGCGTGATGAAATAGTTGATCAGCTCCATCGAGGAGTTGTCCATCTCCACGTCGAACGACTCGACTTTATTGGTGAAATAGTTGTACGCCCACACCGCGGGCACGGCGACGACCAAACCCATGGCCGTGGTCACCAACGCTTCCGCGATACCGCCGGCGACCGCCGACAGACCGGTGGCGTGTGACTGTTCAATGCCCTGGAAGGCGTGAATGATGCCCGTGACCGTCCCGAACAGTCC
>Ga0209415_10013167_pt1 | contig 13669 bp, 12 predicted proteins | sample PeaSoiSIISIP2007_FD_187696 | JGI IMG/M metagenome (GOLD analysis project Ga0209415, IMG submission 187696) | Peat soil microbial communities from Weissenstadt, Germany - SII-SIP-2007 (SPAdes) (version 2) | ecosystem: Environmental > Terrestrial > Soil > Wetlands > Peat | place: Germany... | reverse complement strand
TGGACCAGCGCCGGCACGTCATCCAGCCAGCCGGGATGCAGGTCAAGACCCTCGCCGAACTCACCGCGTTCGCCGCAGGACACGACGTCACTCTTATCCCGGGAACGAAAGCCGCGCGTTGATAATCTGCAAGCGCTTAGCCAAAGTTGATCATGCTGCGACGGCTCCTGGTGGCAGGTTGACCAGCACGATGGTTGGCGGGCAGTTGTGGCGGGTCCCAGTGTCGCCGGCCTTGTGACGCGGTAGGAGTTGTCCTGCCATGACCGCGGCGCGGGCGGCCTCCGGGGGCTCAGGGGGAAAGGCCACCGGGGCGATGGCCCGGCGGACGGCGCGGGTGAACTTGACTCTGTCGGGGTCGATGCCGGCCTCGGTGGCGGCCTGGCAGATCGGGGCGTGATGGGCGAGCAGGCAGGCTTAGATCTCCTGGCGGATCATGTCCGGGCTCTTGGACCGCAGTACCCGGCCGGGGCCGCGCAGGTGGGTCTTGAGCTGGTCGTTGCCGGCCTCGTGCTCCCATCTTTGGTGGCAGGCCTCCGCGAGGGCGGCGGCCGGGGCCTGCTCCCACCCGTGATGGTGGTGATCAGGGCGACCAGCTCGCCCTTGGGAGATTGCGTCTTGAGACCACCCTGGGAGATCGGGACGCATTCAGCCCGCCGTCTCAGCGCCGACCTCAACCGGGAGGTCCTGGCGAGCGCCCCACTCGAACCAGCAGCCGTCGTAGAGGGCGGCGTTGTCGTGGCCGATCAGATGGAGCGCGAACAGGTCGAAGGAGCCATAGTCGCCGGCACCGCAGTACGCGATCACGCGCCGCCCGGGTTTGAGGCCGACGCGGCTCCAGATCTGGCGTAGTTCGTCAGCGGGCAGTAGATGGCCGGTCGTTCGGTCAATGTTGGACGGCGCCGAAATGTTGTGCGCTCCGGGGATGTGTCCCGCACGGTGGGCAGGAAACATCAGAGCCTCACCGCGGTAGATCTTCCCCGGCAGTGCATCGACGACGATCACGTCGTCTGTGTGTTGCGCCTCGATCACCTCCTGCAGGCTCGCTCGGAGCAGCGGTCTTGTGACGGCGTTAAACGAGGAGGCAGCCACGCTCACCGCGCCGCTGTCTACCGGCCTCCTCTCCGCCTTCCATGCGCCAAGGCCACCGTCGAGGATGCTGACCTGGTCGTGGCCGTAGTGGCGGAGTGCCCACCAAAGGTGGGCTGCCCACGGACCGAAGTCTTGGTCGTAGGCGATCACGCGCGTCTCGTTGGCTATGCCCAGCCTGCTCATGGCGGCCTCGAAACGGGCCTCTCCGGCGACATGGCAGGGAACCGGAGCGTCCGGATCGCAGACGTCCGTGAAGAGGTTGCAGAAGACCGCGCCCGGGATGCGACCTGCCGCGTACTCGTCGGGAAGCGGTCCCATCAGCGAGAAGCGGACGTCGACGATCCTTAGCGACGCATCCAGGGTCCTTGGGCCCACTCGGGGAGGTCGGAGGTCCCCATGGCCGACAGCGAGAGAGCGTGATCAAGAACCAGCTGGAGGAGGAGGCTCGCGTGGCGGCCCGCGGCGATGTCATGTCCCAGGGACTCATGGAATTTCGGGACGGTCCAGCCGTCTGAAGTGCAGCCAGGACCGGTCCCGGCCCAATGCCACCAGGCGTAAGCTGATCAAGCTGCGATGCCTCCGCTGGGCAGGTTGACCAGGATGATCGTTGGCGGGCCGTCGTGCCGGGTGCCTTTATCGCCGGGCTTCTTGACGCGGTAGGAGCTGGGCCGGCCGCGCTTGACCACCCTGGGGTAGGTGCGGTGCCGCCGCTTGGGGTTGACGTTCTTCGCCCGGGTGATGTCGGCCATGACCCTGGCAAGGACGCGCTGCTGGTGGTCAGGGGGGAAAGGCCGCCGGGTCGGCGGCCCGGCGGCGGACGATCCGGACGGTGCGCTTGAACTTGACCCGGTCCGGGTCGATCCCGGCCTCGGTGGCGGCCTTGCAGATCAGCGCCGACAACGCCCAGTGGACTAGCAGGTAGCCGTGGAGCTCCTGGCGGACCATGTCCGGGCTCTTGGACCGCAGCACCCGGCCGGGGCCGCGCAGGTAGGCCTTGAGCTGCCTGTTGCCGTGCTCGTGTTCCCACCTTTCGTGATATGCCCGGGCGAGCAGCGCGGCCGGCGCCTGGGTCCACTCGGTGATGGTGGTGACCAGGCAGATGAGCTCGCCCTTGCCGTCTCCCTCGCGGTCGGGGACCTCGTACTCGACCACGCGGACCAGCCGCGCCTGGTCTTCGTCCAGGTCCTGGCCGGCCTTCGCGGCGTCGATGACCCGCTCCCGGACCGTGCCTTTGATCTTCGGGTCGATCAGCACCGACAGAAACGAGCCGTCGGGCAGCATCTCGATCAGCGGCAGCCGCAGGTCGGACTTGACCCGCCACAGCAGCGCCGCGCCGGTGCCCGCCGCGGCGCACCAGTCCTGCCAGTTGCAGAAGTTCCGGTCCGCGAGCAGCAGCCAGTCACGGTCCAGGCGGCGGTAGAGCTTGCGGGCCAGAGCCTGCTCCCCGGCGCCCTTCCCGGCGACGCCGCCGATCTCCGCGTCCACGACGGCGTGCGACCCGCACTCGCTGACCGTGACCACCCTGACCTTGGGGAACGCGGGCCGGTCCGGGTCCGCCGGGCCCTTGCCCGCGTAGCCGAACTCCGCCGCGTTCTCCTTGGTGTCCGGGGCATCCCACTCGAACCCGTCAATCGCCATCAGCCGCCACGGCCCCAGGAACGCACCCTGCGTGTCCTCCTCCGCCACCGGCGCCGCGACCTGGGCGAACAGCCTCCTCGTGGCCTCGGCGCCCAGCCGCTGACGGGCCTGGGTGATCCCGCCCGAGGTCGGCGCCGCCCACGACTCGTCCCAGCAACCCCACGACGCCAGCGTCTCGGTCAGCCGCGCCGCGGCCTCCTCATAGTCATCGTCGGCGAACAGCGCCAGGGCCATCACCAGGTACACCACCACGTGCGGCGGCAGCTTCCCATCCGACCGCCTCGCCCGCTTGCCAGCCGCCGCCACCGCGTCATCGACCGCGTCCCGCGGCACGAACGAGGCCAGCACGCCCAGCGACACCCAGTCGGCCAGCCGGCCCTCCGCGGTCACCACGCCATTGTGAGTCACGGGACGCGATCTTGCCGGCTACGAGGCGGAACGTCCCGGAACGACACGCCCTGACCAAGATCAACTTAGGCTAAGCGGCATTGCGGCAGGAGGTGAGATTGCGCCGGGCTATCCGCCAGGCTCCGGAACTGGGACATGTACGGTGGGCGTGTCTTGCGCCGCCTGCCGCGGCGCTGACGAGAGGACTTCTGGCATGACTGACGGTCCGGAATCTGATCTGGTCGTTCGCAACGCGCGGGTGTACACGGCAGAACCGTCGGATCCCTGGGCCCAGGCCGTGGCGATCCGCGGCGGGCGGATCTCCTGGATGGGCTCGGACCGGGACGCTGATTGGTTCGCGCGGAAGGCCACCGAGGTCATCGACGCGGAGGGCCGGCTGGTGCTCCCGGGCTTCATCGACAGCCATAATCACGTCCGGCTCGGCTCGGACGAGGACTGCGTCCAGCTCGCCGGAGCCGCCACGCTGCAGGAAGTCCAGTCGCGGATCACCGTCTGGCTGGCTGAGCACCCGGACGCCACCTGGGTGGAAGCAGAAGGGCTGGATTATCCGAATCTTCGCCCGGTAGCCGGCGATCTAGACGGCGTGACAGCGGGCCGGCCGGCGTTCGTGTTCGACTACACCGGGCATGGCGCCCTGGTCAACCACGCAGCGATGCCGCTGCTCGGCGTCACCGGGGGGGTGGACCGCGTCCCGTTCGGTGTCGTCGAGAAGGATCCGGACACGCGAGAGCCGACTGGTTTCCTGTCCGGGTTCGCAACCATGGGGCTGGCCGGCGAGGGGCATCGGGCGCTCGCGGCGCTGATCCCGTGGGCGGGGGAGGACCGCCGGTTCCGGCGCCTGAGGCACAGCATGGAGATGGCGGTCGAGTGCGGCATTACGACCGTGGTCGAACCGCAGAGCGGGATCGATGACCTGCCCCTGTATGAGCGAGCGCGTGAGGAGGGCGCGTTGCGGTGCCGGCTGGTGGCCGCCCTGTATCACCCGCCCGGCGCGAGCTTGGAGGAGCTGACGGCGTTCGACGACGCCCGGCGCCTCCACGACGACGACTGCCTGCGCGTCGGTCCCGTCAAGCTGTACATCGACGATGTGATCGAGCAGCATACCGCCGCGTTGTTCGAGCCATACGCCGACGCCCCCGGGACCTGCGGCGGCACCTTCTACGACCCGCGGGAGTTCGGCGAGCTCGTCACCGAACTGGACGCCCGCGCATTCCAGATCCTGATCCACGCCGTCGGGGATCGCGGAGTTCACGTTGCGCTGAACGCGATCGAGCGGGCCCGCCATGTCAACGGCCCCCGCGACTCCCGCCACCAGCTGGTCCACGTTGAGCTGCTCGGACCGCTGGACCTGCCGCGTTTTCGCCAGCTGGGGGTGACCGCCTGCATGCAGCCCCGGTGTTGCGCCGAGGACGTCGGCGGTCCCGAGTGGCGGGAGGCCATCGGCCAGGCCAGGTGGCCGTGGGCCTGGCCAGTCCGCAGCCTGAACCAGGCCGGCGCCAGGCTGGCGTTCTCCAGCGATTGGAACGTAGCGGAGATGGACCCGCTCCTCGGCATATACACCGCGATAACCCGGCAGGACCTCGCGGGCGGTGAGGCATTCGTCCCCGAGCAGGCCATCGATCTGCCGACTACGATCGCCGCCTACACGGTGGGCGGAGCGCATGCCAACTTCTGCGAGAACGACCGGGGCTCTCTGGCCGTTGGCAAAGCCGCCGATCTCATAGCGCTGTCGGACAATGTGTTTGAGCTGCCGCCCGGACGCATCAAAGACTGCCGCGTCGAGCTGACGATCGTCGAAGGCAAGGTTCAGCATCGGCTGTTGTAACATCCGGGGTTGATCTCTGTGCGCCGCTGAGTCGCGCTGAAGCCGCGGACGCCAGACCAGCGGTCCCGCACCGGGCGTCTCGATCCTCGCGCCGACACCAGAACGTCCGGCCTGCGTGCCTCCTGAAGAACCCCGCTTGCAGTGACCGACGCGCCATATCGATCTGGCGCGGCCGCGCTATCGGAACCCGGTCACGTTCGGTCACAACGTGGCCTTCTCCGAGCTGCCGCTCCGAGCGTCCCGCAGGCCGATCCAGGCGGGGGAACCGTCAGGATGAATAGCACCGCGTCATCGTGAACGTCGTGACGGGATTTCGGTCAGGCTCATCCGATGACCAGCTGGCGCGCCACGCTGCGTCTCAGCTTGCTGTGCGTGGTGGTGTCGCTGCCGATCCTCCTGCTCCGCTGAACGCAGCGCGGCGGTCAGTGCTCAAATATGCGTTCGATGATGGCGGCGTTCTCGGCGACGCCGGCGCGGAAGTAGCGGGCAGTGGTGTCGAGGGAGGCATGGCCGAGGAGGGCCTGGACCTGGGCCGGGTCGGCGCCGCCTTGCCGGAGCCGGGTGGCGTAGGTGTGGCGGAGCCGGTGCGGGCGCAGGCCCGGAAGTCCGGTGTCGTCGCCGACAGCGAGCACGACCTGGGTGATGCCGGAGTCGGTGAGCCGTCCACGTTGCCCGGTCCACAGCGGCCCGCCGTCGCTGCGCTGGCGTAGCCATGCCGATACCCGGTCGCGCGCGACTGCGGGGAGCGGGACGGTGCGGACCTCGTCGCCTTTGCCATGCAGGCGGACCAGGCCGGTGCGAGCAGTGACAGCGATGTCCTCGAGGTCCAGGCGGCCACATTCCCCGGCGCGCGCCCCGGTGTACAGCAGGACGGCGATGATCGCGCTGTCGCGGGGACCGCGGCGGGCGGCGGCCCGTTCCACCGCACCCTGCTGGGCCGGGGTAAGGGCATCGGGTTCGCCGGGGCGGGCGACCCGGGCGCGTCTGACCTGGATGCGGAGACCGGCGCCGTGCTCGTACAGCAGGGTGACCGCGGCCAGTGCCTGGTTGACCGTGGCCGGGCTGGCCTTGGCGTAAATGAGGTGGCGGCGCCAGGCGGTGACGGCGGCTGCGGCTCCGACTAGGTCGGCGAATGCGTCGGGGTGCTCGGCGGCGTGAGCGGCGAGCCAGGCGGTGTAGGTGGTGGTCTGCCGCCGGTAGGCCTTCACAGTATTGACCGCGAGCTTGCATCGGCCCAGGTACCGGTGCACCGTGGTCAGGGCGCGGTCGGCGGCCGCGGTGAGGTCGCCGGTCTCCGGGCGAATCGGCACGACGGGTGCGGCCATGACGGGCACTCCCTTCTTATCCGCTGAGTTCCGGCCCAGGCTCCGAACCCTCCCGGAAAGCATTATCCGCTGAGATCCTATCCCAGCTCAGTGGATAATTATAGTTATCCGCTGAGTCGGCGGGCTGGGTCAGGCGACGAGGCCGAGGGTGGTGAAGTCGACCTCCTTCAGCACGGGGTTGAAGGCCTCGGGGTGGCGGCCGAGCTCGTCGGTGGCATAGGCGCCGAACCGGCTGATGTGGCCGCGCAGGTAGGGCGACAGGGCGGCGAGCTGGTCGGCGGTGACAGTCCAGCCTTCGGCGACCAGGCCGCGGACGACGTCCATGATGTCCAGGGCGTTGTGGAAGATGACCAGGTTGGCCAGCAGGGTGTTGAACTTGATCAGCTTCTCCTGCTCGGCGGGGTCGTTGTCGGCTAGCACCCCGTTGTTGCCGAACGACAGCCACTGGGCGAAGCCGTGGTAGGACTCGGCCTTGTTGGTGGCGGCGGTGACGCGGGCGCGCAGCTGGGGGTCGGCCAGGTAGCGCAGCAGCGCCACGGTGCGCACGCTGCGGCCGACCTCGCGGAACACCTTGTAGATGCGGTTCTTGCGGGAGTTGGACCGCAGCCGCCGCATCAGCGTGGCCGAGGACAGTCGGCCCTCGCTGATGGAGATGGCCACCTGCATCAGGTCGCGCCAGTGCCGCTCGATCAGCGGCCAGTCGATCACGTGGCGGCCGCGCTCGCCGAATAGCTCGTCGATGTGCGGGTAGGCCAGGTGGCTGCTGGCGCGGAAGAAGATCAGGTCGGCGAAGTTGCGGATGCGGGGCATCAGGTCGAACCCGAACAGCGTGGCCAGGGTGAATACCGGCGCCGACTGGCCCTGGGTATCGGCGTGCACAGTGGAGGGCTGGATGTCAGAGGTGTTGGCCAGCAGGCCCTCGATCAGGTGCACCGCCTCCCACACCCCGCAGGGGATGAATCTGGAGAACAGCGCCACGTAGGTGTCGGAGATGTAGTGGTACGCGATCCCGCCGACGCCCCCGTACCGGATCGAGGTCTCGGCCAGCAGGTTGTCGATGTAGGTTTCCACCTGGGTGCCGTCGGCGGCCACCGCGGTGCCATCCCCCCACGCCTTGACCACGTCCAGCTCGGCGAAGGCGTTGACCACCGACGCGATCGCGGCGTTGAGCTTCTTCAGGTCGATGTGCCGGTTGCGCACCATCGACAACTCCCGCGCCGACACCCCGGCGATGTGCCGGGCCGCCTCATAGGGGCCGATGTTGGTCCCGCCGGTGAACACCGCCAGGCAGTACCGGCCCAGCGGGTCGGCGATCTTCGGGTCCGAGCCCGAAGCCGGGCCGAAGTGGTGGTGCCAGCCCAGCCAGTAGGCGGTGCGGGCCACGATCGACAGCAGCGACCGCTCGGGCATCCGGCGGGCGATCGCCGGGGCCAGGTTCTCCGCGGCCGCGGGCGTGCCCGCGGCCCGGCGCCGCTTCAGGCTGGGGACCCCGCTGTCGGTGATGACCAGGTCGGTGTTGTCCTCATACCCGGCATCCAGCGCGGCGGCCGCGTCCAGGTGCGCGTGCCGCAGCCGCTCGGTGAAAGCGGTCGCCGTGCCCGGCAAGCCGGTCTTCTCGCAGAACCCGGCCAGCAGCGGCTCACACTCGGCCCAGGTGAGCAGGCTGGCGCGCCAGTCGGCGTACTCCCCGGCCCCGGCTACCGCGACGTCGCCGGTGCGCAGCTCTTCGGCCAGGTAGGTGAACACCATCGCCTCGAAGTGCCGCCGGGCCACCATGCCCGGGTGGCGGCGGTCGGTGACCGCAGCCCGCCAGTTCGCCGAGGCGAACGCGATCCCCGCGTCATCCTCGCCGCCGGCTGCGGGCGGCAGCGGGATGAAGTCGCGGCGGGCGGCCCAGTGCTGGCGGGCGTGCCGCAGGCAGGCCAGCACCGAGTCATCACTGGTGGTGGCGACCAGGTCCAGTCGGCCGGCCAGCTCGAACATCACCGCCCGGTCCTTGCGGAAGAACCGGTGCACCAGCACCTCGTAGTTGTCGCCGTGGAACGCCGACACCTCCTCGACGTCGGCCAGTTGCGCGGCGAACCCGCCGGCCCGCTCGACCGCGGCCACCGCCGCTGCCTCCGCCTCGCCCGGGGCCCGGCCGCCAGCCTGCTCGCCGCCGGGGTCCAGGTGCTCGAGCACGGTGCGGTAGGTGCCGATCAGCCGTTCGGAGACCGCGCGCTGGCGCAGCCGGATCTCCTCCAGCTCCGCCCGGGCCCGCTTCACGTTCGCCGCGACCCGCTTGCACAGCATCTCGGCCAGGTCATCGCGGGCCCGCATCCGCGCGGTGTGCACCAGGCAGGCCACCAGCGCCAGCCGCTTGACCGGGTCATACCGGGACAGCGTGTCGATATCCTGGGCGGCCGCCTCCCCGGCGAAGTCGGTGACCTTGGCCGGGGCGACCCCCGCCAGCCACGCGCCGGTATCGCCCAGCGCATCCACCTCGGCCAGGTACTCCGCCTGGGCCTTGAACCGCGACCAGGTCGCCCGCTGGGCCGGCTTTTTCAGCCGCTGGAACATCGACATGCCACCCGGCGCCGCCACCGTCAGCAGCCCCTGCAGCCGCTGCGCCGCCCGTGGTCCCATCCGCTCCACGATCTGCGTGAAGATCCCGGCGTTGACCTCGGCCCGGATCGTGGTGGCCAGCTCATCCAAGGTGGAGAACGCCGGCAACTCCAGCGAGGCCCCTACCAGCCGCTCCAGCGCCACGTTGATCAGATCCGGCGGATGGTTCTTCACCAGCGCCGCGGCCCGGATCTCCGCGGCCGCCAGCGCCCGGGCCCGCCGCTGGTCATACCGCACACCCTGACGCGCCCTCACCTGGCTACGGTGCCACTTGGCCGTCCGCGCCGCCCCGTGATCGGGCACCGCCTCCGGATCCAGTCCCAGGCAGCGCCGCACGTGCCCGGTCACCGCCTCCGGAATCTCCGCCAGCGGGCAGAACCGCGCCATCTTCTGAAACCACTTCAACGCCAGCACCAGCGCGAACAACGACTCCGGGCTCGCGGTCCTCTCCCGCGCCCAGGCGATCTCCTCCGCCGTCGGGGTGAAGAACACATGCAGCACCCGCGCCGAGGTCAGCCGCCGGAACTGCGGATACGCCGTCCGCTCGATCGACGTCACCCGCAAACCCCCTCCCCTGAGGTGCCCCGGGCCCAGGACGCGCCACACCGTAATGGGCAGCCAGGCCACCCCACCCCGCAGTTCACCAAACCGCAACCAAACCAGCGCAACCCGTCACAACCCCGACGATGCCCCCATCAGCCCATTGCCCCTTTCGGGCTTACTTGGTCTGCCCCGAGGTAGAGCCCTGCCGGGCGGTATGTCAGCCGAGCACCTCTCGGTCCGTACCGAACTGCACGGTGACCACAGCTTCGAATCCGGGCTGGATTGCCTGCTCGACGGGATCGCGGTCCGCATCAGGCGGGCCCGGGACCAGGGCAGCTAGCCCGCGGCCGCGGCGACCGCCTCGATCTCCACCAGCTGGTCACGGTAGCCGAGCACGGTCACGCCGAGCAGCGTGCTCGGCGGGTCATGATCGCCGAAGGCCGCCTCGACGACCTCCCAGGCGGCGACGAGATCGGCTTGCCGGGCCGAGGCCACGAAGACGGTCGTCTTGAGCACATCGGCCAGCGTGGCGCCGGCTGCGGCCAGGGCGGTACCGAGGTTGGCCACGGCCAGGCTGGCCTGCGCCCGGACATCGCCGACGCCTACCACCTGGCCGTTATCGTCCAGCGGGCAGGCCCCGGCGGTGAAGATCAGCGCACCGGGTCCTGCGGTGGACGCGTACGCGTAGGGCACTCCGGCGTACAGGCTGTCACTGCGAATCAGATTGACCGGCATTGACGCAAGTCTGCCAGGTGCTGGCCGGTGGTTCTGGCCGTGCCTAGGGCGGCTCGCCGCCGGTGATTCCGCGGCCCCTTGTCCGTCATATGGGGTGGTACCGGAGAAACGGAGGAATGGATGAGCGTGTTCGTGCTCATTCCCGGGGCGGGCCGCGCGACACGGTAACCGCCGCCCGGAGCTTCCTCGACAACCTGCGCCGCCAGTATTGAATCACCTGCAGTTGACGCAACCGATTGGTTGCCATAGAGTAGCAACCAGTCGATTGCTACTTACCGGAGGTTCTCATGGCCTTTCCCGACCGCATCGAGCGGACCATAGAGGTCGCCCACCCGCCAGCCACAGTCTGGGCGGCGCTCACCACGGCCGAAGGACTGGGCACCTGGTTCGGCAACGAGGCTACGATCGACCTGCGGCCGGGCGGTTCGGCCCGGATGAGGTGGACCGACGGGCCCACGGTCGAGATGCGCGTGGAACGGGTGGAGGAGCCGACGGTGTTCGGCTTCAGCTGGCCGATTTACGGTCTGCCCGAGGACGACTCGCGCCGTACCTATGTCGAATTCACGCTCGAACCGGTCGGCGCGGGCACCCGCCTGACGGTGGTCGAGAGCGGTTTCGCCCAGCTGCCGGAGGACGCCCACCGCAAGGCCTACGACGGCAACACCGACGGGTGGGCGGCGGAGCTGGCCGAGCTGGCCGACTACCTCGATGCCGCCTGACGTTGAGGCGATCGCCGAGCAGGTCTTCGTGGCTCTGGCCGACCCGAGCCGACGCGCCATCCTGGCCGAGCTGGCCTCAGCGGGCCCGGCCACGGCCACGGACCTGGCCGCTCGTCTGCCGATCACCCGGCAGGCGATCGCCAAGCACCTGGCTCTGCTGGCCGAGGCCGGCCTGGTGACAGCCGAGCCGGGGGAGCGGCGCCGGGTGCGCTACCGGCTGCGCTCGGCGCCGATGCAGGTGGCGCAGCAGTTCCTGGCCGCGCTGGCCCGCGACTGGGACGCCCCGCTCGGGGCGTTGAAGAATCACCTCGACGAAACCGGAGGACATCGTGGACGCATCGATGAAGACACCGCCGATCGTTACGGCACAGGAGTGGGAGGCAGCGCGCCAGCAGCTGCTGGTGACGGAGAAGGAGCTGACCCGGGCCCGGGACGCGCTGGCCGCGCAGCGCCGGCGGATGCCGTGGCTGGCGGTGGAGAAGGATTATGAGTTCGACGGACCCGAGGGGAAGGCGAGCCTGCTCGACCTGTTCGAGGGCCGCCGTCAGCTGGTCATCTACCGCGCGTTCTTCGAGCCTGGCGTTATCGGCTGGCCCGACCACGCGTGCCACGGCTGCTCCATGATGGCCGACCAGGTCGCCGACGTCGTCCACCTGAACGCCCGTGACACCACGTTCGCCTACGCCTCGCGCGCGCCGCAGCCGGATATCGCCCGGCTGAAGGCGCGGATGGGCTGGACGATGCCGTGGTACACGATCGCCGGTGAATGGGACGCCGACTTCGGTGTCGACGAATATCACGGCACGAACGCGTTCATCCGGGACGGCGACCGGGTGTTCCGCACCTACTTCGTCAACAATCGTGGTGACGAGGCCCTCGGGAGTACCTGGAGCTACCTCGACATGACCGCGCTCGGACGCCAGGAAGAGTGGGAAGACTCGCCCGAGGGCTATCCGCAGACCGCGCCGTACAACTGGTGGAACTGGCACGACGAGTACGACCACCCCGAGCTCGCCCAGGGGCGGATGAAGGCGTGGGAGTAGCTGCGGGTCAGTGAGCGGGCATGCTGGCGAGGGCACGAGCGGCTACCAGACGCCGCAACAAGCGCTGCAGTCGGTGCTCGCCCAGCATCAGCGATGGCTATCGGCAACCGGGTGGAAGCTGACCGAGCGCGGCGCCGATGCCGCCAGCTTCGTCTCCGGTAACGACAGCGTCGACGTGGTGAGGAACAAGGCCGGCAAGTGGAACGTGGGAGGGGTCACCGCGTGCAAGTGACGCCATCGTTTAACGGCCCGCGCTGTTAGCGGTGTTCCGCTAGCACAGCCTGGACCGGACAGTGGCCGACCCGGGGCGGACTTCCTTATACACCACGTCCGGCACGTCGGCCTCGCCGAAGCGCGAAACGGTGAACGACCCGCCCGCCGCAGAGTGCCCGCCGTGATGGCAGATCGCCGAAGTCAGCCCTCGGCAGCCATGGCGAGCTCGACCGGGCTCAACGGGATGACCAGCGGGAACGCGTCGTGCAGGGCTACGCCCGGCTGGGCCATGATCCGCGGGTGCCGACCGCAATGCGGCCAGGACGCGGCGTGGACGAGGAACGGATGGCACAGGAAGACGTCCCCGGCACGACCGGTGACCAGGGATGTGGGACGGGCGGCGCTAGCCTGCGCGGCCAGCTGAGCCGCCTGGGTCCACGGCATGCCCTCATCGCCCGCAGGTGCGAGAACGCGGGCGGCATCCCGGTGCGAGCCCGGCCGGACCCGGGTCGGGGCGCTGGCCGCGTCCACGTCGCTGAACAGGTAGAGCGCCAGGAGCCCGCGTGCCCGGGACCGGTGGTTGACCCACCACTCGCCGTTCTTGTCGTAGCTTGCCTCGATGTGCCAGCCGGCGTCGTCAGGATCGGCCTGGCTGGGGAAGCGCACCGGGATCGTGCCGCCCACGCCTGGCCTGCGCCACCAGCGCCCCGTGCCGATCAGCTGGTCGAATGCCTCCCACAGCGACGGCTGGGTGCCAGCCGCGGCGAACGCCTCGCTCTCGGGGCAGGGGATCCGCACCACCGGGTCCCGCCACGTGGCAGGGGCGTCGCGCAGCACTCCGCGCTCGGCGAGCGCGGACCAGATCTCCTCCTGACACGTCCGCAGCGCGCCGGCGGGCACCGCGCCCCGAACGGCAACGAACCCGTCCGCGACGAACGAGTCAATCTCGGCCTCGCTGAGCATGCCGCCAGCGTGACACGCGCCAGCCGCGACCTCCAGCGAATAAGAGTCTGGCGGCATCACCTCCTGGTCCGGCAGCGTCGTTGAGGCCAACTTCACCGAGACTGGGACCAGAATTCTGATTTACTGGTAATGGCTCATATTCGGTTCGACATTATTCTCTAGTCCCTTGCTAGGACCCTTGCACCTCCGTTCGTTGTGCCAGTGGCCGAGCCCGGCCCGGACCTCTGACCCGAACCCGGCTGCTGCCGGACTCGGTGACGTACGTGGCCGGAATTGGCCGCTGTTTCCGGTCCGCGGCGTGGTTAGCGGACTTGCGGGGGGATGGTCGCCTCTTCTGGTTCGGGGACCGTGGGTTCGGGCGGTGGCCCGGCGAGCCACTTCGATAGTACGAACGACGCCACAACCGCCACGATTATCAGCGGCATTGTCTTGATGCCATCGGCGCCGAGGAAGAGGGTGGTGAGCAGGACCGCTGTCAGCGGGAGCTGCAGCATTCCCGCGGTCATCGCGCCGATCCCGATCGCGGCGCCCGCGATCATCGGCAGGCCTGGCAGGTGTGACAGC
>Ga0209415_10013166_pt1 | contig 13670 bp, 14 predicted proteins | sample PeaSoiSIISIP2007_FD_187696 | JGI IMG/M metagenome (GOLD analysis project Ga0209415, IMG submission 187696) | Peat soil microbial communities from Weissenstadt, Germany - SII-SIP-2007 (SPAdes) (version 2) | ecosystem: Environmental > Terrestrial > Soil > Wetlands > Peat | place: Germany... | reverse complement strand
CTGCGGTTTGCTTGCTTATCTTCCAGCGCTCCCATCTGCTCCTGCCTGGGAAATTGGATTCGCATCATCTGAATTTTCCCGTCATCGGTCTTTGACCGGCGCCCATCGGCCACCCAATCTCGCGCCTGCGGCACATGGTCTGTGCCTCGTGCTGGAGAGGGATTTTGGAGACTGGGATGCGAGGAACCAGCGTGTTGATCGGTCAGGTCCTGGCGGTATTCGGGATCGTGATCGCGGGGACCTGGGGGGCAACCCAATGGACCGCAACACAATTGGGCTATCAGCCACGCCTGGGCACGCCGTGGTTTGATCTGCTTGGGATTGCGATCTACCACCCGTGGCGGTTGTTTGATTGGTGGTACTTCTACGATGCCTATGCTCCGGACATTTTCCTGCGCGGCGGCGCCATCGCGGCATGCAGCGGCTTTGCAGCCGCCATCGTCGCCATTGCCATGTCGGTGTGGCGCGCACGCCAGGCCAAGCTGGTTACTACCTACGGTTCGGCACGTTGGGCGCTTCCTGCTGAAATCCACGAATCTCGTCTGACGCAACCCTCAGGCGTCTTCCTCGGCCGCACGGACGGCCATTACCTGCGCCACGAAGGCCCCGAGCACGTTATGGCCTTCGCACCGACCCGATCTGGGAAGGGCGTGGGCTTGGTGGTCCCCACCCTGCTCTCCTGGCCAGGATCGGCCGTAATCCATGACATCAAGGGCGAAAACTGGCAGCTCACCGCCGGCTGGCGCTCGCGCTTCTCGCACTGCCTGCTGTTTAACCCGACCGATGCGCGCTCGGCCGCCTACAACCCACTGCTCGAAGTGCGCCGCGGCACGCACGAAGTTCGCGACGTTCAGAACATCGCCGACATCCTGGTCGATCCCGAAGGCGCACTGGAGCGGCGCAACCATTGGGAGAAGACCTCGCACGCCCTGTTGGTCGGTGCGATTCTGCACGTGCTCTACGCCGGATCGGACAAGACCTTGCGCAGCGTCGCAAATTTCCTCTCCGACCCGCAGTGCCCGTTCGAGGTAACGCTGCACCGGATGATGACCACACGCCATCTAGGCGATTCGCCCCATCCCGTTGTGGCCTCGGCCGCGCGCGAGGTGCTCAACAAGAGCGATAACGAGCGATCCGGTGTGCTGTCCACGGCCATGAGCTTCCTTGGCCTGTACCGCGACCCGACGGTGGCCGACGTCACATCGCGCTGCGACTGGCGTATTGCGGACCTGATTTCCTCTGAGCACCCCGTGTCGCTGTACCTAGTGGTGCCGCCCTCGGATATCAGCCGTACCAAGCCACTGATTCGGCTAATCCTCAACCAGATCGGGCGCCGGCTTACCGAGTCTCTCGATGGTGCCGATGGCGTCGCCCGCCGGCACAAGGTGCTCCTGTTGCTGGACGAGTTCCCGGCGCTGGGCCGGCTCGACTTCTTCGAGTCCGCCCTGGCCTTTATGGCGGGCTACGGCCTGCGCGCCTTCCTGATCGCGCAGTCGCTCAACCAGATCGACAAGGCCTATGGCCAGAACCATTCCATTCTCGACAACTGTCACGTGCGCATCGCCTTTGCCACCAACGATGAGCGCACGGCCAAGCGTATTTCCGATGCGCTCGGCACGGCAACGGAACTGCGCGCGCAGCGCAACTACGCCGGGCACCGTCTTGCTCCGTGGCTTGGGCACCTGATGGTGTCGCGCCAGGAGACGGCAAGGCCGCTGCTCACGCCTGGCGAGGTAATGCAGTTACCGCCGGACGACGAGGTAGTGATGGTTTCCGGGCACCCCCCGATCCAGGCCAAGAAGATCCGCTACTACCTTGACGCCAATTTCACCTCGCGCATACACGCGCCCCCAAGCCTATTGAGCGGTCGCTACGCCGATGTACCGGCCTGCCGCGCCGACGATTGGAGCGCCCTGGCGCCGTTGGCGGCGCCGATCCTGGATCTCGCACTGCCGGGGCATGGTGCCCCAATAGACGATGGCGGTCTCCAGCACCAGCCGGAACTGATTGAGGCCGCCTTTACGCCACAGCCTGAGCGCCTCAATGACGATCTGGCGCTGCTCGATGACGACGATTTGGCGCTGGAACTGCCTGCCCAGATCGATCCGCGCCTGCAGCGAACAGCGCGTCTGGCCGCCATGGATCCCGACGATGGTATTGCGCTATGAGTCGCCGGCGCCTAAACATTTTTCTCGAACCTGAGCACGCCAGGCGCCTGGAAGAGCTTGCGACCATGAAAGGCCTGTCCAAGTCCTCCATCATTGCCGCGTCGCTGGCGTCCTTCCTATCCCCCGACGCCGGCGACCAGCGCGAGGCCGCTATCGCCAAACGCCTGGACCGCTTGACGCACCAGTTTGACCGGTTGGAGCGCGACCAGAACGTGCTGATCGAGACGCTGGCGCTCTACGTGCGCCTTTTTCTCACAGTCAGCACACCGGTACCTGAAGCGCATCAGGAGGCGGCGCGCGCGCAAGGCCGGGCCCGCTTTGAGCAGTTCATCGAACAGCTCGGCCGCCATCTGCTGCGCGGCCGCAGCCTGGTAAAGGAAGTGTTCGAGGAAATCGCGCCCAACCAGCACCAGTTCTTCGGCCCGCAGGAGCAAGCGGCTGCGACGTTGGCGCAGGAAGCGGCCCAGGAGCCGGGAGGCTCGACGTGAGCATCATTGGCACCATTGCGCCCGCGCAGGAATCCGCCGGCGTGCAGTCCATGGATCGGCGCGTTCGCATGCTGCGCACCGCCATGGGTCCGGACATACAGAAAGCATTGAGCGATCCGGACGTGGTCGAGGTCATGCTCAACCCCGATGGATCCTTGTGGGTGGATCGGCTGGGCAGCGGCCGCCAACCACTGGGGGTCAGCCTCTCCTCACTCGATGGCGAACGCATCATCCGCCTCGTGGCCGCGCACGTGCGCGCCGAAGTGCATGCAGGCAAGCCCCTGCTGAGCGCGGAGCTGCCGGAGACCGGGGAGCGTTTCGAGGGTGCCCTACCGCCTGTAACACCGGGGCCGGTATTCGCACTGCGCAAGCGCGCCGTCGGCCTGATCCGGCTCGACAAGTACGTGATGGACGCCATCCTGACGCCGGCGCAGGCCGCATTCCTGCGTGCCGCGGTAAGGCAGCGCAAGAACATCCTGATCGCTGGCGGCACCAGCACCGGAAAAACCACGCTTGCCAATGCCCTGCTCGAGGAAATCGCCGCCACGGGCGATCGCGTGATCGTTTTGGAGGACACCGTGGAGCTTCAATGCACGGCGCGCGACCACGTGCCACTGCGCACCCGCGCAGGCGTGGTTACCATGACCGAACTCGTGCGCTCGACGCTGCGCTTGCGGCCCGACCGGATCGTCGTGGGCGAGGTGCGCGGACCCGAAGCGCTGGACCTCCTCAAGGCCTGGGGCACCGGACATCCGGGAGGTATTGCCACCGTTCATGCCGGTTCGGCCGAGGGTGCGCTGCTGCGACTCGAACAACTGATCCTCGAGGTTGCGCTAACGCCGCCCCGCGCCCTCATCGCCGAAGCCGTAAACGTCATTGTCTACATCGCCGGCCGCGGCCATGCCCGTCGCGTGCAGGAAATCGCGCGCGTGGTGGGTTTTGACAACCGTGGCTACCAGCTCGATGGCGGGCTGGCGTCCTCGCCTGTACCCGTTCCATCACCGCCTGGAGATCCGACATGACGCTTTCGCGTATTTCCGCAGATCCGTTTGCCCAATCCGTCCGGCTTTACTGCGCCGGCGGGCACCTCATCGTCCTTGCACTGCTGCTGTGCCTCGCTCTATCGGCGCACGCAGCCGGCTCCAACATGCCATGGGAAGCGCCACTGCAATCGGTGCTGGATTCGATTCAGGGGCCGGTGGCCCGAATCATCGCGGTGATCATCATCATAGCCACCGGGCTCACGCTTGCCTTCGGTGATACCAGCGGGGGTTTTCGCAAACTGGTCCAGATCGTCTTCGGCCTTTCAATCGCGTTCGCCGCGTCCTCCTTCTTCCTGACCTTCTTCAGCTTCACCGGCGGGGCGGTAGTGGCATGAGCGCGCCAAATACCGACACAACTGCGAACGCAACTACGGGCGCCCCAGGCTTCGAGGTTCCGCTGCACCGCTCGCTGACGGAGCCCATCCTGCTGGGCGGTGCCCCGCGCACCGTGGCCATTGCCAACGGCACCTTGGGCGCCGCGGTCGGGCTCGGCCTGCAGCTCTGGCTGCCCGGGCTCGCGCTTTGTCTAGTCGGGCATTGCCTTGCCGTCTGGGGCGCTCGCCTGGACCCGCAGTTCATGTCTGTATTCGGGCGCCACCTCAAGCACGGCGCGCTGTTGGACGTGTAAGGGCGTTGCGATGATGAACCTCGCCGAATACCGCAAGCGCCCTGCACTGCTGGCTGACTGGTTGCCATGGGCCGCTCTGGTCGCGCCCGGCATCGTACTCAACAAGGATGGGGCGTTCCAGCGCACCGCGCGCTTTCGTGGGCCGGACCTGGATAGCGCGACGCAAGGCGAATTGATTGCCACGTCAAGTCGGCTCAACAACGCGCTGCGCCGGTTCGGCTCCGGCTGGGCGCTGTTCGTGGACGCCGAGCGGTGCCCAGCCGCAGGCTACCCGCAATCGGTATTCCCCGAGCCACTGTCCTGGCTGGTCGATGAAGAGCGGCGCGCCGCCTTCGACCAGGAAGGCAGTCACTTCGAGAGCGCGTACCACCTGACGCTGCTGTACCTGCCGCCGGAGGAATCGCAGGTGCGCGCGGCAAAGTTGCTCTACGAGAACACCCAAGCCGAAGGTATCGACTGGCGCGAGCGGCTCGAATCGTTCCAATCCGAGTGCGAACGATTCTTCGACCTGCTCGTTGGGGTGATGCCCGAGATCACCTGGCTCAGTGATGAAGAGACGCTGACCTACCTGCACGGCTGCGTATCCACGCGTCAACATCCAGTGACCGTGCCCGAGGTACCCATGCACCTGGATACATTGCTGGCCGATGAGCCGTTGACGGGCGGTCTTGCGCCAATGCTGGGCACACAACACCTGCGCGTAGTGTCAGTGCGCGGCTTTCCGACTTCAACCTGGCCGGGACTGCTCGATGACCTAAACCGGCTAGGCTTTGCCTACCACTGGAGCACGCGCTTCCTGTGCCTGGAAAAGGCCGAAGCGGAGCGCGAACTCGGCCGGCTGCGCCGCCAGTGGTTCGCCAAGCGCAAAAACATCGTTGCGCTGCTGCGCGAGACGATTTTCCAGCAGGAAAGTCCGCTCGTCGACTCGGATGCCTCCAACAAGGCGATGGACGCCGACGCCGCCCTGCAGGAGCTTGGCGCCGATCAGGTGGCGTATGGCTATGTCACGGCGACCATAACGGTACTGGATAGGGATCCGACCACCGCCGACGAGCGGCTGCGCGCGGTGGAGCGGACCATCCAAAGCCGCGGCTTCGTGACGATCGCCGAAACCTTGAACGCGGTCGATGCCTGGCTGTCGTCGATCCCGGGTCACGCCTATGCCAATGTCCGCCAGCCCATCATCTCTACCTTGAACCTGGCGCACCTGATGCCGGTTTCAACCGTGTGGGCAGGCCCGCAGCGCAATGCACACCTCGACGGGCCGCCGCTGATTCTGACCCGCACCGACGGCACAACGCCGTTTCGCCTGGTCACACACGTCGGCGATGTGGGACACACGCTGGTAGTCGGCCCCACGGGTATGGGCAAGTCCGTGCTTCTTGCAACGATCGCGATGCAGTTCCGGCGCTACGCCGGCTCGCGCATCCTCGCCTTCGACATGGGGCGCTCGATGCGCGCCACCATCCTTGGCCTGGGCGGCGAGCACTATGACCTGGGAATGGAGGGTGCGATCGCCTTCCAGCCGCTGGCGCGCATCGACCAGGACGGCTATCGCGCTTGGGCTGCCGAATGGATCGAAGGGCGCCTGATGGTTGAGGGCATTGCCGTGGGCCCAAGCGAGAAGGATGCCGTTTGGTCGGCCCTTGCGAGCCTCGCGAGCGCACCCGTCCAACAGCGCACCATGACCGGGCTGTCGGTGCTTCTGCAATCGAACATGCTGCGCCAGGGCTTGCAACCCTACGTGCTGGGCGGCGCGCACGGGACGCTCCTCGATGCCGACCATGACCGGCTCGGCAACGCTGCCGTGCAAGGCTTTGAAATGGAAGATCTGATGCACAGCAAGGCTGCGGTGTTGGCCGTGCTGCGCTACCTGTTCGCCCGCTTCGAGGAACGTTTTGACGGTGCGCCGACGCTGCTCATCCTCGACGAGGCCTGGCTGTTCCTCGACGACCCGGTGTTTGCCGCGCGCATCCGCCAGTGGCTCAAGACCCTGCGCAAGAAAAACGTCTCGGTAATTTTCGCGACCCAGTCCCTGGCGGACATCAAGGACTCCACGATAGCCCCGGCCATCGTGGAGAGTTGCGCGAGCCGCATCTTTCTGCCCAACCCGCAGGCGCTTGAACCGCAGATTCGCACCATCTACGAAGGCTTCGGGCTCAACGGCCGGCAGATCGAGATCGTCGCCTCCATGCAGCCCAAGCGCGACTACTACTACCAGTCCCGGCTGGGTAACCGGGTCTTCGACCTGGGGCTGGGCCCCGTGGCGCTGGCCTTCGCCGGCGCCTCGAGGCCGCAAGACCAGCGCGACATTGATGCGGTGTGTGAAGCGTTATGCGATGCCCTGTGGACTCGCGACCCGGATTTCGCCGGCGCCTGGTTGCGCCACCGCGGCCTGGCCTGGGCCGCGGATCTGCTCCCGAACTTCCCGTCCCCAACATCTACAACAAAGGAGAACCTGCCGTGAAGAAGACCTTGTTTACTGCAGCAACCGCATTGCTCGTCTCTTTGCTTCCCGCTGCGCACGCACAGTGGGCCGTGATCGATGCGTCCAATCTCGTGCAAAACACGATGACGGCAGCGCGCACGCTGGAGCAAATCAACAACCAGGTCCTCCAGCTTCGCAACGAGGCGCAGATGCTCATCAACGAGGGGCGCAATCTGCGCAGCCTTGATTTCAGTTCGCTGGCGCAGCTGCGTGCGACTCTCGCCACCATCGATCTTTTGATCCAACAGGCGCAGGGCCTGGCGTTCAGCGTCTCACAGCTGGATTCGGACTTTGCGCGCCTGTACCCGAATGCCTATGGCACAAGCATCAGCGCCAACCAGATGGCAGTCGACGCGCAAACGCGCTGGCAAAACTCGGTCGATGCCCTGCACACCGCAATGCGCCTGCAGGCCCAGGCGGTCCAGAACATCCCCTCGGACGAGACTACGTTGTCGAGTCTCGTCAATCAGAGCCAATCCGCGATTGGCCAACTGCAGGCAACACAGGCGACGAACCAGTTGCTCGCCCTGCAGGCCAAGCAGGCGATGCAGGAGCAGCAGCTTCGCGTAACGCAGGACCGTGCGGCCGCGCTGGAACTGGCGCGAACGACTTCAGCGCAGGCACGCTCGACCGAGGTGCGCGTGCGCTTTCTCGGTAACGGCACGAGCTATACGCCGCAGACCGTCAATTTCTACGGCAACTAGGGAACAGCACCATGAGGCAACTTCTGCTCGTGATCGCGTGTGCTCTCGCGCTTGCAGCCTGCGGCAAGTCCTCACCTGCGGATAGCGCCGAATCGCTCGCAGCGAATCCCGATCGACTCAAGGAAGTAATGCGTCAGTGCAAGGCGGATCGCGCCAAAATCGGTGAAGCCACCTGCTCGGCCGCGAGCTTGGCCTGGCGCAAGCGCTTCATGGGCGATGGCAAGCCCAGGTACAGCCCGCAGCCAGGGCACGAGGGCTGACCATGGGCGACCTGTCGGTCATCGACCAGTTCCTCGGCGTCTTCTCCCGGTACATCGATTCGGGCTTTGGTCTGCTCGGCGGCGAGGTTGCGTTCCTGACCGCCACGCTGGTGGTGATCGACATGACACTGGCCGGTCTATTCTGGGCCATGGGTGGCGAGGACGTGATCGGCCGCCTGATCAAAAAGACGCTCTACGTCGGCGCGTTTGCGTACCTCATTGGCAACTTCAACACGCTGGCCGGCATCGTGTTTCGCTCGTTCGCAGGCCTGGGTCTCCTCGCGTCGGGGTCGACCCTGACGCAAGCCCAACTCCTGCAACCGGGACGACTTGCGGCCGTCGGTGTCACCGCTGCAAATCCAATCCTGCAGCAGATCGGTGTTCTCTCGGGTTTCCCTGACGTTTTCCTGAACCTCGACAGCATCGTCGTGCTGTTCATCGCCTGGCTGGTCGTGATCGTGAGCTTCTTCGTGCTTGCGGTCCAGCTTTTCGTAACGCTGCTGGAGTTCAAGCTGACCGCGCTCGCCGGCTTCGTCCTGGTCCCGTTTGCGCTGTGGAACAAGACCGCATTTCTGGCCGAACGCGTGCTTGGCAACGTCGTGTCCTCAGGCATCAAGGTCCTGGTGCTGGCGGTGATTGTCGGCATAGGCTCGGGCATCTTCGGTCAGTTCCAGACGCCGCCGGGCGCTGACCCGTCGCTCAATCACGCGCTGGCAATCATGCTGGCCTCGCTGGCACTGTTCGGCCTGGGCATCTTCGGCCCGGGAATCGCGACCGGGCTGGTATCCGGTGCGCCGCAGCTCGGAGCCGGTGCGGCCGCCGGAACCGCTTTGGGTGCCGCGGGGTTGGCAGTCGCCGGCGGCGCTGCGGTCGCCGCAGGCGCGCGCGTCGCGCCTGGAGCAGCGCGCTTGGCCATTGGCGGTGTGCTCTCTGCTACCCGCTCCGCGTCTGCAATGGCGAGTGGTGCGAAGTCGGCGTACCAGTCTGGCGCTGCCGCCTCGGGTGCGGGCGGCCTGCGCGGGGCCGCAGCCGGCCTGGCGAACGTGGCAAAGAGTGGGGCCGGTGCGATCGAGCAGCGCGTGACGGCGGGCGCAAGGGCAGTCAAGGATCGCGTGGCATCTGCCGTATCCGCCACAGCGTCTGCATCCGCATCCAAAGCGCCAGCGACGCAAAGTGCTTCTGCGTCTGCACCAACCGAAGCGCCGGCCTGGGCGCAGCGCCTGCAGCGCAACCATCGTCTCGCAGAGGGCGCCTCGGTTTCCGCCCACGTGCTGCGCTCATCTGACCACGGCGGCGGCGGTGCCAGTCCCAGCCTCAAAAACGACACGACCGATTAACGATCCGGAGTAATCACCATGCGATTTAAACGACCCCAGGTGCGGTACTCGAACACCCCAGCTCCGGTTACCCCGTACCAGGCCGCCGCGCAGGTCTGGGACCAGCGCATCGGCAATGCACGCGTACAGGCGCACAACTGGCGTGTCATGGCCTTCGGTTGCGTGGCCCTTGCGTTGCTGATGGCCGGTGGGCTGCTCTGGCGCTCGGCGCAGTCCATCGTGACGCCATATGTCGTCGAGGTGGACAACGCCGGGCAGGTGCGCGCCGTGGGGGAAGCGGCAACGCCGTACAAACCCACCGATGCACAGATTGCCTACCACCTGGCGCGCTTCGTCACCGACGTACGGTCACTCTCAATCGATCCGATCGTGGTGCGACAAAACTGGCTCCAGGCCTACGACTATGCGACCGACCGGGGCGCAGCGACGCTCAACGATTACGCGCGGACCAATGATCCCTTCGCCCGCGTCGGCCAGAACTCCATCGCGGTAGATATCACCAGCGTCGTGCGTGCCTCAGATAACTCGTTCCAGGTGCGCTGGGTCGAGCGCAGCTATGCGAACGGTTCACCCTCGGGCACCGAGCGCTGGACAGCCGTTTTCTCCATCGTGCTGCAGCCGCCGCGCACCGAAGAGCGGCTGCGCCGCAACCCGCTGGGCATCTACGTCGACGCCATCGCCTGGAGCCGTGAATTCGAAGCAACGAATCCAGCAAACGCAGGAGCCACGAAACCATGAAAACACCGTTTCGTACTTACGCCTTTCCGGTGATCCTGATCGCGACAATCGCAACGGTCACGGGCTGCGCAACGCAGGGCGAACCGCCCCCGACCATTTCACTCGATGAACCGGTCGCGGCGCACCCACTGCCGGAGGTGCCCAAGCCTCTCGAAGTGGTCGAGGTACCAAAACCTCTGCCATTGCCCGGACAGTTAATGCCGCTGCCGGCGCAAGCCAAAGCGGTCACGGAACCCTTTGATGAGAAGGTGCGGGTCTCGCGCGCCAACGAGGAGGCGCGCGTGCCGCCGACCAGCGAGGGTTTTGTGAATGCGATCCAGGTCTGGCCCTATGCCGATGGGGCCCTGTACCAGGTCTACGCCAGCCCTGGCCGCGTGACCCTCATCGCCCTGCAGCAAGGCGAGGAACTGGTGACGGTCTCCGCCGGGGACACAGCGCACTGGATCGTCGGCGACACCGTCAGCGGCGCAGCCGCGAGTCAACGCGTGAACATCCTCGTAAAGCCCACGCGCGTGGGGCTAAATACCAATCTCGTCATCACCACGAATCGCCGCACCTATCTGCTTGAACTCTTGTCAACGCCGCAGACCTGGATGGCTTCCGTGTCCTGGGACTATCCCAGGGACCGCATGCTGGCCCTGCAAAAGCAAGCCCAAATTGCCCAGGCGGCGGCACCGGTCGATGCGAGCCTGTCGCTCGAACAGATCCGCTTTCGCTACGCGATCACGGGCGATAGCCCGTCATGGCGGCCGGTGCGTGCTTTTGATGACGGCGCACACGTGTACGTCCAGTTTCCCGACGGCATCGCACAGGGGGAACTGCCGGTGCTTTTCGTAATTGGGCAAAAGGGCGACGGTCAGCTCGTTAACTACCGCTACCGTGCGCCGTATTACATCATCGATCGCCTGTTCGGTGCGGCCGAACTGCGGCTTGGAGGGGATAAGGCGATCGTCGTGCGCATAGAGCGCACCGATGGCGTTGGCAGCACAGCGCGAGGCAACTGAAAATGGGCACGCCCGCTACACCGCAGACAGCGTCGCAAGCGCCAGCATCGCCAACGCCAAAGGTCGATCCAGAGACGTTGCGGTTACGGGCCAGACCCCGCCCGGTCACAAGGTTGAACCGGCGCATGCTCGTCGTGTTTGCAGGGGCGCTGGGCGCAACCGTTCTCCTTGCAACGATGTGGTCGCTGCAACCGCGTAAGCGGGCAAAAGAAGCTGCGATTGAGTTGCACAACGTGGATCGCGTGTCTCGGCCCGAGAATCTGGACCAGTTGCCCACCGACTACTCCAAGATGCCACCGCCCAAAACACCTCCGCTACTGGGAGAACCACTGCCCGGCGATCTTGGACCGGCCATCGTTCATGCACAGCGCAACGCGAACGCTGGCGCTGGCACATACAACGATCCATCGATTTATGGAACCCGGCCGCGCGACGCCGAGGAAGCGGCCAAATCCTCGGTGTTCTTCGGTAGCAGCAGTCCCAAGCCGGCACAAGCGAATGAAACATCGGCGTCCACTGCGCCCGCGCAGGTATCAGGCGATCAGCCCTTTAACGCGATCTCTAGTCCGATCGGACCGACGCCGGCCACTGCACCGCCCGCGGACCCGACGGCCATCCAAAGCCGCCAAGACCAGAAGCAGGCCTTCGCCCAGCGTTCTGACGACACCACCACCCGCAATCCCGGAAGCCTGCAGGCACCGGCTTCACCATACGAGGTGATGGCAGGCACCGTTATTCCCGCGGCGCTGGTGACGGGGATCAACTCCGACCTGCCAGGGCAGGTTATCGCAAATGTCACGGAGGCGGTTTACGACACCGCCACCGGGCGCTACCTGCTGATCCCACAGGGCTCCCGGCTGCTCGGCCGCTATGACAGCCAGGTCGCCTTCGGGCAACGGCGCGTGCTGCTGGTGTGGACACGCCTGATCCTGCCAGATACCTCGTCGATTTCGCTAGACCGGCTGCCGGGAATTGACCCGGCCGGCTACGCCGGGCTGGAAGACGGTGTCGATTGGCACTGGGACCGGATCCTGGCGGGAGCAGCGCTGTCAACACTATTGGGCGTCAGCTCCGAACTCGCTACTTCGAACACCGGTGCCGGCAACGGCAATGTCGTAATCGCTACACGCAACAGCGCGCAGGACACGGCCAACCAGGTCGGGCAGGAGATAACCCGCCGCAACTTAAGCGTGCAACCGACGCTGACGATTCGGCCCGGTTTCCCGATGGACGTAATGGTCAACAAGGACCTGGTGCTGCGGCCCTATCAACCGCTGTTCTTCCAGAGAGGGGCATTGCAATGAACGCCTCTGCAACGAAGCTGCGACTGGGGCCACTGCCTAAGAGCTTATCCGTAAATTAGATATAATGCCAGTCCGAGCCGCTCCTTCGACGCGGCGACGGACTGACGGGACAGGTGGAGAAGAAAAGTCGAGTTGAGTCATGGGCCGTGACGGACGAGTTTTGGCGGCGGGTCGAGCCGCTGATTCCGGTGCGAGAGCGTGCTACGGATAAGGAATACGTGCGCAAGCCTGGAGCTGGGCGAAAACCGAAATCGCCCCGGCTCATCTTTGAGGCCATCGTGTATGCCCTGCGCACGGGTTGCCAGTGGAAGGCCTTGCCGAAGGAGCGGTTCGGTAGCGCCAGCGCCGTGCACGCGCGGTTCCTTGAATGGGAGCGTGCCGGGGTGTTTAGGAATCTTTGGGAAGCCGGCCTTGCTGAGTATGACGACCTGGAGGGCATCGCATGGCGGCAGTTGGATGCCGTGTTGAGCGCCATCATGGTTGCGAGGATCAATCCGGACCAGCGCCGCTCAATGCACCTGTGCGCTGACGCCGGCTACCGGGGGCGCCCGGCCAACGACGTCATCGAGGCACATCGGTACATTGCCCACGTCGCCAGTCGGCACCAGGAGCACGAACGGAAGCAGCGGGACCCAAGGAAGAAACCGCGGCGATGGGTGGTTGAAGTTGCGCATAGCTGGTTCACCCGCTTTCGCAAATTGCTGGTTCGCTACGAGAAGCTTCATCGCAGCTACATGGCGTTGAATCACCTTGCCGCCGCCATCATTGCCTTCCGGAAGGTTCCAGGAAGCCAAAACATTATTTACGGATAAGCTCTAAGGCCGGGCCGGTGAAGCTGACTATCGCGCTGACGGCGGCACTGAAGGACGACTTGGAGCGTTACGCCGCACTGCATGCGCAGACCTACGGCGAACCGGTCGATGCAGTTACCCTGATTCCGCACATGCTTGAAGCCTTCATGGCCCGCGATCGCGGCTTCAGCAAGAGCCGTATGAAGTAATTCACTATCGGATATCGGATCTAGAAATGGGGCCGGGAGGCGAATTTTTGATGCCAAGGGGCCTCCATTCCCGGGCGGCCATCGCCTATCAAATTACGCCAACACTAGACCTACGCCAAGCCGCCGAACTCCTGCATCTGCACGAGCACACGGTAGAGGCGTGGGTGCGCCTTGGTAAACTGCCGGCGCACAAGGTCGGGAAACGCTGGCTCTTCTTAACCGAAGAGCTTTTGGACTGGATCGGCGATCAGCCGGGGAACAAATGCCACTCTACAAGCGCGGTTCAATTTACTGGGTACAGTTCGCCATCGAAGGCCGCCCGAAGGTTAGGGAATCTACTCGAACCGAAGACAAAGCCCAAGCCCAGGAGTACCACGACCGCCGAGCCGCGGAACTTTGGCGAGCCCGCAACCTCGGCGAACGTCCTAGAGTTGCATTCGCGGACGCCGCTGCCAACTGGCTAGAGGGGTACTCCGCCGACAAGAAGAGCCACGACGATGACAAGCTG
>Ga0209415_10013165_pt1 | contig 13671 bp, 12 predicted proteins | sample PeaSoiSIISIP2007_FD_187696 | JGI IMG/M metagenome (GOLD analysis project Ga0209415, IMG submission 187696) | Peat soil microbial communities from Weissenstadt, Germany - SII-SIP-2007 (SPAdes) (version 2) | ecosystem: Environmental > Terrestrial > Soil > Wetlands > Peat | place: Germany... | reverse complement strand
GTGCGAGCGCCTCATCCTCCTGAATGTATTCCTTGTATTCACTGAGCGTGGTGGCCGCGACCATCCGGATTTCGCCGCGCGCCAGCACCGACTTGAACACGTTCGCCGCATCCGAGGGTGCGCCGAGCGCCGATCCGGCACCGACCATGGTGTGCGCCTCGTCGACGAACAGGATCAAGCTCGGCCGCTCCTTCAGCTCGCGGATGACGTTCTGGATACGATCTTCGAACATGCCGCGCAACATGGTCCCGGCGACCATGCTGTTCATCTGCAGGTTGACCACCTGGCAGTCTCGAAGACGTACCGGCACGCTTTCAGGCTCGAACTCGATGCGGCGCGAGAGGCCTTCCACAATTGCCGTCTTGCCGACGCCCGGCTCGCCGATGAGCATCACTGAATTGGCGCGCTCGCGGTGGCAGAGAATCTCGAGAACCTGCTGGATCTCCTTGTCGCGACCGTACACCGGCGGCAACTTGTCCTGACGCGCAAGCAAATTGAGATTCGTGGCGAAATGCTTGAGAAAGGGCGGCAGCTCGAACCGCTTCTTCAGCCGCTCCTCGCGGAGCTCCATGTCGCGCATCCGTGCAGTCAGCCGGTTGGTGAGTACGTCGCGCTCGACGCCGTGGCGCCTCAGAATCAACACTGGGACGCCCTGCGTCTCCTCGAAGACCGCGGAGAACAGATCGACCGCCTCGATGTTCTGCCGGCCCGCACGGCTCGCATGGTGCAGCGCCAGCTTGAAGACAAGCTTGGTCGCAGGCGACACACGGAGCTCGCGGCCGGCAAACGACGCCGTCATGTGCAGATGCTCTTCGATCGCCTGAAGAATCGCATAAGGGTTCAGGTCGACGTCGTGCATGATGGCGGCGAACATGTCCCATTCGACCTGGGCGAACGCCAGGAAGATGTGCTCGTTGGTCAGGAGCGCGTGCTCGCGACGTTGGGCCTCCTCGCTCGCGCGATCGATGATGCGCTGCGCGGTTTCTCCGATTTTGGCTGGCGAGATGTCAAGTTCGTCTACATGCACGGTCGGCCTCCGTCAGCTTGGCGTGGAGCAAAATACACGCCAGTACGGCTCACTACAGAGGATGGGCGGCCGTGCACGTGCAACCGGCTGTCAACCAATGAGTTGTCCTCCGATCGAGCGACCGCACCGAAGAGCGTGGCCTGCCGACCACCCACCTAAGTGGAACGGCGATGACCCGTCCCTGTCTACTGACGGCCCGGGTAAGAAGAGCGCCCGAACGCGCGCCTCGGTCGGTGGATCCGTGCTGAAGAGACCAAACATGGCGCCTCTATTTTAGAGACGCACGGCCGGCGCGTTGGGGTCTGAGGTCGGCGGTATAATTCGGTCATGCTGGGTGCCTTTCTCGTCGCGGGCTCGATGCTGTCGTCCCAGGGTCAGCCCGTGCCGCAGCCATTCCCGCGGCCCGGGTCGCAGGCGGTCCAACCGCCCCCGCCCGCTCCGCCACCAACTCAGCCGCCCGCGGCAGCGGCACCGCGCGGGACGGACACGACCGCGGCGCCGACCGAGGCCATGCTCGGTGTGCCGATCTTTCCCGGCGCGCAGTTCCTCACCTCCTACAACGCCGGACGCGGCCAGCGGTACTACATCTTCGGATCGGCCGCGTCGTTCGTGGATCTGGTCACGTACTACCGGGCGGTACTCAAGCAGAAGGGCGAGCTCGTTTACGATGTTCCGGCGACGCACGAATTCGACGTGGGGAAGTTCAACGACGAGACGATGGCGTTCCCGCCGGGCGTGACGATCAAGGATTTTCAGTCGGACATCTCACAGGGCTTTCCAAATCCGAGACCGGGCGGCCAGCCGGCGCGGTTTCCCACGATCATTCAGATAGTGCCAGTCGCGGGAAAGTAAATCAGCTCCTCACATACAGCTCTTTACTCTTCAGGAACTCCGTCGACTTTTCTTCCATTCCCCGCCTGGCCTCTTCCCTGACCTGCTGGGTGAGCTCCATGCTGCAAAACTTCGGACCGCACATCGAGCAGAAGTGCGCCACCTTGGCGCCGTCGGCCGGAAGCGTTTCGTCGTGGAACGCGCGCGCCGTCACCGGATCGAGCGAGAGATTGAACTGATCCTCCCACCGGAACTCGAACCGCGCCTTCGACAACGCATCGTCCCATGCGCGGGCGCGCGGATGGCCCTTCGCGAGATCGGCCGCATGCGCGGCAATCTTGTACGCGATCACGCCGGCTTTCACGTCGTCGCGACCGGGCAGCCCGAGGTGCTCTTTCGGCGTGACGTAGCAGAGCATGGCGGTGCCGTACCAGCCGATCATGGCCGCGCCGATCGCCGACGTGACGTGGTCGTAGCCCGGGGCGATATCGGTCGTCAGCGGGCCGAGCGTGTAGAACGGCGCCTCGTCACACCATTCGAGCTGCTTCTCCATGTTCTCCTTGATGAGGTGCATGGGAACGTGCCCCGGCCCTTCGTTCATCACCTGTACGTCGTACTCCCATGCGATCCGCGTCAGCTCGCCCTGCGTCTTGAGCTCAGCGAACTGCGCCTCGTCGTTGGCGTCGGCAACCGACCCTGGACGCAGTCCGTCGCCGAGCGAGAACGAGACGTCGTAGGCGCGCATGATCTCGCAGAGCTCGCGGAAATGCGTGTAGGTGAAGTTCTCCTGGTGATGCGCCAGGCACCACTTCGCCATGATCGATCCGCCGCGCGACACGATGCCGGTCAGGCGACGGGCGGTCATTGGGACGTACCGGAGCAGCACGCCGGCGTGAACTGTGAAGTAGTCCACTCCCTGCTCGCATTGCTCGAGGAGGGTGTCTCGATACATTTCCCAGGTGAGGTCCTCCGGCCGGCCGCCAACTTTCTCCAGGGCCTGGTAAATCGGCACCGTCCCGATGGGGACGGCGGAATTCCGGATGATCCACTCCCGCGTCTCGTGAATGTCTCTGCCGGTCGACAGGTCCATGACCGTGTCGGCGCCCCAGAGCGTCGCCCATCGCAGCTTCTCGACCTCCTCCTGGATCGACGAGGAGACTGCCGAGTTGCCGATGTTCGCGTTGATCTTCACCAGGAAGTTGCGGCCGACGATCATCGGCTCGAGCTCGAGGTGGTTGATGTTGGCAGGGATGATGGCGCGTCCGCGCGCGACCTCGTCGCGAACAAACGTCGCGGGCCGTCCCTCGCGGACGGCGACGAATTCCATCTCGGGGGTGATCTCGCCCTTACGCGCGTAGTGAAGCTGCGTCACACAGACGTCGGTTCGCCGGCAGCCGACCCACTGCTCGCGCAGCTTGGGAAGACCGGCCGTGACGTCGTGATCCTGCGGGCCGCTCGTATCGTATACGCGGAGCGGCGGCTCCTCGCCTCCCAAGACGATCTCGCGCATCGGTACGCGGACGCCTTGCGGACCGTCGACGTGAATCTTTTTCGAGTTGGGAAACGCTGTACCAAACACTGACATCCCGCTCTCTAGCGCGGTGAGCCGTCTCCATTGACCGGGGCTCAGCCGCCCTGCCCCTGCCGGGAACACCTGACTATACCGCGAATTTGATCATTGGTGAGTTGGTAATCGGGTCACGCTTCGCCTCGTGCGCCGCCTGCCCCGGCAAGCTTACTCGAGCTTTCGCAGAATGAAGCATTTCAAGTAGTAGGTCTCGGGAACGCCCAGCAGCACCGGATGGTCACGTCCCTGCATTCGCTTCTCGACGACCGTCACGTGAACCTCGGCATCGACGGCCGCCTCGTAGACGATCTCGGCGAAGGCGGCCTCGTCGATGTTGTAGGAGCAGCTGCACGTCACGAGCGTGCCGCCCGGATTCAGCAGTTTCATCGCGCGGAGATTGATCTCTTTGTATCCGGTCGCCGCCTTCGAGACCGATGCCTTGTTTCTTGCGAACGCAGGCGGATCAAGCACGATCGTATCGAACCGCTCGCCGAGGCGCTCGAGGCCGCGCAATTCGTCGAAGACGTTGCCGACGCGCGCGTCGACGGCCACGCCGTTTCGCGCTGCATTCGTCCTCACGCGGGCGACCGCGTCTTCCGAGACGTCGATGGCAATCGTTTCCTGACATCGACGCCCGAGCAGGAGCGCGAAACCGCCGTTGTAGCTGAAACAATCGAGGAGTCGCCCCCGCGCGTAGGTGGCGGCGGCCGACCGGTTTTCGCGCTGGTCGAGAAACAACCCTGTCTTCTGGCCGTTCCGCAGATCGACGTCGTACTCGAGACCCGCCTCGGTGACGCCGACGGTTTCAGGAACCTCGCCAGAGAGAACCTCCACTCGTTGCGGGAGCCCCTCCAGCAGACGCGTGCGCGGATCGTTGCGAGCGAGAATCCCGCGCGGGTGCAGCAGCTCGTTCAGCCGCGAGACCACGGCGGGCATCAGCCGATCCATCCCCTGCGACAGCGTCTGAACCACAAGGTAGTCAGCATACCGATCGACGACAAGCGACGGCAGCAGGTCGGCTTCACCGTGCACGAGTCGGCAGGCGGTCGCGTCGATGGCGAGCGTTTCGCGAAACGCAATGGCGGCCGCGATGCGCCGGCCGATGAGCGCCTCGTCGGCACGCTCCTCGCCGTACGCCAGTATGCGCAGGGCGATCTGCGACTTGCTGCTGTACATCGCGTGCCCGAGCGGTCGTCCGCGCGGACCGCGCACCAGAACGATGTCGCCGGCATCGGCGCGAACGTCCGCCAGATCGGCGCGATAGATCCACGGATGGCCGGTCGCCAGACGCTGCGCGCCCCGCGCCGAGATCACGACCCTCGGATTCATCGTCCAGGCTCCGGGTTCAGGGTTCCGGCTTCGGGTTCACGGTTCATCGTTCATGGTTCCGGGTTCAACGTTCGTCGTCAAGCACCTGAACTTCCGGCACCCATAGTACAATCGCGCTTTGTGCGCATCGCCATCGGTGCCGATCACGCGGGATTTCTGCTCAAAGAGCATCTGAAGCACACGCTCGAGCGCCTCGGACACGTCGTCGACGATCATGGGACTCACAGCGAAGCGCCGGTGGACTACCCGCCGATCTGCGCCGGTGTCGGGCGCGCGGTCGTCGAGCGCCGCGCCGACCGTGGCATCGTCCTCGGCGGAAGCGGCCAGGGCGAGCAGATCGCCGCCAACAAGGTGCGGGGCGTTCGCGCGGCCCTCTGCAACGATCTTTTTACCGCTCGGTTGTCGCGCGAGCACAACGACGCCAACGTCCTCTCGATGGGCGGCCGCGTCGTCGCGTTCGGTCTGGCGGACGAGATCCTGAAAGTCTGGCTCGAGGCGGCGTTCCAGGGCGGACGGCATCAGCAGCGGATCGAGCAAATCGCCGCAATCGAACGGACGTAACGATGGCAACAGACACCAGCACGGCGTCGATGCTGCGCACGCTCGCCGAGATCGATCCCGAGATCGCGCAGGCGGTTCGCGACGAGCGCACGCGTCAGAACAGCGGCCTCGAGCTGATCGCATCGGAAAACTTTGTCAGCCGCGCGATTCTCGAAGCCTCCGGCTCGATCTTCACGAACAAGTACGCCGAAGGCTATCCGGGCCGCCGCTACTACGGCGGGTGCGAGTTCGTCGACGTGGTCGAGCGCGCCGCGATCGCGCGGGCCAGGGCGTTGTTCGGGGCCGATCACGCCAACGTGCAACCGCATTCGGGCGCGCAAGCCAACATGGCCGTGTACTTCACGCTGCTCGAGCCAGGCGACACGGTGCTCGGCATGAACCTCGCGCATGGCGGGCACCTGACACACGGCCATCCGCTCAACTTTTCCGGCAAGCTCTACAGGATCGTGCCCTATGGGGTCCGAAGGTCGGACGAGCGGATCGATTACGACGAGCTCGACCGGCTGGCCGACGAGCACAAGCCGAAGATGATCATCGTCGGGGCCAGCGCCTACCCGCGCGTGCTTGACTTCGCGCGAGTGCGCACGGCGGCCGATCGCGTCGGCGCGGCGGTGATGACCGACATGGCGCACATCGCCGGCCTTGTCGCCGCCGGCGTCCATCCGAGCCCCGTTCCCCACTCTGATTTTGTGACGACCACGACGCACAAGACGTTGAGGGGGCCGCGCGCCGGCATGGTGCTCTGCCGCGAGCAGCACGCCAAGGGTCTCGACAAGACGGTATTCCCCGGCGTGCAGGGTGGACCGCTCGTGCACATCATTGCGGCCAAGGCCGTGTGCTTCAAGGAAGCGGCCGAACCAGCGTTCAAGGACTATCAGCAGCAGATTGTCGCCAACGCGAAGAAGCTGGCGACCGTGTTGTCCAACGCCGGCTTCCGACTGGTCAGCGGCGGCACTGACAATCATCTGATGCTCGTCGACGTCTTCTCCAAAGGCATCACGGGCAAGGCGGCCGAAGCCGCGCTCGGGAAAGCGGCCATCACGGTCAACAAGAACGCGATCCCCTTCGATCAGAACCCGCCGATGGTGGCAAGCGGCATCCGCGTCGGCACGCCAGCGGTGACCACGCGCGGCATGCGCGAGGCGGAGATGGAGATCGTCGGCGATCTCATGACGCGCGCGCTCAAGACGCCGGAAGACGATCGCGCGCTGGCGATGATCCGGATGGAAGTCGAGACCCTGTGCCGGAAGTTCCCTCTGTATCCGGAAGCCTGAGCGAAATCGTCGAAGCGGTCTTCGCGCCCGGCGGCGCGCTGGCCCGCTCGATCCCCGCCTTCGAGGCCCGTTCCGGCCAGGTCGAGATGGCCGCTGCCGTTGCGCGGCGGTTCGAAGCGGGCGGCGTCCTCCTGGCAGAAGCGGGCACCGGCACCGGCAAGACGCTGGCGTATCTCATTCCGGCGATTCTCAGCCGCCAGCGCGTTCTCGTCTCGACCGGCACGAAGAATCTTCAGGAACAGATTTACTTCAAGGACGTGCCGGCCCTCCGCGATACGCTCGGCGTGCCGTTCACCGCCGCGCTGATGAAAGGTCGCTCGAACTACCTGTGCCTGCACCGGCTTGACCAGCTCACGGACTCCGGTAGCGGAGGGCCTTCGGGCGCTCCGGCCCACGAGGTGTTCCTTCCCATGATTCGCGAGTGGTCCGCTCGCACCGACACCGGGGATCGGGCCGAGCTCGAGGATCTGCCCGAAGACATGCCGCTCTGGAACGACGTATCAGCAACCGCCGAGACCTGCCTCGGTACCGAGTGTCCTCGGTACGAGGACTGCTTCGTCACGCGAATGCGGCAGCGCGCCGCCGCTTCGGACGTCGTCATCGTCAACCATCATCTGCTCTGTGCCGACGCCGCTGTGCGACAGAGCGCGTTCGGCGAGGTCATCCCCTCCTGCGCCAATGCGATTGTCGACGAAGCCCACCAGCTCGAAGACGTAGCGACGCAGTATTTCGGCTACAGCGTCAGCAACTACAGACTGGAGGAACTGGCGCGCGACGTCGAACGTCTGGCCGGCCCTTTCATCACGAACACGAGCGCAGGTGCCGAGATCGCGAGGACGGTCGACAGGCTGCGGGATGGCGCGCGCGCCTTCTTCACCGAGCTTGCCTTCGCGCACCGCAGCAGGGATCGGATCCGCGGCGAGGAGCGCGTGCGCGCGACGTGGGCCTCTCTTGCGCAGACGAGCGAAACCGCCGCTGACTTGACCGGCGCGCTGAACCTCGTCGAAGCAAAGCTGGCGCTCATCGGATCAGTTCAACCAAGAGCGGACAGTGCGCCGTCGGACCGACTGAGACCGGACGCCACGACTGCGGCCCGTCGCGCAGACGACCAGCCGGACACCTCCGAGACCGTTGCGGCCTTGGTCCGCCGGGCCGGCGAGCTGCGTGACGAGCTCCGGCTTCTCCTGCGCGCGAGCGATCCCGACTATGTGTACTTCGTGGAGTTCCGCGGTCGCGGCGTCTTCCTTCGAGCGGCGCCGGTGGACGTGTCCGCCATCGTGCGCGAGCTGCTGCTGGATCGGATGCGGACGACGGTTCTGACGTCAGCGACGCTCTCCGTCGATGGTACCTTCGAGTACATCCGGCAGCGGCTGGGCATCACCGAGGCCGAGGAAGTCTGCCTGCCGTCAGAGTTCGACTTCGAGCATCAGGCGCTCATGTATCTCCCGGCGCGCATGCCGGATCCGCGGTCGACCGACTTCGGCATGGCGGCGGCACGGGAGGTCGTCGAGATTCTGAAGCGAACGCACGGCCGCGCGTTTGTGCTCTTCACCAGCTACGCGACCATGCGCGACGTGCGGGCGATCGCGGAGATGGCGCTGGATTACCCGATCTTCGCGCAGGGTGGCGCGCCTCGCACGCAGTTGTTAAAGCAGTTCCGCGAAACGCCGCACGCGGTGCTGTTTGCCACGTCCAGCTTCTGGCAGGGCGTGGACGTCATCGGCGAAGCGCTGAGCTGCGTGATCATCGACAAGCTGCCCTTTGCATCACCAAGCGATCCGGTCACGGCGGCCCGCATCGACGCCATCCGCGAGCGCGGCGGGGATCCGTTTGGCGAGTATCAGGTTCCGCTGGCCATCCTGACGCTGCAGCAGGGCCTGGGCCGACTAATCCGCCATCGCCGCGACCGTGGCATCCTGTCGGTCCTCGACCCGCGGCTGCGCACCAAGGGCTACGGCCGCCGGTTCATCGCCTCGCTGCCGCCCGCGCCGCTCGTCCACGACCTCGGCCGGATTGACGCTTTCTTTTCACGGTGCCCTTCCGAGGCCTGAAACGCGGCCCGGGCCGCGAGCCGCGGCACGAGCGGCCGGGAGCGGGTCCCCACGAGCAGTAAAAAAGGGTAAACTGTCACCCACTAGGCAAGCCTTGTTCTCATAGTTCAGGAGGAGTTCCATGGTTCGCCAAAAGAACGGCCGCCGTCTCGGGTTGATCGTCCTCACGGCATGTGCCGCCCTCGTCCTCGCGCTGCCCGCTGCGGCGCAGACGCTCACCGGCACCGTCAAGGACGCGCAGGGGAACGCCGTCGATGGAGCAAAGATCGTGGTCGAGGATCTGAACAGCGGCCGCAAGTACGAGACGACGACGGGGAAGGACGGCAGTTACGTCCAGGTCGGCATCGCCGGCGGGCAATATCGGATCACCGTCGAGAAGGCTGGTGTCGGAAAAACGTCGCGGATGACCATGCTGAGCGGGGGCCGCGCGAACCGGAGCAACTTCATCCTGGGCGCCAGCAACGATGGAAGCGAGGTGGATCCGAAGACCGCGGCGCTCGCCAAGGATTTCGACGAGGGCATCGCCGCGAGCCGCGCCGGCAATCAGGATGAGGCGATTGCCAAGTTCGAGGCCGTCCTCGCGGCGAAGCCGGCCTGTTCCGAGTGCTACTACAACATCGGATACTCCCAGGCGGAAAAGAAGGCCTACGACAAGGCCGAAGCGGCCTACAAGAAGGCGATCGAGTTGAAAGCGGACTACGCCGACGCGTACAGCGGCCTGGCGAACATCTACAACGCCCAGCGGAAGTTTGACCTGGCGGCCGAAGCCAGCAAGAAAGCCACAGAGGTGGGTAGCGCGGCCTCGACCGCGGCAGGCGGCGCTGGCGGCGGCAGCCCGGACGCGCTCTTCAATCAGGGCGTCATCCTGTGGAACTCCGGGAAGATCGCGGAAGCGAAACAGCAGTTCGAGGCCGTCATCGCCGCCAAACCCGATCATGCCGAGGCCCACTATCAGCTCGGGATGGCGTTGGTCAACGGCGGCGATCTCAAGGGCGCCTCGACCGAATTCAACACATATCTGAAGCTGGCGCCGAACGGCCCCAACGCGGCCCAGGCAAAAGCACTCGTCGCACAGTTGCCGAAATAGCGCCTTCGGGGACCGTCTGCGACCCGTGCCGGAGCGGGGTCCCCAACGCGGCAGCCGCGTTGGGGTGCCGGAGCGGGGTCCCCAACGCGGCAGCCGCGTTGGGGTGCCGGAGCGAGTCTTCGAGCGGCCGCAGCGCGAGCGAGCGGGTGGGGGTCCCCGCGAGCATAGAACATGACTGATCCCGCCGCGCTCCGTGCCCGGCTGGCCGATGTTCGCGACCGCATCGCGAGGGCGGCCGGCCGGGCCGGGCGCGACCCGTCCTGCGTTCGGCTCGTCGCCATTTCGAAGACGTTCAGCGCCGACCATATTCGCGCTGCCGCCGATTGCGGCCAGACCGATTTCGGCGAAAACAAGGTCCAGGAAGCGCTTCAGAAAATGGACGCGACCGCCGACCTGCCGGTCGCATGGCATCTGGTCGGCCATCTGCAGTTGAACAAGGCGCGGAAAGCTGGCGCTCGCTTCGACGTCGTCCACTCGGTGGACGACGCAAGGGTTGCCAGGCGACTCGACGAGGCCGCGACGGCCGCCAGCCGCGCAATCCGATTGCTAGTGCAGGTCGATCTGGCCGGCGAACCGACGAAACACGGCGCGCGGACGGATGAGCTGCTATCGGTCTTTCGTGCCGTCCGCGGTTTGCAAACGGCGCGGTGTGTCGGGTTGATGATGCTGCCGCCCTCTGTCGAAGATCCGGCACAGGCGCGCCCGTATTTCCGCGCGCTCCGCGAGCTGAGGGACGACCTCGTCTCACGCGGCGTGGATGAATCCATGGTGCATGAGCTGTCCATGGGGATGAGCCACGATTTCGAGGTCGCCGTCGAGGAAGGCGCCACCCTCGTTCGCATCGGAACAGCCATCTTCGGGAGCCGGACCTCTGTTTGACCGGAGCGCTGTCGTCCCGAGCGCCCCGAGCCGATAGAGAAAACCAGGAACATCATTCCGGACATTCCGTCCTGGATACGCCCGAGCGCGCCGGCGGCGAGGGCGTCGGCGAGCGGCAGCCTTGAGCCTGCTGCGCCGGGAATGGGGCGCCCCGGCGCCATGAAGAACATCGGGCCCCGCGAGACTACAAAATGAACGTCAGCCCTCTTGATCTCAGACAGCAGCGATTCCGGACCGCGTTCCGCGGCTTTGACAAGATCGAGGTCACGTCGTTTCTGGCAGCCGTGGCCGACGACTACGAGCAGGCGCTCCGCGAAACGGACCGCCTCCGGCAGGATTTCTCACGGATGGAAGCCGTCCTGAACGAGCATCGCGAGCACGAAAGGAACCTGAAGGCCACGCTGATGACGGCGCAGAGGCTGTCCGACGACATCAAGGCGCAGGCCGAGCAGGAAGCCAATCGGATTCTCCGCGAGGCCGAAAGCCGCTCCGATATGCTTCTCGACAAGACGCAGGCGAGGCTGGAGGACATCCAGCGCGAAATCGATGGCCTGCGGCTCAAACGCAAGGACGCCGAAACCACCGTCGAGGCCACGATTCAGACCTTGCGCAACACGCTCGAATTCGTCCGCGAGCAGGAATCGCTGGAGCGCGACGACCGTATCCTCATCCACCGCCCGCGACACGCGGAGGTGGATCAATCGACCGTCGCCGATCGACAGTCAACCGGGACGCGGTAGCGACTCATCCGACCGCTGACTGTGATCCGTGACAGCGCCGCGGGCGTCGAGTTCGACGTCTGCGTCATTCCCCGCGCACGAAAAACGGAGCGCGCCGGCCTGCGAGACGACACCGTCGTCGTTCGCCTGGCAGCGCCGCCAGTCGAAGGCGCCGCCAACGACGCGCTTGTGGAGTGTGTGGCGGAGTGGCTCGGGGTGTCCCGCCGCGCGGTCCGTATTGTCTCCGGCGAGCGAAGCCGCCAGAAGCGTGTCGCCGTGACCGGCGTCACGACCGCGATCGTCCGCGCGCGGTTATCGCGATGACCGTGACAGCTACGGCGCCAAGAACGTGTCGATGTGAAAGGTGAACGGCCAGGGATATTTGAAGCCTGGCGCCAGGTCGATGACGCGTATGTAGGCGCCGTCCACGATGGTGTGATAGTCCGCCATGCGTAACCTGACGTGGTCTTCGGTCACCGGGATGTCGAATTCCGAGGCGAGCTCGACAATGCGCTGCCTGATCTGCTCATCCGACTTGCCCCCGCGGAACTGCGTGACCTGCTGAACCGAGTCCTTGAACCTGTAGTAGGTGACGTACTCGCGCCCCACCCGCCACGTGGCGTTGGCAACGAGCGCGGCGAGAGCCAGCTTGATGACGAGCTTAATCACCGGATCTGGTGGAGCATGCGGTCCCAACGCGTCCGCGTGAAGAAGTGGGCGAATACCGACCCGAAGCTCTTCAGCGTCTCCCCCGCGCTTTCGTCCTGATAATCCTCTCGCCCCGCTTCGTACGACCAGTAGATGACCAGCGCCTTGCCTTTGATGTAATCGCGGGGCAGAAAACCCCAATATCGGCTGTCCTGAGAGTTGTCGCGGTTGTCTCCCATCACGAAGTACTGATTGGCCGGAACGGTGACGGGGCCGTACCGTTCGCGCAAGTCGAACGACGTAGTCTCGTGGAACTCGGATGAGCTGCCCGGAGGCTCCAGGAAGTGGACGTAGGGCTCCTCGAGCGGCTTGCCGTTGATAAAGACCTTCTTCTGCCGCAGCTCCATTGTCTCGCCGGGGAGGGCGATCACGCGCTTGATGAAGTCGCGATCGGGCGCCTCCGGGTATTTGAAGACAACGACGTCGCCGCGATTGACCGCCCCGATTGGCAGCAAGGCGCGCTCGACCGACGATGAGGTCGGACCGAACACAAACTTGTTGACGAGCAGGTGATCGCCAATGAGGAGATTGTTCTCCATCGAGCCGGTTGGAATCTTGAACGCCTGCACGACGAACGTGCGGATGAAGAGCGCCAGGATCACCGCGATGACGATGGACTCGAAGTACTCGCGGACGGTGGACTTCTTGAACGGCTTCGCCATGGTGACAGACGCTGGTAACGTCCTACTCCTCCGTTCCCATTTTGAGCACGGCGAGGAAAGCTTCCTGCGGAATCTCCACGCGGCCGACGCGCTTCATCCGCTTCTTTCCTTCCTTCTGCTTCTCGAGCAGCTTGCGCTTTCGCGAGATATCGCCGCCGTAGCACTTCGCCAGCACATTCTTCCTCAGCGGCTTGACCGATTCCCGTGCGATCACGCGGCTGCCGATCGCCGCCTGAATCGCCACCTCGAACATCTGCCGCGGAATCAGCTCGCGCATCTTGGCCGCGAGAGCCCGACCGCGCTCGTAGGCGGCGTCGCGGTGCACGATGATTGACAGCGCGTCGACCGGATCGCCGTTGACCAGGATGTCGAGCTTGACGAGCGGCGACGGCCAGTAGCCGGTTACATGATAGTCGAGCGACGCGTAGCCGCGCGAAATCGTCTTCAGTTTGTCATAGAAATCGAGGACGACCTCGTTGAACGGCAGCTCGTAGGTGACGAGCACGCGATCCGAGGCCAGATACTCGAGGGTCTTCTGCACGCCGCGCTTGTCCTGACAGAGCTGGAGGATCCCGCCGACGAACTCGGCCGGCGTCAGGATCATTGCCGTGATGACGGGCTCTTCAATGGTCTCGATCCGGCTGGCGTCCGGCAGCTTCGCGGGACTGTCGATCTCCTCCACCACGCCATCGGTTGTCGTCACCCGGTACAACACGCCCGGGGCTGTGGTCACCAGGTCCATGTTGAACTCGCGCTCGAGCCGCTCCTGGACGATGTCCATGTGGAGCAGGCCGAGGAAGCCGCAGCGGAACCCGAAGCCGAGCGCGGCGGAGGTCTCCGGCTCGTAGAAGAACGACGCGTCGTTCAGCCGCAGTTTCTCGAGGGCGTCACGCAGATCTGGATACTCGTGACCCTCCACGGGGTACAACCCGGCAAACACCATCGGTTTCAGTTCTTTGAACCCGGGAAACGGCTC
>Ga0209415_10013164_pt1 | contig 13671 bp, 17 predicted proteins | sample PeaSoiSIISIP2007_FD_187696 | JGI IMG/M metagenome (GOLD analysis project Ga0209415, IMG submission 187696) | Peat soil microbial communities from Weissenstadt, Germany - SII-SIP-2007 (SPAdes) (version 2) | ecosystem: Environmental > Terrestrial > Soil > Wetlands > Peat | place: Germany... | reverse complement strand
GGATTCCGTTGCGCTTCCAGCGAGCGCATCATCCGCGTCTCCACCGGCCCGGGGCAGATCGCGTTGACCCGCACGCCACGGCCGGCCACGTCGGACGAGGCGACCTTGGTCAGGCCGAGCACGCCGTGCTTGGACGCGGCATAGGCCGCCATGCCGGGCACACCGAACAGGCCGGAGGTGGAGGCGGTGTTGACGATCGCCCCCGAGCCCTGGCGCAGCATCACCGGCAGCACGTGCTTCATGCCGAGGAAGACGCCCCGCAGGTTGACCGCGATCACCCGGTCGAACATGTCGTCGTCATAGTCCTGGGTGGGGGCGACCTTGCCCTCGATCCCGGCGTTGTTGAAGAAGCAGTCGATGCGGCCCCAGGCATCCAGCGTGGCCTGCACGTAATGCCGCACATCGGCCGCGCGGCTGACGTCGGCGCGGGTGAACAGCGCCTCGCCGCCCTGCTGGCGGACCACGCCGACGCTGGCCTCGCCGGCGGCTGCATCGTGGTCCACCAGCATGACGCGGGCGCCGCGCGTGGCGAAGCCGAGCGCGGTGGCGCGGCCGATCCCGCCGCCGCCGCCGGTGATCAGGGCCACCTTGCCGGAAAAGTCCATTGGCGTTGTCTCCAGTCAGGACGTTGGGCGCAAAAATCGTACACCTCTCCCGCGCTTGGCGGGAGAGGTCGCGGAGCCCTTGCGACGCGGGTGAGGGTCGTGCCGCGTGCAGCACCCTCACCCTCGGCGCTTCGCGCCTCGCCTTGGTCCGCTTCGCGGCCCAAGCCCGCGAAGAGCGGGAGAGGTGAGTATACGTGGTTTCAGTCTGCGTACACTCGCTCTAGACTGCCGTTCGCGCTCGACTGCGGGAGGACCGGCCGTGCCCTTCGACGCCCTGCTTGCCCCACCGGAACCACGAACGCTGGGGCAGACGCTCGACGATCGCTGCATCGTCCCGGTCGGCTGGGAAAGCCTCGCCGCGCACAAGCAGGCGCAGCTCGCCCGCTACCAGCCGAGCTTCTGGCAGCGCCACGAGGCCTGGCTGCCCATCGCGCTGGTCGGCTCGGTCGGCTGCATGGCGGCCAGCGGCGGCCTGACGCATCAAATCGTGGCCGACGCCTCGCTGCTTTCCTGGTGCCCGACCCTGATCTGGATGAGCTCCTTCGCGCTGCTGATCGTGTTCGGCGTGTTCCGCGTGCGCGCCGGGGCGTATTGGCAGGAGCGGAACGTTCCGGTCGAGGACCTTGGCAGGCTCGGCGTGCCGGCGGAGATCGCGACCACGGCGCGCGCGCTGCATCGCGACGTGCCGGGGTCCGAGTTGGTCCTCGGCGAGCTGATCCAGCAGGAGGTCGTGCTCGACCCCTATCTGATCGTGATGTGCAACAACGAGATGGCCTGCCTCGGCATCTGGGACGACCGGGGTGTCATCGCCTGCGCGGGCTTCGATCCCGCGCAGGCACCATGGCGATCGTACCCGTAGGCACCGACACGTCCGCCGCGCCGCGGCGCATCGTGGTGCTCAACATCCGCGGTGGCGGCGGTTCCCGGGCAACGCGGCTGTGCGCCTATCTCGACGCGCACGAGCCGGACACCGTGGTGCTGACCGAGTGGCGCAATGGCGCCAGCGGCGCGGTGTTCGCCAACTGGGCGACCGGCCGCGGGATGCGTCACGCCGGGCTGGCCGACGGCGGCACCGCGAACGGCGTCTTCGTCGCCTCGAGACACCGCTTCCGGACGGCCAGCGCGACGCCGGCGGGCCAGGGCGCCGGTGTCCTGCTGCTGGCACGCTTCGTCGGCGTGAGTTTGCTGGCCTGCTACTTCCCGCAGCTCAACGAAAAGTCGGTGTTCTTCGACCGGTGCGCGCAGGTGGCACGCCGGCATGGCGCCCGGCCGTTCGTGCTGGTGGGCGATCTGAACACCGGCAACCAGGCCGCCGATCGAAGCGAGGGCGCGGTCAGATACAGTTGCGCCGCCGGCTTCGACGGCCTCTGCGCGCCGGATGGCCTGGTTGACCTGTGGCGGCGGAGCAATGGCGACGCGCGCGAATGGACCTGGCTGTCGCACCGGGGCAACGGGTTTCGCATCGACCATGCGCTGGGCAATGCGCGCTACGTGCGGGCATTCGCGCCGCACTGCCGCTACGACCACAGTGCGCGGACCACCGGGCTGACGGATCACAGCGCGGTGCTGGTCGCATGACCGAAGCGGGGTCACTGCGCCGCCCGGAAACCCGTCGGGCGGCGCTGCTCCTGCCCCCCAACCAGCGGACCAGTTCAGTCCGGCTGGCCCTCGGTGAGGTCAGTCGGTGGACCGTGAGAGGCAATCGCCATCGGAGGGACCGCCGAACGCCGGGATCAACCGAACTGGTCGCGACGCATAGCAGACGCGATTCGCCTGGGCGGCCGGTCCTCGCTGGTGAGGGGACTGCTGGCAAGCAGCTCGCCGAACGTCTGCCTGGTACCGATCCGGCGGTTCCACTCTGCCTCGGAGACCACGATCACCGCCTGCTTGCCGTGGCCGGTGATGCGCTGCGGCCCGTGATCGAAGGCGCGGTCGATGATGTCCCCGAGGTGATTGCGGGCTTGCTGAAGGGGCCACGTCTTCATCGGTTGGCTCGTGTCTGTCAGTACCTCACAGACCTTGGCCTCGTGCTGCGTGAGGTTCAACGCAAAATCCCCGCGTCAGGTTGCCTCCAGCACCCGCACCTCCAGCCGCTTGCCCAAGAGGCGCAACGCGGCCTCGATCTGGCCGATATGGCTGCGGTGGAGCGGGTCGCGCAACCGGCGCACCGCCTTTTCGTCCAGGTCGAGCCGCCGGCCGAGTTCGACGTTGGAGATTCCGGCGGCCAGCATCGCGCCATGGAGAGCCAGCTTCGCGGCGACCAAGGGGGGCACCATCGCGACCGACCGGCCGCGCGCCGGGGAAGGCGTCGGGAGCGGCCTGGCGTCATCGGTGTAGAAGCTCAAGGCCGTCACCAGCGCATCTTCGGCTCGCGCGCGCGCCTCGCCGGCGGTATCGCCCTCGGTGATGGCTTCCGGAACATCCGGAAAGGTCACGGTGAACCCGCCTTCGGTCTGGGGTTCCATGTCGAACGGATAAGCGTAGCGCATCGATCAAACCTCCAAATCTTCCTCGGTCAAACCGAGCTGCTTCAAGATGCCGCGGAACGTGCCGGTCTTCAGGTCGGACGCGTGCCGCGGAACCGTCGAACGCCGGCCGTTGCATCGCACCTTCGTATGACCGCCTCCCTCCGCTATCTCGATTTGCCATCCGCGCTTGGTCGCGAGCCGGTTCAGGCGACGCAGGAGATCAGCGGGTTTCATGACGGAAAACTCGGACATTCATGCCCGCGTGTCAAAGCGATTTGGCGGGCGGCGGAATGACGGTGTCGGCGCGGTGTGAGCACGCGGATAGCAAACCGGGGCGTCGGGCGGACAACGCCCCGGCCCTCCTCGGTGCCTGCGACTCCCCCGGTTTCCACGCGCCCACCCTTGCCAACCGGCCCCTATACGACGATGTAGCGGCCTTGACTGGACCGCAGCGGTCCGGTTTGTTCCCGCTGCAAGATCACACGAGGCCGGCCGCATGTTCATCGAAACCGAAGCCACCCCCAACCCCGCCACGTTAAAGTTCCTGCCGGGGTGCGACGTGATGGGCGCCGGGACCGCGGACTTCGCCGCCCCCGATGCCGCCGCCCGCAGCCCGCTGGCCACCGCGCTGTTCGCGCTGCCGGGTGTGGCGCGCGTGTTCCTCGGCGGCGACTTCATCACCGTGACGAAGGCTGAGGCGATCACTTGGCAGGCGCTGAAGCCGCAGGTGCTCGGCGCCGTCATGGAGCACTTCGTCGCCGGCCGGCCGGTGATCGAGGGCGCCGACGCCGACGCCCCCGACGAGGACGTGGATCCCGAAGACATGGAGATCGTCGCGCAGATCAAGGAGCTGATCGACACGCGGGTGCGCCCGGCGGTGGCCGGCGACGGCGGCGACATCGTGTTCCGCGGCTACCGCGACGGCATCGTGCGGCTGCACATGCAGGGTGCGTGTTCCGGCTGCCCGTCCTCGCGCGCCACGCTGAAGCACGGCATCGAGAACATGCTGCGCCACTACGTGCCCGAGGTGCAGTCGGTGGAACAGGTCGAATTCTGACCGCGCTCCTGCTAGGCTGGCTGCTTCACCGGCCTGGCACAAGGATCAACCGGCATGACGATCGACGCGGCGGGACTCGACCTGCTGTTCCGCGAGGCGCGTACCCACAACAAGTGGCACGAAGACCCGGTCTCCGACGAGACGCTGCACGAGCTGTATGAGCTGCTGAAGCAGGGACCGACCTCGGCCAACTGCTCGCCGGCGCGGTTTCTGTTCCTGCGCACGAAGGAGGCCAAGGAGCGGCTGGCCCCGGCGCTGTCGTCGGGCAACCTGGCGAAGACGATGGCGGCGCCGGTGACCGTGATCGTCGCCTACGATCCGAAGTTTTATCAGCGCCTGCCCTACTTGTTCCCGCACAACCCGGATGCCACCTCCTGGTTCACCAGCAACGATTCGCTGGCCGCCACCACGGCGTTCCGCAATGGCACGCTGCAGGGCGCCTATCTCATGCTGGCGGCGCGGGCGCTTGGTCTCGACACCGGCGGGATGTCCGGTTTCGACAACGCCAAGGTGGACGCGGAATTCCTGGCGGATCGCGGCTGGCGGTCGAATTTTTTGGTCAATCTCGGCAAGGGCGACCCGTCCGGCGTGTTTGCCCGCTCGCCGCGGCTGCCGTTCGACGAGGCTTGCGTGCTGCTCTGAGGCTATGGTGTCACGCGGGGCATGATGCGCATCCTGGCCCTCGACGCCGCGCTGGCACGGTGCTCCGCCGCGGTGGTGGTGGACGGTGAAGTCCGCGCCGGGCGCCATCAGGACGTCGGCCGGGGGCACGCCGCGCTGCTGCCGGCGCTGGCACAAGCGGTCCTGGTGGAGGCCGGCGTCGCGGCCCCGTTGCTGGACCTGATCGCGGTGACGGTTGGGCCGGGCAGCTTCACCGGCCTGCGCGCCGGCCTCGCCTTGGCGCATGGCATCGCCTTGGCCGCCGGGGTCAGGCTGGTCGGCGTCTCGGTCGGCGAGGCGCTGGCGGAGGCGTTGCCGCATCTGGGGCGCCGGACGCTGTGGTCGGCGATCGACAGCCGGCGTGGCCGCATCTTCCTGGAGCGTGATGGCGTGGTGGCGGCCATGGCGGTGGACGACCTGCCGCGCCCCGAGGGTCCGATCGCGGTCGCCGGCGACGCCGCGATCGCGGTTGCGGCGCGGCTGGCGGCGCGCGAGGTCGACGTGATGCTGACCGATGCGCGCCTGCCGGTGGCGCGTCACGTCGCGCTGGCCGGGCAACGGCGCCTGGCCGGCGAGCTGCCGCCGCGCGAGGCGCAGCCGATCTACGTCGACCCGCCCGACGCGCGGCTGCCGGCGGAGCCTGCCGCGGCGAAGGCCGGGGGGTTTTGGCCCGCGCCCGCCGCATGACCGCTGGGGTGACCGGCGAGGGGACTGGTGCGGTGACTGGCGCGGGGACTGGCGCGCTCGAGCCGGCCGGTGTGGCCCATGCCGCTGCGATGGCGGCGATTCACCGGCTGGCGTTCCCGCCGGGCGAGACCTGGGGGACCGACGCGATCGCGCTGCAGCTCGCGCTGCCCGGCGTCTTCGGCTGGCTCGACAAGCGGGGCGGGATGATCCTGGCGCGCATCGCCGCGGATGAGGCCGAGGTGCTGACCCTGGCGGTGGTGCCCGAGGCGCGGCGCCGGGGGGTCGGCACCAGGCTGCTCGACACGGCGATGCGGCTGGCGGGGGCGCGCGGCGCGCGGACCGCCTTCCTGGAAGTCTCGGTCGGCAACACCGCGGCGATAGCCCTGTATGCGCGCGCGGGCTTCACGCCGGTGGGACGGCGGCCGCGCTACTACGCCGACGGCACCGACGCGCTGGTGCTGCGCCGGACGCTCATGCCGGCTTCCCAAGGTCTCGAACCTGCGGGTTCTGCCAGCCGGCCGGTGTAAGATCCACCGCGGGGCGTGTAGGACGGAAAAGCGCAGCGCATTCCGCCACTGCGCGGACGAGCGGGCCGTATCTGTCGTCCTCCGACACGTCCTGCCGCCTCGGCGGGATGGCGGAAGGCGCCGCGCTTTTCCGCCCTACCTGCTGTCGTGCTCCGCGGTGGATCTTGCCTTCTTGCGACCCGTGCAAAGCCCCGCCCGCTCGGTCTCAGCCGCCCCGCCGCAGCAACAGAACGCTGACCCCGTCCGCCCCGGTCTCCAGCGACAGCACCTCGTGGCCCTGCTCGCGCGCCGTGCGCGGCACATTGCGCAGCGGCTCCTCGCCGCGCAGCCGCACCAACAAGGTCTCGCCCGGCCGCATGCGGTCGAGCGCGAGCCGGGTACGGACGAACGTCATCGGACAGAGCTCGCCGGTGATGTCGAGCTCGCGATCAGGCTCTTGCACTGCCGTCATGATATCAAGACTGCCAATGTCCACTGGAATAGAGGTTGCCTGAGATCGAGACAACGCCATAAATAGGCGCAGTCATCGACGACGAAAGGGGTTGCAATGGCCGAACAGCGGATAGACGCCAACATCCTGGGACTGACGGCCAAAGTCGTGGCGGCCCATGTGGCGAACAATACCGTGCCGCCCACCGAAGTGCAGTCACTGATCCGGCAAGTGTACAAGACCCTGGCGGAGGCGGGCAAGGAACCGACCCAGCCCGAGCGGCCGGAACCCGCGGTGCCGCCGACCAAGTCGGTGTTCAACGACCACATCGTCTGCCTGGAGGACGGGCGCAAGCTGAAGATGCTCAAGCGTCACCTGATGGCTTCCTACAATCTGACTCCACAGCAATACCGCCAGCGCTGGGGCCTGCCGGCCAACTACCCAATGGTCGCGCCAGCCTACGCCCGCCAGCGGTCCGCGCTCGCCAAGAAGATCGGGCTCGGCACCACCCCGCGTCAGCGCCGGAAGTAGCAGCGCGCCGGGGGTGGTGCCGCGCGGGCGCGTCGGGGGTCGATGCGGGCAGGCCGTTGCGGATACCGCACGCAGGCGCCCCGTGATGTCCGCGGATTGGACAGGCTCGCCCCGGATCGGCTACGCGGTGAACCGCGCTGGGGAATGCCCACTCATATCCAATGAGGGGCGCCCGCCATGGGGGCCCATCGGGGCGCTGGGTGATGGCGAAGGGACCGGATGGAATCCCGCATCGAGCGATTGTGCGTCGAACGAGGCCTGAAGATGACCGGGCAGCGCCGCGTCATCGCCCGCGTGCTGTCCGACGCCGCCGATCACCCGGACGTGGAAGAGCTGTATCGCCGCGCCACGGCGCTCGACAGCCATATCTCGATCGCCACCGTCTACCGGACGGTCCGCCTGTTCGAGGAGAAGGGCATCCTGGAGCGCCGTGACTTCGGCGGTGGACGGGCCCGCTACGAGCCGACCGAGCACGGCCTGCACTACCATCTCATCGACGTGGACAGCGGCCGGGTCATCGAGTTCCAGGACGCGGCTCACCAGCGCCTGATGCATGCGATCGCGGCCCGCCTCGGCTTCGACATCGTATCGCTGCGGCTGGAGCTGTTCGGCCGGCGGCGTGACCAGGCGAGCGAGGCCGCGGATCCGCCGCGGCGTGCCGCGCGGCGCCGGCCCGCCATGCGTGGCCGCGCTGGCGTGGACCAGGCGGGTGTGGACCAGGCGGGTGTGGACCACGCGGGCATGGACCAAGCGGGCATGCATCCGGCCGGCAGCGACCCGGCGGGCATTGACCCGGCGAGCATTGACCCTGGGGGCACCGGCCCGGCGGACGCCGCGGGATGAATGCCGACCCGCCGTGCACGTGCCAGCTTCTCTCGGCGCGCCCCCTGGTGTCCGGTGCCGCGCCGTTTCCGGAACTGCGGGCCGGCAATCTCGGCGTTCGCGTTGCCGTCACGGCGGGCGAAATCGACGCGGTGCAGGCGCTGCGCTTCCGGGTCTTCTATCAGGAGATGGGTGCCCTCGCCGATGCGCGCACCGCTGCCACGTCCCGCGACAGGGATGAATTCGACGCGGTGGCCGATCATCTGCTGGTGCTGGACCATGAGCTCGGATCCGGCCCGCTTGGCGTGGTCGGCACCTATCGGCTGATTCGGCGCGAGGCGGCGGAACGGATCGGCCGGTTCTATTCCGCCGACGAATACGACATCGGCAGGCTGACGGCCTATCCGGGCCGCATCCTGGAGCTGGGGCGGTCCTGCGTCGATGCCGCCTACCGCAACCGCGTGGCGATGCAGCTCCTTTGGCGCGGCATCGCCGCCTACGTGTTCCATTACAGGATCGCCCTGATGTTCGGCTGCGCCAGCCTGCCCGGCACCGACCCCGACGCGCTGGCGCCGGAGCTGACCTATCTGTACGCGAATCACCTGGCCCCGCCGGAGCTTCGCCCGCGCGCCGTCCCGGGACGTTATGTGGAGATGCGGCGGATGCCGCCCGAGGCGGTCGATCCGCGCCGTGTGCTGGCGCAGTTGCCGCCGCTGATCAAAGGCTATCTTCGCCTGGGCGGCTTTGTCGGCGACGGGGCGGTGATCGACCGGCAGTTCAACACGATCGACGTCGCGGTGGTGGTGAAGACCGACCTGGTCGCCGGCAAATATTACCGCCATTATGAAAGAGAATCGCCACCCGCCGGCCGGTCGGCGCCGCAGCGCTCGCCCACGGAGGGTGCGACGATGAGCACCGACCGCTGACGGCCCGCCCCGGACATCCCGTCGCGTGTTGGCACGATTGGCATCGCCCAGACCTGCATCACCCAGACCTGCATTGCCCGGACCGGCATTGCCCGGACCGGCATTGCCCAGACTGGCATCGCTGAGCGGATGGCGCGCGGATCTCGCGGCCCTGGGGTTCGGCGCGCTGGCGGCCGCCGCGCTGCCACCGGTGTGTGCCGTCCCGGTGCTGCTGGTGGCGACGCCGGGATTGCTGGCACTGATTGAGGGCGCGGCCAGCCCCGGCACGGCCGCGCGGCGCGGTTGGTGGTTCGGCTTTGGCCATAACCTGCTGGGCCTCTACTGGATAACCGAGGCGATCCTGGTGGAGGCGGCGCGCTTCTGGTGGCTGGTGCCGCTCGCAGTGCCCGGGCTCGCCGCGGTGATGGCACTGTTCATCGCCGCACCAGCCGGGCTGGCGCGGCTGGCGCGGCGCGGCTGGCCGCGGGTGCTCGCACTGGCCGGTGGCTGGGTCCTGGCCGATCTGGCGCGGCAGTTCATCGCCACCGGCTTTCCGTGGAATCCGTGGGCCAGCGTGTGGGAACTGCCGGGTCCGATCGGCGACGTGATGATCCAGCCGGCGGCCTGGCTTGGGGCCCCCGGGCTGACCTTCCTGACGGTCCTGCTGTCGGTGCTGCCGGTCCTGGGCTGGCGCTGGCGGATCGCCGGCGCCGCGGTGCTGGTGGGCTGGGTGGGTGTCGGCTTTGCCCGGCTGCAGGCGCCGCTGCCACCATCGCCCGGGGTAAAGGTGGTGCTCGTCCAGGGCAACATCGCGGAGGGGCAGAAATGGGATCGTGCCCTGGTGGTGCGGATCTTCGACCGCTACCTCGGCCTGACCCGGGATGGCATCGCGCGCGCCGGCGGCGGCCCCGCCGTGGTGGTGTGGCCGGAGACCGCCAGCCCGTTCCTGCTGCAGACCGATGCCGCGGCCCGCGCGGCAATCTCGGAGGCGGTCGGGGACCGGCCCGCGCTGGTGGGCGCGGTGCGCTTCGACCAGGCCGGCCGGCCGCGCAACAGCCTGTTCGCCGTGCTGCCCGGCGGCGCGCTGGTGAAGGCAGGCGCCAATGGGGGAGCCAGCGAAGAGAATGGTATCTATGACAAATGGCACTTGGTGCCGTTCGGCGAATATCAGCCGAGCTGGTTTCCGCTGCCGATCCAGGTGGTGCCGGGCGGCGGGTTCCAGTCCGGGCCGGGGCCGCGGACGCTGCACGTGCCCGGCCTGCCGCCGGTCGGCCCGCTGATCTGCTACGAGGCGATCTTCCCCGCCCAGGTGGTCGACGCCGCCGACCGGCCCGCCTGGCTGGTGAACATCACCAACGATGCCTGGTTCGGCAATTCGACCGGTCCGCGGCAGCATTTGGCGGCCGCGCGGCTGCGCGCGGTGGAGGAAGGATTGCCGCTGCTGCGCGCGGCCAACACCGGCATCTCGGCGGCATTCGACCCGCGCGGCCACGAGGTGGCGCGGCTCGGCATGGACCAGGCCGGCGTGCTGGAAGTTGACTTGCCGCCGGCGTTGCCGCCAACCTTGTTCGCCCGGTTTGGGCTGCTCATCCCGATCTCGATCGGGATGATTGCCCTGGGTTTTGGGCTGACCGCGGCCGACGGCGTTGCGTTCGGTACAAGTCGGCCGAAAAAATTAGGCTTTCTGAGCCGGCATCTCGCAAATTGATACGATGGATCAAATTTTTGGTTAATGAATTGACAATTGCCGGTTGTGCTCCTAAAGTGAATTTACCGTGACCCGATTCGGGGACGGGCAGATGGGCTGAGGGCGACATCAGGGAGTACTTCCGATGTTGAACGAAGTGAGGGGAGGTCAAATTATGGCTCGCGCCGAACAGGCCATGGGGGCGGACAAGGAAGGCCGCCCCAGCCCGATCGACGTGCATGTTGGCGCGCGCATCCGTCTGCGCCGCACCTTGCTCGGCATGTCACAGGAGCGTCTCGGCGAGGCGCTGGGCTTGACCTTCCAGCAGGTGCAGAAATACGAACGTGGCGTAAACCGTGTTGGCGCCTCAAGACTCTTTGATCTGTCGCGCGTGCTGGACGTGCCGATCAGCTTCTTCTTCGACGACATGCCGGACAGTCTGACCAGCTCGTTCGGCGGTCAGGCAGGCCGCCGGTCGGCCACGTTCGCCGACCAGGCCGAGGGTTTTGGGGATGACACCCTGAACCGGCGCGAGACGCTGGAACTGGTGCGCGCCTATTATCGGATCACCGATCCGGCGATCCGTAAACGCGTGTTCGATCTCATAAAATCGATGGGACCGACCGAAGCGTGATGCGTTCACGTTAATCCGTCGTGAATTTGACGTTGCATTACCGATCCATAAATTAGCCATTCAACTGTGGGTTGTCGAACTGGGGGTTGCGCGCCCGGTGCAGCGCACCGCTCAGCGCGCGGGCCAGGTCGCGTCGTTCCGCCTCGCCAAGGGGTGCGCCGATCTCCTCCCGCACCCCGCGTGCGACCAAAACCAGGCGCGGCGCCCGCCCGGCCGTCTCCTCGAGCGCCACATTCAGCCAGGTCGGCGGCAGTTCACGTTCCTGCCGCCGTCCGGCGGCAGTAGTGCGCACCACGCGCAGCGTGCGGTCGGTCAGCAGGATCATCTCGCTGGCTCGTGCCCGACCTGCGTTGACCCGCAGCAACAGCACCGCCAGACCGACCTCAACCGCGCTGAAGACGATCACCGGCCAGGCGCCGATCAACCAGAAGCGGAACGCCGTCAGGGCGCACAGGCCGCAGATCAGGCCGATCAGCCACCGCAGCCCGCGCGGGCTCAGGCTGCGGTGTGGCACGATCACCGCCTCGAACAGCGTCACCTCGCCAGCCTGGTCCACGGACTGGTAGGCGCCCCGGTCGGCGGCTTGGTCGGCTCCCCGGGCGGCGTCCCCACGCGCGAACGCCATCGTCACGCGCGGACCGCCCCGGCGAGGCGGCGGGCCAGGTCGGCGGCAAGCGCGGCCGGCGTGCCGGCGAAGCCGATGACCAGGCCGGCCATCCGTGGCGGTCCGGCAAAATAGGCGCGCAGCGGCGCCACCGACAGGTCGCGCGCCCGGCAGGCGCGCACCGCGGCCGCCTCATCGCAGCCGTCGGGCAGCCGCACCACCATGTGCAGCCCGCCCGGTGCCGCGATGGGGGTGACCGCTGGCGCGTGGCGGCGCAACGCCGCCAGCACCGCCTGACGACGGCCGGCATACTCGGTGCGCACCCGCCTGATATGCGGCGCCAGCAGGCCCTGGCGCATGAACTCGGTGAGCACCGCCTGGGTCAGCGCCGAACTGCCGCGATCCATCAAGGTGCGGGCGCGCACGAAGGCAGGCACCAGCGGCGCCGGCACGACGGCGAACCCCAGCCGAATCGCCGGGGCCAGCGTCTTGCTGAACGTGCCGCAATAGATCACCCGCCCGGTGCGATCGAGCGTCGCCAGCGGCGGCAGCGGCCGTCCCTCCCAGCGGAACTCGGAGTCGCAGTCGTCCTCCAGCACCCAGGCGTTGGCGCGCGCCGCCCAGTCGAGCAGGGCCAGCCGCCGTCCGATCGGCAGCGCGCCGCCCAAAGGCGTGGAGTGCGACGGAGCCACAAGAGCGAGGCGCGCCTCGGGCGCAAGGCGCACGCCGGCGGCGACGTCCAGCCCCTCGCCGTCGCTCGGCACCGCGACCGGGATGGCGCCGGCGGCCAGCAGCGCCCCGCGGCCGGCAATATAGCCGGGATCCTCGACCCAGACGGCATCGCCGGCGTCCAGCAGCAGATCGGCGGCGAGTCGCAACGCCTGCTGCGTGCCTCCGGTCACCACGATGCAGTCGGGGTCCGCCAGCAGCCCGCGCGTCGCGGCCAGATGCGCGGTGATCTGCTGGCGCAGCTCGGGCAGCCCCTGCGGCGGCGGATAGCCGGCCAGCTCGGGCGACATCTGGCGCAGCACCCGAGCGGTGCAGCGCAGCCAGGCCTGCGCGGGGAACATTTCATGTGCCGGCACACCCCCGGCGAGCAGCGACCCGCTGGGCGCATCTGCGGCGGCCACGCCGCCGGTCGCCCCGTTGGCAGCCCCGTTGGTCGCGCCACTGGTCAGCCCACTGGTCGCATGAGCGGGAATCGCGGCCAGCCGCGCGCCGCGGGCCGAGAGGTCGCTGGCCGCGACACGCGGGACCGAGGTGGGTGTCGGCGCGGCATCCGGCAGGTCCGGCGCGACATAGGTGCCACTGCCGGTGCGGGCTCGCACATAGCCCTCGGCCGCCAGGCGCTCATAGGCGAGCACCACGGTCTGGCGGGCGACTCCGATCTCCTCCGCCATGACGCGGGTCGGCGGCAGCCGCGTGCCGGCCGGCAGGGTACCGGACAGGATGCCCTGGCGGAGTCGGTCGAACACCGCCTGCTGGCGATTTTGGTCTGGGATAAACATGGTAAATCGACCTTCCCCGTCAGGCCAATCGAACCCTATGTCCGATCCAGCCGGGAACGCAAGCCGATGATGTTGTTGCGGGGTCAGGGCGACCCGGTTGGGTTACGTGACTTTCCGTGTATCACGTATGCAACCACCGCCGTGGACCACGCGCCGGTCGGCGGCGGTGGGTGGTCGGCGTCCGCCATGAAGATCGCCATGGCCGCGATCGCCGCGATCCGCCAGGGGGGGGGTGAACATGCGAACCGCGGCCGATGGGTGGTCCCGAGATTCGGGGTCCATGCCGCGGTGTGGCAGCCTGCGCGGCGTCAGCGCCGCGCCATCGTTACAATGCCCTGGGGTCGGAACTCCCGGGGATCAGAACCCCTCGCGCTCGATCCGCTTGCGCTCCAGCTTGCGGGCGCGGCGAACTGCCTCCGCGGCCTCACGGGCGCGGCGCTCGGACGGCTTCTCATAGTGCCGCCGCAGCTTCATCTCGCGGAAAATCCCCTCCCGCTGCATCTTCTTCTTGAGCGCCTTCAGCGCCTGGTCGACATTGTTGTCACG
>Ga0209415_10013163_pt1 | contig 13671 bp, 12 predicted proteins | sample PeaSoiSIISIP2007_FD_187696 | JGI IMG/M metagenome (GOLD analysis project Ga0209415, IMG submission 187696) | Peat soil microbial communities from Weissenstadt, Germany - SII-SIP-2007 (SPAdes) (version 2) | ecosystem: Environmental > Terrestrial > Soil > Wetlands > Peat | place: Germany... | reverse complement strand
CGTCCGCAGCCTCCGCCTTCTCGCCTCCAAGCGCGAGGAGCTGCCCAAGCGCAAGCACGGCAACGTCCCGCTGTGACACCCGAGGGGCGTACCGAGGTCCTGTCCGTGCACCCGGCACCGGAGCCGGCCGTCCTCGCCGCCATCATGGCCGCCGTGGAGGAAGCGTGGCCCCGACCGGTGCCCGCCGCCCCCGAGCAGTCGGTCTCGGCCTGGCGTTTCAGCGGCCGCTGGTGGACGAAGCCGGTCTCCATGCGACGCGACCGGCCGGGCTGACGAAAACACTCTCGCCCGGGCCTTGAACGAAAGTAGAACACGTTCTAGAATCGGGCCTATGACCGCACCAGAGGTGCCCAGGATTGCCTTCGTCCAATCGTCATGGCACGAGGCGATCGTCGACCGCTGCCGCCTGTCATTCGCCGAGGAGATGGCCGCGCTCGGGACAACCCCCGACCGGATGGATTTCTACCGGGTGGCCGGCTCCTTCGAGCTCCCCCTGCACGCCAAGCGGTTGGCGCGCACGGGCCGCTACGCGGCCGTGGTGGTGGCGGGCCTGGTCGTCGACGGTGGCATCTATCGCCACGAGTTCGTGGCCGAGGCGGTCATCAGTGGCCTCATGCGGGTCCAGCTCGACGTCGATGTTCCCGTCATCTCCGCCGTCCTCACCCCGCATCATTTTCACGAGCACGACCAGCACATGTCGTTCTTCTCCTCCCACTTCGAGCTGAAGGGCAAGGAGGCGGCCCGGGCGTGCACGCGGACGATGACGTCTCTCGCGCTCCTGCCCGAGGCGGCCACCGTCTGATGAGATCGGGAACGCTGAAATGATCACCCCCGCATTGGGGGGATCCAATCGCCGTGGGCGGCCAACAAGGCGTCAACCAGGGTCGTGATCTGATCGAGATCGAGCTCGGCCGCTGTGTGCGGATCGAGCATGGCGGCGTGGTAGAGGTGGTCGACCCGCCCGGTCAGTGCCGCCTCGACCGTCAGCTCCTGGACATTGACGTTGGTCGTGATGAGCGCGGCGATCTGCGGAGGCAGGGGACCGATCCGGGTCGGCTGCACACCGTTGCCGTCGACGAGACAGGGCACCTCGACGGTGCAGCCGGCGGGAAGGTTGTCGATCAGCCCGTCGTTGGCGACGTTGCCGTAGATGACCCGGGGCTTGGCCGTCTCGATGCTCCGGATGATCGTGGCCGCATACTCGAAGCTCGGCCGGACGTCGATAGCGCCGTCGCCCTCGAGCCGGGCCCGCTCCCCCTCCCAGTCGGTGATCTGGGCCAGGCAGCGACGCGGGTACTCATCGAGCGGGATGTTGAGACGCTCGATGAGATCGGGGCGATCGCGTTTGATGAACCAGGGCACGTACTCGGCGAAGTGCTCGCTCGACTCGGTCACGAAGAACCCGAAGTGGCGCAGCACCTCATACCGGACCCGGTTGTCGTCGGGGACGGCGCCGGACTGACCGAGAGCCCGCAGGCGGGGATACAGATCCTCCCCGTCGCGCCCGAAGCTGAGATAGAAGGCCATGTGATTGATCCCGGCCGCCCGATAGTCGATCTCGCCGTACGGGATGTCCAGGTCACGGGCGAGCTCATAGGCGGTGCCCTGCACGCTGTGGCACAGGCCCACCGTGCGGATCCGGCTGCTTCGGTTGACGGCCCGGCAGTTGATGGCCATGGGGTTGGTGTAGTTGAGGAACCAGACGTCGGGGCAGAGCTCCTCCATGTCGGCGCACATGGCCCGGAGCACCGGGATCGTGCGCAGACCACGCATGATGCCGCCGATCCCCACCGTGTCCCCGATCGTCTGCCGGAGACCGAAACGTTTGGGCACATCGAAGTCGGTGACCGTGCACGGCACATAGCCGCCGACCTGGATCATGTTGATCGCATAGTCGGCGCCATCGAGCGCGGCGCGCCGATTCGTGGTGGCGGTGATCCTCGCCGGTGCCTTCAAAGCCTCGCACACCCGACGGGCGACGAGCTCAGAGGTGGCGAGGCGCTCGGCGTCGATGTCGTGCAACACGATCTCGGAGTCGGCCAGCTCTTCGTGGCCGAGGATGTCGCCCAGTAGGTTGCGGGCGAACACGGTGCTGCCGGCACCGAGGAAGACTGTCTTGGGCATCGATCGGAGGCTACAACGATCGCCCGTTGGCGCACCGGCTCGCGGTGAGCGATCGCCAGCCCGTCCGCCCCTTCCGGCCGGCACTTAGGATGCACGGGTGTCCGACGACGGCGTAGTCCAGCTCCGCTCGCCCGTCGTCGGGACCATCGTGATGGTCATGGCGCCCGGCGCGTCGGTGACCCCCGACACCGTGGTCGCCCTGGTTGAGTCGATGAAGATGGAATATCCCGTTGCTGCCGGCCACCACGGCACGGTCAGCTCTGTGGCCGTCGGAGTGGGCGAGCCGGTGGAGAAGGGGACCATCGTCTTGGAGTTTCTTCTCGCACCGATGGCGGTGCCCGGGGCCGCCGCCGAGATCCCGACAGCGGCGGAGGGACTTGATCGACTGGGCGAGTTGATGGAAAGGACCCGGTTGCTCGGGGACGGGGCCCGGCCCGACGCGGTGGCCAGACGCCATGGCCGAGGGCTCCGCACCGCCCGGGAGAACGTGGCCGATCTCATCGATCCCGGCTCCTTCATCGAATACGGCCGCTTCACCTACGCGGCGCAGACCAAGCGGCGCAGCGTCGAGGACCTGATCGCCAGGACGCCCGGTGACGGGCTCGTCTGCGGCACCGCCACGGTCGATGCGACGCCGGTGGCGGTGCTCAGCTACGACGCCATGGTGCTGGCCGGCACCCAGGGTCAACGCAACCATCAGAAGAAGGACCGGCTCTTCGGCCTCGTCCGGCGCCAAGGCCTGCCGGTTGTCTTCTTCACCGAGGGCGGGGGAGGTCGACCCGGCGACACGGACCATGCCGTCGTGACCGGGCTCAACACCGAGGCGTTCCATGCGTTCGCCTCCCTGTCGGGGGCGGTGCGGACGATCGGGATCGCCGCCGGCCGGTGCTTCGCCGGCAACGCCGCGCTCTTCGGCTGCTGCGACGTCACCATCGCCGTCGAGGGTGCCACGATCGGTATGGGCGGACCGGCGATGATCGAGGGCGGCGGCCTCGGGATCGTCGAGCCCGACGCCGTGGGCCCCGTGGCCGTCCACGTGCAGGCCGGCTCGGTCGACCTCGTCGCTCGAGACGAGGCTCATGCCGTGCAACTGGCGAAGTTGCTCTTGGCCCTGGACGCACGGCAGGCGGCGTCCGACGACGAAGAGAGGTCGGCGGCATTGCGCACCGTCTTGCCGGAGGACCGCCGTCGCGCCTACGACGTCCGTGGTCTCATCGACGCCTTCGCCGACTCCGGCTCGGTGTTGGAGCTTCGTCTCGGCTTCGGTGGTGCCATCGTCACGGCGTTTGCCCGCCTCGCCGGTCGCCCCGTCGCCATCGTGGCCAACAACCCGGGCGTGAATGCCGGAGCCATCGACGCGTCGGCGTCGGACAAGGCGGCGCGGTTCCTCCAACTCGCCGATGCCTGGGGCCTCCCCGTGGTGAGCCTCGTCGATACACCGGGTTTCATGGTGGGACCCGAGGCCGAGGCGACGGGACTGGTCCGCCATGCCAGTCGGCTGTTCGTGGCCGGTGCCGCAGTGCGGGTGCCGATGGTGGCCGTGGTGACCCGCCGCGGCTACGGCCTCGGCGCCCAGGCGATGTGCGGCGGCAGTTTCACCACGCCATTGCTCACCGTGGCCTGGCCGCAGGCGGAACTCGGGGGGATGGGGCTCGAAGGGGCGGTCCGGCTGGGCTACCGGGCCGAGCTGGACGCGATCGCCGATCCCACCGAGCGGGCGGCGGCGGAGGTGCAGATGATCGCCGCCGCCTACGAGCACGGTCGGGCCCTGAACGTGGCCGGCCATCTGGAGCTCGACGACGTCATCGACCCGGCCGACACCCGGCGTGTGGTGGCGGCCACGCTCGATCGAGCCCCGGCCCGCTTGCCCGGTGCCGGCGAACGACGCTTCGTCGATCCCTTCTGAGCGCGGCGCCAACGTCAGGACCGCACGGGCGCGGCTCTCGATCGGCCGGGGAATCTATTCAGCGACACGCCTGGGTCCGCTGGCGCACTAGCCGACGCTCGCCCGGTGCTCCTCGGCCAGGGTGACGAGCTCGGCCATGATGCGGCCGAAGTCGAAGTCCTTCGGGGTGTAGACGGCGGCGACGCCTTTGTCGCGCAGCACCTTGGCGTCGTCGGGGGGGATGATGCCGCCGACGATGACGGGGACGTCGATGCCGGCGGCGCGCAGCCGGTCGAGGATGTCGGGGACGAGATCGAGGTGGCTGCCCGAGAGGATGGAGATGCCCACCAGATCGACGTCCTCGTCGGACGCGGCGGCCACGATCTGCTCGGGGGAGAGCCGGATGCCCTGATAGATGACCTCGAATCCGGCGTCGCGGGCCGCCACCGCGATCTGCTCGGCGCCGTTCGAGTGGCCGTCGAGACCAGGCTTGGCCACGAGCAGGCGCGGCGGCCCCCCGGTGCGTTCGGCCAGGGCCCGGGTGCGGGCGCGGACCTCGGCCACTTCGTTGCCGCGGTGGCCCACCCCCCCGGTGACGCCGGTGGGGGCACGGTACTCACCGAAGATGTCGCGCAGGACCCGGGCCCATTCGCCGGTGGTCCCCCCGGCGTGGGCGAGGGCGATGGTGGCGGGCATGATGTTGGCGGACGGATCCTCGGCCGCGGCGCGCAGCGCGTCGACGGCCCGTGCCACCGCGGTGGCGTCCCGGCGGGAACGCCAGGCGGCGACGTCGTCGCGCAGGTGGGCCTCTTCGGCCGGGTCGACCCTCAAGATGGTGGCGGCCCCGTCCAGACCGGCGGCCAGGGGCGAGGGCTCGGTCTCGGTGAAGCAGTTGACACCGACGACCTGGAGCTCGCCCGTCTCGATCCGCCGGACCCGGTCGGCCTGGCTGCCCACCAGGCGGCGCTTCAGCTCGTCGACGGCTTCGAAGGCTCCCCCGAGGGCGAGGACATCCTCCAGCTCGGTCCAGGCCGCCTCGGCCAGTTCGGCCGTCTTGGCCTCGATGACGAGCGATCCCTCGAAGATGTCGTCGTGTTCGAGGAGGTCGGTCTCGAGGGCGAGGATCTGCTGGATCCGCAGTGACCACTGCTGGTCCCAGGGCCGGGGCAGGCCCAGCGCCTCGTTCCACGCCGGCAGCTGCAGGGCCCGGGCCCGGGCGTCGCGTGACAGCGTGACCCCGAGGGCCTCGAGGACGATACGGGGGACGTTGTTCTCGGGCTGGGCCTCGGTGAGCCCGAGCGAGTTCACCTGGACGCCGTAGCGGAAGCGGCGGAGCTTCGGGTCCTCCACGCCGTAGCGCTCCCGGCAGATCTGGTCCCACAGCCGGGTGAAGGCCCGGACCTTGCAGGTCTCCTCGACGAAGCGGATACCGGCGTTCACGAAGAACGAGATCCGGCCGACCACGGCTGGGAGCTCCGAGGGGTCGATCTTGCCCGAGTCGCGCACGGCGTCGAGGACGCCGATGGCGGTGGCGAGCGCATAGGCCAGCTCCTGGACGGGCGTGGCCCCGGCCTCTTGGAGGTGGTAGCTGCAGACGTTGATGGGATTCCAGTCGGGAACGTGACGGACGGTGTAGGCGATGGTGTCCACGATGAGCCGGCGACTGGGGCCGGGCGGGAAGATGTAGGTCCCACGCGACAGGTACTCCTTCACGATGTCGTTCTGGGTCGTGCCCGACAGGCGCCGGGGGTCGACGCCGGTGTCCTCGGCGTGGGCGATGTAGAGGCCGAGCAACCAGGCGGCGGTGGCGTTGATGGTCATGGACGTGTTCATGGTCTCGACGGGGATGCCGTCCATGAGCTCGTTCATGTGGCCGAGGTGGGCGACGGGGACGCCGACCTTGCCCACCTCGCCGGCCGCCTCGGGGGAATCGGGGTCGTAGCCGGTCTGGGTGGGGAGGTCGAAGGCGACCGAGAGGCCGGTCTGGCCCTTGGCCAGATTGGTCCGGTAGAGGGTGTTGGAGGCCCGGGCCGAGGAGTGGCCCGAGTATGTCCGCATCACCCAGGGCTTCTCACGGCGATCGTCGGGCACCGGACGCCGCCTCCGGCTACTTGCGGTAGTCGTAGAAGCCCTGGCCGGACTTCCGCCCGAAGAGCTCGGCCGAGACCATCCGGCGCAGCAGCGGGACCGCCGCGTAGTTGGGGTCGCGGAACTCGTCGTAGAGGGCGTCGAGGATGGCCAGGCTGGTGTCGAGACCGACCAGGTCGAGCAGCGCGAACGGGCCCATGGGGAATCCGCACCCACCCTTCATGGCCGTGTCGATGCCTTCCATGGTGGCCACCTTCTGCTCGAGCAGGCGGACGGCGTTGTTCAGGTAGGGGAAGAGGAGGGCGTTCACGATGAAGCCGGCCTGGTCCTTCACTTCGACGGGTGACTTGCCGCAGGCCTCGGCGAAGGACAGGGCCGCGGCGATGGTGCCGTCGGACGCGGTGATGGGCCGGACGATCTCCACCAGGGCCATCACCGGCGCCGGATTGAAGAAGTGGATCCCGCAGACCTTGTCGGGCCGACCCGTCTCCATGGCCATGTCCACGACGGGCAGGGTGGAGGTGTTGGTGGCCAGGATGGTGTGGTCGCCGCAGATGCGGTCGAGCTCGGAGAAGAGGTGCTTCTTCACGGCCAGGTCCTCCACCACCGACTCGATGACCAGATCGCAGTCGGCCAGCTCCGAGAGATTGGAGACGGCGGTCACCCGGGCCATCGCCGCGTCACGGTCCTCGGCCGCGATCTTGGACTTGTCGACCTGTTTGGCCAGGGATTTGGCCATACCGGCGACCATGGCGTCGGCCGTGCCCTGGGCCCGTGAGCGGAGGATCACCTCGAAACCACGGACAGCGGCGGTCTCGGCGATGCCGGACCCCATGATCCCGGAACCGACCACTCCGACGCGCTTGATGGACATCTCCGCATGTTACCAAGCAGTACGAAGGGGGCCCGGGGGGCACCGCACCACGCTCTACAGTGGCCCCCATGGCCACCTCCTGCGGACCCCTGGCGCTGGTGGGAGGCAACGAATGGCAGCCGGGCTGCGAATTCGACGCTGAGCTGTTGGCGGCCTCGGGCGGGAACGAGGTGCTGGTGCTGCCCACGGCCGCCGCCTACGAGCACCCCGAAAAGGCCGTGCAGAGCGCCGAGGCCTGGTTCAAGGGTTTCGGCGGCGTCGTCCGGGGGCTGATGGTGCTCGGCCGGGCCGACGCCGAGGACGAGGGCAATGCCGGCGCCGTCCGGGCCAGCCGCTTCACCTACCTGGGCGGGGGCTCGCCCATGCACCTGCGTTCGGTGCTGAAGGCGTCGTTGTTGTGGGAGGCGCTGCTCGAGGCCTGGCGCAACGGCGCCGTGGTGGCCGGTTCGTCGGCCGGCGCCATGGTGCTGACCGATCCCATGGTGGACTCGCGTGGCGGGGCGCTCACGGTGGGCCTCGGCATGGTGGAGCAGATCGCCGTGATCCCCCACTTCGGCGAGGAGAACGCCGAGAAGGTGCACCGCTCGATCGCGCTGGCGGCGCCGGGCCTACCCGTCGTCGGCATCCCCGAACGGACCGCTCTCATCCGGGACCCCGACGGCGGGTGGCGCCAGGCCGGCCACGGTGAGGTCCAGGTCTTCGTGAGCGGAAAGCCCGCCGGTTTCGACGCCCTTCCCCATTGACCGACGCCCTTCCCCATTGACCGGCGCCCTTCCCGTTTGAACGGTCTGCCCTCCGAGGGGCGGGGGGCCGGGGATCAGTCCGCTTCGGTGATGGTGACCGACTCGATGGTGACCGACTCGGACGGCTTTCCGCTGGCCGTGCCGACGGCGTCGATGGCGGTCACCGTCTCGAGGCCGGAGACCACCTTGCCGAAGAGGGAGTACTGGGGGGGTAGCCGCATGCCGTCGGGGCCGGAGATGACGAAGAACTGGCTGCCGTTGGTGTTGGGCCCGGCGTTGGCCATGGCCAACGATCCCAATTCGTAGCGGCCGGGCTTGGGCAGCTCGTCGGCGAACTGGTAGCCCGGACCGCCCGTCCCCCGGCCGGTGGGGTCGCCGCCCTGGAGGACGAAGCCGGGGATGATGCGGTGGAAGACGATGCCGTCGAAGTAGTGGTAGCGGGCGAGGACGACGAAGGAGTTCACCGTCCGGGGGGCGGCCACCGGGTCGAGGGCGATGGTCATCGTGCCCTTCGAGGTGTCCATGGTGGCGGTGTAGCGCTTGGCCGGGTCGATGCACATGGGGGGTTCGGCATCGAATTTGCGGCACTGGGGGCTGGTGCCGGCCGGATCCGGGCATTCGAAGGTCATGGGGGGTCCTCGGTGTCGGAGAAGGTGATCAGGACGGGGGGATGGTGATCAGGACGAGGAGACGGTGACGGTGAGCATCCGGTGGATGATCGTGGGCGGAGTGCCCGAGGCGCTGCCGTCGGTCGAGATCTGGTCGACCACGCTCATGCCCGAGGTGACCTGACCGAAGAGGGTGTAGTCGGGCGGGAGGGACTCGCCCTGGGCGCCGGTGACGATGAAGAACTGGCTGCCGTTGGTGTTCGGGTCCGTGGTGGCCGGCGAGTTCGAATTGGCCATGGCCACCGAGCCGAGCGGGTACTGCATGGCGGGGTTGGCCGCCGGCGCCGGACCCTTCTCGGCGTACTTGTAGCCCGGTCCGCCGGTGCCCGTGCCGGTGGGGTCTCCGCCCTGGACGACGAAGCCCGGGATCACGCGGTGGAAGCTGACGCAGTTGAAGAACCCCTTCTGGGCCAGGAAGACGAAATTGTTGACCGAGATGGGGGACTGCTTGGCGTCGAAGGTGATGACGAATGTCCCGACGTCGGTCTTGACCGTGGCCGTGTAGGTCTTGGTGGTGTCGATGGCCATGGCCGGGGCGGACGTGTAGGTGGCCGGCTTCAACACCTGGGTGGGGTCGTGGGGACAGCCGGCGGCCACGGCGGCGGCGTCGGCGGTGGCCTGGGCGGTGGCCACCGTGGTGGTGATGGCGGCAGCGGAGGTGGTGGTCGAACTGGCGACGGTCGTGGAGGTCCCCGTAGACCCGGCCGACTTCTTCGGGGGGCTGCTCCCGCCCACCAGGACGTAGATCCCGGCCGCCACGCCCACGAGGACGAGCACGGTGATGGTGCGTCGGACCGTCGATCGGCGCTTCTGCTGGCGCTGCATGGCGGCGATCTTGGCTTCCCTGGCGGCGCGTTTACGCGCCCTTTTGTCGCTCGGCATGGCCTGCCACCCTACCCGGCCCGCCGGGGCGGAGCTGGTCGGCCGGGTCCGGGACCGGCGCTGACCAGCGGTAGCGTCGTGTGATGACGCTCGTCGTCCAGAAATTCGGTGGAACCTCGGTCGGCGACGCCGACCGGATCCGGGCCGTCGCCGATCACGTGGCACGGACCCGGCGCAACGGCGACGACGTGGTCGTCGTGGTGAGCGCCATGGGCAAGACGACCGACGACCTGCTGCGGCTGGCCAACGACGTGAGCGGGATCCAGCCGCCGCGCGAGCTCGACATGCTCCTGACCTCGGGCGAGCGGGTGAGCATGGCCCTGCTGGTGATGGCCCTGGCCGAGCTCGAGATCGACGCCGTCTCGTTCACCGGCAGCCAGGCCGGGATCATCACCGACACCACCCACACGAAGGCCACCATCGTCGAGGTCAGGGCCGACCGTCTGCGGGAGGCGTTGAAGGCCGGTCGGGTGCCGGTGGTGGCCGGTTTCCAGGGGGTCTCCACCGATCGGGACGTGACCACTCTGGGGCGGGGCGGCTCGGACACGACGGCCGTGGCGATGGCAGCAGCGCTGGGTGCCGATGCGTGCGAGATCTACACCGACGTGCCCGGGGTCTTCTCCGCCGATCCCCGCATCGTGCCCGGAGCGCGGCGGTTGTCACGGGTCAGCTTCGAGGAGATGCTCGACATCGCCGCCAGCGGGGGACGGGTCCTGTCGCTGCGGTCGGTGGAGTTCGCCCGCAACCATCACGTGCCGCTGCACGTCCGTTCGAGTTTCACCTGGGAGCCCGGTACCTGGGTCGTCGAGGAGGATGTCTCCATGGAACAGCCCGTCGTGACCGCCATCACGCACGACACCTCGGAGGCGAAGGTCACCGTGACCGGAGTGCCCGACCGCCCCGGGATCGCCGCGCCCATCTTCCGGGCGTTGGCCGACCGGAAGGTGAATGTCGACACGATCGTGCAGAACACGTCCCTGCACGGGACGACCGACATCTCCTTCACCGTGCCCAAGGTCGATCTGGCCGCCAGCGTCGAGACGGTGACCTCTCTCGCTCCGGAGCTCGGGGCCGGGGAGGTGCTGACCGACGACGCCATCGCCAAGGTGTCCCTCGTGGGGGCGGGGATGCGCAGCCACCCGGGCGTGTCGGCCACCATGTTCGAGACGTTGGCCGAGGCCGGGATCAACATCGAGATGATCTCGACCTCGTCCATCCGGATCTCCTGTGTGGTGCGGGCCGACCGCGTGGAGGAGGCGGTGAGAATCCTGCACGCCGCCTTCGAGCTCTCCGACTGAAAAGGCCCGCCCCCAGCGGGCGACCCCGGGGCGGGACAGCCGGTGCCATTCCGCACAGGACCGGCCGTCCCCTAGGATTTCCCCATGCGGATTGCCGTGATCGGCGCGACAGGGCAGGTGGGGACGGTCATCCGTTCCGTGCTGGCTGAACGCGCCTTCCCCGTCGACGAGATCCGCTACTTCGCCTCGGCCCGTTCCGTCGGCTGCCGGCTGCCCTGGGCCGGAGACGAGATCGACGTGGAGGACGCCGCCACCGCCGACTACGGCGGGATCGACATCGCTCTCATGTCCACGGGGGCGGCCGCCTCACGGGAACTGGCGCCACGGGTGACGGCCGCCGGCGCCGTCGTGATCGACAACTCCTCGGCCTGGCGGATGGACCCCGACGTGCCCCTGGTGGTGCCCGAGGTGAACGCGGCGGCGCTCGACGACATGCGCAAGGGCATCGTGGCCAATCCGAACTGCACGACGATGGTGGCCATACCCGTGCTCGGGCCCCTGCACCGCGAAGCCGGGTTGCGCAGCCTCGTGATCTCGACCTATCAGGCCGTCTCGGGGGCGGGCCCCTCCGGTGTGCGGGAGCTCGAGGAGCAGCTGGCCAAGACCGTCGAGGGGGCCGGGGCTCTGACCTTCAACGGCGGCGCCGTCGACTTCCCCCCCGCCACCGTCTTCGCCGGGCCCGTGGCCCACAACGTCCTGCCCTATGCCGGCTCGCTCATCGACGACGGCCTGTTCGAGACGAACGAGGAGCAGAAGCTGCGCGACGAGAGCCGCAAGATCCTCGGCATTCCCGACCTGGCCGTCTCGGGCACCTGCGTCCGCGTCCCTGTCTTCACCGGGCACAGCCTGGCCATCAACGCCGGCTTCGAGCGCGCCCTCGGGGTCGAGCGGGCCATCGCCCTGCTGCGGTCCGCCCCCGGGGTGGTCTATGTGGACGTCCCCACCCCCCTCGTGGCGGCGGGCGCCGATCCCTCGTTCGTGGGTCGGGTGCGGGTGGACCCGACGGTGCCCCACGGTCTGGCGCTGTTCGTCTCCGGTGACAACCTGCGCAAGGGGGCGGGGTTGAACGCCGTGCAGATCGCCGAAGCGATTCTCGAACGACGCTGAATCTCTAGATCTCTAGCGACGGTGACCGGTGGCGGCGGGGCCGGCCAGGACCGAGATGCGGCGGGCCAGGTTGACGGCGTGATCCCCGAAGCGCTCGTAGAAGCGGGCGACGAGAGCGGCTTCGATGGCCACCGGCAGGGGCATGGATCCGCTGGCGATCTCCGCCGTGAGGGTGACGTGGAGCTCGTCCAGTTCGTCGTCGAGAGACTCGACATGCTCGGCCACGTCGGGCGAGCGGTCGCCGTAGGCGTCGGCGGTGGCCCGCCACATCTCGCTCGCCACCTCACCCATCTGCTCGACGAGCCCCCGGGCCCGGTGCGACAGTTCCATGCCGAGGCCGCGCACGGCGCGTCGTGAGACATGCTCGGCCAGGTCCCCGCTGCGCTCGAGGTCGGGGAGCATGCGTAAGACGGCCACCAGGTAGCGCAGTTCGTCCGGGCCCGTCGCTCTCTGGGCCAGCTGGCGTTGGGCGAGCTGCTCGACCTCGAGGTAGAGGGTGTCGATCATCTCGTCGCTGTCGGCGAGCACCCGGGCCGCCTCCCGGTCTCCCGCCAGCATGCAGTGGGTGGCGCCGGCCACGCCTTCACCCACCAGGGCGAAGAGCTGGATGATCTCGCGGTCGATGCGGTCGAGGCTCTCGGTGACCTCGTCGGAGCCGCCGATGTGCAGTGCGAAGCGCCGGGTCACCCGATCACCGTACCGCGCCGAGGGCGCCCGGTTCCCGCCACGGCGACCGCCGCCGATGGTCGGCTCACAGAGCGTTGCGGAAACGAGACGGCGAAGATCCGGTCCGTCGCCACCGGGGAACGGTACCGTCGGTGGCGTGACTCGGGACACGGGCGGCCCGGTCGGCCGCACCCCAGGGGGAGAGGGCTGATGAGCGACGGAGCCCGGGCGGTGTCGTCGGAGGTCGTCCGTCTCGACGGGCACGTGGTGGACTCGCTGCTGTTGGCCAAGGTTCTCGACGCCATCGTGGACGCCGGCGCCGGCTACGAGATCCTCGAGCTCCAGATGGGGACGACGTCCGCCGACCCGAGCCACGTGCGGATCAGGGTCAGTGCCGCCGACGACACCGCCCTCGACGCCCTGCTGGCCGAGGTGCAGGTCCACGGGGTCAACCGCGAGGACGCCTCGGACGCCGAGCTGGTGGGGGCACCCGCCGACGGTGTGCTGCCCGACGGCTTCTACTCGACCACCAACCTCGACACCTGGGTCCGGGTGGACGGACGGTGGATCCGAAGCGGCCGGCCCGAGATGGACTGCGCCCTGGTGGTGGGCGTCGACGGGTCGGGGGAGAGCGCCGTCTCCATGGTGCCGATGCACCGGGTGCGTGCCGCCGACCGGGTGGTGACCGGGTGGCGCGGGGTCCGGGTGGAGACCCCCGGCCGGCCCGACGACGCCGAGGGTTTCGGCTTCATGACCTCGGAGGTGTCGTCGGAGAAGCCCAAGGCGGTGAGCCTGACCCGGGTGGCGGGCAGCATGCGCGAGGCGCGCGAGCGGCGGGAGCGGGCCCAGGGTGGGGGTCGGGTGCTCGCCGTCTGCGGTCCCGCCGTCGTCCACACCGGGGCGGCGCCGGCTCTGGCCCGGCTGGTGCGTGAGGGATGGGTGCAGCTGTTGTTCGCCGGGAACGGATTCGCCACCCATGACATCGAGTCGAACGTGCTCGGCACCTCCCTCGGGGTGTCGCTGGGCGAGGGGGTGTTGTCCGAGCACGGCCATGCCAATCATCTCCGGGTGATCAACGAGGTTCGGCGCTTCGGTTCGATCGCCGCCGCCGTGGAGGCCGGGTGGCTGCGCGGTGGAGTCCTTTACGAGTGCGTGCGGGCCGGCGTTCCTTTCGTCCTCGGCGGTTCGGTGCGCGACGACGGTCCTCTGCCCGACGTGATCTCCGACACGGTCGCCGCCGCCGACGCCATGCGCGCCCAGCTCGACGACGTCGACGTGGCCGTGATGCTGGCCACCACCCTGCACGCCATCGCCACCGGCAACCTCCTGCCGGCCG
>Ga0209415_10013162_pt1 | contig 13672 bp, 11 predicted proteins | sample PeaSoiSIISIP2007_FD_187696 | JGI IMG/M metagenome (GOLD analysis project Ga0209415, IMG submission 187696) | Peat soil microbial communities from Weissenstadt, Germany - SII-SIP-2007 (SPAdes) (version 2) | ecosystem: Environmental > Terrestrial > Soil > Wetlands > Peat | place: Germany... | reverse complement strand
ACTCACGAAAACCGCAGGTGACTTCACTCGGCCTGCCATATAGTGGAACGCAAATTGCCCTTGGAATGTTCCCCTGCCGACGGCGCGTGAAACCTACCGGATAAGGGCATCTTACTCACTCCCACCACCCCTGACAAGACGTTACAATTCAATTGGTTATGCGCACTTGACGCCACCCTACTGCCCCCAGTACTCTTCCCCCTCATGGGTGCTAAGTCGAGGAAGTGGCTGCTGCTGGGCCTGGGTGGACTTCTGCTCGGGTACCTCCTCTACCATTTCCGCCATCTCCTCAACGTCCACCAGTTCAGCGGCGTAAAGCTCTGGCACGCCATCCGCGGCGCAAATTACACCTACCTACTCGTCGCGATCGTGGCCATCTATCTCTGCTATGCCGTTCGCGCCTGGCGTTGGCAGAAATTCCAAGCCCATGTTGGCCGGGCTAATTTCTGGAACATTTATGCCATGAATCTCGCGGGATTCAGCGCCCTGTTCCTGCTGGGTCGTGCCGCCGAGCCTCTCCGCCCGCTGCTCATTTCCCGCAAGGACAAAATCCCCCTGGCCGATACCTTTGGCGTCTACGCCTTGGAACGCATTCTGGACGCCGCCAGCACCGCTGTCCTCGCTGCCATTGGCCTTCTCGTCTTCGAGTCCTCCGGCCACTCGTCCGCCGAAGGCACCGCCCAAGCCTTTGAGAAAGTCGTTCGCACAGCGGGCATAGCTTTTTCCCTCTTCGCCTTATTTGCCATCTCCGCGCTGGTCTATCTTCGCCTCCATGGTACGGCTGTGCTGGAGCGCCGCATGCAAGGCTGGCTCGCGGCGCACGGTTGGCGCTCCGGCTTCGCGCGCATCGTTCTCGGTTTTTCTCGCGGCGTGCAGACCGTGCGCACCTGGGGCGATCTCGTGGCGGCGGTATTACTCTCCGCGCTGCACTGGTGGCTCGTCGTGCTCATCTATTTTCTCGTCATCAAGAGCTTTGGCGGAAGGCTCGGCACGCTCACCTTTACTGATGCCATGCTGGTTCTCGTTTTCACCATGGTGGGCTCCGCGGTGCAACTTCCGACCGTGGGCGGCGGGGCGCAGGCGCTCTCCATCGTTGCATTCACGCGATTGTATGGAGTAGAACAGGAAGCAGCGGTTGCCGGCGCGATGGTGCTGTGGCTGGTTACGTTCGCTTCGTGCACGCTCGCCGGTGTGCCCATCCTGTTCCGCGAGGGCTGGTCGCTCGGCGATTTGCTTAAGATGAGAGCCCACGAGGACGAGCAGATCGACGCCGAAATCGCCGCGCGCTGAATTGGGCTTTCTCTTTAGGAGGCCGGGGCTTCAGCCCCTGAAGAAAGCTTTGCTGTCCGAAGCCGAGGAGAATCTCCCGAGTGAAATGTCCTTTCTGCGCAAACATTGACGACAAGGTGATCGATTCCCGCGAAGGACGCACCGGCGATACCATCCGCCGCCGCCGCGAATGCCTGAAATGTTCCCGCCGCTTTACCACCTACGAGCGCATCGACGAAATTCCCTACATGGTGATCAAGAAGGACGGCCGCCGCGAACGCTTCGAGCGTCAGAAAATTCTGCAGGGTTTGCTGAAGGCGTGCGAAAAGCGCCCCGTGCCCACTCCCCGGCTCGAAGCCATCGTGGATGAAATCGAAGGCGTGGTCCACGAAGCCACCGAAAGGGAATTGACCACCACGGAAATCGGCGAAATGATCATGCACCGCCTCAAGAAACTGGACAAAGTCGCCTACGTGCGTTTCGCCAGCGTGTACATGGATTTCAAGGACGTCCAGGAATTCATGTCCGAGCTGAAGAACCTCCTCAAAGACCGCGCTCTGCCCAAAAAGTAGCTTCCGCTTAGCCACCTCAGAATGTGGCTCGTAGAACTGCAAAGCTTTTGGTGAGGTTGCGAGCTTAGCTCAGTTTATTCCTGCGCTTGGTTGCTGCAATTGCTGTAAGCGCTTTTCCACGGCGTCGGCTTCCGATGCACGGCCCAGGGCGCGCAGGGCCTTTGCCTGGCTCGCCCAAGCTTGCGCGACCATGGGACTCTTGTCGCCGTAAATCTTTGCCAGCAGTGCTGAGAAGTCGCGATTGCACGGCTCCGACTTTGCCGGCTGTTCGAGCCGGTCGTAAAGCTTGCAAAGCATCCCCATGCGGGAGAGGCGCTGCGGCCCGGCGGGGCCATAAATCGTCTCCTCAATTTTCACGGCTTCTTCTATATATGGCAGGGCTTTCTCGTACTGCTTCTGTGCATATTGGAGTTGCGCCATCGCGGAAAGTGCCATGGCGTAGCCGGCGCTCGTCTGGCCGTAGTTCTTCTCGTTCAGGGCCAAATTCTGCTGGTAGAGCGCTTCTGCCTTCGCGGGCTCACCTTGTTCCAGCCACACGCGTCCCAGTGCGATCAACGGCAGGCTCAACTGCGGCGAATTCGAGCCATAGAGTTCCTCAGCTACCTGCAATTCCCTCGCAAACGTTGTCTGCGCATCCGCCAGATCTTTCCGCTGGAAATACAATCCGCCAAGATAGCCCAGGGACGTGATCAGCCGGCTTTCGTGCGGCTTTAGCTGCTCCGCAATCTGCACTGCTTCCTTGTAGTTTTTCTCGGCCTCCACGAAATTGTTTTCCTTGGATGTTCTGGCTCCTGCTTCCATCGCCGCATCGAGTTTTCCGGACATTCCCAGGGCTTCCGCTGCTCCCGCGAGTTTCTTCTCGAGGTCCGTTGCTTCCGCCGATTTTCCCGTCGTTCTCAATTCAGATAGGTGCTCCTTCAGCCGCAAATCCAGCCCCTGGCAGACGCCTGGTGCATCCATGAGCATTTGTGGACCGGGTTTGGAGAACGCCGCGTTGTAGCCCTTTTTTGCGATTCGGCAGTGTTCCATCGCGCCGACCCAATCGTTCTGGGTGGCCAGGAATTGGGCAAAGTAGACTTGATGTCCGATGTTCTCCCCATCCAGCAACACTGCTTCCTTGAACTCGCTCATGGCTTTTTGGTTGTCCCCGAGAGTCCACAATGCGCGCGCGTAGCCTTCGTGCACGTCCGCATTACTGGGTTGCAGCCCCGCGGCGATAGCCAGCTCTTCCGCCGCCTTCTTGGGCTCGTTCATCTCCATCAGAACTAGTCCGGCCCGCCAATGTCCGTCCACGTTATCTGGTTCTAACCGCGTCTCTTCCTGGTATTCCTTCAGTGCCCCCGGGAAATCCTTTTGCGTCTCGAGTAAAAGTCCCAGTCCCGCGTGGGCGTGAGTGTCGTCCGGCTCCATGCGTTGAGCGATTTGGTATTCTTCCTTCGCCCCGTTGTAGTCGAGGATGGCGACTAGAGCCGATGCCAGGCACAGGTGGCAGATCTCTGAGTTAGGATCCATGGCTTCCAGTTCGCGCCATTCCTTGACCGCGTCCGCATTCAAATGCGCTTCCTTCAACAGGGACGCGAGGTTCTGCCGTACTCTCTCATTCTTGGGGTCGAGTTTCTTGGCCTCGCGAAGTGCACGGACCGCGTTGTCGTAGTCCTTTTTAGCGCCGTAGGCGATACCAAGATTCTGAAGGGTGTCGGTGTCTCGTGGGTTTATGGCTATCGCCTTCTCGTACTCCACAATCGCGCCATCCACATCGTTTTTGTGATACAGAAGAAGTCCCAGGTCACAAAGGACGTTCTCGTAACCGGGCTTCAGCCGCAATGCCTCCCGGTATTCCTTCTCTGCGGCGTCGAAATTCCGCATGGACTCCAGCGCCAGCCCGGCGTTTTTGTGAGCCTCGGCGTCGTTAGGATTTTCCTCCAGCACCCCTTTCACTTCCCGCAAGGCTCCTTCTTCGTCGCCGGCTCGGTACAAAATGTAGCTGAGCTTCGTCCGCACTTCCGGAAAATCCGGCGCAAGGCTGAGCAGTTCTTCATACACGCCGCCGGCCGCCGCGAAGTTTTCCTGACGCCGCTGCAATTCGCCCATGACGAATCCCGCCGGCGCCTTCTTTCCGCTCGTTCGCAGCGCTTCATCCACTTCCTCTGCGGCTTCCGGGTATTCCTTGTCGCGAATCAGTTTTCCCGCCAGGGCCAGATGTTGCCGTGCTTCAGCGTCCTTCTTGGACTCAGCGTCACCCGCATCCGCGTGCACTGTTGCCTTGCGCACGGCTTTCAGTACCTCGGGCGTGGCTCCCGCTGTGGTGAGCTGTGCGAGATCGTCTTGCGTTGCAGCGAACGTTAGCCCCCGCGTGCCAACCATCGCCACGACATTCTCGGGAAGGGCATTGCCCGCCACCAGCGCCACCAGCGTGGTTGCATCCAGCGGGTCCTTGGCCTTCTGCGGCATTCTGGCAACCACGGCCGCCAAGCCGCAGAAAATCAGCACGCACGTCAGCAAGCCCGCGACACGCGTCATCTTCAACATAGTCACCTCGCAGCAAAGTACCTGCTCAGTTTAGAGGCCAGGATTGTGCGGAGATATTGGCCGCAAGGACAGTTGTTTCATCCTCGGCACTAACGCGGGCGTGCAAATCGTTTGCAACGCGAAGCCTGCGTGGCTCACCGTTCTTCGCTCATTTACTTTTTGGATGTGTTCCCGCGCAAGTAACGTCGCAACGCCGCCTCGCGCTTTACAATTCACTTAGGCACTCCCATGTGGACGTACATCCTCGGACCGTTTCTGGCACTTTTGCCCAAACCCTGGCGCGACGCTCTCGAGTTTGAGAAGTACACCCAGGCCGCTCGCGCCACCACTCTCAGCGGGCTCGGTGAATCTGCTGCCGCCGTCATTGCCATCGGCTATTGGTACATGTACGCCATGACGAAGTACGTTGACCGCGGGATCGACGTGGCCATGAGCGGAAAGCTGGGGCCCGTCACCGATCAGGCCGTCGCCGGTGTGGCGCTCTCGCTCTGGTTCGCTCACCCGTTCACCTGGCTGCTGGCATACTTCATTCTCGAAGGGGTCGTACGCCTTTCCAGCGCGGCCTTCTCCGGGATGATTGTCGGCACGCTGCCACTTTTTCTGTTTGACAAAATCTGCATCAACCCGTTTCGCGCCTCCACGCGAAATCGCGCCGGGCGTAGCAGTCTCCTTGGCAGTGCCGCTACCTTCTCCGGAGCGATTCGGGAACGCGTGATGTCTGCGCGCACCTCGCAAGTTCAGGATGAACTCTCCTTCCGCAAATCGGCCACCGACGAATTTTTGGAGATTTGTGCTTCCCGCCGCAAAGACGATTGGAATCCACCACGCGTGGTGCGCTTCGAGGGTACCTACTATCGGTTGGAAGCTGCTTCGGTGGGCACTGGCGCGCGGCCATTTCGCTACACGCTGCGCCGGCTCTCCGCCGGTGTGCCCGGGCGCTCCGTGCTGAGCTACGCACCCCCGAACGCGCTCATCCGTCAGTGAGGCCGCCGCCGGGACTCACCCCGAGCAGCCCAAAACAAACACTCCCCAAAACTGTCATCCCGCCTGCCCGCCGCAGGAGGGACCGGAGCGGCCCGATTTTTTCTTCCGCGCCGAATTATGGCGCGTCGGGCCGCGCAGTGGAGGGATCTGCTTCTCTCTTGGGTCCTGATCACTGTTCACTGATCACTGATAACCGTCCCCCGCGTCGCCTAGAATCCTGCTTCCTTTACATCTTCGCTCGCTTGCTTCTCCGCATTTTTGACTTCGCCCTTGGCGTCCGCGCCCGGCTTCAGCAGCTGGATCGTTTTGCTTAGGCTCGCGCCTTTGTCGCCGTGCGGCTCTTTGCAGGCAGACATATCCGCGCCGGTCTGTACGCCCGTCATGTCGGATTTTACGCAGTTGAAATCCAGCGCCAGGCTGTGGCTTGCGTGCAGAGCGGCCACGCAATCGCCCAGCATTTTGTACGTGTTGCAGGCCTGCGCGATGTTCGTGTCGGCCGCCAGCACGCCCGATCCCTGCAGCTTCGCCGTCAACTTCTTGCCCGGTTCGCTGTTGGCATCATGCCAATCGCTGCTCGTCTTCGGCTTCTTCTCCACCCACTTGATGGGATTATAGGAGTGCGGTGCGTGCGATGACGACTGCGCCGCCTCCGATGCACCCACGCCCGCGGGTCCTTGCGCCGCCGCTCGCCCCGCCCCGGCAGACACGCTCATCACCACAATCGCCAATATGGCCATAACCATCCATGCTTTTTTCATTCTTTCCTCCCCTTCTCAACTGTCATTCCGACCGGAGCGGCCCGATTTTTTCCTCCGCGCCGAATTGTGGCGCGTTGGGCCGCGCAGCGGAGGAATCGTGGCACCCCGCTCAACTTGACGCTGGGCCACGTGCCCCCTCCCGCTGACAACCCCGGAGGACACGCCTTTTGCCTCTCTCCTCAAGTACGCCTTCCTTTGCTGAACGCGTCGAGCACCCCGAAGGACGGTACTCCCCCAATGCGTCACGTTGACCCTCCGAACAGGGCGCGTAGGGTGCGCCGCTCTCTTTGCCGTCATCTCCCGGGAGCGCCAATCTCCCGATTGGCGGCTTAGACTACGCCAAGCACAGCAATGCCACCCAGAGCGCCATTCCGGCGAATGGCGTTCCCAGGTCACTGTGTGAGAATGCTTTTCCGGGGATGTCGGCGTGCCGCTCTCTTTCTTATGTAGTGGCCGGTCTTCAGACCGGTTCTTGGGTTTGTCTTGCCTCTCTTCCTCGCTGTCATCCCGAGCGGAACGACCCGATTTTCTCCTCCGCGCCGAATTCTGGCGCGTCGGGTCGCAAAGTCGAGGGATCTCTCTGTCGCCCCGCTACACTGTTGCTCGTGCCGCGATTTTGTCGCCGGCAAAAACGGGAATGTCGGCGCGCCGCGCTCTCTCTTATGTAGTGGCCGGTCTTCAGACCGGTTCTTGGGTTTGTCTTGCCTCTCTTCCTCGCTGTCATCCCGAGCGGAGCGACCCGATTTTCTCCTCCACGCCGAATCATGGCGCGTCGGGTCGCGAAGTCGAGGGATCGTGGCACCCATCTCAGCCTCACGCCGGCCCGCTCTTCACTTGTGGGAGGGCACGATTTCAATCGTGCCGGAAAACGCCCCACCCCAAACTCTCTCCAAACTCCCTCTGCTCCTCTCTAGGAGGCCGGGAGTTCACTCCCGGCGTTGCGCCCCCCCCCAAAAACCAAAAACTCGCCAAACTCTCTGTACCACATTGTGGTACTTTCACATCGAGGTCGACCATGGCAAAGAAAATCAAGCTGAATATCTTTGGCGACATGAAGGAGGCGCTTCAGGATGCCGCGGCCTATGAGCGTGGCCAGGCTGTCAATCTGCGCGTCACGCGCATTCCCGCGCGCCCCCGGCAAATCTCGCCCAAGGAAGTTCGCCGCATCCGCCTGACCCTCAATGCCAGCCAGGCGCTCTTCGCCACTTTCCTGAACGTGAGCCCCAACGCCGTGCGCAGTTGGGAACAAGGCACCCGCCGCCCGCGCCAGGCCGCGCTCAAACTCCTGGTGATCGCCAAAAAGAACCCCAAAGCCCTGCTCATGGCCTGACCTGAAACGACGATTCACCCCACCTGTTCTCTTTAGGCGCGGGTGGCCCACCCGTCGACCCGCCAGTCGGTCTACGACCCTGCGAGCAGGCGATCATCAAGTCGCTCTGGGCTGGCTTTGCTCGGATCGCTCAAGAGCAGTATTATTGACCGTCTGAGATAATCTTCAATACGCTCCGTCAGGCCGCAAATATCTCCGATGCCGTGTTTGTTGAGCTTCCTCGCCAAATCAGCTTGTTTGCGAGCGCTGCCATGCACAATCGCACTCCTCATTTCATAGGCAGTTTTCGCGATGTCTCGAATTTCGAACCGTTCAGCCAGCGTGGTCGACTCGGCCAGAAAAGTGGCGGCCCGCATTCTAAACTTATAGGAAATCTCTCCCGCGTTCCCCTCTCCCACGAGAATGGATTCTAACGCTATCATGAGGTCGACAAATCTGTCTTCTATCCGCGGTCTTTCATAAGCGTAATTGAACCGCCGTATCACGAAGTCGACGGGCGCACCCAATTCTCTATCGCTGAGCGCGCGAAACATATTCCTGAATTCAGTGATTTCTGAATCGGAAGTCAGATCGGTAGCGTAGCCAGTATATGCCGGCGGGAGCTGACTGACGCTAAAACCAGACGTGTCATCCTTCCGACCACAAACCACATAGCTGCAGTGAGCGCCACCCTTTTTCGTCAAGCGAAGCGCTGTCAGCACCGTATCGACCTGGTTGCCGAGCGCCGGGCTGTGCGAACCTAGTTTCTTTGGGACTTTGGACTCAATCTCTAGTAGCCATCTCCTGTCGCCGATTTCGTTTTGTTTGAGGTCACATTTGTTCATGATCTCAGACAGATCGGAGTCAGCCGCCCTGCGAATCGTGATTTGGTCATCAAGAACGATGGGAAGATCGGGTCCCGAGAAAGATGAGAGCATCGCAACGCTGCGAATGGTCTGCGTGTCGGTGAGCAACCACTCCTCCTCTGACCTGTAAATCCGCAAAAACCTCGCCTCGTCAAACCTCGCATCGCATTGTCCCTCGAGATAATTCAGAACAAGGCGGGTAATAACCTGAGCATCGAAGAACCATCTGAGATTTTCATCGGCTAAAGGTTTCCCGTCACTCCTCACTAGGAGCGTGCTTGCGCAGTTTAGTGCTCGCTCGTCACTTTGGATCAATTCTAGGAGGTGTTTGTAGCTTGCAAGCGTGTGGACCGCACGCTCATTATCGAAGAAAATTCTCCCCCATGCCGGAACTTGTCGCGTTTCGACCTGCACACGGCCCGGACCCGTCACCACCGCCTTCTGGAGGAGAAAACGTCCGAAAGGATCTTTCGAGGCCGCGACCAGGATTTGACTGGCGTCCGCATAGAACACCTTGAACGCTCGAAAGAGCCTTTCATCGAGTGGGGCCGGAAAGCTCATTTGACCTCGCTGGCGCTAGATTTCTGATCGTGCTCGCGGGCAGTACGATGGCCAACCTCAGCCTGGCCGTTATGCCCCCGCCATTCGGCGGCTCGACTTTTCAGTTTAGCCACCACCTCAGGTACAGATGTTGCAGGCACCATTCGCGTGTGCATTCCATCCCATCTGCACATCGCCACCTCCGTCTCATCGGGCCATAAAGCGCTCGACCCAGCCCCGAACTGCACCATATGACAGTCTCCATAGACGCTCACGATTGCAAGAGTTCGATCATCCTGTCTGCAAATGAACGCGACATGGTTTTCCTTCCAGGGTGTTTGAGTTCCAGCCTCACTAAGCTGAGCTATAAGAGGAGCCGCGGGATCGATGGAATCTCCGAGGACAAAATCGCGAACGCGTCGAAATGAGCTCTCGGTCCTGACGGCTGCCCCGAATTGAAGAAACATTAGCCCACAGGCGATCTTGCCGGCCACTCGCTGAACGACGAACCTGTCGTACTTCAGAGCAAGCCAATGAGGGCTGCTCCCAATGATCTCCGTATTGGTCCAAGCGCTGTAATCCTTTGCGAACGCGCCTGCCCTTATGCTTCTGATAAGTGCCTCTACAAAACGCAGAGCTTCATCCGGATTCCGTGCCCGCACATAAAGGTGTCCAGAGAAGTCCAGGACAACGCGAGGCCAAAAGTCCGCGTCCGCGCCCATCTCCGGGAGTCGGTCAGTGCGAACTTCAAGTTCACCGATAAATCCGCGCGCATCAGGCTTACGGTTCAGGATATTTCGCAAGGCAGCTACCAACCGCTCCACCCATGCAGGACTCGGGCCCCGGCGACGTGCACATGCGTTTGTTGACACATCAATCTCAATATGGGGCAAGGCCTCCGGTGTATCTGTACCGGCACGGATCGCCGCTTCGCCATAGCCTCCAAGAGGGTTCTTTACCAGGAGATACCTCGCACGAATGACGCCGCTGCCCGGTTTCCTCTTGTCTCTTCCAGGAGGCCCATGAGTCACACAGAAAAGTGAATAGTTTGATTGCCTGCCTTGCTGCCTCTCCCTCGACCTTAGAAATCTTGGTCTGGCAGTCATTACAGGCAGGGACCCAGAGTTCCTTTGTCCCGCCCAGGGCTCGGGGAAAGACGTGGTCTTTGCCCAGAGCTACACCACTCAAGTCGCACCACACACATTGTGAGTGCTTGTGAACCAGTGGCCTCTGCTGGGAGCCTCCCACCACACAGACATTATGGGCAGGGTCGCCACAAGAAATCAAAATGGGGCGGCTAGCCGACAGGTTGAGGCTAGGAGGGATTTTCCCTTCTACAGTTTCCGGCGACCTTCCTCGTACCAGTTTCGAAACTAGTACCCCATAAATAATAGTAGACAAACGGTAAATAATGTGCTATGCTTCGCCTGTTATGCTGCGGGGACGCTGCTCTTGTGCCATTTCGGAACGCCCCACACCCTCATCCGCACCGAAGAATCCCCTAAGTCCTTTGTTTCCCCTACTTCCACGAAATTCTCCTGTAACTCCTTTGTTTCCCCTACATCCGCAAAAACAGGGGGGTGGGGGATATCGGAAGGAAGCAAAGGAAACGAAGGAAGTGAAGGGCGCAAAGGAAGTGGACCATCATCGCGTTTTTCTAACTCATGCGTTTACTGCAACATTAATTAACATTGTCGGGGCGCCGACATTTTTGCGCCCCGCACCACCGCCCTCTTCTTTCTGTTGCTTTCTCTTGCTCGCCACTAGCCACCAGCCACTCGCCACTAAGTCCAACTATTCCCGCACATCCGCGAGGGTCGCCCGTAAGTCCAATTATTCCCGCACATACGAAAAACACGTGGGTGGGGGTATCCCCTCGCAAGATGTGTCCTCCCGTAACTCCATTGTTTTCTATCACCATGTTAACTATAAACTAAACTATATGAGTAATTATATTGTCGGCGCGCCGACATTCCCGTACGCCGAAAGAATGTGTCGCACCTCTGGCGCTGGAAATCATCATGCCTACCGAACCCAGCGCTCCCGCGCTGGGCTAACTTGTGGCGCGCCTACAGCGCTTCGGAGCGAGAACGATCAGAGGAGCTTTTCGTCCACTTTGGTGAAATTGCTGTCGGGAACAAATTGGCTGCCGAAGACGCGGAAGTTGGAGACTTGCTTGAGGGAAAACACCGGGGCCGGAGAGGGCCGCGGGACACGGACGCGGAATAGGTCGGCGCCGTCCACATCGAAAAGTGAGAAGGCCGGGCGCAAATCGGGCTCGCGCGTGGCGATCTCCACGTTGCTCATCTCGAGATTCTTGACGTGGCGCAGGAAGATGCCCGACGCGGGAAGCGCGCCGAACATTGTGGGCTCCGGATATTCTTTCTCGCGCTCCGGCGGCTGCAGACTGGCCATGGCGGCGTCGCCTCCGCCAATCTGATGCAGATACACATCGCTGATTTTCACGTCCTCGATGAAGTGGCCGGGCACGCCGCTAAGGATGGACGGAAGTTGCGCGGCATCGTAGCTGGTGACATTGCTGATGAGGATGCGCTTGAGCGTGCCGACTCTGGCGCCTTGCGGCCCGCGCATGCGCTCGCCAAGGCGCAGAAACAGCGGCGAAGTCGTCGCTCCGCGCATGGTGATGCCGATGAAGGTGATGTCCTCGCAAAGCGCGCCATCAACGCTTTCCAGCGCCAGGCCGCGCGAGTGCTCGAAGACGCAGTTGGAGATGGTGATGTTGCGGAAGCCGCCATTGGATTCGGTGCCGCACTTGATGCGCCCGGTAGAGCGAGGGCGGAAGCTGTCCGGCATGCGCTTCCACGTGCCATCGAGTACGGAGCCAATTTCATAGCCGCCGGTGACGTAGCAGTTGGTGATGGTGACGTTTTCCGTGGGACGCGGTTCGCCAAGCGCGAAGGAACTCTTGGGACAGATAGCATCGTCGTACGGCGAATTCACGGTGCAATTGGAGACGCGCACATTGCGGCAGCAGTCGATGTCCATGCCATCGCGGTTGGTGTCGATCTTGAGGTTGTCGATGGTCAGGTTGTCAACGCCGGTGGCCAGAATGCCGAACCATCCGCCGAAGAGGATCGAGAAGTCGCGGAGGATAACGTTGCGGCAGTTCTTGAGCGCGATGGCTTTGTTGCCGACGCCCGACTTGGCGGTGTCGGGCAGATCTTTATCTTGCGGGTGGCCGCGGCTTAGGCCTTTGCCCCAGATCAGCCCGGGCCCCAAGATGGCGAAATCGTGAATGCCTTCGCCCCAGAGGAGGCTGTTGTGCCAGTGATTATGGCCGTAATCCTGGTAAGGCTCCCAAGGGCCTTGCGGCTCGGCGTCGTCGTAGCCGCCGCTGGTTGTGCCGTCGAGAGGAACTGAGGCAGCGAGGATTGTGGCACCCTGTTCAAGGTAGAGGCCAACGTGGCTTCTGAGATGGATCGAGTAGCAGGCATACGTGCCCGCGGGAAAGTACACGGTGCCACCGCCGGCGGCTGCCGCTGCTTCGATGGCGCGGTTGATCGCCGGGCTGTCGATCGTCTGGGCGTCACCGGTAGCGCCGAACGCTTTGACGTTCAAGACGCCGGAACTCGCAAGGGATTCGGCAGTGTGCGCGGGAGTGGATGCCACCTGGTTAAGCGAAGGAACCCCAGCGAGAACGGCGCCGCGCCCGGCCATCGAGAATAATTTTCTGCGATCGAACAAAAGTGCCCCTTTCGAGTGCGAAAGGATTCGAGCGTGCCTCTGGAAACGCGAGCAGGAAGCGCGCCGATTGCAGTTCTTTATATTGTGGGCGGTTCAAGCCTGTCAATAGTAGGGCGGCAGAGAATTTGCGACGAACTTCTGGCCCGCCGAACGGTAGAGCTGCCGGGGAAAGAGAGAATCACAGGATGCATCTGGATTAATGTACTGAGGAGGTTATCCAGTGAGACTCAGATCGAGCTTTCTGTGGACCTCATGAGCGAATCCAGTTATGAGCGTCAATACAAAGAAAACGAGGAGAGGGTAACTCAGAAGAAGGTTCATGCTGGTGAGAGATGGCTTCGGGTCGTTCTTCACATCGAAGATGTAGCCGAGGGTGAATTCAAACGGCACCCATAACAGGGCGGCGAAGATGCACGATGGCCACAGGTTTGCAAGCAAGCGTCTTAAGTCAGAGGAGAGATGTGATCGCCACCAGACAAGTGGTTTATCAATGCTGGCCGCGGCGACAGACGCCGTGATCAAGAGCGTTATGGGCCCGAATCCTCCGCCAACCAGGAGAAGAATGATGGAGAGCAGACACAGGATCACCGCGCCATGCTTGCTCTGAATAAACAAAGCCGCCCAAATCACGATTAACAGGCCGAAAATCATCGCAAGAATGCCGGTCACCAGGAAGTTGGGAATGAGTGTCATGGCGGGTTCGTGGCCGAAGGGGAAGGGAAGTCCAGGCGGACCTACGGCAAGTATCTTAATGCCTTTTGGCGCAACATTTCCTTGGAGCGTTTCAAAGAAACCGTGCTCCATGCCGAGCAGCCCTGCATAAACGCCGAATACGGAGGCGGTTGCTCTTAGCGCGCTAATGGTTTGCCAATTCATTCTGTTGCGTTGGCTTCTGGACGGAGACAAGGTTACTTCTCTGGGTTACTGCGGGTAAAGCTGAAAAGAAGCGACGCAGAAAGCTGAAGCGGGTGACGCAAAGTAACTCACGACTCGCACCAATTGGCGGACCTTGTTAAGCAGGGCAAAGGCTTTCAATTGCGCCGTAAGGAAAAAGGGAATCCATTCGCCGCGCAACTACGGCTGTGAGAAAATAGCGGGCGCAATCGAGACCCGTAAGCGAGGCGAGATGTTATCGGCGGG
>Ga0209415_10013161_pt1 | contig 13675 bp, 9 predicted proteins | sample PeaSoiSIISIP2007_FD_187696 | JGI IMG/M metagenome (GOLD analysis project Ga0209415, IMG submission 187696) | Peat soil microbial communities from Weissenstadt, Germany - SII-SIP-2007 (SPAdes) (version 2) | ecosystem: Environmental > Terrestrial > Soil > Wetlands > Peat | place: Germany... | reverse complement strand
CACACCCACGCGCGCGAGCCGACGTTGGGCGAGCCGACGAGATCAAGCAGCGCGGCCCCGAGGTCGCGCGGGACCGGGATGCTCGCCGGCTCGAGCGGCGCGCCCGCGGGCGGGCTCGCCGGCGCGCGCGGGCGGTCGTAGAGGGGAGCCTCGTCGGTCAGGACCCCGGTGGGGATGTAGCACGCGACGACGGGGGCGCGCTTCGACGGGGGATCGACCAGCGGATCGTAGCCGGGGGTGGCCTTGATGACCCAGCGCTTGGTGTCGGTGACCTCGCCGATGACGGCCGCGTCGAGGTCCCACTTCGCGCAGATGGCCAGCACGCGGTCCTCCTGGCCGGGCTTGGCCACCAGCAGCATGCGCTCCTGCGACTCGGACAGCAGGATCTCGTACGGCGTCATCGCCTTCGCGCGCCGGGGCACGCGGTCGAGATCCAGCTCCACGCCGTTCTCGGCGCGGCCCGCCATCTCGACGCTGGACGACGTCAGTCCCGCGGCGCCCATGTCCTGGATGCCCTCGAGCACGCCCTCCGAGAAGAGCTCGAGGCACGCCTCGATGAGGAGCTTGCCCATGAACGGATCGCCCACCTGCATCGTCGGTCGCTGCGAGGGGCCGCCGGCGGAGAACTCGTCGCTCGCCATGGTGGCGCCGTGGATGCCGTCGCGCCCGGTCTTGGCGCCGATATAGAGGATGCTGTTCCCGATGCCGCTGGCGCGCCCGTAGAAGATGCGGTCGGTGCGCGCGACGCCGCACGTGAAGGCGTTGACGAGGATGTTGCCGTCGTAGCGCGCGTCGAACTGCAGCTCGCCGCCCACGGTGGGCACGCCGATGCAGTTGCCGTAGCCGCCGATGCCGGCGACGACGCCGCGCAGGAGCTCGGGCGTGCGCGGGTGGTCGGGGCGGCCGAAGCGCAGCGAGTTGAGGCTCGCGATGGGGCGCGCTCCCATGGTGAAGACGTCGCGGAGGATGCCGCCGACGCCGGTCGCGGCGCCCTGGTACGGCTCGATGAAGCTCGGGTGGTTGTGCGACTCCATCTTGAAGACGGCGGCGAACCCGTCGCCGATGTCGACCACGCCCGCGTTCTCGCCCGGCCCCTGGATGACGCGCTTGCCCTTCGTCGGCAGCCGCCGCAGGTGCATGCGGCTCGACTTGTAGGAGCAGTGCTCGCTCCACATGACGCTGAAGACGCCCAGCTCGGCGTAGCTCGGCGCGCGGCCGAGGGCGCGGAGGACGACCGCGTACTCGGCGTCGTTGAGCTTGTGCGAGCGGGCGAGCTCGGGCGTGACGGGGAGATCGTTCGGGAAGCTCGTGGGGGCCATTCGGCCCCGGAGGGAGTAGCGCCAAACCGCGCTGGCCTCAATGCTGCTCCGGGTCGGGGGTGCCCTCGATTGACGGAGCGCCCGCTTCGCGCTTCATTGGCGCCCCACACGACGAGGGAGGACACCATGGCCGTTTCACCGGTTCCGAAGGGCTATCACACCGTCACCGCGCAGCTCGCCATCGACGGCGCCGCGAAGGCCATCGAGTTCTACAGGAAGGCGTTCGGCGCCGAGGTCATCGACCAGGCGCCCGATCCCAGCGGCCAGAAGGTGTGGCACGCGTCGCTTCGCATCGGCGACTCGATCCTGTTCGTGAACGACGTCTTCCCCGACATGGGCGGCTCGGCGAGCAAGTCGAGCCTGTGGCTCTACGTGAACGACGTGGACGCCTCGTTCAAGCGCGCGGTCGACGCGGGCGGCAAGGTCGCGATGCCGCCGTCGGACATGTTCTGGGGCGACCGCATCGGGCAGATCACCGATCCGTTCGGCCAGAAGTGGTGCCTCGCGACGCACGTCAAGGACATGACGCCCGCGGAGCAGAAGGCAGCCGGCGAGGCCTTCGTCGCCCAGATGAAGACGAGCTGATGCGGGCCTGCGTCGTCGTCTTCCCCGGGTCGAACGCCGACGCCGAGCTGATCCACACGCTGCGCGACGTGTGCGGAGCGCCGACGACCGTGGCGTGGCACACGGACACGGCGCTCCCCCCGGGGACGGACCTCGTGGCCATCCCGGGGGGCTTCGCCTTCGGCGACTACCTGCGCTGCGGCGCGATCGCCAAGGTGAGCCCCATCATCGGCGCCATCCGCGCCCACGCCGGGCGCGGCGGCTACGTGCTCGGGGTCTGCAACGGCTTCCAGATCCTCACCGAGGTGGGGCTCTTGCCGGGTGCGCTCACGCGAAACGCGCAGCGTCGCTTCGAGTGCGGCGACTGGTACATGAAGGTCAACGCCGAAGGGCCGTTCACGCGGGGCCTGGGCGACGTGTGGAAGCTTCCCGTGGCGCACGGCGAAGGGCGCTACCAGGCCGACGAGAAGACGCTCCGCCGGCTCGAGGACGAGGGGCTCATCGGGCTCCGCTACTGCCTGCGCGACGGGACCGTGGACGAGCGCGGGAACCCCAACGGCAGCCTCCACGGCATCGCGGGCATCTACGGCGGGTCGCGAAAGAACGTCTTCGGCCTGATGCCGCACCCGGAGCGCATGAGCGAGGCCATCCTCGGCGGCGCGGACGGACGAAAGCTGTTCGAGGCCGTGCTCTCGCAGGCTGCCTAGGCCGACTCGCCCTTCGCCAGTGAGTGCCGCAGCAGCGTCCCGGAGAGCAGCGCGAACATCGCGAAGGCGATGACGTCCCCGCCGAGGCCGATCTTCTCGAAGTAGGCGCCCCCGATGTTCAGCTTGTCGGCCACGCTCCCGCCGAAGCCGACGAGGAGCGCGATGGCGATCCCCGCGAGCGAGCCCCCCGCGACGAGCCCCGTCGCGTAGAGCATCCCCGGTCCGACCTCTCCCTCTTCCTTCTTCTTGCGCAGCCGGTCCGCCAGCGCACGCACCAGGCCTCCCACCCAGATCGGCGCCGTCGTCGAGATGGGCAGGTACGCGCCCACCGCCCACGAGAGCGCGTTCGCGCCCGCCAGCTGCGCCGTGAACGCCGCGAAGACGCCGACGAGCACGGGCCCCCACGGCAGCTTCTGCGCGAGCATCCCCTTGATGATCGTCGCCATCAGCGTGCCCTGCGGCGCGGGCATGCGCGAGGAGCCGATGCCGTGAAGCTCCCCCGGCACGCTCTTGTCGAGCAGCAGCACCGTGCCGCCGATGACGACCACCGAGACGAGCACGCCGATGAGGAGGCCAATCTGCTGGCGAACGGGGGTCGCCCCCACGATGTACCCGGTCTTCAGGTCCTGCGACGTCGCTCCCGCGTTGGCCGCGGCGATGCACACGATGCCGCCGACCATGAGCGCCATCGCCTGGTACGTGTCGCCGGTCCAGCCGATCGCGACGAAGACGAGGCACGTGGCCATGAGCGTCGCGATGGTCATCCCCGAGACCGGGTTCGACGAGGCACCGATGATGCCGACGATGCGGCTCGACACGGTGACGAAGAAGAAGCCGAAGACGACGACGAGGAGGCCCGTGAGGAGCGAGCCGGGGAAGGCCCCCGGGAGGTTCGGCAGAAACGCGATGATGGCCACGAGGACGACCGAGCCCCCGACGACGATGGTGATGGGCAGATCGCGCTCGGTTCGCTTTCGCGCCCCGGCCCCGTCCTTGCCCCCGCGCAGATCGCGGACCGAGTCGCGGAAGCTCGAGATGATGGTGGGCAGGGAGCGGAGCAGCGTCATCACCCCCGCGCAGGCGACGGCGCCGGCGCCGATGTAGCGGATGTACGCGCGGTAGATCTGCTCGGGCATGTCGTGGTGGGCGATCCAGGCGTCGCTGAAGCCGAGCGCGTGCAGATCGTCCATGCGCCGCGCCTCGGGCACGAACAGCGAGACGAGCGGGATGAGCACGAGCCACGACATCACGCCGCCGGAGAACATCTCGGAGGCGATGCGCGGCCCGATGATGTACCCCACGCCGAGGTACTCGGGCGTGATCTCCGAGTCGAGAACGGCGTTGGGGAAGGCGGCGGTGCTGCTGGTGCGGAACGAGGGCACGTCCTTCCAGAGCCCGAGGACGCTCATCAGGAGCTTGTAGGCGATGGCGATGTAGACGCCGGCGAAGACGCGCCGGGCGAGGCTGCCGCCCTTCTCGCCGACGATGAGGACGTCGGCGCACGCCGTCCCCTCGGGGTAGGGGAGGTTGCCGTGCTCCTTGACGATGAGGCTGCGGCGGAGCGGCACCATCATGAGCACCCCCAGGGCACCGCCGACGGCGGCGAGCACCATGATCTGCAGGTACTGGAAGTACTTCTCCCCACCCGAGAGAAAGAGGAGCGCGGGGAGGGTGAAGACCACGCCGGAGGCGATCGACTCGCCGGCCGAGCCGATGGTCTGCACCATGTTGTTCTCGAGGATCGTGCTGCGCCCGAGCTTCTTGAAGACGGCGATGGAGAGGACGGCGATGGGGATCGACGCCGACACGGTGAGCCCGGCCTTCAGCGCGAGGTACACGGACGCCGCGCCGAAGATGACGGCGAAGACCGCGCCGAGGACGACGGCCTTGACCGTGAGCTCGGCGATGTTCGCCTCGGGGGCGACGTGCGGCTGGAAGGAGGCGGGCCCGGGAGGGGAGGGAGGCGCGGACATCGGCGCGGGAGGGTACCCGAACCGGAGGGATCTAGCCGTGCAAGAGCGTCTTCATGGCCGACTCGAGGAGGCTGCGCGCCCGGGTGGCCCGGCGGTCCGCGGTGGAGCGGGCGGCCACGCACCCTCCGCTCAGCGGGGCGGCGGGGCTCGACGGACAGATGCGGGCCCCTTCGTGGAGCAGCGCGAGCCAGGCGCGCGCCTGCGTCGAGAGGTCCGCGCGACCGGAGGCGGATCGCAGCTGCCACACGCCGAAGCTCAATCCGCCGTCACCGATCGCGTCCCGGGTGAGCCAGCTCTCGCGGATGGCGTAATAGGCCATCACCGCCGCGTCTTCTTCCCGGCTGCCGAAGACCGGGGGCTCCGCGTCCTGCGACACGGCCGTCTCGATGGCTGCCGCGATGGGCGCGGCGTCGGGGAGGCGCGGCGCGCCCGGATGCACGGCGGCCCAGATGGCGAGGACGATGACTTTGAGGCTCATGGAAGCTCCAGCGGTACCCCCGCTCGGACAAGGCGAACGCATGGCGTAGCGCGCCACCGCTCGCGTTCAAGCCGACGCGGCCATTTGGAGCAGTAAGTGCGCGATATGTGGTCGCGCTTTCGTCGGAGAGGGTGCGCGCCCGTCAGACCTCGAACTCGACCTTCTCGAGGATCTCCGTCACGCGCCACAGGAAGCCGTTTGCCGCCACGCCGTCGACCACGCGGTGATCGTACGAGAGGGCCACGTACATGATCGGGTGGATGGCGATGGTGTCCTCCCCGTCGGGCGACTCGACGACCACCACGCGCTTCTGGATCTCCCCCATGCGCAGGACGCCGACGTTGGGCTGATTGATGATGGCCCCGCCGAAGAGGTTCCCCTTGAGCCCCGGGTTGGACACGCTGAAGGTGGCCCCGCCGAGATCATCGATGGTGATCTTGCCGCCCTTGGCGCGCCGCGCGAGGTCGTCGATGGCGCGCACGATGCCGCGGACGCCGAGCTCGTCGGCGCGCCTCACCACCGGTACGACCAGCCCGTCGGGTGAGTCCACGGCGACGCCGATGTTGATGTCGCGGAAGACGACGTACGAGTCCTCGAGCACGCGGGCGTTGAGGCCGCTGTTCTCGCGGAGCGCGTGCGCCGTGGCGACGACCACGAAGGCGAGCATCGTCAGGCTCATCCCCTCGGCCTTGTAGCGCTCCTTGTGCGCGTCGCGCAGCTTGCCCGCCCGGTGCAGATCCACCTCGGCCACGGTCACCACGTGGGGCGAGGCGAACTTCGAGTACGTCATGTGGTCGGCGGTGATGCGCCGGCGCCGCGTGAAGGGGACGACCTTGTCGCCGTCGTGCGGCTTGTACGCAGGCACCTTGAAGGCGCCGAACCCGACGCCCGGGATGGGCGGGACGAAGCCGCCCCCCTGGTTGACGAGCTGCGCGAGCTGCTGGGTGCGCTGCGGCGCGGTCGCGACGGGCGGGACCTCCGCGGTCGCCTGGGGCGACGCGCGATCGGCGGTGCTGCCGGCTGCGCGCATCACGTCATCGCGGGTGACGCGTCCCCGCTCGCCGGTCCCTTGCACCGCGGCCAGGTCGACGTCGTGCTCGAGCGCGGCCTTGCGCACGGTGGGCGTCGCCAGCGCACCGAGCGTGCTGCGCGCCGATGACGAGGAAGCGGTGCCGGCCGGCTGCGGCGACGACACCGGCGGCAGGGAGACCGGAGCCCCCGGCGCGGCCGACAGCGTGGCGGACGCCCCCTCCTCGATCTGCGCGATGACGGTCTTCACGGGCACGACCTGGCCCTCGGCGGCGAGGAGCCTCGCCACGCGTCCGGCCGCCGGAGCAGGCAGCTCGCTGTCGGCCTTGTCGGTCGCGATCGACACCAGCGCCTGGTCCTTCTTGACGACGTCCCCCTCGCGCACGAGCCACTTCGAAATCGTCCCCTCGTTCACGCTCTCACCGAGCTGGGGAAGGATCACGTCGATCAGCATGGAGCGCGGCTCTCCGGGGAGAAGGGGTGCGCGAAGCCTATAGCGTCGGTCCGCGCGACCGCAAACACGGCTCCGCGCGCGAGGGCGGGGCGTTCCGTCCCGGCCACGGAGGCCGGGACACGGCTCTGCGACGGTCCGATGCCGAAACGCCGCCGGTGCGGAGAATGCATCCCGGGCGCCCGCATCGAAGGAGCGAGTGGTGCTGCGTTCGTGGCGGCGAGAGCTGGCAGGTCTTGCGGGCGCGCTCCTCGCGCACCTGACGGCCTTCGCTTGCCTCGCGGCCAGCCGACCGCTGGTCACGCCGCTCGCCTCGGCCCCCGCTCCCATGGAGGTCGAGGTGGAAGAGGCGCCAGCGCCGGATAGGCCCCCAGCGGCGCCGGTGTCCGGGTCCGTGCCCACTCCCGTTCACGTGGCCAGTACGCCGACCCCGACCCCGACCCCGACCTCGACCTCGACCGCGACGTCGACCCCGACCGCCACTTCTCCGCTCGACCTCTCCCCGCCGCCCCCGCTCTCCGCCGACCAGCTCGGTCTCGGCGACCGTCGCCTCTTCCTCGGTCAGCTTCCCGACCATCCCGCCCCCTCCGCTTCGCTCGCTCCCGAAGGCATCCCCAACGTCGCCCCTGGCGCGCAGCAATCCATGCGCGACGCCCTCCGCGCGCACGACCACGCGCTCGGCCTCGACGTCGGTGGACCGATCGTCGCCGTCGCCGAGGAGGTCGTCCGGCCCAGCGACACGCCGGTCGACTCACACGCCGTCTTCCAGATCACCGCCGACGCCAGCGGCAACGTGACGAGCGTGGTCCTGCTCGACGCGAGCGAGGCCCGGGGCGCCTGGGAGCGCGTCGCTTCCAGTCTCGCGGGGGCCCTGCGCTCGCGCCGCCTGACGATGCGAGGTCACCCGGGCGCGGTCATCACGCTGGACATGACCTCGCGCTGGGTGATGCCGAGCGGCTCGAAGCCACGCAAGCCGTTCAGCAGTCCCCATGTGGGCGCCAGCGGCACGGGGCTGACCTACAGCATGGCGTTCGACGTGACCGACATCGGGGCGCGTCCCCTTCGAAGCGTCCACGCGCGCATCCTCGGAGAGCGGTTCCCCTGAGGGGGGCGCCTACCTCCGCCGGAGCATCGCCACGAAGTACCCGTCCGTCCCGTGCACGTGCGGCAGCACGCGGAACGACGTCGCCTCGCCGCACACCGCGCGCGCCTCCGGGGCGTCGAACGGGGCCGGGGTGAGCTCGGGGTGAGCTGCGATGAGCGCGGCGATCACGTCCTCGGCCTCCTCTCGGAGCACGCTGCACACGACGTAGACCAGCGCACCCCCCGGGCGCACGTGGTCGGCGGCCCGCGACGCGATGGCGAACTGCTCGCCAGCCTTCGCGCCGAGGTCGGTCGCCTCGCGTCGCAGGCCGATCTCCGGGCGGCGCCGCAGCGTGCCCACCCCCGTGCACGGCGCGTCCACGAGGACCCGGTCGTACTCACCGCGCACGTCGCCGGAGCCGACGGTCCAGTCCACCGCGAACGTCGCGCGCACGCTCAGCCCGAGACGCGCCAGCTCCTCTCCCAGCCGCTCCAGCTTCGACGGACCCGAGTCGCACGCGTCCACGGCTCCCCCGGGCAACACGGCGCGCGCGAGGACCCCCGTCTTGTTGCCGCGACCGGCGCACGCGTCGAGCACCGTCTCGCCCTCCCGCGCGCCGACCGCGAGCGCCGCGAGCTGCGATCCCTCCTCCTGCACCGTCCACGCTCCCTCGCTCCACCCCGGGAGGCTCTGCGGCTTCCCCGCGCCCCGCGCCAGGATCGCCCGCGGCGACACGTGCCCCGCCTCGAAGCTCGCCTCCGGCGCGGCCGCTCGTAGCTTCTCGACCCACGCGTCGCGCTCCGCCGCGACCTCCACGCGCAGCGCCACCGCCGGCGACTCGATCCCTGCCTTCAGGAACGCCAGCGCACCCTCCGCCGTCAGCGCCCGCTCCAGGCCCTCGCGCAGCCACGCGGGCGTGGACACGACGATGGCCTCGTCGCGCTCCGCCGCCGCGATCGTCTCCGCGCGCGTCGCCACCTTGCGCAGGACCGCGTTCGCGAAAGACCCCACGCGCGGGCCCCGCTCCTTCTTCACGGCTTCGACGGCCTCGCTCACCGCGGCGAACGCCGGCACGCGCGTGAAGAAGAGCTGGTACGCCGCGATCACGAGGTGCGCGCGGACGCGGGCGTCCACCGAGTCGATCCCGCGCGGCGCGAACCGCCCCACCTCTTTCAGCAGCCACGGCTCCACGCGGAGGCTCCCGTAGACGAGCTCCGTCGTCAGCGCGCGATCGCGCGGATCGAGCTGCACCGCACGCCCGAGCTCGGCCTCGAGCGCCGCCGCCGCGAACGCCCCGTCCTTCGCCACGCGCACGAGCACCCGGGCCGCGACGTCGCGCGCGCCCGTCACGACCACAGCTCGCGCACCTGCAAGACGATGACGTCCCACCGCCGCTCGACGTCGTTCTTGAAGGCCACCAGCATCAGGAGAACGAGCATCACCATTCCCACGAGGCTCGCCACCTCGCGGATGCGCAGCGGGAGCGGGCGCCTTCGAGCCGCCTCGAACAGGAAGAAGAGCAGATGCCCGCCGTCGAGCACCGGGATGGGCAACAGGTTGATGAGGCCGAGGTTCACAGAGATGACCGCCATCGCCCACACGAAGTACGTCGTCCCCTGGGCGCCGGCCTGACCGGCGATGTCGTACATCGTGATGGGTCCGCTGACGCTCGAGAGCGACACCCGCCCCTGCACCAGGCGCAGCATCCCGATGGCGATGAACTTGATGACGCTCCCGGTCTCCTCCACTCCCTGGCGCAGCGCGTTTCCCAGCGGGTGCGGGTTGGGGACCATGCGGTCCGGCGCGCTCGGGAGCCAGTGGTCGGTGCGGAAGACGTAGCGCTCGTAGTGCTGGCCGAACTCGTCGTCCCACTGCTCCTTGCGGAGCTGGAAGAAACCTCGCATCGCCGCGCCGTCGCGCGTCCACTGGAGCTCGCGGGTGCGGTCGGCACCGGCCACGAGCCCGTCCTCCATGGTGCGCCAGAGTCGCTGCGGGGCGCCGTCGAGCGTCGTGATGCGGTCGCCGGGACGCAGCCCGGCGCGCCATTCGCTCGACGCCTGCGGGACGAACGCCACGTACATGTCCGCGCTCTCGATGCCCGTGCGCTCCAGCACGTCGACCGCGCGCGCGTTCTCGTCCGCAGGCGGGGTGGCCCCCGGCGTGCGTGGCAACGGCGTCAGCGTCGCCGCGCCGGGCTCGAGCACCGCCAGCTCGCAGAGCCCTCCCAGGGCGCGCGGGACGTCGACGGGCCGAAGGTAGCTGACGACCACCTGGTCCCCCCGGTTCTGGGCGAGGGCGTCGATCAGATCGACGAAGCGCTCGATCCGCCGCCCGTTGACGGCCGTCACCAGGTCGAACGAGCGCAGTCCTGCGCCCGCCGGTGAGTCGTGGCGCGAGACGCCGATGACCGCCGCGGGGAAGTGCGGGTCGAAGCCGATGCGTCCCTTGTGCTCCACGATGTCGAGCTCCCGCACCTCGGCCACGTCCGCCGGCGTCACCGTCACGTCGAGCGTCCGGCCGTCGCGCTCGACGCCGAGCTTGACCGGCTTGTTCGCGTTGCGGGAGATGACCCGCCGCACCTCCGGGTAGCTCGTCACCGCGTCGCCATCGACGGTCACGATGTGGTCTCCCGGCTCGAGCTTGCCCTCGGCCGGTCCGCCCGGCTCGACCACCCCGACCATGGGAGGGAGAAACTGCTTCTCCTCCAGGAACACCGACGTATAGAGCGCGATGGGGAAGAGCACGTTCATCGCCGGCCCGGCCAGGACGATGACGACCCGCTTCCACAGGGCCTGCGACTCGAACGTCCTCCAGCGGTCCTCGGGGAGGATGGGCTCGTTGCGCTTGCTCTCCTCGAGCATCTTCACGAAGCCCCCGAACGGGAGGAGGCCCACGCAGTACTCGGTCTCCTTGCCGCGGATGCGGACGATCTTGGGACCAAACCCGATGCTGAAGGTGAGGACCTTCACGCCGAAGATCTTGGCGAACGCGAAGTGTCCCGACTCGTGGATGAAGATCAGCGAGCTGACGAGCAGGACGAAGTACAGCAGGTCCACGGAGGGTCCTCCAATAGCACGTCGACGCAATGGTCGGCGCCCATGCCCCCCCGGGCTTCAGCCCGGGGTCACGGCGTGCAGCCGGCGTTCTCGATCGCCAGGTTCTTGTCCGCGGCGACGTTGAAGCCGGTGGCCGAGACGCACGTCACCGGCTCCCCGTCCTCCTCATAGGTGAGGCCCTCCATCGTCGCCTCCGCTGCCGTCCAGGTGAGGAGGGGGGTCACGTCGAAGGTCGGAATCGCCGCGGCCACGCTGGCGTCGAGATCCTGCGAGGAGACGAGGTCGTTCAGGACGTCGAGCCCGATGGTCTGGAGGCGGAAGCGCACGGTCACCTGATCCGGCATTTGCGGGAGCGGGGTGTTGAGGGCGCGCGGGAAGCGCTGGTAGATGTGCGTCTGGAAGTAGCGCGGGTCGGTCTTGTCCGTGGTGACGGGCATCGTGAGCTCGTTGCCCTCCGTCGTCGCCGCGAGCCAGAACATGTCCACCTGCTTGTTCGTCGCGTCGAACATGCAGTCGCGAAGCAGCCACAGGTCGGGATCGTTCTGCACGGACACGACCGGCGTACCGTCCGGCACGACCCCGCTCTCGTAGAACATCTGGCCGCCCTGGTAGGCGATCACCTCGGCCCACGCGCGCCGGTCCTGCGAGGCGCCGCTCGGAAAGAAGTGCCCCGCGGACACGTTGTCGACGATCACGCGCACGCCTCCCTGCTGGGTCACGCAGAGCGCCGCTTGCAGCGTCGTCTGGAGGAACGTGAGCACGCTCTGCTGCTCCGCGGCGGCGTTCGGGAAACCCGTGGTGAGCGCCACGTCCACGGCAGGGAAGTCATGCGCGTGGTAGAGGCGCGGTCCCACGTTGGGCGCCTGCGCGATGGGCTTCGGGCTCGTGCTCTGGTTCATGTGGCACTGCCCGCAGGTCTCCCCGCCGTCGGTGTCCGCGAAGATGGAGCTCTGCCACTCCGCGTAGGTCCTCTCGATGGCCGCCCCCGGCGGCGCCGCGATGTCGTGGCAAGCGCCGCACATGCTGGCGCTCTCGATGTGATCGCGATCCTGCAGGACGGCGTAGGCCGAGGCGTGGCCATTGTTGGCCACCGGGTTGGTGTACTCGCCGCGCATCACCAGGTCGCCCGACAGGGTGACCGCCGCGTTGTGCGAGCCGGTCACGGCGCCGATGGTGTGGCAGAAGAAGCAGGTCACTCCCTTGAGCTTCTGCGGGACGGACCCGAGGTTCGTGCCGTCCGTCGTCGCCCCCTCCTCGAGCGCCATGGGGGCGTGGCACTGGACGCAGAAGCTGCCGAGCTGACCGCCCGTCTCGCGCTGACCGCGGGCGTTCATGGCCTGGAACACCGGGTCGTCGGAGGCGTAGGCGTGCATGCTGCCCACCCAGTCCTTGTAGTGGTCGGCGTGGCACGTCCCACAGGTCTGCGGGTCCAGCAAGGTGTCGCGGTCGAGGTAGGTCGGCGTCGAGGGTCCGGCGGAGTGGCCGCACCCGAGGGGGACGACGCCGGCGATCAGCGCCACCACCCCGAGCGAGGCGAGCGCCCAGGTTCCTCTCGTCATCGCCGGCGCCTTCGACGCGCCGCGAGCAACGCCACCCCCACGCCGGCGAGCGCGCCCGCAGCGCCGCCTCCACCCACCACCGAGCAGCCGCACGACGACTTGCCCGGCGACCCTGACCCGCCGGCGCCCCCGTCGTTGCCGCCGGAGCCGGAGCTGGATCCACCGCCGCTGCCGCCGCTGCTCGACGCGGAGCCGCACGCCCCGGCCTCGTCGCACGCCAGCTGTAGCGGGAGCGGCGGACCGGCGTCGTAGCAGGCGCCCAGGTTCGTGCAGAGGGAGCCGAACGGGTTGTAGGGGATCTCCGCGTCGACGTCGGTCTCCGTGCAGATCGCCGACGAGGTGCCGGCGGGGCACGCCGCGGGACCGGCGATGGTCGTCAGGTGCAGCTTCGGCGTGAACGTCGTCCCGTCGTCCTGCGAGACGCCGGCGATGAAGCCACTGGGCTCGTCGGAGCAGGCCCACAGGTCGGCGCCGTGGGTCGCCAGGCACTGCACGTGGATCATCCGCGTGCCGCCGTCCGGCTCGTGCTGGACCACGCTCGTGAACTTGAGGTCGGTCGCCGACGCCGAGAAGAGCCCCGTGTTCGCGCCGCCCAGGAACACCTTCGAGCCGTCCTGCGAGAGCGCGAAGCCGAGCATCTGATCCTGGAGCGAGAAGGCGATCTGGAAGGTGTTCGCGCCGTCGCTGGTGACGAAGAGGCGCGACGAGCCCGCCGAGCGGACGTAGACGAGGTTCTCGTTGGTGGGATCGACCGCGGCGATGTAGACCGCCGTCTCGGTGTTCGGATCGAGCGGAGTCTGGTGCTCGGTCCAGGTCTGGCCTCCGTCGGTCGAGACGAAGATCGACGTCGTGCGCGCCGCCCCTTCGCTACGGTACGCCGAGACGTAGATGCGCTGCGGATCCGTGGGCGCGACCTCGAGCGTCGTCACCGTGGCGGCGGGATCGATCGTGCCGGTGATCGTCCAGTTTGCGCCGTCGTCGGTGCTCGTGAAGATGTGCTGCGTGTAGCCTTGGCCGCCGTCGGCTCCGGCGTCGGGCTCGAAGGTCGAGGTGATGGCCAGCACCGTGTCGGGCGTGGCCGGCGGTATGTCGAGGTCCTTCACGAGCTGGCCCGCGAGGCTGCCCTGCTGGGTGCTCCAGCTGCATCCGGTATCGGGCGAGATCTTGAGGCCGAGCGAGAGCCCGGCGATGAGCGTGTTGTTCTTGCAGAGCGCGAGGCTTGGGTCCTCGTTCGACGTGGGCGGCAGGCCCAGCGCATCCTCGCAGAGCCAGCTCCACGTCGTCCCGTAGTCGTACGACCGGAGGATGCCGAACGTCGTCCGCTCGATGACGAGCTGGCTGTTCGACGGCGAAAAGAGGAGCTGATTGGAGGCGGGGAACCGGCCGTTGGCGGCGGCGGGCGGGGCGACGGCGAGCACGATCGCCGCGGCCGCCGCGGCAAGCAAGGCGTTGCGC
>Ga0209415_10013159_pt1 | contig 13678 bp, 16 predicted proteins | sample PeaSoiSIISIP2007_FD_187696 | JGI IMG/M metagenome (GOLD analysis project Ga0209415, IMG submission 187696) | Peat soil microbial communities from Weissenstadt, Germany - SII-SIP-2007 (SPAdes) (version 2) | ecosystem: Environmental > Terrestrial > Soil > Wetlands > Peat | place: Germany... | reverse complement strand
CAGCGGCACGGAACGAGAACGAAGCGGACAGATCACGAGCTACAAAAACCGGACACATTGACTAGCTAGCGACAGCCAGGGACGGCGGACCTGGGCGGCGGACACCCAATGCGGAGGCCACATCCAGCCTCCGGCCCCGCAGGGATGGCGTCACATTCGGCAGTCGGGCAGTATGGGCCGCCGTAAGACAACCTGACCACGAGGCTTGGCATGGCACCCATCGTCCGCCGAGTTGGTATGCAGCTGGCGCCGTGCAGCCTGCCCTTCGTGCAATCAGGCCGCGCGGAGGCCAGCGGCAACTACCCCACCGCGGCGCGTGCCCATGGAAAGATTGCCGGCACAGTGGACGGCGTCTCTGCCGCCTGCTAGGTTGCGAATGTCGGCGAGCTGGCCGGCCCTACGCCCTTACCGAGCGACAATAAATGAGGAGACCTCCGATGGCTTGGACCCGCCCGAAACTGCGCGAAATCTGCATCGGCATGGAAATCAACGGCTACTTCGCCGGAACGCTGTAAACAGCTCGCGACTGTGTCCTTGCGTCTGGAAGACCAGGTGACGCGGAGCGGCCAACCGCCGTTGAGCGTCGCCTTGGGTTGACTGGCGATCTGTCGTGGTCATGCGCGGCCATAGCATCATTTGAGCTACGGCCGCTGATATTGTGCCACTGTGCCGCCGTACCGGAAACGGCCGATGCATGACGGCGACATACCTAAGCTGCCAGAATTTCCTCGACTCGCGCCGGGGGTGCGGCTGCATTTCGACGCAACGCGCAATGCCTGGGTGTTGCTCGGCCCGGAACGGGTCATCGAAACCGAAGGGCCCGCCAGCGAGATTCTACGCCGCTGCGACGGCAGCCGGACCGTCGCCCAGATCGTCGATGAGCTAGCCACTTTATACACTGCCGATCGCGCCGAGATCGCCGGCGACGTGACCGAGATGCTCGGCGAACTCGTGGCGAAGCGGATGCTGGTGGCATGACCACACCGCACCCCCGGCCGGACATTCCCGCGCCGCTTGGCCTGCTGGCGGAGCTGACGCATCGCTGCCCCCTCGGCTGTCCGTATTGCTCGAATCCGCTGGCGCTGGAAAACCGGGCGGACGAACTGGACGCCGCGACCTGGGCACGGGTGTTTCGCGAAGCCGCCGCGCTGGGCGTGCTGCAGGTGCACCTGTCCGGTGGCGAACCCGCGTCCCGCCGCGATCTCGTGGAAATCGCTGCCGCCGCGCATGCGGCCGGGCTGTACACCAACCTGATCACCTCGGCGATAGGGCTGGATCCTGCTCGCCTCCTGCAACTGAAGGAGTTGGGGCTCGACCATGTCCAGCTATCGCTGCAGGACGCGGATGCGGCAAGCGCGGACCACATCGCCGACTATGCCGGCGCGCATGCCCGCAAGCTTGCTTTCGCGCGATCGGTGGTGGAACTCGGAATCGCGCTCACCGTCAATGCGGTAATCCACCGTGCCAATATCGACCGCGTATCGGCGCTGGTGGAACTGGCCGCCGCGCTCGGCGCCGGACGGGTGGAGATCGCCCATGCCCAGTATTACGGGTGGGCGTTGCGCAACCGGCGGTCGCTGATGCCGACCCGAGCGCAGGTCCACCAGGCGATGCAGGAGGTCGAGCGAATACGCCCGCGCTATGCCGACCGCCTGGTGATCGACCTGGTCGTGCCGGACTATTACGCGCGGCGGCCGAAGGCGTGCATGGGCGGCTGGGCGCGCCGTTCCCTGAACGTGACCCCATCCGGGCGCGTGCTGCCTTGCCACGCCGCCGAGACCATTCCCGGACTGCAGTTCTGGTCGGTGCACGAGCGTTCGTTGCAGGCGATCTGGCTGGAGTCGCCGGCGTTCCAGGCATTCCGCGGCACCGACTGGATGGCGGACCCCTGCCGGTCCTGCGCGCTGCGCGAGGTTGATTTCGGCGGCTGCCGCTGCCAGGCGCTAGCTATCGCCGGCGACGCCGGCGCGACCGATCCGGCCTGCGAACTGTCGCCGCTTCACCCGCGCATGCTGGCGCTGGCGGAACAGGATTCCGTGGACGCCGATCCGGGCTACATCTATCGGGGCCGCCCAGTGCGCACCGACCCTACTGCCATTCGACCGCGCTGAACGCTACAGCCAGCGCAAGCAGCTTCTGCCGCTTTTGCGCGCATATGGTTTTATCCGGCGCCTCCCCCGCGCCGAGCGATCAGTCCGCGCGCAGGGTCATAGGCGATGATCGCACCGGCGGTGAACAGGATCGTCATGGCCGCGACAACGGCGAGCGAGGTCCAGTCGATCCGCGCGTACAGCGCAAAGCGGATCAGTTCCACGGCATAGGTGAACGGATTGAGCCGGCAGATGGTGTAGACGACCGGGCTCGACTGCTGCACCAGCCAGAGCGGGTACAGAGCGGACGAGGCGAAGAACATCGGAAAGATCACGAAATTCATCACGCCGGCGAAGTTCTCGAGCTGCCGGATGACCGACGACAGCAACATGCCCAAAGCGCCGAGCATCATGCCGGTGAGGGCCAGCGCGGGCAGTACGGTGAGATAACCCCACGCCGGAGCCTCCACGCCCCAGAGCCAGGCGACGACGACAAAGGCATAAACCTGGAAGATCGATACGGTCGTGCTTGCCAGCAACTTGCCGGTCAGCAGGAACCAGCGCGGAAAGGGACTGACCAGCAGCATGCGCATGTTCCCCATCTCCCGGTCGTAAACCATGGATAGCGAAGATTGCATGCCGTTGAACAACTGGATCATCGCCATCAACCCTGGCGTCACATAGACCTCGTACAGCACGTAGGTTTCGTATGGCGGGATGATCGACACGCCGAGAATCTGCCGGAAGCCGGCGGCGAAGATGAACAGCCAGACCAGCGGCCGCACCAGCGCGGAGATGAAGCGTTCGCGCTGGTGCAGGAAGCGCAACGCCTCGCGCCATGCGATGCCGCGCAGGCAGATCAGGTGTTGGCCGAGCGTGAAGCCGCGACGCCCTCCGTCGATCGCACCGGCGCTCATTCCGCGACCTCCGGCGCGCCACCGGTCAGGGCGATGAATGCGCTGCGCATATCGGCGGCGCCGGCAGCCGCCACGACATCGGCGACGTCACCCGACGCAAGAACCCTCCCGCGATGCAGCACGACCACAGCATCGCCAGGCATGACCTCATCGAGCAAATGCGTCGCCCACAACACGGCGACACCGCGCTCCCGGACGAGTGCGCGTACCTGGCGCACGATCGCGGACTTCGATGCGACGTCCAGCCCAACGGTCGGCTCGTCCAACACCAGGATGCGCGGCTGGTGCAACAAGGCGCGGGCGATTTCGACCCGCCGCATCTGGCCGCCCGACAATTTGCGCACCTGGTCAGGCGCGCGATCGGCCAGGTCGATCTCCTGCAACACCGTCTTCGCGCGCTGCCGCGCCGCGCGGCTGCCGATGCCGTGCAGCGCGGCGTGATACAGCAGGTTGTCCATGACCGTAATGTCGAGATCGAGCGTGCGCGCCTGGAATACCACACCCAGCAGGCGCAGGGCCTCGCCCGGCTCGCGCGACACGCGATGGCCAAGCACATCGATCGAGCCCTGGCGCGTGTCGTAAAGCCGCGTGATCAGCGAGAACAACGTGGTCTTGCCCGCGCCGTTCAAACCAAGCAGCGCGGTGAAGCGCGCGGCCGGAACCGTCAGACTGACGTCGTCCAGCGCCTTGCGCGTCCCATAGGCATGGCTCACGCCATGCACGGCGATCGCGGGCACGACCGGGGCCGGATCGCGCACGGTGTCGGTCATCGGATCTGCGACCGTGGCGATGGTCATTTTGGTGACACGACGACACCCCAGGGGAGCCGTCCTACCGGGACCGATTTCACGACATCCAACCCAGCGACGTCGATCACCGAAATGTCGTTGGAAAGCCCGTTGGACGTCAGCAGGTATTTCTGGTCTGGCGTGAACGCCATGTGCCAGACGCGCTGTCCCACCAACAGGTATTTGCGGACCTTGTAGGTCTTCGCGTCTATCACCACGACGCGGTTGGCCGGCCCCAGGGCCACGAACGCGGTGGCATCGTCGCTGGTGAACTGGATGCCAACCGGCTGGATCACGTCGCCGCGCAGGCCCTGCACGTCGAATGAGATCTTGTGGGTCACGACATGCTTCTTCGGGTCGATCACACTGACCGTGCCGCCAAGTTCGGAGGAGACCCAGACCTCCGATCCGTCGTGCTTGAACATGGCATCGCGCGGCCGCGCACCGACCAGCACGCTGGCCGTCATCTTGTGCGTCTTGACGTCCAAGAAATGCGCCATGTTGGTGGTTTCAGACGTGTTGACAATCGTTTCACCGTCCGGGCTGACCGCCACACCCTCGGGTTCGACTCCAGTCGGTATTTCCGCGATCACCTTGCGTGCGGGCACGTCGATCACCGTCACCATGTTGTCGTCTTCGTTCGATACGTAGAGCGGATTGCCCGAGACATGCAGCGCGAAGGTCTCGGGATCCGGACCGGACGGCAAGGTGCCGACGACCCGCAGCGTCTCGGTGTCGATGATCTGGATGGTGTCGTCGTCGCTGGCACAGACCAGGATGTCCTTGCCGTCCTTTGTTATCGTAATGCCGCGCGGACGCTGCCCGGCCGGCACCGTCTTGACGGTCTTCATCTGGTCGAGATCGACCACGCTGATGGTGTTGTCACGCTCGTTCGACACATAGGCCGTGTAGGCGCTAACCGGGCTGGGCGTCGCCGCCACGAACAATCCGGCCAACAGCCACGCAAGCGGCCGGCCGCCGGGTGTCACTGCAACTTGCATTGGGTCTCCGGTCGGTCGAAACCGAGCGTGTCGAGTTCGGTAAACTGATGCAGGAAGCCCGGCTGTGGCGACACCGACACGATGGTGCGGCCGTCCGAGAGCAGAATCGGCTGTCGAAGCTGCCAATCCCAGTCGCGCAGGGACAGCTCCCGGCCTTTGTAAGCGGCGATGCCGAAATCGGCGCCTTTCATGTATTGCATGATCTTCGTCGAATCGACCGAACTGGCGCGACTGGCGGCTTCGCCGATCATGCGAATGGCGGTCCAGGCCTGCATGTCGAGGGGAGTCATCCGACGATGCGCCATCCGCCTGAACCGGTCTTGCAACTGCGTACCACCCCATGATTCACTGCTTGGATCCCAGCTCACCGGCCTCAATCCAGCCGAGCCCGTCACCGGCCGTGGGTCCCAGGTGCGGAACGGCAGATAGTTGGCGAACACCTCGTTCTCGTCCGCCGTCACGAGCACGTCGTAGTCTGGCAGGCCTTGCGTGAAAACCGGCATCCGCTGCTGGGTCTCCACCACACCGGAATCGGTCTGCCGCGCGCCACCAGTGTCCTTGTATTCGAGCTCCTTCACAATGCGGGCACCGAACCGCCTGGCCGCCCGGCGATAAGCATCGGCCAGCAAGGTATCGTCGGGATGCGACCCGTAGGCCAGCACCCAGCGCGACCATTTTTTCCACACCAGGTACTGTGCCAGAGCGTCGGCAAGCATGGCGCGCGACGGCGCCACATGGATCACATTCGCGCGGCAATCATGCTGTCGCAGCGTGTCGTCGGGTGCGCTGACGTTGAACAGCGTCACGCCCTTGGCACCGCCGGCGGCGGCGAGCCGCAGCAGCAGATCCGCCGGAACGTCGGTCAGGATCAGGGTGATCCCGCGCTGCCCCAGCGTCGTGAGCGCAGTCACTGGATCGTCGCCGGCGCGCACCACGGTATCCGTAAGTTCGAATTGCTGGCCGATGAACCTGCCGGTGGTGTTGTTGTCATCGATGCCGAGTTTCGCGCCCGCCAGCCCGTCATCCGCCGGCGGTTTGTCCAGCAGCGATATCGTCTGCCGCTCTTGAGGCCAGCGGATGTACCCGATGTCGATCGCAGCCGCCTCTGCGCGGGCGGCGCTTGCTGACGTCGCCATCACGGCGCCAGCCGTTGCCGTGATCAGCGCTCGCCGGCCGAACCGGCCTCGCGGCATTGTTGTTGGACGTTCCATTCGGGCCAGGATGGAGAACTCCGCACCGCCGTTCAAGAGCGCCGGTGTGCCGGAATGGCGGTGAAGAGGTGAAATAATGGCAGCCCGCGTCCGCGGGATGTATCGCAGGGTGAACTAGTCCAGAAGGTGGTGATGCAACTGGTCGACCTGATCCTGCTGGCATGTAGCTAGCCAATCCGACCGCATGCCACGAGTACCACGTGTTGTTCCAGCCGGCGGGATCGTTGCAAACCTGCACGATGTGCGCGCAACCCTGCCTGGTCCAGTAGATCGGCGAACATCCGAATTTCCGGATTGCACACTGGCGTTGCGCCTGGCCCGATCGGGAAGACGAAAAAAGCTGAGCAGCCATTGACATGTCGATGCCGGATTTCGCAACCTGCGGGGCGGGAGGATATGGCATGCTGCGCGCAGGTTTCCTGGCAACGATACTGCTGATAGTGAGCGTAGGCCCGGTCCTGGCGCAAGATGCCGCGGCAGGTGAGAAGGAGTTCCTGGTGTGCCGCGCCTGCCATCAGATCGGCCCCACTGCAAAGAACGCGGTCGGACCCGTGCTCAACGGCGTGGTCGGACGCAAGGCGGGAACCTACCCGGGATACGAATATTCCGATGCTAACAAGAATTCCGGTATCGTGTGGACACCAGAGGAACTCGACGAGTACCTGACGTCGCCGCAGACCGCGGTGCCGCACACCAAGATGGTGTTTCCTGGCCTGCAGGATGCGCAGAAGCGGAAAGACGTGATCGCGTTCCTCGAACAGTTCGGACCGGACGGGCAGAAGAAGCAGTAGTCGCCGTCGTTCGGTCGAAATCGCTGAATTCGCCACAAGTCGGCGGCGATCGATGGTAGGTTGTTCACAATCCTGCTATCGTGGTGCTCCGCCATAGGGAGGTGTTGCCATGAAAATTCGCGCCGCCGTGGCACGCGAGGCCGGTAAACCGCTCAGCCTGGAAACGGTGGACCTCGAAGGCCCACATGCCGGCGAGGTTCTGGTCGAGATCAAGGCGACCGGCATCTGCCATACTGATGAGTTCACCCTCTCCGGCGCGGATCCCGAAGGCATTTTCCCGGCGATCCTTGGCCATGAGGGCGCGGGTGTCGTCGCCGAGATCGGTCCCGGCGTGACCAGTGTGAAACAGGGTGACCACGTGATCCCGCTCTACACTCCGGAATGCCGGCAGTGCGAATACTGCCTCAGCCGCAAGAGCAATCTGTGCGTGGCGATCCGTGCCACCCAGGGCCGCGGCGTGATGCCGGACGGCACCAGCCGGTTCTCCTGCGACGGAAAGCCGGTGATGCACTACATGGGCACCTCGACCTTCGCCAACTTCACTGTGCTGCCGGAGATCGCGCTGGCGAAGATCCGCGAGGATGCGCCATTCGACAAGGTCTGTTACATCGGCTGCGGCGTCACCACCGGCATCGGTGCGGTGATCAACACGGCCAAGGTCGAGCCCGGGGCGCGCGTCGTGGTGTTCGGCCTCGGCGGCATCGGGCTGAACGTGATCCAGGGCGCGCGCATGGCGGGCGCCGAAATGATCGTCGGTGTCGACCTCAACCCGAGGCGTCGCGCCATCGCCAAGAAGTTCGGTATGACGCATTTCATCAATCCGAGCGAAGTCGCGGGCGACCTGGTGCCCTATCTGGTGGATCTGACGCGCGGCGGTGCCGACTACAGTTTCGAGTGCATCGGCAACGTGAAGGTTATGCGGCAGGCACTGGAATGCGCCCATCGCGGCTGGGGCCAGTCGATCATCATCGGGGTCGCCGGGGCCAGGCAGGAAATTGCCACCCGGCCGTTCCAGTTGGTGACCGGCCGGGTCTGGAAGGGCACCGCGTTTGGCGGCGCACGGGGCCGCACCGACGTGCCACGGATCGTCGACTGGTACATGGAAGGCCGCATCAACATCGACGACCTGATCACGCACGTCCTTCCCTTCGAGCAAATCAACGAAGGGTTCGAGCTGATGCGGCGAGGCGAGAGCATTCGTAGCGTTGTGACGTACTGACGCTCCCGCTCCGCGCTGGCGCTGCCGAGGTCAGCTCGGCAGCGCGCCGGAGGCCTTGGCGACGTGGGTGGCGATCGCGTCAATCAGCGGCGGCGACAGGGCGTCGTACGGCTCGAGGGCAATATCCTTCAGCCGGACATTTGTCGCCCCCCACTTCTGGTTGTGGCATGGCCCGGTCCCTTGGACAGAACGGGGCTTGGCCTTGTCGGCCGCGGCCAGATATCACTGCTCGAACTCAGTGCGGCGCCCCATTGCTACTGCAAAGCAAGAGGTCCGATAAACCGAGGATTCGTGTGCTGCCGTCGTAAAGATGGCCCGTACGCCGCGACCGGCGGCCAGCGGAATCAAGCGAGTCAGGCGCATCTGCCGACTCGCGCGTAACGACAGGTGGTCTGCGAGGTCTTGTCAGGCCAAGGCGTCGTTGACCTGATTAATCGGCTGCACGTTCGAGAAGTTGACGATGTCGCCGATGATCTCCGCGCCGTGCCGCGCCACCGCCTGGTCGAAGTCCGCGGCCGAGTCGAAGGTGAGCAGTACAATCACCGAATATGCCGCCGGACCGCCGCCGGGCACTCCGGCTCCGTGGAGCACCTTCGCCTCGCACAGCCCACAGTCGTTCCAGCGGGCGCCCACCAGGGGATATGCTTTTCACGATTGTAGTCCGTGTCGAATGTCGCTTCGGCACTTGCCGGGTACATGACGCTCACGACGATCATTCCGTTCTCCCGCTTACTTGCCACCGGTTGGTTCCGTGAACCGGGCGGCGGCATTGTAGCGGCACAGCGGCTTGTCGCGGCAGGGGGCGATCACTGGAGCGCCCGAGTGCGCGGCCTGCAATCCTGCATGATGGCGTTACCAGGGTGGGCGGCCCCGACCGGGTATGGCAACCTTGCGGCAACGAATGCTCGCCATCGTGGGGGCGTCGAGCAATTGGACGAATCCCCGCCAACGACCGATAACGCCTGGGGGGATTGACTGATGCTGACACGTGTCGGCCGCGACGCCTGCGACACCGCGCGCAGGCTGGTTGGCGTGGCCGCTTCACTTGCGTTGGCCTCCGTGTCCGCGTGGGCGCAACAGGCGCCCTCCGACCCGGCTCAGCCGCCGTTACTTATGGTGCCCCCCATCACCATTATCGGGGCATCCCCGCTGCTCGGCTCCGGAGTCGACCGCGACACAGTGCCGGCCGAGACCAACGTGCTGAATAGCAACGACCTCACGCGCAGCGGCACCACCGCGCCGGATGCGGTGCGGGCGCTGAGTGAGCAGGTCAGCGGCGTCAACCTCGATTCGGCATCGGGCAATCCCTATCAGCCGACCCTGGTCTATCACGGGTTCGAAGCATCGGCACTGCAGGGCACGCCGCAAGGGCTCGCCGTCTACGTCAACGGAGTCCGCTTCAACCAGGCCTTCGGCGACACGGTCAATTTCGATCTGCTGCCTGATGTGGCGATCGACAAGATGAACCTGGAAGGCTCGAACCCGGTGTTCGGACTGAACGCACTCGGCGGCGCACTGAGCGTGCAGCTTAAGAACGGCTTCACCTATCATGGCGGCGAGATCGAGGCATCCGGTGGGTCGTTCGACACGTTCGGCCTCAACTTCCAGTACGGCAAGCAGAGCGGCAATACCGCGGTCTATGTCGCGGCGAGCGGTATGCACCAGGACGGTTGGCGCGATCTGCAATCGTCCAGCCTCGAGAATTTCTACGGCGATATCGGCTGGCGCGGCAACATCGGCGAGTTGCACTTCAACGTCACGGCGGCCAACTCGGTGCTGAACGGGCCGGGGACCTCGCCGGTGGAACTGCTTGCTGCCGACCCGGCCGCCCAGTTCACCGGCCCCAACAAGATCAGCAACCGCTTCATGCAGGTGAGCTTATCGGGCAACCTGGCCGTCAGCGATACGGTCTCCGTCCAGGCCGTCACCTACATCAACAATTTCCTGCAGCGGGTGACCAATGGCAACGCTCCGAACGACACGCCGTGCAACGACGGTTCGGGTCTGCTGTGTTCCGATTCCCGCTACAGCACCACGCTCGGGGGCGCCACCATCCCGGCTTTCCTCGGCCCGAACCCCCTCGCCTATTCGGAGCTGGACAACCAGACGACGAATACCAACGGCTACGGCGCCTCGATCCAGGCGACCGACACACAGACCGTGTTCGGCTTCGGCAACCATCTGGTCGGCGGCGTCAGCTTCGACGGTGCGCAGACCGAGTTCACGGCCGCCTCCTATATCGGCGGCATCACCCCCGATGCCCGTCTGTTCATCGGTCCGGGTGTGATTATTGACGAGCCAGGCACCAACCAGTCCGTGCGGGTGGCGATCAGCGACGCCTATTATGGCGCTTTCTTCGCCGACACTTTCAATCTCACTGACCGCCTGGCGCTAACTGCCTCCGGCCGATTCAACGTGGCCGCGATCGACCTAGACGACCAGAACGGCGGCGACCTGACCGGCAATCACTCCTATGAGCACTTCAATCCCGCGGCCGGCGTGACCTATAAGGTAACGCCTTGGCTGACCGCTTATGCCGGCTACGCGGAAGCGAACCGCGCTCCCACGCCTTCCGAACTTTCGTGTGCAAGCCCCGCCGATTCCTGCAGCCTGGCCAATTTCTTCGTCGGCGACCCAAACCTCAAGCAGGTGGTCTCGCACACAATAGAGGCCGGCTTGCGCGGTGCCACGGCGATCGGCGACGGCGGTCGCCTGAGCTACAATCTCGGCTTCTACCGTAGCAACCTCGACGACGACATTGCGTTCGTTAACAGCGTGACGCTGAACCGGGCGTACTTTACGAATGTCGGGCTGACGCGACGGCAGGGTGTGGACGTCGGCATCCAATACAAGACGCCGCACTGGTCCGCGTATCTTGCCTACAGCTACACCGACGCGACCTACCAAAGCGGCTTCGTGGAGGCCGCCGGGAGCAACCCTGCCGCCGACGCCAACGGCAACATCACCATCAATCCCGGCGATCGGCTGCCAGGTGTCCCGGTGCATCAGGCCAAGCTCGGGCTGACCTACCATGTCACCGACCACTGGACGGTCGACGCTGTTATCATCGCGCAGAGCGGGCAGTACCTGTTCGGCGACGCGGCCAACCTGACGCCCCAGCTACCTGGTTTCATCACGCTGAACCTGAGCACCAGCTACCAGCTCACGCCCCGCATTACGTTTTTCGCCTCTCTTGAGAACGTCACCAACGCCAAATACTACACCTATGGCACGTTCTCGCCGACCACGGCAGTGTATCTGGTGCAGGCGCCAAACGCGACCAATCCGCGTGCCTACAGCCCAGCCGCGCGGATCGGCGGCTTTAGCGGCGTGCGCATCTCTTTCTGATGTTACCGACGGCGATGATGTCTCCCGCGATGACAAATCGCGCCGGGGCTATCGCGCTGATGAAGTGTCTGGCGAAGGCTTAGGCCTCCCCTCATTTCTGGAAACATCAATGAAATCAAGATGTTAACTGCTTCGCATGGGTCAAACAACCCCGTGATTTCGTTGACCTTTGCAAAATGAGTGGAGTCGTGAGTGGCGAAGGAGTTCGCGCGCTGCAACATCACCGCGAACGCGCTGGCGCTCGGGCTGATCGAGTCGGCACATCCGGACCCGGCCTGGATGGAAGCGGAACCGCGTGCGGATCAACAGTCCGTATCCGCTGCGGCGCGTCGGCCAGCCGGACGATGCGGCGCCGATGGTCGCCTTCCTGGCATCGGACGCCGCGAGCTAGATCACCGACCACGTGCTCAGCATCAACGACGGATTCAGCATAGCGTAGTGGTCACGATCAGACACTTGGTACGTTGACGGGTGCATGCCCTTTCCTGCACGGTAGGCGTCCGCATGCGACCCAAAGCCGGTGTTCGCCCGGTCCCATCTGAACGCCGGCAAAGCGCGAGTTGGAGGCGGTCGCGGTGGCTCGCAACCAGCAGCGCAAATATGTGGAGCCGAGTCAGACCATCAGGCGTAGAGCAGCGCGGGCGGACACCCCAGCGGATGGCCATGGTCGAATACCACCCAGGCGTGATGGTGCTGCCCGTGGTTGGTGCGCTCGCCCATATCAAACCAGCGGATGCGCTTCGTCAGAACCACGACGGCGGCAAACGGGGCGGCGGACATCACATTGGCTGCTCGCTGTCCGGCGATCCACTGCAGCCGTACCAGCAGCGCAAGTTGGCCCTGCACGGAGGCAGTGAGCGCGAGCGCATGCCGCAGAAAGTCCAGCATCGCCTGTGGCGACCTCGACTGCTCTGCATGGGAACCAGTGTCGCCATAGGGTGGGTTCGTTACGATACTGCGACATCCCTGGGGCACATTCTGGCAGGTGAGGAAATCGACGCCGGGCGTACCAAAGCCGCGATCAGCGATGTCGGTCGATACGACCTCATAGCCGTGCACCGCGAGTATGCCGGACATGGCGCCGTCACCACAGCAGGGTTCCCAGATAGGGCCGCGGAAGCGGATGTGCTGCAGCAACGCCTCTGTGACCCAGTCTGGCGTGGCGTAGAAATCCCGCCTCGCCCGGTCGTAACCCGAGTAATGGATAGCGCGGTGCTCCGTCGGTGGAGGCAGCGCCGGTTGGGACGTCCTTATTGCTGGCGAGCCGGCGCCGGCGAGTAGTAGGTCGTGTTGCCGAGCACTCACATTGCGCAGGCGCCTGCCTGTCGTGTCGGATTGAAGCATGTCTCGTCCCCACAAGATTCCTTGTTCATGGCGTAGCGTCGCCCACGCCTGGAGGTTTGACACATACGGTCGATTCGACGAGTCTGTCGAGCCGGTGAAGTATCGGTTGATGACGGCATTCAGGTGGATGATCGAACGACAGCCGCCACACCAGATGCGCTTGCGAGTCGGTTCCTACCCCTCGATCCTTGACTGCGCCGTGGTCGGCATCGCGCACGAGCACCTGGGCAAGGTTCCCATCGCCTTCGTGGTGCGGCGGGACGGGCGGGAGGTGGACGCGGCGGTTTTGCTGGTGCATTGCGGCCAGCACCGCTCCGCGTACAAAGTATCCGTCGCGGTGCACCTGGTGGACGAGATTCCGCGCACCGGCTCTGGCAAGGTCATGCGCTTCCGGCTGCGGGAAAGCATTGAGGCCCAGCATAGCGCCACCGCAGGCGCTCGCTCATGCTGTCATAAGCGTTGCCATTGTGCCGGGATGGCGCACAGCAGGCGTGGGAACCACGCGAGCGGCACGCCGAGCGTGCGCCCGTCGGGGAGATCGAACAACATCGCGTGGTCGTCGAAGCGGAGGATGTTGGCGGAACGGGTCGTGCTACGCATCATCCATCACATCCCGATTCCGTTCGATTACGCCCTGCCGTTCGGCCGGGCTCCGGGCGTTGAGACCGACGCTGTCCGCGATCCTCGGGGCCGGGTCGAGCCAGAATTTCGCCTCGGCGTCGCCGCGCAACGCGCGAACTTGGATCGGCTCGCGAGGATTGCCTTCGTTCAAAAAGAAGAAGAACGGGATGCCGCGATAGCGAAACACGACCGGCACGACCTGATGTCCGCATCTGCGGGCGGCTGCCGGGATGAGGACTGGCACGACCCGATGAGCGGAACCGTTCAGGTGCGGCTAGTACCCCACGTCGTTGATTTTGGCGTGGATCTCTGAATCGATGGCTCCGCAACGACGGGGATGCATCGTGA
>Ga0209415_10013156_pt1 | contig 13684 bp, 12 predicted proteins | sample PeaSoiSIISIP2007_FD_187696 | JGI IMG/M metagenome (GOLD analysis project Ga0209415, IMG submission 187696) | Peat soil microbial communities from Weissenstadt, Germany - SII-SIP-2007 (SPAdes) (version 2) | ecosystem: Environmental > Terrestrial > Soil > Wetlands > Peat | place: Germany... | reverse complement strand
TCCCGCCGGCTCTCGCGCTTCCCGACAAGCCGTCGCTGGCGGTGCTGCCGTTCCAGAAAATGTCGGGCGACCCGGAGCAGGAATATTTCGCCGACGGCATGGTCGAGGAGATCACGACCGCGATCGCGCGCCTGCCGTGGCTGTTCGTCATCGCGCGTAATTCGAGCTTCACATACAAGGGCAAGGCAATCGACGTGAAGCAGGTGGCGCGCGAATTGGGCGTGCGCTACGTGCTCGAAGGTTCGGTCAGGAAGGCCGGCAACCGGGTGCGCATCACCGGCCAGCTGATCGACACCGCGACCGGCGCCCATATCTGGGCGGACCGCTTCGACGGCTCCCTCGACGACATCTTCGAATTGCAGGACCAGGTCGCCTCCAGCGTCGCCGGCGCGATCGAACCGAAATTGCGCCAGTCCGAGATTGAGAGAGCGGTGCGCAAGCCGACGCAAAGCCTCGGAGCTTACGACCTCTATCTGCGCGCTTTGGAGCAAACCTACCGCAACACGGAACAGAGCGTTACCGGAGCCATCGCCTTTTTGCGGCGGGCGCTGGCGATCGATCCGTCATACGCACCGGCAGCAGCCATGGTCGGCTGGTGTCGTTGGGTCCAGGTGGTTCAGGGGTGGGAAGCGTCGGATGACGACGTCGCCGACTGTCTGCGCCTGGCGCGTCAGGCAATACAAGCAGCCCGCGACGATGCCGACACGATCTGGCAGGCCGGATATACGCTGTTTCTGCTCGGCGGGGAGACAGCGATGGCGGAAACATTTCTCGAACGCGCCGTGAAGCTCAATCCAAATGCGGCGGGCGCATGGGTGGTCAGAGGATGGGTCCACGCGCTGCGCAATCGGCCCGGAGCGGCGATCGCAGCATTCGACCGAGCGCAGCGTTTGAGCCCGTTCGATCCGCTCGGCTTTGTGGCCACCACCGGCCTCGCGGCGGCTCATCTCGCGGCGCGGCGCTTCGCCGAGGCCATCGAATGGGCCGACCGGGCGCTGCACAGCCAGCCGCGCTGGGTCGTCGCGATGCGTATCAAGGTCGTCGCCTGCGCCCATTTTGGCCAGCTCGAAGAGGCGCGGGCTGAGCTTGGTCGCCTCCTCGGGGTCTTCCCGGGTATGACGGTCGCCAGGTGGCGTACGACGTTGCCCGCGACCTCGTTCGCGCCCGAATATGTCGAACTTAATGTCGTCGGCCTGCGCCTCGCCGGCATGCCCGAGGAATAGCGCCATGACCGCGATCATCCTGGCCAATTGCGCGATCGTCGACGGCACCGGCAACGAGCGGCGCGAGGACCATCACGTGCTGGTCGAGGACGGCCGGATCCGCGAGGTCGCCGACCGACCGTTGCGCAGCGAGGCGGCCGAGACGATCGATCTGCGTGGCCGCACATTGCTGCCGGGGCTGATCGACGCGCATGTCCATGTGATGGCGGTCGATGCGATGCTCGGGCGGCTCGCCGAACAGCCGCTCACCCTGGTGACGATGCAGGCCGGGCGGGTGCTCGAAGGCATGCTGCGGCGCGGCTTCACGACGGTGCGCGATGCCGGCGGCGCCGATGGCGGGTTGGCCGAGGCGGTCACCCAAGGGCTGATAGCAGGCCCGCGGCTGTTTCCGTCGGGGCAGGCGTTGAGCCAGACCGGCGGGCATGGCGATCTGCGCCCGCGCACCCGCTCGGTCATGAGCTGCGCCTGCTGCGAATACGGCGCCGGGCTCGCCCGCATCGCCGACGGCGTCGCCGAATGCCGCCGCGCGGCGCGCGATGAGCTGCGCAAAGGCGCCACGCAGCTCAAGATCATGGCCTCGGGCGGCGTCGCCTCGCCCTACGACCCGATCTGGAACCTGCAATACAGCAATGAGGAGATGCGCGCGATCGTCGAGGAGGCGAAGGGCTGGCACACCTATGTGCTGGCGCATGCCTATACGCCGGAAGCGATAAGCCGCGCGATCGACAATGGGGTCCGCTCGATCGAGCACGCCAATCTGATCGACCGCGCAACCGCCGAAAAGGTCGCCGCCGCCGGCGGCTTTGTCGTGCCGACCCTGGCGACGTATGACACGCTGCACCGGTTCGGCCGCGAACTCGGCTTTTCCGAGGTCAACCTGGCGAAACTCGCCGAGGTGCGCGAGGCCGGGCTCAAATCGCTCGAAATTCTCCGCGCGGCCAACGTGCCGATCGGTTATGGCACCGATCTGCTCGGCCCGATGCACAAGCATCAGACGCGCGAGTTCGTGCTCCGGGCCGAGGCGATGGCGCCCTTCGACATCATCCGCTCGGCGACGATCGTCAACGCGGCGCTGTTGAACCGCATCGGCGAATTGGGCGTGGTGGCGCCGGGCGCTCGCGGCGATTTGATCGCCGTCGACGGCGACCCGCTCGCCGATATATCGCTGCTCGACGGCGAGGGCGGGCACCTGGCCATGATTATGAAGGACGGCGTGTTCTACAAACGCCTGAGCGTATAGGAGCCGGGCATGAAATTCGGCGTATTCATCAGCGCGCAGCAGCCGCGCGCCGACGACCCAGTGCGGCGGTTTCGCGAGGCGGTCGAGCAGGCGAGGCTGGCCCGCGCGGCCGGCTTTGATGCGCTTGCCGCCGGTCATCATTACCTGTCGCCGCCCTACCAGTCGCTGCAAAGCCTGCCGCTGCTCGCGCGGCTCGCCGGCGAAGCGCCGGGGATGGAGCTGTGCCTGTCGGTGCTGCTGATGGCGGTGCTCAACCCGGTGCAGACCGCCGAGGAGGTTGCCAGCCTCGACATCATGTCCGAGGGCCGCGTCGTGTTCGGGGTCGGGCTCGGCTACCGCGAGGTCGAATACGAGGCCTTTGGTGTCTTGCTGCGCCACCGCGTGCCGCGCATGCTGGAGGCGCTCCAGCTGATCAAGCGTCTGTGGACCGAGGAGGTGGTGACTTTCGAGGGACGGTTCTTCCGCGTCCACAACGCCACCTGCACGATCCGCCCGGTGCAGAAGCCCCATCCGCCGATCTGGATCGCCGCCAATGCCGACCCCGCGGTCGTGCGCACCGCGCGGCTCGGCTATCCGTGGTTCGTCAACCCGCATGCCGCGCTGCCGACCATCGAGCGGCAGTGGGAGCGCTATAAGCAAGCGCTCGCCGAAGCCAACCAGCCGATGCCGAGCGCCCGGCCGATCGCGCTCGAGCTGCATGTCGCGCCGACCCACGAGGAGGCGGTCGAGACCGCGCGGCCGTTCCTCGCCGGCAAGTACAACGCCTATGCCGAATGGGGACAGGACAAGGTCTTGCCCGGCGAAGAAAGTTTCCGGGTCGCCTTCGACGCGCTTGCCCGCGACCGCTTCATCCTCGGCACGCCCGAAGAGGTCATCGAACAGATCGAGGAGCGGATCCGGCGCCTCCAATCCAACTACCTGATCTTCCGAATGGGCTGGCCGGGCATGGAACCCGCGAAAATCCTGCGCGTGATCGAGATGATGGGAACCCGGGTCCTCCCACATTTCCACGCCAAATACGGCCGCGGCTGACCCGATGGAGCCGCTCGAATCCGCCACGCTTCCACCCGGCATCCGTTCGCGCTTCGTCGCGGAGGTAAATGGCCTGAGGATGCATGTGCTGGAGGCCGGCTTCGAGGATGCCGGCCGGCCGCTCGTTCTGCTGCTGCACGGCTTTCCGGAGATCGCCTATTCGTGGCGCAAGGTGATGCCGCGGCTTGCCGCTTCTGGGTTCCATGTCGTGGCACCCGACCAGCGCGGCTATGGCCGCACCACCGGTTGGGACGCCGATTACGATGGCGACCTCTCCCCGTTTCGGCTGCTCAATGCGGTCGCGGACGCGCTGGGGCTCGCCGCTTCATTAGGTTACCGCTCGGTCGCCGCGGTGGCGGGGCATGATTTCGGCGCCTCAGTTGCGGCGTGGTGCGCCCTGGTGCGGCCTGATGTGTTCCGCTCGGTCGCGCTGATGAGCGCGCCCTTCGCCGGGCCCCCCGAATTGCCCTTCGATACTGACAAGAACCCGCCGTCTGCGCCAAGCGGGCCGAGCATCCACGAGGCGCTCGCGGCGTTGCCCCGGCCGCGCAAGCATTACCAATGGTACTATTCGACGCGCCCCGCCAACGCGGAGATGTGGCACTGCCCGCAGGGGGTCCATGCCTTTCTGCGGGCTTATTTCCACCACAAGAGCGCGGACTGGCGACAGAACCGGCCATTCCGGCTCGAAGCATGGAGCGCCGGCGAGCTGGCCAAGATGCCGACCTACTACATCATGGATCTGGGCCTCGACATGGCGGCGACCGTCGCCGAAGAAATGCCGTCGGCCGCCGAGATCGCCGCGTGCCGCTGGCTTCCCGACCGCGAACTCGCCGTGTACAGCGCCGAATACGAGCGCAACGGCTTCCAGGGCGGGCTCAACTGGTACCGCGCGCGCACCTCGGGCCGCTACGAATCCGAGCTCCGGCTGTTTTCGGGCCGAACGATCGATGTGCCGTCGCTTTTTGTCGCCGGCAAGAGCGACTGGGGCGTCTATCAGAGGCCCGGTAGCTTCGAGCGCATGCAGACAAGCGCATGCACGCGGATGCGGGGCTGCCACCTGATCGAGGGCGCCGGCCACTGGGTACAGCAGGAACAACCCGAAATCGTCAGCCAATTGCTGATCGACTTCCTGCAGCAGCCGGGCCGCTAGGGTCGCGCGTCAGACGGCGAGCTCGAGGCCGTCGTACGCGGAGACAATGTCGACCTTGTGGCCGTCCCGGCTGATCTCCTCGTAGCGGATCGTCTCGCCGAGCACGCGCTCGATCCTGGCGTCGTCGCAGGCGGGCTCGTGATGAAACAGCACAAGCCGCCGGACCTGCGCCAGTTGCGCCAGCTCGACGGCGACGATGTTGTTGGAGTGTCCCCAATCCTCCTTGATCGTGACTGCGTCGGCGAGCGAGTACATCGCGTCGAAGATCAGCAGATCGGCGCCCCGGAAGAACTCGACGAAGGGGTAGGAGGCGTCAAGTATCGGGACCTTATGCTCGCAATCCGTCGAGTAGACGATCGACTTGCCGCCGCGCGAAAAGCGGTAGCCATAGGAATCGCCCGAGTGAGACTGCTTGAAGGCGGTGACGCTAAACCCGGCGGCCTGGTACTCGACCCCGGGCTCCAGTTCGACAAACTCGACCGTCGCGCGGAGAAACTCGAACGGCACGGGAAAATACGGCACTGCCTGCTGGCCCAGCAGCGCCTCGCGCAAATTCTTGTGGCAGCCGTGAACGCGGATCCGGTTGCCCGGGATGTACGCCGGCGCGAAAAACGGGAACCCCTCGATGTGGTCCCAGTGCGGGTGCGAGAGAAACACATTGAAGCAATGCTGCCGGCTTGGCCCGTGCCGGTCGAGAACCTGATTGCCGAAGTCGCGCAGCCCGGTGCCGAGATCGCACAGCAGATACTCGTCGCCACCGGTCGCGATCTCGATGCAGCTGGTGTTGCCGCCAAAGGTGCCGCTGACCGAGAACGGCAGGTCGCGGTCGATAAAGCCGTCGATTGCCTCTTCGGTGGCGAGGTTGCGGCCGCGCGCGGCGAGCAGCGCGTCGCGGATTTTCGCCCGCACCGCGCTATGCCCGAGCGGCGCCGACACCGAGCCGCGGGTACCCCAGAACCGCACCGGGATGTGCTTGTCGCGGTGCGACCCGCCGATTTCCAAGGTCTGTCTCCACGCGCGCGTTTCGCCGGAGTATGTTCAGGAGACCCGGCTTGCGCAAGCAGCCGCAATCAGCCTGGCTTCGAGAGGCGATGAGACGGAATTCGCTGCGTATCCATCCCCTCGCCGGGGCGATCGGCGCGGAGATCTCGGGCGTCGATCTCGCGGGCGAGATCGAGGACGACACGATCGCCGCGCTCCGGCGCGCTTGGCTTGATCACCTCGTCATCTTCTGTCGCGGCCAGGATCTGCCGCCGGCCCGGTTCCTCGCCCTTGCCCGGCGTTTCGGGAAGCCGATCGAGTACCCGTTCGTCGAGGGGATTGGCGGATTTCCGCTGATCACCCCGGTCGTCAAGCTGGAGCATGAGCGGATCAATTTCGGCGGCCTCTGGCACACCGACACGGCCTATCTCGAAACCCCGCCGATGGGCACGATGCTGATCGCGCGCGAGGTGCCGCCCTATGGCGGCGATACGTTGTTCGCCAACATGTATCTGGCCTACGAGACGCTGTCTCCGGGCCTGCGGCGGCTGCTCGACGGCCTTATCGCGGTCAACTCCTCGGCCAAGGCCGACGTCACCAAGACGCGCGAGGACCGCATGCGCGAGCGCTCCCGCACCGACTCCGCCAGCGAATATGAGGCGCTGCACCCGGTCGTGCGCACGCATCCCGAGACCGGCCGGAAGGCGCTCTACGTCAATGGCGGTCACACCGTGCGCTTCCAGGACATGACCGAAGAGGAAAGCGCGCCGCTACTGCGCTTTCTGTTCGCGCATCAGACCCGGCCCGAATTCACCTGCCGCTTTCGCTGGGAGGCGGGCTCGCTCGCGTTCTGGGACAATCGCTGCGCCCAGCACAACCCGATCAACGATTATCACGGCTTCCGCCGCGTCATGCACCGGGTGACGCTGGCCGGCGACCGGCCGCGCTAACCCACCCTACCGTGCGACGGCGACCCCCTGCACTTCGACCAGCATCTCGGGCCGCGCGAGACCGGCGACGGTGATCAGCGCGCTCGCCGGGAAATTGTCGGCGAAGATCTCTCGCCGCAGCTGCGTGAAGCGGTCGCCGAGCCGTGCGTCGGTGATGAACACGGTCATCGTCACCATGTCGGCGAGGCTCGCGCCGGCCTCTTCGAGCGTCCGGCCGAGCCGCGCGAAGACCTCGCGGACCTGGCCGTCGAAATCGGCGGCGAGCGAGCGGCCCGATGCATCCTCGATCGCCACCTGCCCGGCGAGCCAGATCGTCCGGCCGCCTTCGGTGATCACCGCCTGCGAATAGGCGCGGGCCTGCGCCGACTCGCGCTTCAAGTGGCTGCGCTTCAACGGCTCCGGCATCTCTCCCTCCATCCAAATCGTCAACCGGGCTATGCTGCGCGCGATGGCGAGCGACGCAACCTCATTCTTCGACGACGCCGAACGCCGCGCCGCGCGATGGCTGGCCGACTGGGATGCGCAGGGGTTCCACCGCACCGCGACCGCCGGCGACGCGGCCGGCGCTGAATGGCTGGCGCGGGAGGCCGCGGCGCTCGGCGCCACGGTGTCGATCGAGGAATTCGCGCTTGACCGGCTCGACCCGGCGACAAGCTTTATCGAATTCGCCCGCAAGCGGATCGACGCGGTGCCGGTTTTCGACGCGCCGGCGACCAGCGCGGCGGGGGTGACCGGCCGGCTGGGGTTGCCCGGCGGCGATGGCGAAATCCTTGTCGCCGAGTTGTCGCCACGCGCGGTCTACAGTGGCGAATTCGCGAGGCTGCGCCGGGGCGGCAGTCATCGCGGCTTTGTCGTCCTGTGCACCGGAGAGAGGGCCGGCATGGGACTGCTCAACGCCGAGAGCTTTCGCGCGGCTTATGGCGCGCCGGCCATCCATGTCGCCAGCGAGGCGCGGGACGCGCTGCTTGCCGGGGCAGCGCAAGGCGCGCCGGCCCGGCTTGTCGCCGAAAGCCGCCGCACGCCGGCGCGCGCCTGCAATGTCGTCGCAAGGCTGCCGGGCGGCGGCGGCCAGCCCCTCGTCGTGATGACGCCGCGCAGCTCGTGGTGGCAATCGACCGCCGAGCGCGGCGGCGGGCTTGTCGCCTGGCTCGAAAGCCTGCGCGCGTTGGTCGCCGCGCCGGCGGTGCGGCCGGTCATCTTCACTGCCAACAGCGGGCACGAACTCGGGCATCTCGGGCTAGACGATTTCATCGCGCGGCGACCCGGCTGGGAGGAGAGCGCGAGCTGGCTGCATTGGGGCGCCAATCTCGGCGCCGCCGGCGGCAATTTGGCGCTGGTCTCGGCCGCGGACGATCTGCGGGCGCTGGCCGCCGCCGAGCTGGCCCGCAGTCGTTGACCTCGATGCCGTGACCCGGATCGCCGCCGCCGCGGCGCGCATCGTGCTCGCGCTGGCGCACGGATGATTGCCCCGATGCGCGAACCTCACTAGCCTCAGGGAAGCCACCCGGCGATGCCGGGAGCACTCGCAAGAGGAGCCGGTCATGCCCGAACAGAACTGGTCGCTGCGCGGCGAATATATGGAGAGCTGCAACTGCGACTATCTCTGCCCGTGCGTTTATACCAACCCGCAAGGGCCGGCGACCTACGACAATTGCACGGCCGTGATGGTGTTCCGGATCGACGACGGACGATCCGCGGCGACGCGGCTCGACGGGCTGAAATTCGCGCTGGTGATCCGCTCAGGCAAGGTGATGGCCGACGGAAACTGGGTCTTCGGGGTCGTCGTCGACCAGGCGGCCGATCCGGCGCAGCGCCAGGCGCTCTCCGCCATCGCCAGCGGCGAGGCGGGCGGTCCACCTTCGCTGATCCGACAAAACCTGGTCAGCGATTTCCGCGGGGTTTCATACAAGCCGATCGAGTTCGCGATGGCCGGGCTGACGCGCCGCGCCGCGATCCCGGGGCTCCTGTCCTTCGAGATCGAAGGGGTGCCCTCGCGCAACCGCAGCGGCGACCCCTACTACCTCGACAATGTCGGGCATCCCGCGAGCCGCCGTCTCGCCCTGGCGCGCTCGAAGGAGACCCATATTCATGGCTTCGGCCTCGACCTCGATCTGGCGGGCCAAGGCAATAACGGGCATTTCGCGCCCTTCGCCTGGGCCGCCTGAGCGACCGCGAGTTGCCGGCAGATGACCAGCGCCGCGCTCCGTATCGGCGTTATCGGCGGCGGGCTTGGCGGGCTCAGCGCCGCCGTCGCGCTGCACCAGGCCGGCTTCGCGGTTGATGTCTACGAACAGGCGCCCGAACTGACCCAGATCGGCGGCGGCATCAACATGGGCCCGAATGCGGCGCGCGTGCTGCGCCGGCTCGGCCTGAGTCCGGGGCTCGACCGCGAGGGCGTCCGCCCGCTCGGCACCCATCAGCGCCGCTGGCAGGACGGCCGCACCCTGCAGAGGGCCGCGCTCAACCCGCAATGCGAAGCGCTGTATGGCGCGCCGCACATCACCATTCACCGCGCCGACCTCTTGGCAGTGATCGCCGCGGGCTTCCCCTCAGAGCGGGTTCACCTCGGCCACCGGCTGGCCGGCTTTGCCGATAAGGGCGAGCGGGTCGAGGCCTGGTTCGAGAACGGCGCGCGGATCGCTTGCGATGTGCTGGTCGGCGCTGACGGCATCCACTCGGCGGTGCGCGCGGGGCTCTTTGGCGAGGAGGACCCACGCTTTGCCGGCTGCGTCGCCTATCGCGGGCTGGTCCCGACGGAGCGCATCGTCGATCTCGGGCTCGAACTCGGCAGCCAGTCCTGGGTCGGCCCGGGCGGCCATTTCGTGCATTATTTCGTGTCGCGCGGGCAACTCTTGAACTTCGTCGGCTGGACCGAAGACGATACCTGGAACCGCGAGGACTGGACCGACCGCGCGACGATCGCACGGGCGCTCGCCGCGTTCGAGGGCTGGCACCCGCAAATCCACCGGATCATCGCCGCCGCCGACACCTGCTTCATCTGGGCCCTGTTCGACCGTGACCCGCTGCCGCGCTGGTCGGTCGGGCGCGTGACGTTGCTCGGCGACGCCTGCCATCCGATGTACCCGTTCATGGGCCAGGGCGCCGCACAGGCGATCGAGGACGGCGCCGCACTGACCGCCTGCCTCGCCCGAAAAGGCGATCCAGCCACCGCGCTCCAGCACTACGAGCAGCTCCGCCTGCCGCGCGTCACTCGCCTCCAGGAACTCTCGCGCGCCAACAAGACCCGCTTCCACATGCCGGACGGCCCGGCGCAGCAGGCGCGCGACGCCGAATGGGCCAGGATGAACAACGGGGCCGGCGACCGTTCGCCCGACGCCCTGCGCTGGCTCTACGCCCACGACCCGAGCGCGGTGGAGCCGGCGCCGGTGTGATCTCGGCGATCGCCGCGCGGCAAATGGACTGCGGGCCGCTGGCCGCATGCGGGCCAGGACCGCAGCGCGGTCCGGCCGGCAATCCGGGAAGCGGCTGGCCGCGCGCATTACGGGTCGCTATTTTCGGGTGCGGCTGAGGAGAAGGAAGGGTGACGCTGCGCACCGAGGATCTTGTCGCACGCGGGCTCGTCGCGCCCGAGCGGGTCGGGGAATTGCGCCGGGTGGTGGACGCGTTCGCGGTGGCCGTGACCCCGGACATGGCGGCGCTGATCGACCCCGCCGACCCGGCGGATCCGATCGCAGCGCAATTCGTGCCGAGCGCCGCCGAGCTTGACGAGGTGGCGGAGGACCGGCCCGACCCGATCGGTGACGAGCGCTGGTCGCCGCTGCGGGGCCTCGTCCACCGCTATCCCGACCGCGTGCTGCTGAAGCCGATCCTCACCTGCCCGGTCTATTGCCGCTTTTGCTTTCGCCGCGAGCAGGTTGGCAAGGGCGATGGGGTGCTGGCGCCGGCGGCGCTGGAGCGCGCCTTCGCCTATATCGCGGAGCATCCCGAGATCTGGGAGGTCATCGTCACCGGCGGCGACCCGTTCCTGTTGTCGCCGCGCCGCATTGCTGCGATCGTCCGCCGGCTCGATAGCGTCCCTCATCTCGCGGTCATCCGCTTTCATACCCGCGTGCCGGTGGCGGAGCCCAGCCGGGTCGGCGCTGCGCTGGTTGCGGCGCTGGCGGCGGAGAAGGCGCTTTACGTCGTGGTCCACGCCAACCACCCGCGCGAGCTGACGCATGCGATGAAGGAGGCGGTCGGGCGCCTCATCCGTGCCGGAATCCCCCTTCTGTCGCAGAGCGTCCTCTTGCGCGGCGTCAACGACGATGCCGCGGTGCTCGAAGCGCTGTTCCGCGGGCTCGTCGCGATGCGGGTCAAGCCCTATTACCTGCATCATCCCGATCTGGCCCGCGGCACCGGGCATTTCCGGCTCGGCATCGACGAGGGCCAACGCCTCACCAAGGCGCTGCGCGGGCGCGTATCCGGGCTGTGCCAGCCGAGCTATGTGCTCGACATCCCCGGCGGCCATGGCAAGGTCCCGGTCGCGGCGAGCGCGGTGACGCCTGCCGAGCGGCCGGGCTCTTGGGTCGTCGAGGATCCCGCCGGCGGCAGGCACCGCTATCCCCCGCCGCCCGGCGACGGCGCCGCAGGTTGAGCGCGCAGCCGATGGCGCTGCCGGGCGACGTCACGATGATCATCCTCGGCGGCGACGCACTGGCGCTCAGCACCGCGCGCGACATCTCGCGAATTCCCGGCCATCGCATCGTCGTGCTGTGGCCCGCCAACCCGGAATTCGCCGCCGCGGTCGAGGCCGCCGGCGCGGTGTTCGTCGCCGGCCGGCCGGAAAGCCGCGAGGGGCTCGCGGCTGCGGGGGTCGCCGACGCGATCTCGATCCTGGCATTGTCAGGCGACGACCAGCTTAATCTGCAGGCGGCGCTGCGGGCGCGCGACGCCAATCCGCGCATCCGCATCGTGCTGCGCCAGTTCAACCGCGCGCTCGCCGCCAAGATCGAGCAGAACCTGCCGGACTGCTCGGTGCTGTCATTGGCGTGGAATTCGGCGGCGACCTATGCCGCCGCCGCGCTCGACCCGTCATGCTTTCGCGGGCTGCAGTTTCCCGAACGCGACGGCGCGCTGACCGGCTTTGCCCATCGTGCCGCCGATCGCGCTGCCATCGCCGGGTACAGTATCGCCGAGGCCGAAGCAGCGCTCGGCGTGCGCATCATCGCGCTCGACGGCGCGACGAATATCACTCGTGACGACACGATCGCCTCGGGAGCGCGGCTGATTGTCTTCGGCGCGATGGAACAGCTCCTCGAATCCACGCCGCGCCAGCCGATCATGCAGACCCGGTCGGAATGGTACGGCAGGCTGCCCCACGCGCTGCGCCGCTTTTATCGGCAGATGCGCCGCGCAGACCCGTACATCGCCGCGTTCGTGGCGACGGCGCTCGCCCTGTTTGGTCTCGGCGCCTGGCATTTCCGCAAATCCCTCGACACCGATTGGCTGACCGCTTCCTATTTCGTGCTGAGCACGATGACGACCACCGGGTATGGCGACATCACGCCCAATCATGAAGACCCGCTCGACATCGCGATGGCCATGGTGCTGATGCTGGCGGGCACGGTTTTCACCGGGATTTTCATCGCCGTCGTCGCGTCGCGGCTGACGCGCGCGCAATGGGTGCGGATGCAGGGTCTGCGCCCGATCCGCCGGCGCGGTCACATCGTGGTGTGCGGCTGCGGCAGCATCGGGACCGGGGTCATCGACCTCCTGCTCGATTTCGCCAAGCCGCTTGTGGTGGTCGAGCACCACCCCGATGCCGCGCTTGTCGAACGCGCGCGCGATCAGGGGTTCGACCTGTTGACCGGCGACGCGAGCCGCGACGACACGCTCGACCTGTGCAATCTCGCCGCGGCGCACAGCCTCGTCGCGCTGACCAATGTCGATACCTTGAACCTCGAGATTGCGCTTGGCGGGCGCGCCCGCAATCCCAGCATGCCGATCGTGCTGCGCATTGCGGAAGCGAACCTGGCGGCCTCGATCGCCCGGCATTTCCAGTTCGAGACAACTTTTTCGGTCGCCGCCCTGGCCGGACCGGTTTTCGGCGGGCTGGCGCGGTTTCCCGGGGCGCGCGGCCGGATCGCCTTCGACGGCCAGGAGTTCGCCATCGCCGAGATCACCATCGGCCGGACGGCCGACGGCGACCTGCTGCGCCTGGCGCTTCCTCTCGCCACGGTCGACGACGGCGGCGATTTCACCCTCAGTCGTGACCTCGCCGGGTTGCCGTCCGGCACCAGGGCGCTGATCCTGGTGCCGATCGCCCCATTCCGCGAGGGAACCGAAAGTCTCGGTGCGATTGTCGAGCGGGTGGCGGGCTCCTGAACGAATACAGGAGTTAAGCATCAATTCTCTGGCGTTTCTCCTGCGGGTTTTTTAAATATTCCGAGCATGAGAATAGTGCAGAACATTAAGGCCGGAACGGAGCAGCGTCGCGATCGTCGCTATGCCCTGCCGATGCTGGAAGTCGTAATCGGTACTGAGCATTTTCATGCCATCAATTGGTCGATGCGCGGTGCGTTGCTCTATGGCATTTGCGACGTCGTCGGAATGCGGGTGCGCGGCGAGATGGGCATTCCGGGATCAAGCCAGGCGGTGCCCTTCACGGCGAACGTAGTCCGCGCCGATCTCAATACCGGCAACTCGGCGATCTGCTTCGAGGATTGCCGCACAGACCGGATCGAATTCCACGAGCACGTCGGCGCCGCCCCACTCCAATAGGCGGCGCGCGGTCAGACCGCGAGTTCGCACCAGATCGGGGTGTGATCGGAGGCCCGCTCCTTGGCACGCGGGGCCTTGTCGATCTCGCACGCGGCGACCCGGTCCGCCGCATGCGGCGACAACAGCAAATGGTCGATCCGCAGCCCCTCGTCGCGGTTCCAGCGGCCGGCCTGGTAATCCCAGAAGGTGTAGCGGTGCGATTCGCGGTGAAAGGCGCGATAGGCGTCGGTCAGGCCGAGATTGATGAGCGCCCGGAAGCGCGAGCGGGTCTCGATCCGGCACAGCGCGTCATCGCGCCAGGCGGGCGGATCGTAGACATCCTCGTCGGCCGGGCAGACGTTGTAATCCCCGGCGAGGACGAACGGGATCTCGCGGCGCCAGAGAT
>Ga0209415_10013155_pt1 | contig 13684 bp, 13 predicted proteins | sample PeaSoiSIISIP2007_FD_187696 | JGI IMG/M metagenome (GOLD analysis project Ga0209415, IMG submission 187696) | Peat soil microbial communities from Weissenstadt, Germany - SII-SIP-2007 (SPAdes) (version 2) | ecosystem: Environmental > Terrestrial > Soil > Wetlands > Peat | place: Germany... | reverse complement strand
ATCGTGCCGAGGTCGCCGTGGAGGCGCAAGTTTCAGGCATGTTACCTAAGGGGCCAAACTCGCCTCCCCCAAGCCTTCGGCCATCTACCAAACTCGAGTCCTCGACCTTTTGAAACTGTCCTGCTTCGCCCCTCGAGCAACCGTTGCCGTGAGAGGAGATCGGCTTCCCGCTTCTCGTGAGCGGTCCACCTGGCGCAACCGTGAGTCACTGGCTCGTGGCTTTCAAAATCCGCAGCACTGATAGTATCGTGCTCCAACTGCGTGTTGTCGCCGAGGCACCGAAGAGTTCGTCAATCTGGCCAAGGTAGCCGATCGTTCGCATGTGCCGCCGGTACACTCCGAAAAGAAGCCGATCTTTCGAACCAATAATCTGGACAAACGGTTCCCCACTCTGCGGGATGGCAATCGGAAGCGAAGGCTTGTGGCGACTGGCTTTCGATAGGACGCTCACAAATCGAACGACATCCTGGCTTGGTGGATCAGGTCCAAATGGACTCTCCATTTCCAATCGGAAAAGGTCTCTGTCGTCGCAGAAAGCGATCTCCGCTTCAAACGGCAGCTTCCGCCGCAATTCCGCAAGGAACTTTGTGCGTGAGCCGGGCTTTCGAACAATAAAAGTGCCTGCAGCGCCGACATTCACAACATCATGGGCGCCCAGTTCTCTTGCGAGCGCACTTGGGCGAAAGGTCCTGTGTCCTCCAACATTGATACCTCGGAAGAAGACAATCAGAGCCATACGCGTGCGCATGCCAAGGGCAACTAAGTTAGTCCGATTCGCCGGGCTTTGCGTTGACCAATACTATATGGGCTTGCCTCGATAAGGAGACCCCAATTAGGCGGCTATATTGTTGTTTTGCATTTCGCTTTCGAAGGCCACAGGAGATATTTGAGCGAGCGAGCTGTGGCGTCTCGTCTGGTTGCAAAACGTCTCGATGTAATCGAAGACGGCAAGCTCTGCGTCCTTCCTGCAGGCGGGGACCAGTGCGTCGAGTCCGGTTTCGGTCTTGAGCGTGTCGCACGAAATCACCGGCGCACCCACTCCGAAATCATCCCGATAGACCCCAGCCATGTCTCAAACAATTGAGGCCATTCCGTCACCGGGAGCTTCGTGCGCCGCAATCCGAACCCATGCCCGCCCACCGCATACAGGTGCATCTCCACGGGCACCCCTACCCTTTTCAGTGCAGCGTAGTAGGACAGCGAGTCCTCAACACGGTCCACCTTGTCGTCCTCATCCTGCAGCAAGAACGTAGGCGGCGTCTGGCGTGTGATGTGAAGATCGATGTCCGGATTTAGCCCAAAACTATTATCGGCAAGCGACAGGTGCCCGGGATAGAGGGCCGCTGCAAAATCCGGACGGCAGCTTTCTTTGTCGGCCGCATCCACAGCCGGGTACAGACGCTGTTCAAAATGGGTGCTTATCGCCGCCACCATGTGACCACCCGCCGAGAACCCGAGCACCCCGATCCTGTGTGGATCGATATGCCACTCCGCGGCATAATGCCGCACCAGCCCGACTGTCCTCTGCGCATCCTCCAACGCCGCAGGCGCCTTAGGATAGACTCGGCAGTGACGTTGGTCATCCCAGTAATCCCCAGAATACGGCACGCGGTATTTCAACAGCACACACGTGACTCCCTTGGACGTCAGCCAGTCACAGACTTCAGTGCCCTCAAGATCGATCGCCAGGACCTTGTAGCCTCCGCCAGGAAACACGATCACCGCAGCGCCCCTGTTGGTTCCCTTTGGCGAATAGACCGTCATCGTTGGCCGCGCAACGTTGGTAACCATTACCCACGGCCTACCGGCTACCAGCGACTCGGTTACCGTCGTCGTAGCGTCCTCCGGCCCAACTAAAGGCTGCGAATCAGGCACCGCGCCAGGCCATATCGGCACCTGCGAATGTCCCGGTGACGGCTGCCACGCAGGTGTCTGCGCGCGCAGACCGCCAAACGCGACCACAACACCGAGAGCAATAAGCAATCGCTTCATGAGCGGGGGAAGCCTGTCCCTAAACCAACTGGCTTTCAATCACACCATCCGGCTGTAAAATCGTCTAGCAGAACACTGGAAACACCGGATTGGCATTCCGTCTCTTCGACAATCCCCGCAATCTCCGGACGTTTCAATCGGTCATCGCCATTCCGTCGATGCCATGCAAGCTCCCCATCAATCCCAGCGACCGACCAAATCAACCATGTCGCCATCGTCATGGGGAGATGACATGAACTTTCCCGCTTTCTTGATGAGTGGATTGGCATGGCTGCTTGTTTGCCTCACTGGATCACAGGTCAAGGCTGCGGATGCCCCAGATGTCCGGCCTGTAGATCAGGCGGTCATCTACTTCTCCTTTGCTCCGTGGGACGGCGCTGCCTACGACATAGAGATTCCGCTGGAACATGCGGATGATGCCGTCCAACCCGTCATCCGAATAAGCATTTGGGGTTATCCTCAGTTTCCGGATCCGAAGACCATTCATTTTTCGGGGAAGGAAGATGCTGGAGGAGGGCCCTCAAGGGGTGCCGGGCGCGCCCTTTTTCAAGCCAATCTCAATAAATCAATGCCGGAACGTTTGGTGGGTTCGGTTTCGTTTAAGACCCTGCAGAATGACCACCCGGTTTCAGGAAGTTATGAATTCGCAACCTTAGACGGGAAGAGGAGGTTCAAAGGCAGTTTTCAGGCGGCGTGGGGTAACAAGCCGCCAAAGGTCATCCGATGACATGTAGCACCTCCTTGTAAATAAGGCACTTCTGCTGCTAAGCCCACTGTTTTTCAAACACTGGTTTCGATGGCCATACGAGTCCTCCGACTCCCGGCTGAGATGAACGATGCCTGCGCTCAAGGATTCTCGATCTCGGGAAATGCTTTTCCCAATTGCGGATATCTTTGACCCGCTCTCGAACAAGCATCGTTCGCATCCCATTTTGTTGCTTGTGTTTATAACTCTACAGGGACTTGGCACAACGTGTGCAATTGGTGACGGGTCGGCATGAAGTTCGCTATCCGCCAACTGGCCAAGAACCCCGGGTTTACCGTCGTCGCGCTACTGACGCTGGCGATGGGGATAGGCGTGAACACCACGGCCTTCACTTTCCTCAATCGGCTGCTGTTGCAGTCGCTGCCCTACCGCGACCCGGGCCGCCTTGTGCAGGTCTGGGCCTCGAATTCCCATGAGAGCTTTGCAGCGCAAGCCCCAGGGGATTTCTTCGACGAGCAGGAGCAGAACACGGTTTTCTCAGGGATGGCGGCCTATGTCCAAGGCGAATCGGCCAGCTTCGCCGAACCGGGACAGCCGGCGGTCCGCGTAGGCTCGGTTTCGGTGACGGCCAACTACTTTGCCGTCCTTGGGGTACAGGCGCAGATTGGCCGCCTTCCCTCGGCAGAGGAAGAGGCGCGCTCCGAGGCCGTCGCCCTCCTCAGCAACGCATTCTGGCGGGAGCACTTCGCGGCTGACCCGGCGGTCATTGGCCGGACCGTAAAGCTCGACGGCAAACTGCGCACAATCGTGGGCGTGATGCCGCCCGCCGTCGACGACCAGATGCTGTTCAACGTCCGTCCGTGCCTTTTCCCACTGGACCGCATTCGGACCAATCGTGAATACCGCGACTTTGGATGGTACACGGTCGTGGCTCGCCTGAAGCCGGGCGTGACCGTTCAGCAGGCGCAGTCGGAAATGACCGTGTTGGCGGCGCGCTTCGCCAAGGACCACCCGAAGTCCAACGGTAACCGCACCATCCGGGTGGTTGCGTTTCCCACCACCACTTTGGGAGACACCGCCACTGAGCTCACGTGGACGACCATGGCCCTCTCCGGGCTCGTGCTCATGATCGCCTGCGTCAACCTGGCCAACCTTCAGCTTGTTCGGACCACCCGCCGCGGGCAGGAGATCGGCATCCGCATCGCGCTCGGCTGCTCCAGGGGCCAGCTCATCTGGATGCTCCTCCTCGAGAGCCTCGTCCTATCGGTGGCAGGCGGGGCTCTCGGCATCCTCGTCGCCCGGTGGAGCAGCGCATATATCGCCCGTTATTTCTCGATAGCTATGCCGATCGATCTGCGAGTGATCGCCTTCACATTTGGCGTGTCGGTATTGACCGGCGCACTCTTTGGAACCGTGCCTGCTTGGCTCGCTTCAAGGACGGATGTCAACGCGTCCCTCAAGTCGAGCGGGCGCGGCTCGACCTCCGACCGTTCCCGTCACTGGCTCCGCCAGGGCCTTGTCGTCGTACAGCTGGCGATGGCCCTGACGCTTCTGGCCGGCGCCGGATTCTTCGTCAGAGGGATCCAACGCCTGACCCACCGCAACCTCGGGTGGGACACCACCCACGAGGTCATCGGGGTTATCGAACTGGACCACGACACCTATGGGGAGCAGCGCGACCCCCGCTCGCTGGCGTTCAGCGAGCGGATGCAGGCAAGCCTGGCCGCGCTTCCGGGAGTCGAGGCTGCCGCCCTGTCCTTTGACACGCCGCTGAACGGCTTCCGGACCGCAGCCTACCGCGTCGAGGGACAGCCCGCTCCGGAGGCGGGCAAGGAACTCTATGCCGGCTATACGCCGGTGAGCCCGGGGTACCTAAAGGTCTACGGCCTTCACCTCGTGCAGGGCCGCGAATTCCGGGACTCGGACCGGCCCGGCTCCCCCGCGGTGGTCATTGTCAACGAGGCAATGGCGAGGAAGTGGTGGCCAGGCGAAGACCCGATCGGCAAACGCATCGGGACGGGCAACGAAGCGGGGCCGGCTCAGGGTTCCGCCAAATTCGGCTGGGCCGAGGTGGTCGGTGTCGTCCGGGATTTCGAGGGGGCCGCCGAATTCTACAATCCAAGCGGGAACAACCTGAAGTTCATGGTGCCCTGGGCGCAGAACAACCACCGGTTCATCACCTTCAGTATCCGCACGTCCGGCCCGTCGGCGGCGTACAAGGAACCGGTGCGCAAGGCGATTAGCCTTCTGGCCCCGGACCTGGCGGTCAGCGTGTTGGCCACGGTTGAGGAGGGAATGGCGGGCGAGCTGTCCTATTTCGATTTCCTGAGGAAGGTGCTGACACAGATTGCGGGCCTCGGCCTGCTGCTCTCGGGAGTGGGGATTTACGGCGTGGTGGCGAACCTCGCGTCGGAGCGCACGAAGGAAATCGGCATTCGCATGGCTCTCGGCGCGCAGCCGGGCGGCATCGTCTGGCTTTTCCTGAGGAACGGGATCCAGCTGGCGGTGCTGGGAGCCGCAATCGGCCTCGCGGCGGCCTTTTCCCTGACCATGATCCTTGGCCGGATCATTCCCGTCCTTCCGGGAAGGGACCCATGGGTGGTCGTGGGAGCGGCGCTTTTCCTCGTTTCCGTCTCTCTCTTCGCCTGTTGGTTGCCAGCGAGGCGGACATCCAGCGTCAGTCCCACGACAGCATTGAGGTCGGAGTAGTTGTTTGAACGCCCGTCGGTTCGAGTCCTGTTTGGTGGAGCGGGTCGTTGTTTCGCACGAACCAAAGGGGGCTAAACATTATCTGCGAACCAAGGAATTGAGTGCTAAACACACGGTCGATTCCACCGTTATACAGTCGGCTTCCCCCGCTCTAATTTACCCGGCTTACCGTTCTTGTTAAATACATATCAGGCACTTGCAGTGATAAACAACGACCTGATCCCAACCCTAATCCCGCCACGCCAAGCCCTTGCTGGCAGCGACGACCTTTCCCAAGGCATAAGCGGTGAGGTGCCTCGGCGGACGTTGCGTCGGGGACGGGCGTGCTTTCAGCGGCAGTCTGGATTTTCCCAAGGCAATTTCGAGCAATTCCCCAACAGGTTGAGCAAGGGCGCGGGCGACACCTGCGTCGGATCGTGCTAGGCTGAACCCGCAATCAACCACTGAGGACCCAACAAATGAACCAACGCGCACTCGGAAACAGTAATCTAAAGGTCTCGGCCATTGGGCTGGGCTGCATGGGCATGAGCTCGGGCTACGGCCCGGCGGGAGAAAAGCAGGCGATGATCTCGGTGATCCGATCCGCCGTAGAAAGCGGCGTGACCTTTTTCGACACAGCCGAGATATACGGCCCGTTCAAGAACGAGGAGCTCGTCGGCGAAGCCCTCGCCCCGTTCCGGAGGGACGTGAAAATCGCCACGAAATTTGGTTTCAGGATCGGGCCGAACGGAGAGCGTATGGAGGGCCTGGACAGCCGGCCCGCCCATGTCAAGGAGGTCGCGGAGGCCTCGCTGAAGCGCCTTCGGACCGATGTAATCGACCTCTTTTATCAGCACCGCGTCGATCCGGATGTGCCAATCGAGGACACGGCTGGGGCGGTGAAAGAACTGATCGAAGCCGGCAAGGTGAAGCATTTCGGCCTTTCGGAGGCCGGAGCGAAGACGATCCGGCGCGCACATGCCATCCAACCCGTCACCGCCCTACAGAGCGAATATTCCCTATTTTGGAGGGAGCCCGAGGCGGATATCATTCCCACCCTCGAGGAGCTTGGGATCGGCTTCGTCCCGTTCAGCCCTCTCGGCAAAGGCTTCTTGACAGGAAAGATCGACGAAAACACCAAGTTCGATGCCACCGATTTCCGGAACATCGTCCCCCGCTTTTCACCGGAGGCCCGCAAGAACAACCAGGCCGTGGTCGATCTGCTAAGCTCAATCGCCACGCGCATGAAGGTGACCCCGGCTCAAATCGCGCTCGCCTGGCTGCTGGCGCAGAAGCCGTGGATCGTTCCGATCCCCGGCACCACAAAGCTGCCACGCCTGCTCGAAAACCTCGGAGCTGCCTCCGTCCAACTGACTCCGGGCGACCTCCGCGAAATCAACGCAGCCTGTGATAGGATCACGCTCCAAGGGGCACGTTACCCGGAGCACCTGCAGAAACTCGTCGGCCGCTGAACAACAATTCGACCCGTCGGCCGCCTCACTATGAAAAGGATCTGTCTCACGGAGAACGCCGTAAAAAACCACGAGGAGCTTTCCCCGAATCACGAATCCAAACTGCAACGGACGGATCCGGAGTTCATCGAGCTCTTCGATAACTGGGCCTTCGACGAGGTTATTCGCCAGAGCAAAATGGACACCAGGACGAGGGTGCTGATGATTTTGGCATCAACGATCGCCTCGCAGGCGCTCGGCGAATACAAGGTCATGCTGAGAGCGGCGCTTAACGCCGGTCTCACACCGGTTGAGATCAAGGAGGTCCTCTATCAATCTGTGCCGTATGTCGGCGTGGCGAAGGTCTTCGACTTTCTGCACGCGACCAACGACGTGTTGCAAAATGGCGGGCTAAGCCTGCCCCTGGAAGGCCAAGCCACCACCACGCCCGAGACTCGCTTCGACAACGGGGTCGCGGTGCAGAAGGCGATCTTCGGCGAATTGATCGATAAGATGCGCCAGCAGTCTCCAGAGGACGAATTGCATATTCAGGACTTTTTGTCGGCAAATTGCTTTGGCGACTACTACACCCGCAATGGATTGGATGTCAGAACGAGGGAGATGCTGACGTTTGCCATTCTGATATCGATCGGCGGGTGCGAGCCGCAGGTGAAAGCTCATGTGACAGGCAATCTGAAGATCGGCAACGACCGCGAACGTCTGATCGACGTTGTCACCCAACTGCTGCCTTACATCGGATATCCCCGCTCGCTCAACGCGCTCCGGGTAATTGACGAGGTTGTTCCATTTGTAAACACGGCCATTGCTGCCACGCCGCGCACGGACCGTTAAGGTCAAGCCAGGAGGGTCAAAAGCGATGGACTCGGCATTTGCCAGGAGCCACCCCTTATCAGACACCTCTTTCGGCTACGAGGTCTCATAGCAGGATTCTCGAAATCCCGGATTGGCCTTTAGCCATTTCGGCCATTTGCTGATGCTGCAAAGACCAATTCATCCTGCCCAACGACCATCAACATGAATTGAGCCCGCGCCCGTTCCGCGGGGTATCCCCGTCATCGACGCCTGTTCTCGAAGAACCGCCCCTCCTTTATGCCTAAGCCCATCTGTTATTCTACGAAAGCGTACTCGACTGTCAGTTCCACATCCCCACTCGGCGCGGCAGTCATCGAGCGCCGCGCCCCAACCGCAACCGACGTTCAAATCAAGATCCTCTACTGCGGCGTCTGCCACTCCGACCTGCACTTCGCGCGCGATGAATGGCACTTCACACAATATCCAGCCGTGCCGGGCCACGAGATTGTGGGCCGCGTGACGGATGTAGGCAGCGGCGTGAAGAAATTCAAAGTGGGCGACACCGTCGGCGTAGGCTGCCTTGTCGATTCATGCCGCACCTGCCCGGATTGCCGCTCGGGCCTGGAACAGTTTTGTGCCGGCATGGTAATGACCTACGGCAGTACGGACAAGCATCTCAACGCCCCGACGCTCGGCGGCTACTCGCAGAGCATCGTGGTGACAGAGGACTTCGTGCTCCGTATGCCCGCCAATCTCAATCTCGCCGCCGCCGCGCCGCTGCTGTGCGCGGGAATCACCACCTATTCCCCCATGCGCCACTGGAAGGTCGGCCCCGGTCAGAAGGTAGGTATCGTCGGCCTGGGCGGCCTCGGCCACATGGGCGTCAAGTTTGCCAAAGCCTTCGGCGCCCACGTCGTGCTGTTCACCACTTCACCCGGCAAGGTCGCTGACGCCAAGCGCCTGGGTGCCCACGAGGTAGTCGTCTCCAAGGACGAGGCCCAGATGACAGCCCAAGCCAACAGCTTCGATTTCATACTGGACGCGGTGTCCGCCACCCACGATCTCAACACCTACCTCAATTTGCTGAAGCGTGATGGCAATCTCGTGCTCGTCGGCGCTCCCGATAAGCCGCTGCCGGTGGCGGCCTTCCCGCTGATCTTTCGTCGCCGTTCTTTCTCCGGTTCACTGATCGGCGGGTTACCCGAGACGCAGGAGATGCTGGATTTCTGTGGAAAGCACAACATCACTAGCGACATAGAGATGATCCGTATGGACCAGATCAACGACGCGTACGAGCGCATGCTGAAGAGCGACGTGAAATACCGTTTCGTGGTCGACATGGCGTCGTTGACCTGAAGCGACGCCAGATGCGGCGGCTGTTCAGCGGCGCTCTTGAAATGTCCCCGTTTCTTATCGTTCTTAGGCTCTTCCGACGAATCCGCTAAACAGCGAAACAACCCTAGCCTTTCACTTCTTTGCACTTACAAAAGCACGAACAATCTCTGTTCGAGCCGGGATTGCTGGAGCAGTTTGTTGTTCAGCACGAACCAACGGCCGCTAAACATCTTTCAAAAAGCAAGAAATGGAGCGCGAAACAGTTGTTCTGCGCGATTATTGACATGGGCCCCATTTAGGGCCCTTTTGAGTCTATGCCAACTATTGTTCTTAAATCACGGGTGGACCGTTCGAATGCTGCCGCCGCTCGGCGAGTGTTAAGGCGATTGGGACTAAAACCTTCCGACGCCGTAAACGCACTTTTCGCGCAGATTGCTAGTCGCAAGGCTCTACCCTTCGCTCTTGCGACGGCCGATTCATCCTATGCAAAAGAGGAATATGGCTTAGATAAGAGAGCTACAATCACGGTTGGGAAGGGCCTTCGGAGGCAGATCGAACGGGAACGGCTAGAGGGTACGGTTCGAAGCGTCTCGAGCATTGCCGACTTGAAGGAGTGAAAGTCGAGTCTACCGCGTCGTTCCGGAGGTGCCTGCGTGGCCTCTCTGATGAGAGGCTACAATCCATTTTGGAAGCAATGCATGCCGCAGCCGAGTCCTACGGCCGTCCCCACCTGCACGCTGGAATCGGCTTACGGGTGATCGGTGACTTCATGGAGTGCCGCGACGCACTTGACCAGCGGCTAGTTTTCCAACGGCAGGGAGGGTCCTTAGTGTTCGAATTCTACGGGAACCACGACCAGGTTCGCGCGTTCTTACGAAATCATTCCGGACTTGAGGTTTTAACCCACGCTATCTCCACATTGTCACACCGGCAGCGTCCAACTCGGACAAAATGCCAGTAGCGTCCGTGCGAAGCCAAAAGCCCCAGGTCAACAGCGAATACACCCGAAGAATTGATCGAGTCATCGACTATCTTCGCGCAAATCTGGATCGGCCGGTGAAGCTAAAGGAACTGGCTAGAGTAGCCTGCTTCTCGGAATTTCATTTTCATCGCGTCTTTGGTGCGGTCGCGGGCGAAACGCTGAATAATTTTACGCTCCGGCTTCGTCTCGAAAAAGCCGCCCGCCTTCTGCGTTTTTCCAAGCGAAGTTTGACCGATATAGCATTGGATTGCGGTTTTTCATCGTCGGCCACGTTTTCACGCTCCTTCCGATTCGGCTACGACACTTCGCCGAGTGAGTTTCGAATGAGCGGGGAGATCAAAAAGAGCAAGATTCGCAAAGCAATCAACACGGGACAGGAGTATGTTCTCCCCATGAGCGCGGAAGAAAAGAAAACGGCTTTCCCCGTGAGGTTGATCGACCTTCCCGAAAGGCGAGTCGCCTACATTCGGGTGACGGATGCCTTCGAAATGGATCGGGTCTTGGCCGCCTTCAAGACGATGGTTGCATGGGCCAAATCACAGGATATTTTTTCGCGAGGAATTCTTTTCGGAATGACGGTGGATGATCCCGACGTGACGCCAAAGCATCTCTATCGATACGAGGTCTGTCTGGCGTCGTCTGCTCCCTTTGAGTGCATGGAAGGGATGTCGGAATTAAGAATCCCAGCCATGCGATACGCCGCCACGAGGATTTCCGGCGATATCCGCATGGTAGCGACGGCGTGGGACTACCTCATCAGGAACTGGTTGATCAATAGTGCCTACGAGCCCGAGCATGCGCCAGCACTCGAGATTTTCTTGAACAAGGAAAACGCGACGGATTGGTCGCATTTTGAATTGGAGCTATGCCTGCCGATTCGGAAATTGGCGGCGACGAGAAGTTAGTTTGGAATTTATGATGAAAATTCTGTCCACCGCTATGCGGAAAACCCATCTGTTGATCCCGCTGATTTTTCTTTCGGCGTCGGCCAGGGCCGAATCGCCTCCGGCGGAATTGATGTATGTTGGCGCGATCTCGATAGAGCCATGCCAGGAGGCGAAGGTTCTGGCCGACTGGTATTCGCGGTTGGGAATCGAGACCAAGGAATTCAACGGCGGCTATTACGCCAAACTCGACACGCCCGCCGGCCAGTTGTTCTTCGCCATCCATCGCAAGAAAGCTGATGCCCCGATAAAATCTTCCGCGAGTGTTTCGATAGTATTTCACGTCGAGAATTTCGAAGCGAGACTGTCGTCCCTGAAGAGCAAAGGACTCACGCCAGATTCGACCGAGAGTGATCCTTCGGAGGGCAAGTTTGCGCACTTTCACGACCCCGACGGCAACAAAGTTACGATCTGGGGGAAATAATCGGGGAGCGCAGATTTCAAGATATTTTCTATCAATTACTTCGGCAGCAGAACTAGCCCTCTAGAATCGAAGTTCCTGGAACGGGTCATTGGGACGAGAAGTGAATTCTCACAGCTCTCCCTTCCAACGATCACTCACCTCCAGAACGCATCCGTTAACCGGACTCAACTTGGGGGGCTGGGGTGCGAATGACGAGCGGCGCTCCTCGGTTACTTTGCAATCCAGCGGGGGTCGATTCCTTTTCCCAACTCGAAGGTGGAGCCGACAGCGGCAACCACCGCATGAGCGCGATCCAGGCCAAGATCGCGCCGAAACCTGTACACAGTCTCGATGCCGGTGCAGTGCGCTCCGAGCAAATTGTCGACCCCGAACGACCGCAGCCGTTCCGCCGTCCAGGACAGGGTGTCTTCCGTGGCATCAAAAAGGTGCGTGCCGCCAATCAAAGCGTGGACGCGGGCCGGACGGATGAAGCTTCGCGCGTATTCGATGATGTTGACCACACCCGCGTGACCGCATCCAGTCAGCACGACCAAACCGCTGTCGGTGTCACAAACGAGGGCCATATCTTCAGGAAGATAGTCTTCCACAACGCCAGTCGGTAAGGTCACCCGGGTGCCTTTGCCCCAATTGTGCTCAGGATATTTTCTCGGCACCGGGCCGGTCAGCCAAATGCCCGGGTAAAGTTCCGCAGGCTCGCGGTGAACGACAAAGACTCCGCCGGTCATTTCGTATTCATCCTTGATGAATCGCATCATGTTCTCGTTTATGCCTGGCGACAGCGTCGAACGCGGATAGAAGATCCCTTCGCCTACGTGGGTCCGGGCAAGCGCACCCGGCGACTTGCCGACAACCGATTTGCGAAGGGTCATAAGGCCGCCGATGTGGTCCCAGTGCGAATGACTGAGGACCACATCCGGAATGGCCGCGAGATCCACCTTGAGCGTCTCAGCGTTTCGCAACACCACATCGGTGTGGGCACCCGTATCATAGAGGATCCGATGGCCATCGGCTTCAACCAGCGCGGAAAATCCCCATTCCCCAAGCTCCTTGCCGTCGGCAAGCATTGTGGACAGGACCGTTATCTTCAGCGAATGAACCCGAGCGGGGGATGCTACCTGAACGTCCGCTCTAGCCAGTGTGACTAAAACGGAGTCCGCAAATGCGAGGTTGCGAGGGATGAAACGCATGACACCTCGACAAGAATTCACGCCAACCCAGGTGGCAAGTCTCTGAGGGGAGGATCTAAAGAATCACCGGGTAATCGTGCTTGCCATGGACCAACCCTGTATCGAACACAGCATTCGTCTTCAGATTCGTTTTGCAGGGCTCCCATTTTGATACTCCAGCCACGGGGCAGGTAATGAGAAGCGTAAGACGTGAACAATCCTAACGCGGATGCTGGGGCCCATTCCTTACTCGCGGGCGCCCGAGCATTCGCCCTTTTCGTTCGTGTGATCGAGCATGAAGTGGAGAAGCTGGAGTTCTCTCCTGGTGAAATCAGTTCCTGCATGCTCGAAAAAATTCTTCACCCCCAGCAGCGCCTGATCACGTCCTTTGGCGAAGTTGAAGACCCAGTCGGCATCTTTGGTGACGGTGCCCTTTTTTAGGAACCCTACCTTCGCCAGTTTGCGGTGCAGTCCGGCAAATTCCTCATTTGTGAAGACCCTCTCCTCATCCACAGGGTCGGGCACAGACTGAGTCTGAGTGCTTTTGGCCTTGGGCTTGTACTGAACGTTCTCCCTCCCAGCGAAGTGCTCGTCCTGTGTCCAGACCGTTGCCTGATGCCTCTTCGCAATCGCGTAAATGACGGAGTCCGCGAAGGCCAACTTCTCCTCATGGCCGATAGCTGCGGCTTCAATGGCCAGGTCGCTGTCGAAATCGACTATCGTGCCCTGCTGCATGACGGAAGCAGCTTGGAGCGCGTCGTCTTCTCCCCTCTCCCTCAATATTACCTTAAACACTTCGTAGAGGCATACAACCGGAACGATCAGGAGTTCCGTGTCCTCAATCGCCGCCGCGAAGAAATCTGCATTCCCCTCGTCAGCGAAGTAGGCCAACCAAGCTGAAGAATCCACCACGTTCATACACGGTCTGCCTCCCGAGTAAACGCGGTGTCAATGCCGCTGAGGTATCCGCGCAATTTTCTAACATCCCGTATAGGAATGATTTCGATCCTGTTCTTGAAGGAAATTACGTGAGCCTTCTCCCCGGAACGCAGTCCCATCGCCTCACGCACATGTTGGGGAATCACCACTTGGAATTTAGGGGAAATAGTAACAATCTGCATGCGTATGACGATGGATCGATCGATCGACAGTGTCAATGCCATTTACTCGTCCACCATGGCAT
>Ga0209415_10013152_pt1 | contig 13687 bp, 11 predicted proteins | sample PeaSoiSIISIP2007_FD_187696 | JGI IMG/M metagenome (GOLD analysis project Ga0209415, IMG submission 187696) | Peat soil microbial communities from Weissenstadt, Germany - SII-SIP-2007 (SPAdes) (version 2) | ecosystem: Environmental > Terrestrial > Soil > Wetlands > Peat | place: Germany... | reverse complement strand
GAGCTCCTCGACGCGGAACAGGATCTCGGCGCCCTCGCTGCGGCCGATCCAGTTGCGCTGGATCGCCTTCGTGCGCTCCGGCCACTCGCCGCCGGGTGGAAGCTCGAACTCGCGCAGCTCGTCTGCGTACGCGGTCGTCTTGAAGAACCACTGCGTCATGTTGCGAAGCTCGATCAGCGCGCCGCACCGCTCGCAATGCCCGTCGACGACGTACTCGTTCGCGATCACCGTCTGGTCGTTCGGGCACCAGTTGACCGGCGCCGCGCGCCGGTACGCGAGGCCGCGCTCGAAGAAGCGAAGGAACAGCCACTGCGTCCAGCGGTAGAAGGCGGGGTCGTGCGACGAGACCTCGCGCTCCCAGTCGATCGCCCAGCCGAGCCGCTGCATCTGCTCGCGGATGAGCACGATGCTGCGCTCGGTGATGTCGCGCGGATGGCCGCCTTCGCGGATCGCCGCGTTCTCGGCCGGCAGTCCGAACGCGTCCCAGCCCATCGGCCGCAGCACGCGCGCCCCGTTGCGACGGTGATAGTGCGTAACGACGTCGCCCATCGTGTAGTTGAAGACGTGCCCCATGTGGAGGCTGTTCGCGGACGGGTACGGCAGCATCTCGAGCTGGTACCAGTGCTTCTCGTCTGCGGCGCCCGGCTCCGGATTCGAGACGTTGAATGCCCGCGCGTCAGCCCAGATGCGCTGCCACTTCGGCTCGATCTTCTCCGGCTCGTACCTGTTCATCGTCCTCCAAGAACGAAAAAGCCTCTCGCGAGAGAGGCCGGGGGAACTCGTCGCGGCGTCACCGCGGTCCGTCCCTGCACTATCGAAGGAGCTGCCTGTTCACCGCGCTGATCGTAGCAACCAAGCCGGATTCGCGCACTTCCAGGCACACGCGCGTGTAACCAGGGTCCCGACTCCCTCCCCCCACCGACCTGCCCGCCATCCTATTTCGCGGGCCGCCGGCCATGGTGACGAGAGCGCGCCGGCTTCGCGCCGGTTCGTCCACAGGGCAGACTTGCGCTCGTGCTCGACCTTCTCCCGATCACCGCGGAGCTCGCCGACGGGAAGCTCTCCATCGGCGGCGTCCCCGCGTCCCGGCTCGCCGCCGAGCACGGCACGCCGGTCGTCGTCTACTGCGAGGAGACGATCCGCGCGCAGACGCGCGCGTACCGGGAGGCGGCCCCGGGCGCCCTCGTCGTCTACGGGACGAAGGCGTTCGCGAACGTCGCGCTGCTGCGCATCCTGGCGGAGGAGGGCCTCGGCGCCGACGTCTCCACCCTCGGCGAGCTCGCGTTCGCGCGCGAGGCGGGCCTGACCGGCGACCGCATCCTCTTCCACGGCAACAACAAGTCGGACGACGAGCTCCGGGCAGCCGCGGAGGCGGGCGCGACCGTCGTCCTGGACGCGCCCGACGAGCCGGAGCGCGCCGCGTCCGCCGGCGTCCGGCGCGTGCTCGTCCGCCTCACGCCCGGCGTCGAAGCGGTCACGCACGAGTCAATCCGGACGGCGCACGACGCGTCGAAGTTCGGGCTCGCGCCCGACGCGGCGATCGCCGCCATCGCGGCGGCGCGCGACCTCGGCCTCGAGGTCGCCGGCGTGCACTTCCACGTCGGCTCGCAGCTCGCCCGCGTCGACGAGAGCCTCGTGGCCGTCGACCGGCTCGTCGCCTTCTGCGCCCGCGCGGAGGCCGAACTCGGCTGGACGCCGGCCGTGCTCGACATCGGCGGCGGCCTCGGCATCAGGTACACGCGCGAAGAGCACGTCCCCGACATCGCCGAGTTCGTGCCGCCGCTCGTCGCGCGGCTCCCCGCCGGGGTCCGGGTCGTGCTCGAGCCCGGCCGCTCGCTCGTCGGCCGCGCCGGCGTGACGCTCTACCGCGTCGGCGTCGTCAAGGAGTCCGGCGGCGTCTCGTATGTCGCCATCGACGGCGGCATGTCGGACAACCCGCGGCCGCAGCTGTACGGGGCGCGGTACGAGGCGCTCCTCGCCGACCGCGCGGACGAGCTGCCCGACGGCGTGTTCCGCATCGCCGGCAAGCACTGCGAGTCCGGCGACGTGCTCATCGACGCGATCGCGCTGCCCCATCCCCGACGGGGCGACCTCCTCGCCGTCCCCGCGACCGGCGCGTACACACTTGCGATGGCGTCGACGTACAACGGCGTGCCCCGGCCCGCCGCCGTGCTCGTCCGCGACGGCGAGACCCGGCTCATTCGCGCGCGGCAGCCGGTCGAGGATCTCCTACGCTACGAGCGATGACGCGCCGGCTCGACAAGGCCCCCGGGATCGTGCTCGTGAGCATCGCCGCGGCGATGTGGGGGCTCGACGGGCTGATCCGCAAGCCGCTCGCGCACTCGACGAGCGCCACGACCATCGTCTTCGGCGAGCACGTCGTACTCGTCGCCTGCACGCTGCCGCTCCTGCTCCCGGCGCTGCGCGCGCTCTGGCGGGCGGGCATCCGGTACGTGGTCGCAGGCGTCGCCGTCGGCGCCGGAGCGTCCGCGATCGCCACGATCCTCTTCACGCAGGCGCTCTTCCACGGCGACTTCGTCACCGTCGTCGTCCTGCAGAAGTCGCAGCCGCTCATCGCGGTCGTGGGCGCATGGCTCGTGCTCGGCGAGCAGCCGCGGCCGCGCTTCGCGTGGTTCCTCGTCCCCGCGCTCGCCGGCATCTGGCTGATCGCGCTGCCCCATCCGCTCGCGCCGCACGCGCACGGGCTCACGCCGATCGCGGAGACGCTCGGCGCCGCCGCGCTGTGGGGGCTCGGCACGGTGTTCGGCCGACTGCTCGGCCGCAAGCTCGCCTTCGAACACGTGACGACCGTCCGCTTCGCGTTCGGCCTCGTCGCGAGCGCCTGCGCATTGCCGATCGTCGGCGCGTCCGCCTTTTCGAACGCGCACGACAGCTTCTGGATCGCGGTGCTCGCCCTGGTCACCGGCCTCGCGGCGCTCGGCCTGTACTACTACGGGCTCCAGCGCACGCCGGCGATGCTGGCCGCGCTCGGGGAGCTCGCCTTCCCCGTGACCGCGACGCTCGTCGGCATCTACGTCTTCAACAGCTCGCTGCGGTGGACGCAATGGCTCGGCGTCGTCGTCACCGTCGCGGTCGTCAGCCTCCTCCCCGCCCGGCGGCACGACATCGTCAAGATCGGATCCGAGTTGGTATCCGCTCCCGCCACGAGCTAGGCTCGCCCCGTGGACCTGCGGGACACGCCGGAGGAAGCGGCCTTTCGCGCCGAAGTGCGCGCGTGGCTCGACACGAACCTGCCCGAGGAGAAGCGGGGCTGGCGCGGCGGAGCGCAGCGGTTCGACGACGCCTTCGGGCGCGAGTGGAGCCGCAAGCTGTACGAGGCCGGGTACGCCGGGCTGACCTGGCCGAAGGAGTACGGCGGCGCGGGCGCGCCGTACAGCTTCCAGGCGATCTTCTACGAGGAGATGGCGGCCGCGCAGGCGCCGGCCCACGTCGGCGTCATCGGCCTCGGCATGGCCGGGCCGACGATCATGGCCCACGGCACCGACGCCCAGAAGGAGGCGCACCTCGCGAAGATCCTGTCCGCGGAGGAGATCTGGTGTCAGGGGTTCTCCGAGCCGGACGCGGGCTCCGACCTCGCGGCCGCGCGCACGCGCGCCGAGCGGCGCGGCGACGTCTACGTCGTCAACGGCCAGAAGGTCTGGTCGTCGTTCGCGCACATCGCCGACTTCTGCATCCTCGTCACGCTCAGCGACCCTGAGGCGGCGCGGACCAAGGGCCTCACGTACCTCGTCGTCGACATGCATGCGCCCGGCATCGAGGTCCGCCCGCTCCGCCAGATCACCGGCGAGGCCGAGTTCAACGAGATCTTCTTCACCGACGTCGAGGTGCCGGTGTCGAACCGCCTCGGCGAGGAAGGCGAGGGCTGGCAGGTGGCGATGACCACCCTGCTGCACGAACGGGCGACGCTCGGCTTCGCGCTCACTGCGGCGCTCGACGTCGGCGTCGGCCGGCTGCTCTCGACCGCCCGGGAGCACGCGGACGGCGACCAGGGCCACCGCGAGCGCATCGCCGCGGAGTGGATCGAGCTGCAGGCCCTCCGCTACACGAACTACCGCGCGCTCGGCACGTACCAGCGCACCGGCATGCCGGGCCCGGAGGGGTCGGCGATCAAGCTGCGCTGGTCGGAGCAGAACCAGCGCATGACGAAGCTCGGGCGCGAGCTCCTCGGCCCCGAGGGCATCCTCGACGACGGCTGGTGGCACCACCAGCAGCTGCGCAGCCGCGGCAACACGATCGAGGCCGGCACCTCCGAGGTGCTGCGGAACATCATCGCCGAGCGCGTGCTCGGCCTCCCCCGGAGCCGCTGATGGATTTCGCGTTCACCGACGAGCAGGTCGAGCTGAAGCGGCAGGCGCGCGCGTGGCTCGCCGAGCGCTATCCGCTCGACCGCGACTTCGACGCCCCGGAGGACGACCGCTGGAGCGAGCTCGCGGAGCTCGGTTGGCTCGGCGTCTCGGTCGCCGAGGACGAAGGCGGCGTCGGGCTCGGCTTCGTCGAGGAGGCGATCCTGCTCGAGGAGCTCGGCTACGCGCTCTACCCGGGCCCGTACCTCGCCACCGTCGGCTTCGCCCTCCCGTCACTCGGGCCGGACGAGCGCGCGGCGGTCGCATCCGGCGAGACGAAGTGGTCCGCGGAGATCCGCGGCTTCGTCCCGTGGCTCAGCTCGGTTGACAAGGTCGTCGACATGGACGGCAACGCGCAGGACGCCCGCGGCGAGGAGCTTCCGACCGTCGACCCGAGCCGGCCGCTCGGCCGACTCGAACGCACGAACGGCGCCCCGCTCCCCGGCGCGCGGGACGTCGCGCACGCCCGCGCTGCGATGGCCGCCGAAGCGGTCGGCATCGCGCAGCGCGCGCTCGAGCTCGGCATCGAGCATGCGAAGACGCGCGAGCAGTTCGGGAAGCCGATCGGCGTGTACCAGGCGGTCTCGCACCAGCTCGCGGACACGTACACCGACGTCGAGCTCGCGCGCTCGCTCGCCTACTGGGCCGCGTGGTGCGTCGCCGAGGACGACGAGCAGGCGGCGATCGCGGCGGCCGCGGCGAAGGCATTCGCGACCGAGGCGGCGGTCGCCGCGTGCGAGCGCTCGATCCAGGTGCTCGCCGGCATCGGCTTCACGTGGGAGCACCCGCTGCATCGCCTGTACAAGCGGGCGCTGTGGCTCGAGGGTCTCGGCACGCGGCCGTCCGAGCTCCGCGCCGAGGTCGCCGAGGCGCTGCTGGGCGTTGCGGTTCCGGCGTAAGAAGGAGGGGTCGTGGACGGGCTGATGATGGACTTCCAGCTGACGCTGCCGCACCTGCTGCGGCGCTCCGAGACGCTGCTCGGCAACGGCGAGATCGTCACGCGCCTCCCCGACAAGAGCCTGCACCGCACGACGTACCGCGAGACGATGGCGCGCTCGCGGCAGCTCGCGGTGGCGCTGCAGAAGCTCGGCCTCGAGCGCGGCGACCGCGTCGCGACGCTGTGCTGGAACCACCACCAGCACCACGAGGCGTACTTCGGGATCCCGTGCGGCGGCTTCGTCCTGCACACGCTCAACCTGCGTCTGCACCCGAACGACCTCGCGTACATCGCCGACCACGGCGGCGACCGCGCCGTCATCGTCGACCGTTCGCTCGTCCCGCTGCTCGAGCAGTTCCGGGACCGCACGAAGATCGAGCACGTCTTCGTCGTCGAGGACTCGTACGAGGAGCTGCTCGCGACCGCGTCGCCCGGCGAGTGGGTCGACCCGGAGCTGGACGAGAACGAGGCGGCGGCCATGTGCTACACGAGCGGCACGACGGGCCTGCCCAAGGGCGTCGTTTACTCGCATCGCTCGACCGTGCTGCACAGCGTCGGCGTGACGGCGAACGCCCCACTCGGCATCGGCATCTCCGTCGCCGACTCGATCCTGCCGGTCGTGCCGATGTTCCACGCGAACGCGTGGGGCTATCCGTACGTCGCGACGATGACGGGGTCGAAGCTCGTCTACCCCGGGCCGCACCTCGACCCCGAGAGCCTCCTCGACCTCATGGCGGAGGAGAAGGTGGCGTGGGCCGCGGGCGTCCCGACGATCTGGATGGGGATCCTCCAGCTGCTCGACGCGAATCCGGGGCGCTGGGACCTGTCGGCGATGAAGGCGATGCTCGTCGGCGGCTCCGCGGTGCCGCGCGCGATGATCGCGGCGTACCAGCAGCGACACGGCATCCAGATCGTCCAGGGCTGGGGGATGACCGAGACGTCGCCGGTCGCGTCGACCGCGACACTGCCGCACGACCTCGCCGACGTCGACGAGGAGATGCGCTTCGACATCGAGTCGTGGGCGGGCATGCCGCTCCCGTTCGTCGAGATCCGCGTGCGCGTCGGCGACGACGAGATGCCGTGGGACGGCGAGACGATGGGCGAGCTCGAGGTACGCGGCCCGTGGGTCGCCTCCGGCTACTACGACACGCCCGAACAGGCCGACCGGTGGACCGACGACGGCTGGTTCCGCACCGGTGACATCGCGTCCATCCACCCGCGCGGGTACATCCAGATCAAGGACCGCTCGAAGGACGTCATCAAGTCCGGCGGCGAGTGGATCTCGTCCGTCGAGCTCGAGAACGCGATCATGGCGCACCCGGCAGTCGCCGAAGCGGCCGTGATCGCGATCCCCGACGAGAAGTGGGCTGAGCGGCCGCTCGCGGCGGTCGTGCTGAAGGAGGGCGCGTCGGCGACCGCGGACGAGCTGCGCGAGTTCCTGGCGCCGAGCTTCGCGAAGTGGTGGCTCCCGGACCGCATCGAGTTCGTCTCCGAGATCCCGAAGACGAGCGTCGGCAAGTTCCGCAAGACCGCGCTGCGCGAGCAGTTCGCGCAGGAACCAGCGCCGACGAGTTGAGAGCCGCGCTGCTGCGCGAGGTCGACGGGCCGTTCGAGCTCGCCGACGTCGACGATCCCGTCGCGGACGGGAAGGCGCTCGTGCGCGTGCGCGCCGCAGGCGTCAACTTCGCCGACGTGCTCATTCGCCGCGGCCGGTACCCGCAGATGCCCGAGCTGCCCGTGGTGCTCGGCTCGGAGATCGCCGGCGAGCTCGAGGACGGAACGCGCGTGATGGCGTTCACCTCGGGCAGCGGCGGCTACGCGGAGCTCGCCGCCGTGGAGCGCTCGCAGGTCGTGGAGCTTCCTCCGCGCGCGAGCTTCGCCGAGGGCGCGTCGTTCCTGCTGACGTTTCTCACCGCCTACCTCCCTCTCACCCGCCAGGTGCGGCTGCGGCCCGGCGCGACCGTGCTCGTGCACGCGGCGGCGGGCGGCGTCGGCACGGCCGCCATCCAGGTCGCGCGCGCCCTCGGTGCGCGCGTCGTTGCTGCCGCCGGCTCCGCAGAGAAGCTCGATCTCTGCCGCGAGCTCGGCGCCGAGGAGGCGTACGTCTACGCCGACATCCCCGGCGAGCTCCGCTGCGACGTCGTCGTCGACCCGGTCGGCGGCGAGCTCTTCGAGCAGGGGATCGGGCGGCTGCGCCCGCTCGGCACCGAGATCGCCATCGGGTTCGCCGGGGGGCTCTGGCCGGTGGTCGATCCCGCCGCCCTCGTCGGGCGGAACGTCGGCGTGCAGGGCTTCTACCTCGGCCGGCTGCTGCGGCACGAGCCGGAGGTCGTCGGCGCGGCGCTCGGCGAGCTGCTCGCGCTGTGGGAGACGGGCGCGCTTCGCCCCGTCGTCGGCGCGGAGATGCCGCTCGCCGACGTCGAGCGCGCGCACGCGCTCGTCGAGTCGCGCAAGAGCACCGGCAAAGTGGTGCTGCTCCCGTGAGGGCGCTCATCACCGGCGGGCGCGGCGGCATCGGCACCGCGATCGCCGCCGCGCTCGGCCCGGACGCGGAGGTGACGGCGCTCGATCTTCCCGACTTCGACGTCGGCGACTCGGACGCGTGGCGCGCGCTCGAAGGCGAGTACGACGCCGCGTTCCTCAATGCCGGAATCGCGACCGGCGAGTACGACGTCGCCTCGCTCTCGGACGAGGCGTACCGTCGCGCCGTCGCGGCGAACGTCGACGGCGTCGTCTTCGGGGTGCGGGAGTGCGCGGCGCGCCTCATGCCGCGCGGCGGGTCGATCGTCGCGACGGCGTCGCTCGCAGGCCTGACGGTGTCGCCGTTCGACCCCGTCTACGGCCTGACGAAGCACGCGGTGGTCGGATTCGTGCGCAGCGTCGCGCCGCAGCTCGAGGCGCACGGCATCCGCATCAATGCGCTGTGCCCCGGCTTCACCGACACGGCGATCGTGCTCGAGGAGCTCCGCGGCGCGCTTGACGTCCCGCTGATGGATCCGTCGTTCGTCGCCGAAGCGGCGCTCGCGGCGCTCGGCGACTCCGAGACGGGCCGGGCGTGGATCGTGCAGCCGAACCGCATCCTCCCCTTCCGGTTCCCGGGCATCCCGGGCCCGCGCTGATGCCGCGGCGGCGGGGGTGGGGCGACGACGCGCCGCCGTCGCCGCACATCTGGCGCACGCTCGGCTACCGCGGTGTCGAACAGGACGACGGCCGGTCGGTGATCGAATGGGAGGCCACGCCGGACTACTGCTTCCACGACGGGCGCGACGGCTTCATCGTCCACGGCGGCATGGTCACCACGCTGCTCGACACGGCGATGGGCGGCGCGTGCTGGTCGGTGCTCGCCGACAACGAGAGCTTCCTCACCGCCGACCTGCACGCGGAGTTCGTGCAGAGCGCGCGGCCGGGCGTGCTGCGGGCGGAAGGCCGCGTGGTGCGGCGCAACCGCCGCGTCGCCTTCTGCGCCGCCGACCTCTACGACGCCGGCGGCGATCTCCTCGCGTCGTCGCGGTGCACGCAGATCATCCGCCGGGCCGCGCGGAATCCGTGACGCTTTCGGGCCGGTAGCAGCTACCGGCCTTTCGCTCGTGGAGCCGAAGGCCCGAGGCCGGTACTAGGTACCCCGTCGTCTTCGTCACGAGAGTCAGCCCTTGAGCGCGCCGCCGAGGCCCGAGCCACGCAGGAACGAGCGCTGGAAGACGAGGAAGCCTGCGATCGGGACGAGGCACGCGATGAACATCGCCGCGAGGAACACGCCGAGCGAGGTCTGCGACTCGATCGAGGGCAGCCGCACCGACAGCGGCTGCTCGTTCGGGTTCGTCAGGACGAGCAACGGCCAGAGGAAGTCCTTCCACGACGCGAGCACGGCGAAGATCGAGACGACGCCGACGATCGGCTTCGACATCGGCAACACGACCGACCAGAAGAGCCGGAACGGGCCTGCGCCGTCGATGCGCGCCGCCTCGAAGATCTCGCGCGGGAGGTTGTCGAAGAAGCGCTTCACGAGGACGACGTTGAACGCGCTCGCCCCCGCCGGGAGCCACACTGCCCAGTAGCTGTCGATGAAGGAGTGATGGATGAGCGGCGGGCGCACGATCTCGATGTACAGCGGCACGAGCAGCACCACCGTCGGTATGAACAGCGTCCCGAGGAGAAGCGCATTGATGACGCGCGCGTACTTCGGCCGCAGCACCGACAGCGCGAAGCCTCCCGTGGTCGCGACGACGATCTGCACCCCCCACGAGCCAAACGCGAGGACGACCGTGTTCCAGAAATACCGCCCGACGTGCACGGTCGTCCATGCCTCTCGGAGATTGCTCCACGCCGCGCCGTGCGGGAAGAAGGACATCGGGCTAGTGATCGTGTCGATCGTCGGCGTGATCGCGCCTTTCGCGAGCAACAGAATCGGTCCAAGCCCCCCGATCACGAGCCCGACGAGGAGGAGTACCTGGGCAGTCCCGATGCCCCAGCGCACGCTCGGCCTGTGCCACTCCGCCTGCGAGATGATGCCGCGGCCGAAATCGTCGTCGTTCATCGCGTGCTCCAGGAGCGCGTTGCGCGCAGGTAGAAGAGCGAGAAGAGCGTGAGGAAGCCGGCGAGCATGAGGCTGAGAGCGGTCGCGTTGCCGTAGTCGCCGCCGAGCGAGTTGCCGAACGCGTAGTTGTAGATCAGCAGCAGCACCGTCAGCGTCGCGTTCGCGGGGCCGCCCGACGTGAACAGGTACGGCTCGAGGAAGACCTGCGCCGTCCCGATGATCTGCAGGATCATCGTCACGAGCAAGATGCCGCGGAGCTGCGGCAGCGTGATGTGCCAGACCTTCCGAAGAAGCCCGGCGCCGTCCACGGACGCCGCCTCGTACAGCTCGGTCTGGACGCCCGTGAGCGCGGCGAGGTAGATGATCACCGTCCCGCCCGCGTTCGCCCACGTCGACTCGAGCACGAGCGACGGCATGGCCCATTGCTGGGACTGGAGCCACGGATACGGGCCGAGGTGCACCCAGCCGAGGATCGTGTTGAAGGCGCCGGTGGAGCTCGCGTCGTAGAACGTCTTCCAGAGGAGCACGGCCACGACCGGCGGGATGACGACGGGGAGATACGCGAGCCCGCTGTAGATGCCGCGGCGCTTGCGCACCTCGCTCATCAGCACCGCGGCGACGAGCGGGATCGGATAGCCGAAGACGAGCGCGAGCCCGGCGAAGTACGCGGTGTTCCTGACGGCGATGGGGAAGAGCGGGTCGTGCCACACGCGTTCGAAGTTCTGGAACCCCACCCACCTCGCCGGCTGCACGAGGTTCGTGTGCTGCAGCGACATGATCACCGTGCGGACGATCGGGTACCAGGAGAAGGCCCCGAAGACGAACAGCAGCGGGAGGAGGAACAGCAGCGTCGTCAGCCCGCCGCCTCGCGCCCAGGTGACCGGCGTCCGCCGGGGGACTGCCTGAACGCGAGAGAGCCCGCGCCGGCTCGTCAACGCGGGCTCTCTCGGTTGTTCGACGACGGCCAAGCTCAGTCCAACTAGTCGCCCTGCTGGATCGCGGTCTGGGCGGTGCTGTTCGCCTGCTGGAGCATCTGAACGACGTTCGTGTTCTTGTTCGTCAGCACTCCTTCGACGACCGCGTCGAGCGCGTGGTACACGCTCTGGGTCGAAGCCTCCGGCTCCGGGACGAGCTGCTGCTTGAAGATCCCGGTGAGGAACGGCTTCATCTGGCTGATGGGCACGTTGATGAACGGCTTGATCCAGCTATTGGCGAGATCGTACTGCGCCTTGTTGAAGATGGGCAGAGCCGGAACGCCCACCGGCTGCTTGTTCTCGACGAGCGTCTGCGCGTTCCTGATCGCCTGCGCCTTCGAGATGAGCGGCTCCTCGTAGTAGAAGTCCATCCACTTCACGGCCGCCGCCTTCGCGGCCGCGTTCGCGTCCGGCCGGACCGCGGCGAGGGTGCCGCCGCCGAGGACTCCCGCCGTCTTGCTCTTTGCGAGCGGGATCGGCGCGATGCCGTAGATGCTCGGGTCGATGTTGCTCGCCTGCACGAGGTTCGTGTAGACGTCCGACCCGCTGATGTACATGCCGACAGTGCCCGCTGCGAACGCCTGGTTGACGTCGCTCCAGCCGTAGTCGAAGTTGGCGCCCATCGAGTTGTCCGTCCAGCGCATCGCCTTGAGCATGTTCAGCGCCTGGATCGTCTGCGGGTTGTCGAGCGTCGCCTTTGCCTTCGTACCGACGCCGGTCTCCATCCGGCCGCCGAGCGAGTAGACGACCGTCGTGAGGATCCAGCCGGCGGTGTTGTCGTCCTTCGCCATCTCGACGTAGCCGGGCTTACCGGTCTTCTGCGCGATCTGCTTCGCGTCGGCCCGGAGCTGCGCCCACGTCGTCGGCGGCTTGTTCGGGTCGAGCCCGGCTTGCGAGAAGAGATGCCGGTTGTAGTGCAGGGCCTGCGCGTACGCCGCCTTCGGGAGCGCGACGATCTGCCCCTTCGAGTCGGTGCCCTCGGCGATGACCGCCGGGTTGTACTTCGAGAAGTACGGCAGCTTCTTCACGTAGCTCGTGAGATCTGCGAGCTGCCCGTTGTCGCCGAGCGAGCGAGCGTCGGTGAACGGCACCTCGAACACCGTCGGCAGCGTGCGGGCGGCGAGCTTGGCGGCGAACGTCGGCGCGGTCCACTGGTACTCGACCGGCTTGACCTTGATCGATGGATTTGCCTTCTCGAACTCGGCGACCTGTGCGTTGAACTGGTCGACCGCTGCCTGCGTGCTGCCGGGGATCAGCGAGACGACGCTGATCGTGACCGTCTTCGCCGCGTGCGTCGAACCGGCCGCCGTACTGGCGACCGTGCCGGCGAACACGAGCAGGCTCGCCGCGGCGACGGTCGTGGCTACACGAGTGGACTTCATCGTCCCTCCTTATCGGTGTCCTGTCCGTTGCTGTGACCTTTCGCCTGGCGGAGCCAGACCGTCGTGTCCTGCGGAAGCGCACCTCCTTGCAGCTCATGGCTGCCGATGAGGACCTCGGCTCCTGCCGGCAGCGCTACCGGGTCGGGGCCGAAATTGACGAAGCAGGCGAACGTCTCGCCGCGCTCGAAAGCGACGACGTCGTCGTTCGCCCGGAGAAACCGGAATGTGCCCTCACCCCAGGGCGCCGCGCGGCGCGCCTGTAGGCCGGTGCGATAGAGCGAGAGCATCGAGCCCTCGTCGCGGGACTCGGCGGCCACCGTCAGGCTCGCCCAGTCGCCCGGCTGGTCGAGCCACGTCCGATCGGCGCCGTCGGAGCTGAACCCGTACGGCGGCCGGTCGCCCGACCACGGGATCGGGATACGGCAGCCGTCGCGGCCGGGGTCGACGCCGCCGGAGCGGTACCACATCGGGTCCTGCCGGCGCTCCACCGGGATGTCCTCGACCTCGGGAAGGCCGAGCTCCTCGCCCTGGTACACGTACAGCGACCCGGGAAGCGCCATCGCGAGCAGCGCCGCCGCCCGCGCGCGGCGCGTGCCGCGCTCGCGGTCGGTGGGCGTGCCCGCGCGCTTCGACTCGAAGGCGAACGAGCTGTCGGCGCGGCCGTAGCGCGTTACCGGCCGCGTGACGTCGTGGTTCGACAGCACCCACGTCGCCGGCGCGTCCACCGGAGCGTGCGCCGCGAGCGCGACGCCGATCGAGGCGCGCATGCGGCCCGCGTCCCACGGGCAGCCGAGGAAGTCGAAGTTGAACGCGGTGTGAAGCTCGTCCGGGCGGAGGTAGCGGGCAAGCCGGTCCGCGTCCGGAAGCCAGATCTCGCCGACGAGGACGCGCGGCTCGGCGTACGAGTCGGCGACCGCCCGCCAGCCGCGGTAGATGTCGTGCAGGGCGTCCCGGTCGGTGAACGGGTGCTCGCCGGGGGCCGCGCCGGGCACCTCGTCGGCGAGCTCGGGGTCCTTGACGAGGAGGGCCGCGGAGTCGATGCGTACACCCGCGGCCCCCCTGTCGAACCAGAAGCGGAGGACGTCCTCGTACTCCGCCCACACGTCCGGGTGCGTCCAGTTGAGGTCGGGCTGCTCGGGCGCGAACAGGTGCAGGTACCACTCGCCGGCCTTGTCCGTCGTGCGCGTCCACGCCGGCCCGCCGAAGATCGACTGCCAGCCGTTCGGTGGCGCGCTGCCGTCGGCCCCGGTCCCGCGCCGGAACCAGAAGCGCGCGCGTTCCGGCGACCCCGGCTTCGAGGCGAGCGCCGCCTGGAACCACGGGTGCTGGTCGGACACGTGGTTCGGGACGATGTCGACGATGGTGCGGATGCCGGTCGCCCGCGCCTCCGCGATGAGCCGCTCCGCCTCGGCGAGCGTCCCGAAGGCCGGGTCGATCGAGCGGTAGTCGGAGATGTCGTAGCCGCTGTCCGCCATCGGCGACGGGTACCAGGGGCT
>Ga0209415_10013151_pt1 | contig 13688 bp, 19 predicted proteins | sample PeaSoiSIISIP2007_FD_187696 | JGI IMG/M metagenome (GOLD analysis project Ga0209415, IMG submission 187696) | Peat soil microbial communities from Weissenstadt, Germany - SII-SIP-2007 (SPAdes) (version 2) | ecosystem: Environmental > Terrestrial > Soil > Wetlands > Peat | place: Germany... | reverse complement strand
CCCGCCGATCCCACGAAGACCCGTTCACAAGCGGACTATCTTCCGATTCCCATGACCGCCGCTGAGTTCCGGAACTTCCACACGCTTCGCAACTATGAACGCAAGTACGGGTTTCCCCCGATTAGTCCTATAAGATTTATGTCTCTGTACTCGTCTTCAGCAAAGAAGGTCTTTGTTTCCGATGCTCGTTTGTTTCTGTAAGGAAACCACGTCGCGTTCGAAGGCACCTTGAGCGCCGACTTCACGCTGTTGCCGATTGTCGTCGGAAGCATCTTTTTTGTAGCGTTCTTTGTTTTCCATCTGATCGCCACGTCCGCGTATGAGGAATGGAGTCGTGTCGTGTATCTGGAAGACGTGGAACATCGGAAACACAGGGATCGTTACACGTGAAGCCCACTGTTGGCGTGTTGATCACGGCGTTTCATCGTGAGAGGTATCTTCCTCTTGCCGTCGAGTCAGCGTTTCGTCAAACGGTGACACCCAAAGAAGTCGTGGTCGTCAAGACCGCTGGGCCTCACGACGATGCGCTATCAAAGCGCGGTGCTAAGATCGTAGTTGCTCCCGATTGCTTCACGACAGGAGACATGTATCTTAGCGGCCTGCGCGTTATCGACTCTGACGTCGTGTCTTTCTTAGACGACGACGATATATTTCTTGGAACCAAGATCGAAGCAGTGACGCGAGCGTTTGCGACCGGTGGAGATCGGCTGATGGGTTTTCGTCACGAACGGCTCTCGCTGCGTGATGATCTGACCGAGGCACCTCTGACCAGAGTCGATAAGGTGATGCGTGTCACTCCTACTACTCGTGGTCGCGACTACCGATGGTATGCGCGTCATCCCGTGCACAACACGTCAACCATCTCCGTGCGACGTGAAGTGCTCGCATCTGTCGCCGATTTTCTCTGGGAGCTTATGTCCGGTTCGGATCACTTCATCGCTGGTGCAGTCCTGTGTTGCGGCGATCTTCTGCTGACTCCTGAGTGTTTGTCGATCTATCGAGTTCACGATAGCGCTTCTCATGACGCCCGTGGTCGTGCCAAAGCGGCCAATCTTCTTCATCACGAGCGGTCGCTGTTGCCGTTGCTCGATCGTCTTGACGTTCGTAACTCTCCACTGGTTCGTCGACACGTACAGGACATCAGGGCCATGCTCCCGATTCAACTCGCGTTAGCAGGTGTGAAGCGTCCTACAGTCGGTGAATGGACCCGATATGCCTCGTTGATCTACCGTCGACGAGAGCCGTATCTCGTTCGTGATGCGATCAGAGTTTTGTGGAGAACCTGATGCGCGTTGCCTTCGTGGCTCCGGGTAGTGAAAACATCCCTCCCACGGGTTACGGCGGGATCGGCCGCACGATCTGGGAACTCTCGGAAGAGATGCGTCGTCAGGGACACGATACGTTCATTTTCAACCTTCCTCCTACGGGGATGTCGCTGCGTCGATACTGGCTGCGTTTGCCAAAGCTGTTAAGCCGTCTCGACGCCGACGTGGTTCACGTTCATCACCAATCGCCCGCGCTGCGGCTGGGGTTGCTACGACAGCCGTTCGTGTTCACCCCTCATCTCGCCACATGGTTTGAAACCCCAATTACGTTTTGGCGCAGGTATTCGATGACCCGCGACAAGCTGGTGTTTCGACTTGCCCGCGTGACCACCACGATGAACACGCCGTTTCGAGACAAGCTCGTCATCGCGGGTTGTGGTCCCGTGGAGTACGTGCCGCTGGGGATCGACACGAACAAGTGGAAAGCCAAGACTCGTGGTAATCCGCTCGTGGCTCTTGGCATCGGCATCATCGGAGCCCGAAAGCGCTGGGACCTCGCCGCTCGGGGTGTTCAGGGAACCGGCGTCGAGTTCAGGATCGTCGGTCCGATCAGGGACCCCGTGATAGCCGCTCGCCTGCAAGACATGGGAGTCAAGTTGTTAGGGATGGTAACCGAGCAGCGACTGCTGGAAGAACTCGATGGGTGTGGATTCGTGATCCACCCATCCGTCGCCGAGATTCTTCCCGGGGCCGTGCTACAGGCAATGTCGTTTTCTCGTCCAGTCATCGTTAGCTCCAACCAGTCGTATCTGCCGTGGGTCATCTCGTCTACGACCGATGAACCCAACGAAGTCGTGGCGACCATTCAGCGTGCGTCCCTTGGTCTTTCCTTATACGAAGACCGGCGTCTAAGGATCGGAAGCATGGCGAGACAGGCCGTAGAAGACGAGTTCGCGATCGAGCGTGTCGCCCGTCGATATCTTTCGGTTTATCGGCGCTATGTCACCGGGGAGCCATGATCCGAATAGCGTTCACGACAGACACGTTGCCCGTTTCTGTCAGGGTATTACGGCTCGCGCTCGGAGTGCTTCTTCTGGGTATCGCCGTCGCGGTTCCGAGCCGGACCGCTGCAACGTGGATAGTGGGTTTTGTGTGCACCTGTGGCGCGCTCGCGCTATTCATCACGGCCTCCGTCGGTCAAGACGTTCGGATCAGTATGAAAGTCGGAACCCACACTCAGGAATCGGAAATCGAGGACCCCGAATCTCCCTGCTGCGAGGAAGGACATCTCATCGACTCTGACTCCGGGATCGCCGTGTACGAATGCTCCGACTGCGGATCGCTCTATTGTCACGATCTTATCCCCGTCCGCCATCCGATCCCGCAGGAAGACGATCTATGACCGAAGACTCCAAGCAGTCTGTCGAGCACCCGATTCTCTGGTCGACCGAGGTCGGATCGAAGATGTGGCGTATGGATCACGCAGGATCGGACAGCGATGTGTTCTCGGCGTATCAAGTCCCCACGGTCGACATCCTCTCGGGCCGCAACGCAGGCAATGGCGCCCACTTTAGCCACCGTCCCGAGATCGGCGTCGACATCCAGAACCACGAGGTCGGACTTTGGATCGCCCGGTTGATCGAGGGCAACGTCAACTACGTCTGGGGTGTGTTGTCGCCGATCGTGATCAAGGACTCCGACGATCTGCGACGGCTCTACCACATCGTGCGATCCCAAGCGTCGAAGAAGACCATCGACTCTATCGTTGGTCTTGCCAACAGCTCAGTTAGAGATGGTCGGAAGCATCCCCAGCGGTTGACCAAGCGCCTCGGCATCGCGATTCGTACCCTACGGTTCGGTGTGGCGTGGCTCGAAGGTCGCTTCGACCCGCTCGAACTGTTCCAGCCGGTGGCTCCCGAGGAGCGTACGAGCGAAACCCTTCTCGACGCGTATACAGCGATCCCCGGCGCCGAGGCCCGATCCACCCTGCCCGGCCGCCCGGACCCTGAACCGTTCCGATCATATCTACTCGATCTGAGGCTTCGCGATCTCCATATCCGTTCGCGGGATCGCCAGTTACTGGCCGAAGGGTTCTAATACCCCCGGACACAGCGTTACAGTGAGGGATCAGCCATGAGCAATCAAGTCCGTCAGGGAGTCCCCGAGTTTACGACGATCGGAAACCCCGAGCATGAGCGAAAGACCGCGGTGTTGTCGCTGCTCACGGAAGCCAACGACGCGCTCGCCTATCTCGAAGAGACAGGCAACCTTGGATCGTTTCAGGCTTTGGCCAAGGCTTACGATCGCGTTCGAAAGGCCTACGGATTCGATCTCGACGATCTGCCGAAGATCACAGGCGGATCACGCAGGAAGCACCCACGGTGATCTGCCAGCACGGCTACACGACATCGTTCGACTGTCCCGAATGCACCTGCCCCGTGTGTGGCATGCCCGAGGCCGAGTGTCCACCGGGATCGCATGACGACTCCACCCGCCCCGAGACCGAGAGCAGGTCCGCCGAGCCCGGCACCCTGCGGGATGGACCCCCACGGCACGATCGCCGAGCCGCTGGTCGGCAAGCTGCGTCTCGGAGACGCGCCATTCGTTCCCAGTTCGCCCGTACCACGGCAACGAGCGGGAGGTGATACAAATATGACACTTACAAAGGGAGGCGCGCCGCCCAGCGCACCGACTGCCGGAACCGCGCGACAGGCACCGCTCCCGTTCAAGTGCCCGATGGGAACCGTCAAGGTCTATGACGTTCGCACCAAGGTCTTCAAGACCAAGGAAGGCGACAAGACCAAGACGCAAGTCCACTACGAGGCGCAAGGCGGGGCGCGGTTTGCTTTCGCGAGCAACCGACCGGACTTCGTCAGCGACATGGCCGAGCTTGCAAAGCTCATGGCGAAGCCCGACGGGAAGCAGACGTCCATCACGGCCACGTTCACGTGGCCCAAGGGCGGGACGCTATCCGTCAACGTCGCGTAGATCGGCTCGTCCGATCTGCTCAGACCAACCCCTTCCCGCCATTTCTTTTCAGTCGAGCGCGATGTGACAGCACTCGGCGCAAATCAACGGCCGGAACGTCAGATAGACCGTGTTGTCCCGGATCGGACACCGACACATGCACGGTAACGTGATCTCCGATCCTGCGCCCGGGGCCTCTCGGCACGTCTCGCACACGTCTATGCCGCAGCCTCTTCGATCGTCTGTCGGGTCTTGACCGCCTGCTTGATCCAATCCCGGTTCATCATCGCGTTCATGGGGATCGGCGATCCGAACACAGCGCCCCGGTTGAGCCTTGGGAACGTCAGGTCTTTCGGATCGTAGACCGCGGTGACGAGGTTCGACAGCACCGAGAGCTTTCGTCGTCGCGTTCCGTCGTCTGCGTCGATCGACTCTTCGCCGTCGGGAATGTCGGCAACGTCGTCCATGCGGTCTTGTATCAGTCCCTCGATAGCGTGTATCGGTCGGAGCGATACGACCTCGACCTCGGTGCCGGTGGCTGTGAGCAGGTGCGCCGGGTTGAGTGTGGGCATGCCCCGCTTCCGCAACGCGACCCGAGGCGCCTTGACGCAACGCGAGCAGGGACACGCCGAGGAGTGTAGCTCCAAGCCACCCTGTTCGTGTGGCGCCGGGGGCCGGCGTAGCCGGTCCCGTGCTTGCCGCGGGGTCTCTTCCGGGTACGGGGTCGGCGACCCGAGCCCATCGTCCGCTCGGAGCAGTCGATCGAGCAACGGCTCGTCCTGACACCCGCACTTCGGTGGGTGTTCGATCATCGCGACTCCCGACTGGTAGTGAGTCACGGTGTGACCAACGAACTTGTCTTCAAAGGCTCCCAGCACCCCGGGAGTCACCGGGACCCGGTAGTCGACGGGCACGTACCGCAACGAGTCGGTGTTGACGCTCGTCACGGTCCCGTTGCCTCGTTCGATCTTCCGCCATTGACGCCAGATAGTGACTCGACACGAAGCCGTGATCGCCGCGGCCAGCGGCCACGTGGTGATCGCCGTTTCTCCGTGTCGGCTTTCGCTCAGAGCGCCATAGCAGCTATTGACCACGCGCTTCAGGCACTCTCGCAGCAGGTTGGCCTTCGGATCGACTTTGGCAGCCTTCTTCAGAGCCACTACCTTTTGCAGCAGAACCGGTAGATCGGGGAACGCCGGACCGAGCGGTGTTCCGCAAAGCTCATCGGCCCACAGGAGCTTGTAGGGGATGCCCTCTTCATCGAAGTAGTCAAGTTCGCTGCGGGTAGCGCAGTACGAGTGCGTCTCACCTTCTTCGCTGAGCGGGTACAACACCTTCTTGTCGGGGTTCTTGGCGTCATCGACTTTTTCGGACTGTCCCACGACGCGAATCCCCAGATCGCCCAGACGCCACGGCAACCGGCCGTCATAGCTGATCGCGATCCAGTACGATCCGTAGACCGCGTCGCTGCTACGTTCGGTCCCCGATCGTTCGATCAGGCCGTTCAGCGATGCCAGTTGCGACAGCGCAAAGCCGTAGGCGTTGGTGATATCTGCCTCGGTTTCCCCGGGCACGCGACCGAGTACGCGCGTCACGAATATCCCGCCACGGAACGAGAACCGGAAGGTGCGATCCTTCTTCTTGTCTCGACGTAGAATCTCGGGGTGGTGTAGCTCGATCCACGCCTTGGACATCGATGCCGCACTGCTCCATCGTTTGGGGTAAACGCCCACTGCATCCCGAGCCACGTCGACCAGATACTCACCCAGCTTCAGCGTGAGCTTGGCGTCCTGTTTACAGTACTCGATGATCTTGTCGCGGTGCTCCTCGTAATACCCCTCGATGGTTCCGATGCTCTTCCGATCGATTCCAAGCTCCTCGTTGGACTTTCCCTCACCCAGCATTTTGAGCGCGGCGTAGTCCAGCGTGACGCGTCGCTCTCCCTCGGTAAAGAACGCCGACACGTCGAAACACGAGAGCACCTGTCGGCCCGCGTCGCTCTTGCGCTCGATCTTGAAGTTCTTGGCCCCGATCAGCGTGACCTTGAAATCGCCGATCTTGACCGCGTGTTTCTCGATAAACTCAGCCTTGGCCTTGAGGTCGTGCTGGATGTCGATCGCCTCGAAGATTGCCCGGAGAACGACATCCGAATCGAAGCGCAGGTTGTAGGTCCAGCATGTGTCCGACCCATGATCGACCATCCAGCCGAGCAGGTCCTCGACTTTTCCCGTGGGCTCGAAGAACGCATCCGGTGAACAGATGACCTTCAACTTACCCCGGAAGGTCTCTGTATCGAACGCCGTTTGGGTCGGGCGATCCAACCTATAGTAGCGAGGCTTTGACTCGCGACGACCCACGATCACCCGTTAAGGTTCACGCTGAAGAGTTGTCTCCCTTGCTTCACGGGCTGTCGCCCGGGCTCACGCTTCGAGGTCATGTCGCTCGCTCTTGTCGTAGAGATAGAACGGAACTTCCTCTTTTCCGGCCAGCTTGTTGATCAGATCGCGATCGGCACCGAACCGACGAGCGAACCCCAGATCGTGCATCCGCCGAGTACTGGGATACTTCAGCTTGGTCACCGGTGCGATCGCCTTGTTACGCGAGTCGATGTTACGGAAGTAGGCCAATGAGTCCTTGCGCTGCTGTTCGAAGTTCGCCGCGGTCTTGCGCATCCGATCGTAGACCCGTCGCACGTCCCGCAGATCGATTTCCCGTGTGCCCGAGATCGAGACCCAAGAGTGCGTGTCCTGCCCCTCGGGCGTCACGCTGGGAAGGCGATAGGTCGTCTGCAGTATCTCGGGAGACTCCTTCGACAACCGATTCATTACCTCCATGATCGCCTTGGGCGTGGCTCCGCGGGCAAGATGCACCATGATGAACTGACTCTGTACCTTAGCGAGCCGTGGGAGCGCCTTAGCCAGTCGTTCTGGTGCGAGCTTCTTCGTCACGTGTACTCCGCCGACGCGCCGTAAGGAACGGCGGAAGATCGCACGGGATCGCGCAACGGATCGCCGGTCCCACGACGTTTAGGAGAAAGGAAGACAAACGCGAGATGGATCGCCAACGCGATGAGTATCGTTATCGTGCTGAGCATCAAGATCGTCCCGGCGATCATCTGGTAATTGTAGTCGGAAGGGTAATCGAACTGAAACTGGATGATCGATCCGACACAAACGAACACGGCTCCTGCAGCGGCGATCTCTCCCCGAAGGTGATGCAGGTGGTAGAGCAACCGCTCACGATTCATCGGGGTCACCCAGTTGGTCAAGGCCGCGAGATTTGCTCGGCGTGTCGTTGCCGTCTTCGTCCCCGGGTTCTTTACGGTGCTGTCGTCGGCGCATCCGAAACTTCCGCTTGGACTTGGAAAGCTCTTCCCGAGCTTCCTTGAGGTACTCGTCGATCCGCTTTTTCTTCACGATGTAGTACCGGGTCCACAACGTGGTTCCTTCGAGCGAGTTCCACGTCATCGGGTTACGTACCGGGTCCTTGTAGAGCCCGATCTTGTCGTCCTGTTGGTACTTGATCCGATCGTCCCGGACGTGTACCAACCCGACGCCGCGCTCTTGACACGCGATCCAGTACGTTGCGCGCCGGGCTCGGAAGCTCTTGGCGATCAGCCAAGGATCGGGAACGCAAAGGAACATGATCAGGTTCTTGGCTCGTACCAACGTCAGCGCGGTGGTCAGCGCTTTCTGGGCGTTGGCGAACGTGTCGGTGCTCAGCAGTCCTCGCACCGATTCGTCGTAGACGACCGCCTGTCCCGGCAGCAGCTTCTCTAAGCAATCGAGAAACTCCTCGGCGGAATACGCCACGTGATCTTCCAGCGTGTCTGCGGTGAACGAGGTATCGGCCTCGGCCGCGAGCCCGATCGCGAGGCTGCTTTTGCCCGAACCCACCGGGCCGGTCACGAGCACGCTCACGTCCCAGTCGTTGGCCACTCGTTCTTTCCACTCCTCGATCCACGATCGGCGGATCGAGATCGTGTCCCAGACGTCCGGGGGCTGTACGCGCTTGGGGTCGATGTAGAACGAGTCCATGTCCGACAACGCCGAAGGAGGGATCGGCATCGAGGGTCCGTAGCGACGTTCGAAGCCCAAGATCAGAGCCTCGGAAGCAGCGCAGGCCGTTCGGTCCCGCCCGAGCAGGGAGAGAAAAGTTCGCGAATGGTCATGTCGGGCCGGATCGGCATCCCGCAAAGCTCGCAGATCATCGAAGTCATCAGCGGATCGGTCCACACCGGCAGATGGCGCCTACCGGGCAGTTGCTGGTTGTCGATCAACATCAGAGGAGTCATATGGAAGGTCCGTTCGCGACACACGAGACACGTGACCGAATACCGGTGCGACACGCGGGACAGACGGTCATCCTTCCTGTCCCATCCCCATCAGATCGCTGGGAAGCAGCGTCTCGATCGACTTCTCGAACAGCCGCTGAACGCTGGGCCCGAAGTAGTACCTCGTAGCCGATCGCAGGAAGATCGCCCGCATCATCCGGCCCGCGGCGTCGTTGCCGATCATCACGGCGAACTTGGCTCGGTCGGTCACGCAGTGCTCTACGGCCACTCGCATCTTGGCCACCAGAGGAGTCGGTGGAGGTCCCAGCGCGAGCATCGCGAGATCGGCCGTGAGCGTGCCGCTGCTGAGTTCGATCGTACGCTCCCGGCCGAGTCGCAGCGCGGTCTGGGGAAGCCCAAGGACCGTGGACGCGAGGTTTCGCCAAGTCTTTTCCCGAAAGTCAGCCAGAGACGGTCTTCCGGCCACCGATTCGCCCGCCACGCTGGATCGTGCAGCCGACATACTGGCGGATTGGTATTGACTCTGCAGAGCGGCTACCTGTGCTCGAAGCATCTCGATTTCGGCGTCTTTCGCAGACGCGTGTTTGCCCGGAGTGGCCCCCCGCGTCGAACGGCCCTCGATCAGCGCGATCTCTTCGTCGGTGGAAAGCGGATGCGGACCACGGCCACCCGTTTCGCCATCTGGTAGGTCGTCTTTCTCTGATTTCTCTTGGCTACCCGATTGCTTTTGGTTATCAGGTAGCCGTTTCTCTCTACGCGCGCCCGCGCGCGCGTTCGGCGAATCAGCGGCCACCCGGAGTTTTTCCTCCGCCTCGCGCTCCTTCTCCGCGCGCCTGATCTTACCCACCAGTGAACGTGAGACCCCGGTGCGTTTTGCGATTTCGCGTTCGTGGCTCAGGCCCTCCTTCATCGCCTTCAAGACCTTCTGGCGAGACTCTTCGCTGTACCCCGGCATCAGTGGCTACCTTCCTCGGGATCGGGTGGCCACAACAGTTGAAACGCGAGATACGCGGCAAGCGATACGAACAGCATGGTGGCTAACAGAAGGTCCAGATCGGGGTCAAGCAGGCTCGAAACGAAGCTAACCGCTACACCTACCAGCAAACAGATCAATCCGACAGAGTGCATCAGCGTACGCATAGGCTCACGCATCGCGGACCTTCCTCCGTTGCTCGTAGTGAACACCCAGACGATGTTTGAGACCCCATTCCTTCATCCGCTCCTGCAGGAACGCATCGCTCTTCCCGGGGTACAGCGGTCGCATCACGTCGATAACGTCTTTGTCGGCGATCCGATGCTCGTCCTGCCACCACTCGGTGATGTGAACCCGCTGCTCCTTCTCGGACGTGACCCGATATAGCTCACGTGCCGTCGCCCGTTCGTCCCGCTCATCCTCCCGAGACATGTCACGGATCATCTGAAGCAGCCGGCCGGTCCGACCAGCGAGGTTGAGCCGCAGGTTCACGTAGCGTTCCCGCATCCACGGATCGTACGGCCGAATCCGAACGAGGAACTCGTCGATCCATGGTTCCGGGAACCCCATGTCGAGCATGAACTCCTTGGCCGTGATCCTCGGTTCGGGAACACCCCGCCACTCGCGATCGTCTTCCTGCTCTTCGAGCTTGCGACCGATGATCCCCAGCAACGGAGGCCCGCTGCTGGCGACGTGAGCTTTCTTGCGACGTCGCGCTTTGACGTTGCGCGTCTGAGGCGACATCCGGTTCACCCGTTCCGGTAGCGTCGCTTGACGTCTTCACGTAGTCTCTCGCGTTCGAGCGGGCTCAGGTCATCCCGATCTCGCTCGACGCCCCGGGGGTTTCGGCGCTCGGTCGCGCTCCACGCTTCTTCCTCGGTCATGGGAATCTCGCCGCGTTCCATCATCGTCAGCATCTCGGCGACACGTTCTTCCGTGAGCCGATCGGCTTCCGAGTGAACCCGAGATCGCAGCACGTAGACCGCATACGCTCGCTTCTCCAAAAGCGCAAAGTCGTCTTCGGCACGGCTCCATCCCAGCGCCGCCAGCGGAGCATCCCAGTAGTGAATCCCCGCCAGACGGATCGTGCTCTCCCCATCGACGATATGGGGCCACGTCAGCTTTGGCTCGGTGTGGGCAGGCACGGTCGTGCCGTGCTTGTCGATCTTCTCGGGAACATCGACCATCTTGTGCCATGACAGGTGCGGAAACTCGACCGCCACCGGCTGGTTAGAATCGACCCAGAAAATCTTGGTCGGTTCGTGAGCGTCTTCCGCGTTGACGATCTTGAAGTCATCCTCGGGCTTGCCCTTCCCCGGACGCAGGCGACGCAGCTTCTTCTCCTGCTTGCGAAGCTCGTGCGCCGCCATCGTCTCGCGGTTCTCGACCTCGGCGCCCGCCGGTGCCCCCTCGACCGTGGCCTCGCTCTCCACCGGGATCAGCGTGGCAAAGTGACCCTTCAGTGCGTAGGCGAATCCCCGCCATCGCGGATCGCAGATGACCGTCCGACCGTCCTTGGTCTCACCAACCAGTTGGGTCCAACGCAGATACCTGAGCCGATGCCCCGACATCGTATCCGGTTTCAGAATCTCGACGACATATGACCGGTTGAACAGGCTCAGCGACCACATGAACATCATCACCGCGATCACCACCGGGTAGACCAGATAGCTGACCCCTCCGAACGTCTGATCGAGCCAGCGATAATCCGCAAAGAAGATCACGAGGATCGAGATGATCACCACGTGACCCCACAGCAGCAGGCTGAACTTGGGCGCGTGGATCGCTTTGTGGGTGAGGAACCGACCCAGCAGGATCAGCGGCGCGATCAGCACCACGGTCTCCAAAAGGATCGTGATCACCAGCAGATCGATCCCGCCCACGTTCGATAGGAACGGAATGAACGACAACGGGGTGAGGTGCTGGAACACCCACGACACCCCGTCGACCGACATGTTGACGTTGGTCTGTTGGAGATGGGAGGATAGATGGACGATCACCTCGGTCGCCGCGAACGGATTGGCGATGAAGTTCTGGGAAATTTCTTGTCTACCGCCTTGTCCCGTGCCATTCACGCCTTCGTAGGCGTTCATATAGACCGACTCCTGCGAGTTATGCAGGTTGTAGAAGTAGACGTCGACCTCGTCGCCGAACAAAAGACTTCCGTCGGCGATCGCCACGTCTCCCGAGAACTGCGGGATGATCAGGATCACGAGGTTCCCATCGGCGGTGATCTTGCCGCTGAGCAGGGTAGGACCCCCGAAGAAGTCCGATGGGGTAACCCCGGTGCCACTGATCTGCGCGATCCCCGATCCAACGGGCCCCGGTGTCGGAGGAGCGTGGACGATCGACAATGCCGCGGCGCCCCCCACGAGCATCGGCCACCCCGCGAGCCCCGCAAGGAAGAACACCCCGAGCTTGTATAGGAACGACCTCCGATCACGTGCCCGCCAACCGTAGCTGCTCATTCGGCATCCTCCTTCTGCGACTGATCGTAGCCCGCGATGTACCCATCGGTGAACGACCGCCAAAGTTCCTCCGCTATCGCAGCGCCGATCGGATCGTCTTTCAATCCAAGACGCCGCCGCGTCCGCTCCATGAACCTTCCTCGGGCGTCGTCCATACGAAGACGGTGAAGACGGTAAAGCGCGATCTGTGTCTCGTTCATCGGCGGCAGGCTCATCGCACCAGAAGCTCCCCAGCCGGTAGCTCGGCCACCCAGCCTCCCTGCGTCATGCTCGGCGCGAACAACTCGCCCGGGACGGCGCCCCCGTCCTGCGGCGCCGAGTGCTGCAGCACCGAGCGGCGTAGCCGCGAGGTTGCCGCCGACGAGTTCGCCCGGCGTACCCGGGCGCAGAGCCGGCACATCCTCCGTCCCTTGGCAATCCGCACCCCGCACGAAGGGCAGATCAGCGGGACCTTGAATTTCTGACCCGACCTTCGTGCGACGTAGCGTGCCTTCGCGTCGCGATCGCGACTCCTTTCGCATCCGACGCAGAGACTTTTCTGGGCCGTGGGCCAAGAGAACGAGGCTCCACATGCCGAGCAGTGTTTGGTGTACATCAGAGCAGACTCCGTAGGTACTTAGCCACCGGAGGATCGGCCAGATACGCCTCGATCGCCGCAATCGCTGCAGGGTTGAGTTTGCTGCGCTTATCGTTCTCGTAGCGACCAACGAGATACATGTTCGCGCCTTTCTTGCCGCCGGAAAGCACGCCTCGGAACTCGCCGGTCTTGTGATCGTGATCCGCGGCTTCGAGAGCCTTGACACCCAGTAGAAAGCTCGTACCGAGGATCGGGCACTTGTTGCCCTGAAGCTCGCGTACCGCGATGTAGGTGTCTCGGGTCAAGGGCTTACCGAGAAACATGATCCCCTGTTTTTTCCATTGAAACTCGCGGTTCTTCCAATGGTACGTGTGGGTTGGATCGGAAGACAAGGCTGCCGTTTTGGCGTTGTGTCGTTGGTTGCTGGCAAGATTCCTGAGCCGCAGACATTCGACACAGCTACCTGCCGCACTTGCTCCGGGAGCGTACCGCAGCGTTCCGTGACCGCGAGGACAAGGAGCCCCATTCACGGTAGGCGATCTTGGTCCTCTTGGAGCCCCGGGGGATCGATGAGCGGCAACATCGGGAAACACCGTACGCGATCGGGTCTGACCCTTAGCGATCATCCGCTCGGCCTCGTTGATCAACTCAGAGGACGGCGTCTACTCAGCGCTCCCGCACCAGTCGCGACCGTCCTCGTCTCGGAGGCGTTGCTCGCAACCAGCGCAACGGCGTTGGGACAACAAGACCGCCTGATCGGGCCGATCCATGTCAAGCTCGATCATGGTGCCGCAGTCGCGACAGAGCAGTCGAACGAGTGCCGTTGGAGGTGTAACGCTCAACGTTCACCCATCAGATGTGTTCGAGGGGTTATAATACTTCCGGCGGACGCGGTTCCTCCGGGATCGAGCAGGAACTGTCCTACCTTCCGCTCATAGTCGCGCCCTTCGCCACCACGGGCTTACCCCGTGCTCCATCCGCCAGATCGACTGCCAGACCCATCGACCGTACGGAGCCATGATCATATAGGTCCCGATCGACACGGGCAATGACGAAGCCGCGTAGACTACGATCTGCCATCCCGAGAGGCGAAGGATCACCGAGTAGATCGGAACGAACACGATCGTCGAGACGGTCCACGTCA